>Ga0193747_1000003_pt1 | contig 368432 bp, 294 predicted proteins | sample L1m2metaG_FD_143048 | JGI IMG/M metagenome (GOLD analysis project Ga0193747, IMG submission 143048) | Soil microbial communities from a riparian zone of the East river system, Colorado, United States - L1m2 | ecosystem: Environmental > Terrestrial > Soil > Riparian zone | place: USA: East... | reverse complement strand
CTGCCAGTGAGATTGAGCGAGAGGTTGGGCCGAAACTATAGTTGACCATCTCTGGAGTTACGGTGTAGAAGCCTCCTGCCGCTAGATTATCGAAGAAGTAGTGGCCTGTTGCATCTGTTACTACTCTACCGGTAGATGTCCCACTCAAGATTACGCTTACTCCTCCCACACCTTCTCCTTCTGCTGTTCTTACTTCTCCGCTTATCCCTGTCGTTGCCGCCGTCGGTGCCGCTGTCAGCGGTAGGCCAGAGATTTGCAGCGTATATGGTGTGCCGGTTAGGCCAGCGGTATTTCCCGGTACCACCATCACAATCGTCTGCCCGGCCAGCACGTTGAAAGACATAGACATTGGGATAATCCTGTTACTTGTGCCCCAATCCGCAAGGTAGTTGGTGCTTGGTGTTGCTGGCACAAAACTTCCAGCGTAGCCGACATGGAACAAGAAGTCGTTCTCGGTCTTATCCTCCGTCAGCGTCGCCGTGACACATACTGTCGAGGACGAAGGATTGGTTAATGTATAGGAATCGAAACTACGCGAGCCTGTAGCGCTGGCTCCCGGATTAGTTTTCGGCGTTCCGCAAACACTCTGTGTTCCTGCTCCGCTGAGATTCAACCGACCTGTCTGCGCGCTGGTGGCAGTTACAGGGAAGCTGGTGCTGGTTGGCGGAGCCACCGCGTCAAGAGTAGTCGTGATTGGCTGTCGTCCTGACTGCACCGTAAAGTTAATGACTTGCGACGCATTCCACCCGCCCGTGTAATTAATCGTCAGAGTAAAGTTAATTACCTGATCAACGGGTGTGGCAACGCCCATGTTGAACCGATAGAGCGTGGTGTTGTTCCCAGAGCCTCCACTTAACGCAAGATTCGAGTAGGCTGATGCCCCCTGAATAATTCCGATGTTGGGTGTAGAGGTGGTTAGCGTTGTCGTGATACCGGTGGCGTTGAGCAGACCTGTGTTCTTTAAATTAATGGTCAGGGTTCCGGCTTCGCCCGGCTCGATTAGCCCGTTACCGTTGCAGCACGTTTCAGCCGTCGTCGCACCGTTGAACTCCAGAAACGCCTTGCCCGTAAGCGCGAGAGACTGCATTGCCGGATAAGCCATTACGACGCCGTTGCCAGTGTCGCGGTCTACGCCCGCAGCTTCAACGTCTAAAGCGGTGCTGGTCAGCGCCGTTTTTATCTGTGCCGGAGTGAGCGCGGGGTTCGCAGACTTAATAAGTCCGGCAATCGCGGCAGCAGTTGGGGCTGCGCATGATGTGCCGAAGAAGGGACTGCCGAACCCACCGACTCCCGTCACAGAGTTGCCGTCAGAAGCAGCAATAAGAGGCTGCTGGAAAACCGAGCCGCCTGTTGACGAGAAGTTTCCCGGCGTGAAAGGCGTGCCATCTCCCATGAAGAAGCTTCGACGCGGACCATCTGAGCTGAAAGTCTCAGTCTTGTCGGCGGTCGTGTAAAGATTCGGGAAGGGGCCATTGAAGAAGGTGGGGCCGACCGGAAATGCAAAGGGCATGAAGACCGGCGAAGCGGCTACACCGTAGCCACCGGACGCCGCGTTATGTCCGTGCGTATTGCCGTTTGTGGCGATGCTCAACACACCGCGATTTGTGTCCAGATGCATGAAGCGATTGGCCGCGCCAGCCTTTTGCACGATGACGGCTCTACGGTTCGCCGCGACCGTGACGGTCGTTTGCTCGAAAGGGTCTTGCGTCCCGGTCTGCACGTTAGTCGAAGAGGTAATGATCGTCGTAAGCGTGCTATTCAAGATATAAAGATCGTAGTCGTTATTTGAGCCACCCAGTGGGTCAGACCAGGCCAGACTGGCCGGAGCGGTGCCCGTACCGACGGTGAGCAAGTCAGACTGCGCGACCGCAGCAGTCGGATCAAAGTCATGGACGTGGTTGGTGCCGGAGATAAGAGCGATGGTGCCGCCGTCCACAAAATCGCCTTCCCAAGTTCCAGCAGTGCCGTCGTTAAGGTTGCCGGAATTGGCGGCTGAAGAAAAATAGAGAGCGCCGGATGCGACGACATCGTTCACAGCTTGCGTGATTAGGCCCGCGTTGTTGGGCGAAATGACGAGCGGCCCCTGCCCATCCTGAAAAGGTGACTCAACAAAATAGCCAACATCGTCAACAATGATGTCGCAGTTATAGACATTGCGGAGCGCAAGTATGTTCGTAGCGAATTGAGTGACGGTGGGATTGGCGGTGGCGAAAACCAATTGAGCGCCCGGCACCATATCATGTATGACTTCCATCATCGCGGTGCCTTCATCACCTGAGCCGGTCTGTCCGGGCACGACATTGACGCAATGTTCGGTTGCAGGCGGCGACAAAGATGAGCAAGTCGGCGGCAGGTCGCCTGTTCCCTGGCTCGTTGCCATCGTTACCACGCCGTTCGAGAGCACGCCGATCCTGATTCCCGTTCCGTCCGCGTTGAAAGTTCCGCGAGCGGAGTAGATACCGTGCGAAATGACACCCTCAGCGTTGGCCGCGCCAACACCATTGTAGCCATTCGGGAGCACGTTGGTTTGCGCACCACCGATGCCTGCTTCAGCCAAAGCACTCTGAATGCGCGCTACACGACTGGGAAACGATAGTGTTCTGGATGGCGCGGCTGAGCCATCGAGACTGCCGACCGCCTGATTGGTAACAAACTCCTGCTTCGGCATGATGAAACGAACCTGCGACAAACCGGCCACATCTTCCAGTTGATCTAGCGAGACCACCGCGCGTAGTGCGTGGTACTGAGGAAAGACGCTCGAGTATTCAATTCCCATTCCCCTGAGTGTCGCAAGCAATTCATCTGTGACATCAGCCGAAATATCAACTGTCACCATGCCCGTGTCATCGGCACCCACATTAACGTCAAGGGTCTGCACGCCAGCGGCAATCGGTTGGCCGCGATGCATCTTGATGGCATAGATGAGTTGGGAGTCTATCTTCTGTTGCGCAGGTGTGCGAGAGGCTTTCTCGTCTTCAAGCGCCTGTATCTGTTGAAGGGCGCTCTCGCTGATGCTATCGCTCCCTAACGCCCCGGATTGGTCGTTAGAATCTTGAACTCGTTGATTATTGCTGGCAGCCACTTTCACACTCCCTGTTGGCGATGCCGCAAACCCTACGCCAACCAATGCAAGACATAAAAGCAGCAGCGCCGGGCCTATCACTCTTCGGCTTGATATTGACAATGGCGTGCGACGCTGTTTACGAGCGTTCCTTCTATCTTTCTTCATCTTTCTATCTCCTTAACTTTCCTCACATGTTCCATGTGAACGAGGGTGGATGAGACGCGCACACACTACTACTTCCAGTCGTAGATAAAGAGCGCGTTGGCGCGTTGGCCGGAATCTGCCTTGAAGATTTAGTTCCTATAAAGGCGGGTTTGTAAATCAATATTGCAACCCCATTGTTCGCTTACCTAATCTCTATCTGGAGTTGGAGACCAGCGGTCTCCCGCGCCAATTCAAATACGCTCCAGTGTAAAACAATGGTGTGGGCGAGATTCGATAATGGTCATCAATCTCTGTATGAAGCCCACCCACGATTGAGAGCTTGATAGATTGTCCCCTTTGAATAGCAGCAGGAAAGGAGCTAACCCGGCTCGCTGGCAAGTTTCTCATCGAAACGCCGCCTGTGGATTGAGGCACTTTATCTTCAGTCATACTCATTGTCAAGCATCGTTTAGCAGTGGCTCAGTTTGAAATTTTCACACTGTATTTATCGAAGCTATAAGTTGAAATTGACCCACTACTTAAGTTTGCCTCGTAAAGAGTTCGCAGATGTCAGAGCAGTTTAATAGAATATGTGCCCGGTCAATATTTGGGCACTGCGTTTGCTTCTGAGTAGATCGAGCGCGATGCGCCGCAAGCTATCATACTAAGAAGCAGTTTGAGAAAGCGTGCGCCCGATTCTCCCTGACGGGACAACCGAGCCGGACTTTTCATGTAGCCTCTAACTTCTTATGCCCGGAACTCTCGCAGAACATCTACAGAAATTTGCGAAGCGCGATGGCGATTTCGCGTTCGTCGAAAGGCGCGGCCTTCGTCGCCTGCGCTCGACTTACGCGCAGGTGGCGCAAACATCTTCACAGTTCGCGCGCGAGCTTGAGGCGCGCGGCATAGAGAAAGGTGACCGCGTTATTCTCTGGGGCGAGAATTCGCTCGCATGGGTCGCGGCATTTTATGGCTGCGCCTTGCGCGGCACTATCGTCGTTCCGCTGGACGAGCAGAGTTCTTCGCCCGATTTCGTCTCGCGCGTCCTTCAACAGGTTCAGCCGAAATTGATTCTGCGCGGGATGCGCCAAACAGAGTTCGATACAGCAGTAGAGACGATTCAGTTAGAAAGTTTGAGCGAGACGATTGCGCGGCACGGAACAGAATTCTACCGAGATGAAAACATTCAGCCGGGCGATACTGCCGAGATAATTTTCACCTCCGGCACTACGGCTCAACCAAAAGGCGTCAGACTTACGCATGAAAATATCTTGTCGAATCTTCAGCCCATTGAGGACGAGGTTAAGAAATACCTTCGATGGGAGCGCGTCGTTCATCCCATCAGAATCCTGAGCCTTCCGCCTTTGAGCCACATCTTCGGACAGTTCATGGGACTCTTTATCCCGCCGCTTCTTCAATCGGAAGTCCACTTTCTAAACACGCTCAACCCTTCGCAGATAATCGAAGCTATCAGGCGAGAGCGCATCTCTGTGGTCGCAGCCGTCCCGCGCGTTCTGGAGATTTTGCGTAACCGAATCGAGCGCGATTTCGAGATGAAAGGAGAGCTTGAAATTTTTAGAGAAAAACTGGCGGCGGCGAAAAATTGGAACGCGCTCAGACGATGGTGGGAGTTTCGCGGCGCTCACAGAAAATTCGGTCTGAAATTCTGGGCGTTCATATCGGGCGGCGCAACGCTGGACGCGGAAACGGAAAAGTTCTGGCGACGATTGGGCTTCGTAGTAGTTCAGGGCTACGGCATGACTGAAACAGCCGCGCTCGTCAGCCTCAACCATCCTTTCAAATCGGATAAAGGGTCAATCGGAGAAATTTTGCGCGGGCAGGAGGTGCGCCTTGACGAGAGCGGCGAGATTCTTGTGCGCGGCAGGAATATCACGCCGGGCTACTGGGGCGCTGAAGCGGCGCACGATGAGAGTGCGGGCGAGTGGTTTCGCACGGGCGACCTCGGTGAGATGGACGACGAAGGCAGGCTCTATTTCAAGGGGCGCAAAAAGGATGTGATAGTCACAGCCGCCGGATTGAAGATTCATCCTGAAGATTTGGAAGCGGCGCTGAATCGCCAGCCTGAGATTCTTTCGAGCGCAGTGGTCGGCATCGAAGGGGCAAGAGGGGCTGAGCCTGTCGCGGCGCTCATCCCGCGCCATCGCCGGATTGATCTGGCACTTTCGGTCGCGCGCGCCAATGAAACTTTAGCGCCGCACCAGAAGATTCGCCGCTGGACAATCTGGCCCGAACAGGATTTTCCACGCACCTCCACGCAGAAAATTCGCAAGCAGCCCATAAGGGAATTCTTGCGGCGCGGGATGCCGGGCGAAGCCGCGAGCGCCGAGACCGATTCGCCTCTTGCAGAGATTATAGCGCGTGTTGGCGGCGAATTTTCGGGGCAACTCAATAACGAGATGCGCCTTAGCGAAGACCTGAAGCTGGATTCGCTGGCGCGCGTCGAATTGATGAGCGTGATTGAAGAGCGATACCGGGTTGACGTGGACGAAGCTGCTTTCACTAACGCTACTACGCTCGGCGACATAGAGCGCATGATCGAGCGCGAGGGGAGCGAAAAAGTTTCAGGGCGATTCACTTACCCGCGCTGGGCACAAGAATTTCCCGCGACATGGTTCAGAATCGTCTTCTTCTATCTGGTGCTCTGGCCCATCACTTTTTTGATGAGCCGAAGACGGGTGCGCGGGCGCGAGCCGCTTGAAAATTTGAAAGTGCCTCTGCTCTTCGTCTCGAATCATGTAGCGGCGGCGGATCACGCCGTCATCATGTCTGCGCTGCCCGCGCGTTTTCAACGAAGCCTTGCGATTGCTATGGACGGCGAGCTTCTGGAAAGCTGGCTTCATCCGCCGAAAGAGACGCCGCTTCCGACTCGCCTTCGCCTGCTTGCAATGTACGTTCTAGCCGTTTCGGTCTTCAATGTCTTCCCGCTTCCCAGAAAGAGCGGCTTCCGCCAGAGCTTCATTTACGCAGGCGAAGCGGTTGATCGCGGCTACAGCCTGCTTGTCTTCCCCGAAGGTATTCGCACGCCCGATGGCCGGATGCACAAATTTCAATCCGGCATCGGAATACTTGCGACTAGATTAGACCTTGCCTTAGTGCCTATCAAAATCACAGGGCTTTATGAGATGAAAGCCGAGCGACGATACTTTGCTCGAAGCGGCGAAGTATCCGTGACGTTTGGCGAGCCGATTAAATTTGAGATGGATGAGAACGCGGCTGACATTGCGGCTGAGTTGGAGCGTAGAGTGAGAGAATTAGCATGAAGGAAGCAAGTCTTAAAGATTGATTCCCGTCTTGCGGTATTTGAATCGGAGTAGAATGACGGTAAGAGTTAAGTGCCTGCGCTCTGGAAAAGTATGTGGTTCTCAAAATTCGCGGCTGTTTAGAGGAATTTGAGAAGCCCGCGCGCCGCATGCAGAGCGCCTGCGCGCGAGTAAGCATCAAGCCCCCCGCCTAAAGAGTTCTGATTCATGCTCGAAGAGAGTTGTTCCTGTTGAAGCTGGCGGCGCTCTTCCTCAATCTTCGCCAGTTCTCTAGCGCGCGAAGCATCAAGTCCTCCGGCGCGTATGAACTCGACAATCTGACGAAGCTCGTCGCGGTCGAACCATGTGCCGTGGCCTTTGCAAACGTCAACGATGACGCCCGAACAGCGCGCGAAATTAATCCTGTTCATCAACTGCCCGCACTCCGGGCACGGAACATAGCGCACGCGCGATTCGTCGTTCTTCAATTCATTGGAGGGCGCGGGCGAAGCAGCGCCCAGCACAGCCGATTGCTGCTCGCTGCTCGCGCAGATGTCGTTGAAAGATTCGACATCAACCCACAGCCCTTCGCACTGATCGCATTCGCGCAAGCTGGACGAGCCTACGGTGATTAATTTCATCTCGACGCGACATCGAGGGCAGCGCTGCTCTTTCGCTTCCGCCTCTTCCGCGCGTGCGCCGCGTGCGCCGCAATGAGGACAGAACTTCGTGCCCTTGAAAATCATGCCGAAGCACGAAGGGCATGCGACTGTTGCGAGCCGCGCTCCGCAGTAACGACACTGTGTAGCTTCAGTTTCGGCGGCAGCGCCGCACATAGGACAGTTAAGAGTTTGAGCCTGCATCTTAAACTTTCATTTAGCAACTAACGGAAGCGCAGCGGCTTGGGACAACCAGACGGCGGCGAGTTGGCCCCGCATTTCAATCCCGTTATCGAGCTTAACATCTGGCGCAATATGATTGCTATAAAAATTCAATGATCGTTTGGCACAACTGGCTGGACGAGGCAACGGTACGTGTGCGATGCTGCAAATAATCAAGGAAAAGGAGCGACTGAAATCGGATGCATAGAACGTTAATTCTCTGCCTCGTTGCGCTATTCGCTTTTGCGGACGTGATCTCTTGCACAGGCGTAGCGCGAGCGGGTCAGGAGCAGAATCAGAACGGGCAGGTACTCAACATGCCGCAGGGTCACAGGCGCTTGCGGCGCGAAACGGGGCATCACCGTCATCGCGGCATACGCGGAGCTTTCGGCGAAGCCGGGCGGTCTGCCGGGCGCGGAGGCCGCCGCTTCGGAAGATTGATGGCAAGAGGCAGACCAGTCCGCGCCGGGCGCGAGTTGGGACGCGGCATGGGCGGCTTCGGCAAGCACACGGGCAGAGGCGTAGGCAGAACAGGCCGCCGCGTAGGCCACGTCACCAGACGCGCCGTAACACCGTAGAAGAACCGGGGATGAGGGATGAGGGATGAGGGATGAAGAAAGAGCAAAAAGCATTTCTTATTCATCCCTCATCCCTTCTTCCATCCCTCATCCTTTCACTTGACGTGGGCACTTCGAGCGTGCGCGCGGCTTTTTATGATGAGCGCGGGGATGAGATAGCGGGAACAGAAGCGCGTGAGGAGCGCGCCTTTAGCACAACGGAAGACGGTGGCGCGGAGTTGGACGCAAGGAGCGCGGTCGAGCAGGTCGAGCGTGTGATTGATAAAGCTCTGGCCCAAACCGCTCATCTTGATTTTTCGGTCGAGGCAATCGCTATCGCGTGCTTCTGGAGAATGGACGCGCCGCCACTCCCGTGTACGGCTGGGCTGAGCGGCGCGCAGCCGGTGCGGCGGAAACTTTGCGCACGCGATTTGACGAGCGGCTAACGCATGCGCGCACGGGCTGTCGTTTTCACGCGAGCTACTGGCCCGCGAAAATTCTCTGGCTCAGAGAGCAGCAGCCCTCTCTGTTTGAGAAAGTAGCGCGCTGGTTCTCCTTCTCCGATCTGCTATCCTCGCGCTTTTTTGGCGAAGCGAAAACGAGCGTGTCAATGGCGTCCGGCACAGGGCTGCTGGATACTCACAGGTGCGAATGGGACGAAGAGATTCTGTCCTTGCTCGGGATCGGGCACGAAAATCTTCCGCCCTTAGCTGAAGATAAAGAGTCTTTCAATCTGGTGGACGAATACGCGCGGCGATGGCCGCGTCTTTCTACGGCGCGATGGTTTCAGGCGGTAGGCGACGGCGCTGCGAATAACATTGGCGCAGGATGTAACACGCGCGGGCGAGTGTCGCTCATGGTGGGCACGAGCGGAGACATGCGCGCAGTATTTGAAGGAGACTTTTCCGGGAGTTTGCCGCCCGCGCTCTGGTGTTACCGCGTGGATAGAGAACGAATCGCAGTGGGCGGCGCATCGTCGGATGGCGGAGGGTTGTACGAATGGATGAAAGAGTCGCTGAAGCTACGGGGCGATGGCGCGTGGTTGGAAAACGAACTGGCTGCGATTGAGCCTGACTCGCATGGTCTAACAGTCTTGCCGTTCTGGTCGGGCGAGCGAAGCACAGGATGGAATGCTCATGCGCGCGGTGCAATCTTAGGGATGACTCAGCACACGCGCCCAATCGAAATTCTTCGTGCAGCGATGGAAGCGGTCGCTTATCGCTTATCGCTCATTGCGCGCTCGCTTGCCAGCTTCGCACCCGGCGCAGAGATCGTCGCATCGGGCGGGGCGCTGAATGCTTCTACAACCTGGGCGCAGATAATCGCGGACGTGATGGGACGCCCCGTTCATCTTTCCGCTGTACGCGAAGCTTCGTCGCGCGGCGCGGCTCTGCTTGCATTGGAGGCTACGGGCAAGTTAAAAAGCATACGCGAAGCTTCAGCGCCGATTCTGCAAACTTTCGAGCCGGACGCTGCGCGACACGAGCTTTACAAGCGAGCGCTCGAACGTCATCGTAAAATTTACGAGCGCATCATCGCCGATCAGGAGTTCGCAAAACTCGTAAGCGAGACCTAGCACAATTAGAATGAGCGCCGTTACTGATAGTCAACCCTTAGCGAGCTTAAGTCTTTTCTTTGCGCCTTTGCGTGAACCTGCAACTTCCACAATCTTGAGCTTCAGGCTAATTGTAGTTTCGCGCAAAGGCGCAAAGAAAAGACTTAAGCTCGCAAAGACAAATTTCTTAACATCGTTTGATTTGAAATGAGGGAAATAAAGAGATGAGCGCGTCAACGCCGCAGGAAGTTAAGCCGACCGAAGATTTGGATCAACTTTGCATCAACACTATTCGCACGCTCTCGATTGACGCTGTGCAAAAGGCCGAGTCGGGTCATCCCGGCCTCCCGCTTGGCGCTGCGCCTATGGCCTACGTGCTCTGGACGCGCTTCTTACGCCACAATCCCAAAAATCCGAAATGGGCTAACCGCGACCGCTTTCTGCTCTCGGCAGGCCACGGGTCTATGCTTCTCTACTCGCTGCTTTATCTGACGGGCTACGATCTGCCGCTGGAAGAATTGAAGAATTTCCGCCAGTGGGGATCAAAGACGCCGGGTCATCCCGAATATGGATTGACGCCGGGTGTGGAGATAACGACGGGGCCGCTCGGACAAGGGTTTGCGAACGGCGTTGGTATGGCGATTGGCGGGGCGCATCTAGGCGCGAAATTCAACAGGCCGGAGTTTCCAGTCATAGATCACTACGTCTATGCGATTGTCTCGGACGGCGATTTGATGGAAGGCGTTGCGAGCGAGGCCGCGTCGCTCGCAGGACATCTGAAATTGGGGAAACTCATATACCTCTACGATGATAATCAGGTCACCATAGAAGGCTTCACCAACCTTGCTTTCTCCGAAAACGTGCCGAAGAGATTTGAAGCTTACGGCTGGCACACGCTCACGGTTGAAGACGGAAACGACACGGAAGCGATTGATCGCGCTATTCGTGAAGCCCAATCAATCAGCACGAAGCCGTCGCTTATCTCTGTGAAGACGACCATAGGCTACGGCATGCCCACGGCTGGCACGCGCAAGGCGCACTCGGACGCGCCGGGCGAAGAGGCCGTGCGCGAGACGAAAAGACATCTGGGCTGGCCTGAAGACAAAACTTTCTACGTGCCTGATGAAGCGCTGGCGCATTTTCGTGAAGCCATAGAGCGCGGCGCACGTAATGAAGAAGAGTGGGGCGCGCTCGTCAAAAAGTATGAAGAGAAGAACCCGGAGTTGGGCCGCGAGTGGCGCTTGACGATGAGTGGCGATTTGCCGGAAGGCTGGGAAGAGCACTTGCCGACTTTCGAGAATGCGAAGCCGATGGCAACCAGACAAGCTTCGGGCGAAGTCATCAACGCGCTAGCGCCTCACATGCCCATGCTGTTCGGCGGCTCAGCCGATCTTGGCCCATCAACCAACACGGACATCAAGGACGGCGGAAGCTTTGAAGCAGGCTCTTACGAAGGCCGCATCATTCACTTCGGCGTGCGCGAGCACGCGATGGGTTCTACGATGACGGGCATCAGTCTTAACGGCGGGCTGATTCCCTACGGCGGAACTTTTCTTACATTCTCGGATTACATGCGCCCTGCGATTCGCCTGGCATGTCTGTCGGAAGTTCAGGTTGTTTATGTTTTCACGCACGACTCAATCGGATTGGGCGAAGATGGGCCAACGCATCAGCCTATAGAACATGTTGCGGCGCTGCGCACCATCCCACATCTTTTCGTCATACGCCCCGCAGACCCGCACGAGGTGCGCGAGGCATGGCGCACTGCTATCTTGCGCCGCAACCTTCCAACCGCTCTTGCGCTCACGCGCCAGAAGCTCCCCCTTATTGATCGCACTCGTTTTGCTTCTGCGATGGGCGCGCGGCGCGGCGCGTACATCCTTGCAGAAGCGGAAGGGGCAAACGGCGAGAAAGCGACGCCGCAATTAATCCTGCTCGCCACTGGCTCGGAAGTTTCTCTTGTGCTGGAAGCGCGCGAGCAGTTGCAGAAGGACAGCGTGCCGACGCGCGTGGTCTCCATGCCCTGCCTTGAGCTATTTGAAGAGCAACCGGCTGAATACCGCGACCAAGTTATCCCGCCATCAACTCCTGCACGCTTGGCCGTCGAAGCCGGAGTCCGGCAGGGTTGGGATCGCTACGTTGGCCCGCAGGGCGATGTCATCTGTCTGAATCGCTTCGGCGGCTCTGCGCCCGGCGACGTTGCGATGCGCGAGCTTGGGTTTAATGTAGAGAATGTTGTGAATCGTGCGCGAGCATTGCTGCAAAAATAGAGAATATGCGAATCGCTATCGGCGCAGATCATGGAGGCTACCCGCTCAACGAGCGCGTGATTGAAGTTCTGCGCGCGAGCGGGCATGAGATAACAGACTTCGGCACGCATGATGGAAGCCGCCCGGATGATTATCCTGATTACGCGCTCGCGGTGGGACAATCCGTGCAGAGCGCGCAGGCGGAAATCGGAATCATCATCTGCGGAAGCGGCGTTGGCGCAAGCGTCGCCGCGAATAAGATGAAAGGCGTGCGCGCGGCGATGTGCGGCGATACTTACTCTGCTCATCAATCGCGCGAGCATGACGACTGTAACGTGCTCTGTCTGGGCGCGCGTGTGACGGGCGTAGAGCTTGCTCTTGAAATCGTACGCGCGTTTGTCGCCGCGCGTTTCACGGGAGAAGAGCGACACCGCAGGCGTCTGGCGAAAGTCGAAGAGATTGAGAAATCGGAAAGCAGTAAACAATAAACAGTTGTAATTGAATCTTCCATCACGTTGTACTCATCTGCTCTCTTCAAAGATATAAGGAGATTCCCCCTTGAGAAATTTGACAACTTCTCTAACGCTTCTTTTCTGTCTCCTCTCTGCCCATATCATCGCAGCCCAGCAGCCTACGGCCACAACGCCCCAACAACCTGCGGCGAGACCCGGCCAGGTTCAGCCGCCGCAAGCGGCGCAAAGACCGAACCCCACTGCAACGCCCGAAGCCAGCCCGCAGGAAGATAATCTTCAGCAGGAGAACAGGCGCGTCGAGGGGCCGCCGCGCGGTTTCGAGCAACCGCAGGGGCCTGTGCGCTCCCTTACGCTCGAAGAGGCTATAGGGCTTGCGCTCAAGCAAGCGTCCGGGTTTCAGCAGGCGCAGTTTGACGAGAGAATCGCTCGTGAAGATGTGCGTCAGGCTCGCGCAGCATTCCTGCCGAAGATAACTGCGCCGCTTAGCTATTTCGGCACGACGCCATCGCGCGTGCGAGAGCCGGGCGAGCCGCTGACGTTCAGCTACGCTTCATCAGTCGCCATTAACGAAACGACTGCGCTATTGAACGCGGGCGGCGAAGTTGATCTATCGGGCAGATTGCGCGCGGCGCTTCGTCGCAGCCGCGAGCTTCTTGAAGCGGCGCGCGCCGGAACTCTGATTGCGCGCCGCGCGCTCGTGCTCAATACCGTTGACGCTTATTACGCGATGGTGCTGGCGCGCCAGAAGCGTCGTCTTGCTGAAGAGACGTTATCCTTAGCCGAAGGTTTTGTGAAAGTTGCCGAAGGCATTGCGCAGCGCGGCGAAGACGAGAGCGGCGGAGCGGACACGTTGCGCGCACGCGCACAGGTCGTGCAGCGCAGAGACGAATTGCAGCAGGCTCGCGCCGGTGAATCGGCAGCGATGGACGTGCTCAGGGTTTTGACCGGAGTTGAATTCAATACGCAGATTAATGTCACCGGCATTAATGAAAATCTTCCGACCGTCAGCGACTTTGAAAGCTACACGGAGGAGCAGATAAGAACCAGGCCGGAGCTTGCGCAGATAGAGGCGCAGCGGCGCGCGGCGCTTGCAGACGCGCGAGCCGCACGCGCAGACCGTCTGCCGGAGATGACCTATAACGTCAACGGGGGTTTCGACGCGGGCGACATTCATCAATTGAATAGATTCTCAGGCGGCTCGGTAATCGTCACGCTTACAGTCCCCGTCTTCGATTTCGGCGCGAGCCGCAGCCGCGAGACACAGGCGCGGCTGCGCGCAGAGCAGTTGGATTCGCAGCGCGAGCTTGCCATTAGACTGCTCAGGCAGGAATTCTACACCGCGCGCGCCACAGCCCTCGCCGCTCTTGCGCGCATACGCGACGCGCAATCGGGAGTGACGGCGGCGCAGCAGAACCTCACGCTCATCTTCGCCCGCTACCGTGTAAAGAAAGCAAGTATCACAGACGTGGTTGACGCGCAGGCCGCATACGCCGATGCGCGTATGGCCTACGCACAAGCCATAGTTGATTACCACACCGCGCGCGTGAGATTGGAAGCGAATCCGGCACAATAAAAGAGCTTGGGGGAAGGGGGTAGAAGAGAGGAAGAAAGCGTTTATGCTTTTACCTCTTTCCCACTTTTACCCTCTTCCCTTTCTCCCTGTTTCTATTCAGGCACGACTAATCGTATAGCTCCGGGCATGATGCGAAATTCTGCGGGCGTGTGGCCGCGCACGTTGCCGTCTGCTTCCAGAGGGAGCGGGTCGTTCTCGGTCAGGTGCTCTATGCTGACGTGCGTGGCTTTAGTGAAGCGTACGTTGGGATTCTTCAGATGATCGCCGGTGCGTATTCGCTTTAACTCAAGCAAGATGGTTGCGCGCGTTAAGTTCGACGAGAGCAGAACGTCTATCAAGCCGTCGTCCAGTTTCGCTTCCGGCGCGAACATCATCCCACCGCCCGCGCAAATGTTATTAGCTACGGCCAGCAGGTTCGTAGAAAGCTCCGTAATTTGGCCGTCCACTGTGACACGAACGGGTCGCTCGCGCCACGCCATAAGAGCGCCGAACGCCGCTGCCACGAAACGCACTTCGCCGGAAAATCTTCGTGTGAAATTTTTCTGAGCAGCGACGCGCGCCGCAACCTCAGCGCCTATGCCGAACGTGGCGGCGTTGATGCAAACGAACCGGCGCTCGCCGCCGCCGGCCATTCCATAAAGCGCGTCAATCACGCGCGTACAGCCTTCGTCGCGGCAGTGCGCTACAAGCGCCGCCAGCCATTTCTCAAATGATGCGCGGCTACCGATGAGTCCACGCGCAAGATCGTTGCCCGTCCCCGCCGGGATGATTGCTAACGTCGCGCTCGGATTCACAGGCACAGGCATCTGTTCATAAGCATCGCCCCTGTTCGGAAACTCGAAAAACCCCGAAGCTGCTTCGCTCAGCGTTCCGTCACCGCCTACAACCACTATGGTCTCGAATCCTTCTTTCAAGGCCGCTCGCGTGCGCGTCGTGGCGTCGCCCGCGTGCGCCGTCTTATGAGCCTCGAAATTGATTCCGTTATCGGTCAATGCGCGTTCGACATGCGGCCACACCTGGCGCACGCGGGCTGCTGCGTTGTTGAATATGACTAGCGTGCGACGGTTCGTGCTCATGCGCCCGGCCACTCTAACACATTGAGCCTTCTTCATGATTTTGTGTAAGCTGGCAAGACAAGAAGAGAAGCTTTCGCGTTTCCTTTGCGCCTCCAGCGTCTCCAGCGTGAGGTATATTTCTCGCTGGAGGCGCTAAGACGCAAAGCGAGAACGCAAAGTCAGTTTGGTATTCGGCTTTAGACAAGGCGGATAATATGTTGAGATTGACGCTTGCCGTTTTCTTCCTTATCGCGTGCAGCATGATGTCGGTTGCCGAACAGAATGATTTCGCTTCGGGCGTGCCGCGCGACCTGGCGCGTTGGCGAGCCGCGCATTACAGCGATGTGCATTACGCGCTGAGCGTGAAAGTCGGCGCGGGCGCTTCCCTATTGATAGGCACAGAGGAGATTCGCGTCACTCTTGACGACACTGCGGACAGAATCATACTGGACTGGCGCGCATCATCTGCCGCGCAGGGCGAGGCGCAGGCCAATGTGCAGGACATAGAGATAAACGGGCGCAAGACGGAAGCCCGCGCCGCTAACGATCATCTGATTCTGGTGGACGGCGTAATGAAAGGCGAGAACGTCATACGCCTTCATTTCACTTCGCCGATTGCCACGTCCGGCAGCGCCGTCACGCGATACATGGACAGAGAAGATAATTCGGAATACGTCTACACGCTCTTCGTTCCTTCGGACGCGAGCACGGCTTTTCCCTGCTTTGACCAACCTGATTTGAAAGCGCGCTTCCAGCTTCAGACGGAAACGCCTGAGACTTGGAAGGTTGTGACCAACACGAGCATCAGGGACGAGTTTCACACAGCCTCGCGCGGCGCTAATAACTCTGTGAATAGAATTGTCCAGAGAAGCTTTCGAGAGACGCAACCCATCAGCACCTATCTTTTCGCTTTCGCCGCCGGCCCTTTCGCCGAGTTTCATGAAGAAGATGCTACTGCACAAGAACGGGAACGACTTTTACAGGCGACACGGCAACAGCAGGCCACGTTTCCGATCAGAATATTTGTACGCAAGTCGCAGATAGAGAAAGCAAAAAAGGAGTTGAGCGAGCTTTTCAGGATGACGCGCGCAGACCTCGCTTTCCTTGCGAAATATTTCGATTTCAAATTTCCGTTCACGAAATACGATCAAGTGCTCATTCCCGAATTCGCTTACGGCGGGATGGAGCACGCGGGCGCGACATTCTTGCGCGAGGATAGAATACTGTTCCCGACAGACCCCACTTCAAGCGACCTCATTAACCGCGCTGAAGTCATGTTCCACGAGGCGGCGCACCAGTGGTTCGGCGATCTCGTGACGATGCGCTGGTTCGATGACTTGTGGCTGAAGGAAGGATTTGCGACGTTCATGGCCTACAAGGCTATGGAACAGCTTATGCCGCAATACAACGCATGGAAAGTCTTTTACCAGAAGACGAAGCCCGGCGCATACGAGACCGATGCAACAAAGGGCACGACGCCCATCTTTCAGGAGATTGGAAATCTTAGCGCGGCCAAATCGGCTTACGGAAACATAGTCTATCGCAAAGCTCCTTCCATGCTTCGGCAGGCTGAATTCTTTCTTGGCCCGGCGCAGTTCCAGCGCGCCGTCAGGATGTTTCTGAGAGAGCACGCCTACGCGAACGCGGAGTGGGCTGATCTGGTTCATGATTTTGAGAGAGTCGCTGGCCGAAGACTGGACGAGTGGGCCAACGCATGGGTCAAGCGTAGAGGCATGGCGGACGCGCGCGTCGAATGGAGCACGGACAGCGCGGGGCGAATCAATCGTTTCGTCCTGAAGCAATCGGACGTGTTGCAGGAAGGCGGCGGTTGGCCCATGCGAGTTAAAGTTCTTCTGGCGCACAGCGAAAGCGCGCCCGAAGTTCTCACGGTGACGATGAACGGCGCGGGCGAGACTATTGTTGCGCAGGCTATGGGAAAGAGGAGGCCGGATTTCGTCTTCGCCAACTATGAAGATTACGGCTACGGGCGTTTCCTGCTTGACGAGAAGAGCCGCGATTACGTGCTCAATCATCTGGGCGCTTTGCAGGACGATTTTCTGCGGGCGCTGCTCTGGGGTTCTCTGTGGGACAGCGTGCGCGAGGCCGAGCTTGCGCCCGCAGATTACATAGAGCTTGCAATCAAGCAGGTCGAACGAGAGCGAGATGATGTCACGGTGCAGAGCATCACCGGGCGCGTGCGCGTTGCCTTCAACTACTATCTTTCCGACGCACAGCGGCAACAGGTTGCGCCCCGACTTGAAAGATTGATCTTTGATCGCATGATGAATGCGGAGACTCCCGGGCTTCGCATCACATATTTCCGCGCTTACCAATCAATCGCCATGACGGATGAGGGGCGCGCGAATCTGAAGAAAATCCTGCGCGGAGAACTAATAGTTCCGGGCATGACGCTTCGCTCGCGCGACCGCTTCGACATCATCACGGCTTTATTAGCGCGCGATGACCGCGACGCCCCCTCGCTTCTGGAGCAACAGAGTGCGGCTGATGTAACAGATGATGGAAGACGCTATACTTATGCAGCGGGCGCTGCACGAAGAGACGCGGAGACGAAGAAAAAATATTTCGACGCTTACATGCACGACCAGCAGTTGCCGGAAAGCTGGATAGAGGCTAGCGCCCCGCCTTTCAACATGATTCTTCAATCAGACCTGACTCTTCCATACCTAGCCCCCGCTCTTGAAATGCTGCCCACGCTCAAGCGCACGCGAAAAATCTTCTTCATCAACAACTGGCTCGGCGCATTCTTAGGCGGACAATGCAGCAACGACGCTCTCACGACCGTTCAAAACTTCCTTGAGCGCACGCCCGCGCTAGACCGCGACCTGCGCCTTAAAGTCCTAGAAAACGTTGCCCCACTGGAACGCTGCGTGCGAATCAGAACCAAATACGCTGGATAAATGACAGTTTTAAGTTTTGAGTTTTCAGTTTTCAGAAAAAGACCGAGCTGAGAACTGAAAACTCAAAACTTAAAACTGTCATGTTCAGGGTTGCTACTTACAATGTGCACAAGTGTAGAGGGCTTGATCGTCGTGTGCGACCTGAGCGCATAGTCGAGGTGCTGCGCGAGACCGGAGCAGACATCATAGCGCTTCAAGAGGTGTTGAGCGTCGAGGGCGAAGCCAGAGAGAAGAATCAGGCGCGCTTTTTTTCAGAAGAGTTGGGAATGCATCTGGCTGTGGGCGAGAACCGCAAGATTCGCGGCGCGCCTTACGGCAACGCGACGCTGAGCCGCTGGCCTATAGCGCTCGCGCACAACTATGAGATCACATGGCGCTGGTGCGAGCCGCGCGGGTCTCTTCGCACGGACGTTAAAGTTGAGGATGGCGCGCTCGTTCATCTCTTCAACATTCATCTGGGCACGGCTTTTCTTGAGCGCCGTCATCAGGGGCGAGTGCTGGTGAGCGAAGAGGTTTTGAATAACCCGGAATTGAAGGGCGCTCGCGTGGCGCTCGGTGATTTCAACGAGTGGACGCACGGCCTTGCGTCGCAACTGCTCGCGGCGCATCTCGAAAGCGCTGACGTGCGTTACCACCTGCGGCGCTCACGCACCTATCCCGGCGTGCTGCCCCTCGTGCATCTGGATCACATCTACTACGACTCGAAAATGAAACTCTGCAAGCTCAGGCTGCACAAGAGCCGCACGTCGCTCGTTGCGTCAGATCACCTGCCGCTCGTCGCGGAGTTTGAGATTGAGGCGGAAGATGGGAAAAGCCGAGGATGAGGGATGAAGGATGAGAGATGAAAGAAGAGCTATTTAAGATGAGCGGTTACTCTTTCCGCCTTCCGTCTTCCCGCTTCATCTTTGCTATTCATTCGGCGCGCGGCTTCCGTAGTGACTATGCAGAGGCCATGAATATTATCGCGCTTCAAACGCTGCTCAAGCCTTCTGGCCTCATCGTAGGTGAGACCTGCGGCTTCACAGTCGCGCTCGCTGACCACTGCCCATACAGGCTCTGCCAATTCTTTCATCAAAATATCTCTCATGAAACAGTTGGGCTGAACAAAAGTTTAAGGGATATACGACTCAAAAGCCAAACCAGAGCGGTCGAGTGTGGTCAGGGGCCTCAGTCAGTGCCGACGCCGAAAGAGCAAATAGGAACCGGGAAGGCGGCAACGATGATAGATGAAAGAATAACTGCTCATCTTCAATAGCTTGTCTTTCATCGTTGCCGTTTTCCTACTTGCTTTCCATCGCGGCGCTGACTTGATGCTTAAAGCTAAAACCCGTCGCTTGCGCTTGTCGCAGCGGTGCAAAGGGCGTTAAGCTTCTCTCCGAAATTCAAAATAGTTCGAGAGGCTCAAACCTGATGGCTACGCTTTCGCCGGAGCTTTGCCCGCATTACGCCGCGACGCCCGCGAGTCCTGCTCCTATGTAGGGATAAACTTTATCATCGGTATGTAAACTTAAAGTTAACATGAGCAAAAAAATTCTAAGCGCCGGAAGCCGCCGGAAGCTTCTTCTCTTTCTCCTCGCATCGTCGTTCATAGCTTCGTCTGGCTGGATAGCGCTCATAGCGCAGCGTCGAACGCTGAGCGAGATGCAACAGCAATCCAGCCAGTTCAGCCCGCAACTTCTGCGCGAGCTGAAGCAGATTCAGCAGGCGGCATTGGAGAGCGATTACGCTCTGAGGCAGTTGGCCCACCTGACCAACAACATTGGCCCACGCCTTAGCGGCTCGCCGCAGGCGCAACATGCTGTCGAGTACGTCGCAGACGAGATGCGCCGCCTTGGAATGGAAGTGAAGCTTGAGAAGATCATGGTTCCTCACTGGGTTCGCGGGCTTGAAACGGGCGCGTTAATGGAATTTCCGGGGCAAGCGCCGAACACCACGCAGAAGGTCGTGTTGACCGCGCTCGGCGGGAGCGTGGCGACGCCAGCCGAAGGCATCACGGCTGAGGTGGTCGTAGTAAATAACTTTGACGAGCTGGCGGCGATGGGTCGTAACAAAGTCGAAGGCAGGATAGTTCTATTCAATTATCGCTTTGACGAACAGATGGCCGCGCAAGGGTTCGGCGGCGAAGCATATGGCGAAGCGGTGGTCTATCGCGGCGATGGGCCAAGCGCAGCCGCTCGTCTCGGCGCAGTCGCCGCAATGGTTCGCTCGGTCGGCGGTTTGAGCTATCGTCTTCCGCACACGGGCGCGACACGCTACGCTGCCGATGCTCCACGCATCCCTGCCGCAGCGGTCGCGGCGGAAGACGCGGACATGATGGCATATCTAACATCGCAGGGGCGCGTGCGAATGAAGCTGACACTGACGCCGCAGCAGTTGCCAGACGTTGAGAGCTACAATGTCATAGCGGATTTGAGAGGCAGCGAGCACCCGGAGCAAATCGTCATAGTCTCAGGCCACCTGGATTCATGGGATTTAGGAACGGGCGCGATTGACGACGGGGCTGGCGTGGTCATCGCTATGCAGACCTTGCAGATTCTCAAGCAGCTTCATCTTCGCCCCCGGCGCACAATACGATTCATAGCGTGGATGAACGAAGAGAACGGAACCGCCGGTGGTAAGACTTACGCCGCAGAGCATGCAGCGGATGTTCAGAATCATATCGCCGCAATCGAGAGCGACAGGGGTGCTGGTCACCCGCTAGGATTCGTGGCAACAGGAAACCCCAATCTCATCAAGGTACTCCAGCCGCTCTCCGGCGTTCTGGAAAGCTCAGGCGGCGGACTGATGAATATGTCCGACGACACGGAGACGGACATTTCGCCGCTCGCTAAAGTCGGCGTTCCGGCTTTCGGAATCTGGCAGGACACGCGCACCTACTTCGACTATCACCACACGGCAGCCGACACCTTTGATAAAGTCAAACCGAGAGAGTTAGCAGAGAATGCTGCGGTTATGGCTGTGCTTGCCTACGCGATTGCGTCAATACCGGAACCGCTTCCGCGATAAACCGCAACTATAGCCGTTCGTGTGTGACTAACTGGCTAGAGCATACAGCTTCAGCAGGTTTGCTCGCGATGAGAGTAGCCCCGGTGGCGATGTCACCGGGGCTGGTGACTTGTCGAGTAAGGTTGGTGGCGTTGTGGGATGAGGCCGTGACGTTGTTACCAAGGGCGGTGGGGCTGCTAGCAGGGGTGGTGAGATTGCGAGCAAGGTCAGTGGCGCGACGAGCAGGGCTGGTGGCAACGACAGCGCCCGTGCTGTCGTCGTGAGAAAGGCTGCTCAAGGCGGAAGCGAGGGTGCTGGCAATCAGAGTTGCGGGTCTCAGAAGGATAGTTAATGGTCTAAAGCCCTAAAGTGCTCACATTTGACATAAAAGTTAGCTATCAGATACTTTGCTTTATCAACGTCACGTTCGTGAAAGGTGCCGCGTGATCGAATCCAACCAGAAGAAGCCAGCACGTTTTTGCCTTGTACTAATTAAGCCGTCGCATTATGACGACGACGGCTATGTCATTCAGTGGCTTCGCTCTGCGATTCCGTCGAACAGCCTTGCGGTGCTGTACGGTCTGGCGCTGGAATGCGCCGGACAAAAAGTGCTGGGCGATGATGTTGAGATTGATATACACGCTTTCGACGAAACGAACACACGCATTCGTCCCGACCGCATCGCGTCGCTGGTGGAGAGCGCAGACAAGGGTATGGTGATGCTGGTCGGCGTTCAATCGAACCAGTTTCCGCGCGCGCTCGACATCGCTGCCCCTTTGCGCGAGCGTGGGATTATGGTAGCCATAGGCGGTTTCCACGTCTCCGGCACGATTGCGATGCTAAGAGAGCGCGACCCTGATGTGCGTCGCGCAGAAGAGATGGGTGTCTCGTTGTTTGCGGGAGAGGCAGAAGGCCGTCTAGGTCAGGTGCTCAAAGATGCATGGGATGGGCGGCTTCAGCCGCTCTACAATTTCATGAACGACCTGCCGGACATGGAAGACGCTGCGATGCCGCTACTTCCGGCGGAACGTGTTATGCGCACGGCGGGCGCTAATACCAGTTTCGACGCGGGGCGCGGCTGCCCTTATCAATGCTCGTTCTGCACAATCATCAACGTACAGGGGCGCAAATCTCGCCACCGCTCGCCCGATGACGTTGAGCGCATAGTGCGCACAAACGTAGCGCAGGGCATACACCGTTTTTTCATCACCGACGACAACTTCGCGCGCAACAAGAACTGGGAAGCTATCCTTGACCGTCTCATACGCTTGCGCGAGGTCGAGAATCTTCAGATAAATTTCATCATTCAGGTGGACACGCTCTGCCACCGTCTACAGAATTTCATAGAGAAGGCCGCGCGCGCCGGAGTCAAGCGCGTCTTCATAGGGCTTGAGAACATCAACCCCGAAAATCTACTTGGCGCTAAAAAGCAGCAGAACAAGATAACCGAGTATCGCAAGATGCTTCTGGCATGGAAGAAGGCGCACGTACTTACTTACTGCGGCTATATCCTGGGGTTTCCCAACGACACGCCTGAGAGCATTCTTCACGACATACGTGTCATACAGAAAGAACTTCCCGTTGACCTGCTGGAATTCTTCTATCTCACGCCGCTGCCCGGTTCAGAAGATCATCGCAAGCTGCACGAGGCCGGTTCATGGATGGACTCGGACATGAACAAGTATGATTTAAATCATGCTGTCGCGGGGCATCCGCGCATGACGCTGGATGAGTGGAAGCAGGTCTATCAAGAGGCGTGGGAGACCTACTACACTGACGAGCACATCGAAACTGTTCTGAGGCGCGCGATGGCAACCGGAGTCAGCCCCGGCAAAGCTCTCTTTCTCATAGTCTGGTTCAAAGGCTGCATCGGCATAGAGAAAATTCACCCGCTCGAAGGCGGCTTCCTGCGCCTGAAGGCTCGCCGCCTGCGCAGGTCTGGACGCCCACTGGAATCCGCCCTGACCTTCTATCCGAAATATTTTATCGAAACCCTGTGGAAGCAGATGCGCTGGATAACTCTATATCTGCGCCTGCGCCTCATCTATCGCAAGATAAAACGCGATCCGCTTCGACACGAATACATGGACTTAGCGCTTGAGCCTGTGGCTGATGATGAGATGGAGACGAGAGAGATGTTCCAGTCCGAAGTCGCGCAAGCTTACGTTGGTCGAGTGCGGCAGCTTGAGAAAATTCGACGTGGTGAAGCGGCTTGATGAAGTTGGCTAATTCGCTCGAATAATACCGCTAATTAGACTGTTATTGACGAAGGATGTCCTGTAACACCTTCCTGCGCCGCGTTATCAACAACTCAACCCGGCTTATCCGACTGAAAGAAGAAGAGGGGCAATATCAAGTATCGGACAATTCCTTATCCCATATTTGATATTGCCCCTTCTTCAGGCTACATGCTGGAAAGCATGAGTTAAGGTGGAGCGCGCTAAAGAATATTTAGCGCATGAGCTTGCTCTACTTTTTCTTCCCTGCGAGCGGATCGCCCTCAGAGACTTGCTGCATCTCTCGCGGTACAGGCTTGGCCGCTGCTTTCGTACCTGGTGCTCTCTTACAGACGTAATAATTGATCGCGCCTGCGGTGAGACCGCCCTTGCTGAGGTCGCCTACTCCCCGTAAAAGGTCTATGTGATCGTTTCGAAAGCCCGGGCCGAAAGGCGCACTCTCTAACACAGCAGCGGGAACAGTGATGTTGACCGATCCGGCACCCGCAGCATCTGTTGCAAGAACGCCTACAGTAACAAACCCGCAACTGGCAGAATGTGCGGGACCGCAGACCAGGAAAACCTGGTATTTGGTACTGGGTTGACCGAATTCCAGATTGATCTTAAGAACCAGGTTGCCGCCGGGCTGGCTGTAGTTCACCCTTCCGATCTCCGGCCCTTTCATATCAAGCGGGCCTCCGAAGCCCCCGGAATCCGTATCGTAGACAACCAACACATTTGTTTCTTTGATTGGTCCAACTACTGGCATATTCTTATACCTCCTACTATTAGTTTGTATCTCTTGATTGAGGTTTCCGACCTTGTTCTATCTCGGCTTAGCGATCTTTGAATTGCCCTGGAGGGTGTTGGCAATAGATAGGTCAGCTAAAGCCGAATTTCTGCTGGAACTGTTCTGTTCAATTCCTTGAAGTGAAGAATGCAATGAGCATTTGATTAGTCACAAAGAGATCAAACTGAGTGGCTGAGTTTGGCGAGTTTGCAAGGACTAAGCAGGCTCGTGAGAATTCAGCCTTTCCTAAAATAACGAGCGCACGATATGCCAACTTGTTGCAAAAGTCAATAGGCCAATACGCTGCACCATATAAGAGCAGCAGGACTTATGATACTGCCGCTCGCGTGGCCGCCCAACTCTACTTTTTTACCTTAATGGGCGAACGCCGATTGCTTGATAGAGCGCGGCAGATTGATAGATAGTTCCGTTTTTGACTACCGTTGAGACGCGGCGAATGTCGCTGATGCGCGCGGCGGGGTCGCCGTCAATGAGAATCATGTCGGCGAGTTTGCCGGAAGCGATTGAGCCGAGTTCGCGGTCGCGCTTCATCACGCGCGCAGCTCCGAGGGTGGCAATCTGCAAGACGCGCGCGGGCGGGATTCCGGCCTGCGCGTAAAGCTCAAGCTCGCGGTGCAGAGCGAAGCCAGCCGTAGAATCCGTGCCCGCGACAATCGTGATGCCGGAATCGTAAAGCAGTTTCACCATCCTGAGCATCGCAGCGAAAGAGTCTCTGTAGCGTTGATCCATTCCTTCGGGTACGGGCAGGCCGCCGCTCAAAAGCCCGCGACGAATCTGCGGCGGGAATCGGTCTGCCACTTCTGCGAAATCCGGTGAGACAGTTCCGGCGCGTGCAGTGAACATCCCCTCGAAAACGCTCACGGTCGGATCAACGACTGTGTGATGCTCCTGAAGAAGCTTTATGAAATCGCGCACGCGCTCGGACTGAAGATCAATCTCGGCGGCGTGCTGTGCGACGGCAGTGAAGCGCGCGGGCGTGCGCGTGTCTTGCACAGTGTCGTAAAGAAAATTCAGAAATAGAAAGTTGGTGTGCTGTATTTCGTCAGCGCCCGCACGTACAAACTGCTCGGCTGTCATGAACGCTGGCACGTGGCCGCTCACGCGCAAGCCTTTCCTGTGCGCCATCTCTGCTATCTTCTGCACAAGCTGCGGCTTGATAGAGCTATAAATCTTAATCTGCACGTAGCCCAATTGCGCGAAGCGGTCAATCGCCGCCTGCGCTTCTTCTTCAGTATCAACAAAAACTTTCGTAGGCCCCTGATACGGCCCGCGACCGTCAATCAGGCACGCCATCAAAACTCTTGGGCCAATAGCGGTCTCTTCGTCAAAATGTTTCTTCATCTCAAGCAATTGATCGCTGTCGTTGCCCAGGTCGCGCACGCTTGTAACGCCCGCAGCTATTTGCAGAAGCCCGTCAATGCCGCCCAGATGAACGTGCATGTCCCACAATCCCGGCATCAAGGTTCTACCGCGCGCGTCAATCACTTCTGCGCCCGCAGGAATCTTCACGCTACCCGTTGGCCCAACTTCTGCGATGCGGTTGCCGTTTACGATGACGGTTGTGCGCGGGCGCATTTGTCCCGTCTCCGAATCGAAGAGATTCGCGTTTGCTATGACGAGAGGTTTTCCCGGATGATGCGCGAGTGTTCTCGCCTGCGTTTCGGTGCGTGCGGCTTCACGCGCCTGTTGAGCTTTGAGAAGATCGGCGACCGTCTTCTCCCATCCTTCGAGTATCACCGAAGACCAACCGCTAACGGACGCGAAGAACTCTCCGCTCTGGTCAAGCCATATGGGCGAGGGCGTGAAATCAAGGCCGGAGATTTCGTACTCGACCACGGTGCGCTGCTGTCCGTTCGCTTCTATCTTCAATTCACCTACGCGCTCAATCGCCGCCTCGCCTTCCGGCAAGAGAGCGAGCTTATGACCGGGCGCGGCCAGTAGAGCTTTAACCAGCAGCGCGCCCTCTTCGGGCGTGCCGAACATGCTCACGTAAAATGCTCTGCCGCCGAGAACTCTTTCGCCGCTCTCCGCGCGGTTCTTCCACGTGGCTCTCCCGTTCACAACGGAAAACCTCTCTTCAACAGGAGCTTTCAAATAATCGTTACCGCTAGTCTCTATCAGCGTCGGTATGCCGCCAGCCCCAACCACTATGCGCGAGTTGATTTTTGGCCCACGACCGCGATCATTGAACTCAAAAAAGGTCTTTAACTCGCCGTTCGGCATCACGGTTGAAGTGGCAACGCCAGCGCGATTCCCTACAAGCAGCACCGTGTAGCGCGTCTCGTTTGAATTTGTCGTTTGCGATTGAGCGAATGAATTGAATGTAAATGCAAACAGGATGAGCGCGAACGCAGCGTATAGTTTCTTCATGATCTTCTCCGGTGATTTAGAGGTAAAGAGCCGTCACAAATTTCCCATTCAAGTTTTGAAAGCGCAATTCTACTAGCGTTCGTCTGAGCGCGCCATAAAAACTGTTACGACAGAGATATAATGCGTTACTGCTATTGCGTCTTTCTTTTGCGTCTTTGCGCCTCCAGCGTGAGATACATTTCTCGCAAAGACGCCAAGGCGCAAAGAAAAGCGCGCAAAGAAATCTAACACTCAAGCATCCACAGCGCAGCGTATTCCTGCGAATGCAATTCTGAAGTGGCGGCGAAAGAAGTTGCGGAAGGTCGTGCGCAGCAAGGGTGCGCGTGTGGCCCATGAGCCTCCGCGCAAGACGCGGTGATCGCCGTCGAACCAGACCCCGGAATACTCCGGGTAGGGGAAAGCACGGAAGCCCGCGTATCCTGCGAAAGGCGTGCTCGTCCACTCCCAGACGTTTCCCGTCATATCAAGACAACCCGTAGCGCTCGCGCCCGCAGGAAAAATTCCTACGGGAGTCGTGCCCCAGAAATGAAAGTTGAAGTTGCAGAGCGCAGGCGCAGGCTCCGTATCGCCCCACGCGAAGCGGCGCTTGCCTTTTCGCACTTCATCCCACGAAGCGGCCTTTTCCCATTCTTCTTCAGTCGGCAGACGCTTGCCCATGAATCTAGCGTAAGCTTCCGCTTCGTACCAGCTAACGCCCGTGACAGGATGTTGAGGGTCAAGCGAGCCTTCATCGAACATCCTACGCCCGCGCCAGCTTTTTTCATCAAGTCTCCAATAGAGCGGGCTTGTCCAATTCTCTTTTTCGCGCCACTGCCACCCTTCATCGCTCCAGAACTCGCGCCGCTCATAGCCACCTTCTTCAACAAAACGCGCATACTCTTCGTTCGTAGCGAGCAGGCGATCAATCTTGAATGCGGGCAGATCAATTGCGTGTTGCGGCTGCTCGTTGTCGTAAGCGAAAGAATGGTCGCTCGCTCCCATTTGGAACGGCCCGGCGGGCACCGTCACCATGTCGCGCGGCGGGGACGAAGAAATGTTGAGAGGAATGCTGGCCTGCGGCCTTATCTTCTTATCCGGCGAGAGCATGTGCAGAAGATAAGCGAGCGTCTCCTGATGCTGGTACTCGTGCTCAAGCACCATGCGAAAGATAAAGCCGTCGCGCTTCATAGGGTTTGATTCATTGAAATCAAACCCGTCCAGATGACGAAAGATTCTCTCGCGCACGCCGGTGAGATATGCTTCCATCTCGCGGCGTGACGGAAGATTTCGGGACTCTTCGCGCGGCGTGTTAATCGGATCAAAGATGCGGTCATAGCGCTCGTCCATAGAGTTTTCGTTAAAGAGCTTTTGCAGAATCCAGTAGCCCTCGAAAACTCCTATGTGAGCGAGATGCCAGATTACCGGGCGAAAGCCGAAGCCGGGGCTTTCGTGCAACTCGCTTTCGCGCGCCAGATCGAAAATCTTCAAAGTATCTAAGCGAGCGTCGGTCAGTAATCTCTTGATTTCCTCCGCCAGAAGATTTGCCACTTGCTCTCCTTATAAAAATGGCTAAACAACTTTGCGCTCTCTTAGCGTCTTTGCGTCTCCAGCGTGAGACGGTTTTTCTCGCAAAGCCGCGAAGACGCGGCGCGAGTTGATAATCAACGGCGATAAGTTATCATAGCAGTGGCTCCGGTCAAGCAACACGGACGCCCCCGATTAAACGGTCGTTATCTGAATTTTCAGATGGCGAATCCGCCATGAAGGCTTCGGACATATTTTGGGAAAACTCCTCAGAAGGGAAAACCTGTGCCGACACCGCAACCCGACGACGCCGCAGCCGACAGGCTCACGATACATAATCTCTTGCGCCGCGACCTCAGCGCGAGTTTCAGGGAAGACGTGCGCGCAGGGCTGACGGCGCGGCCTAAAAAACTTTTCCCGAAATATTTTTACGACGAATTGGGATCGCAACTCTTCGAGGCCATATGCCTGCTGCCCGAATACTACCTGACGCGCGCAGAGAACGAGATTCTTGCGCGCTATGCCGATGAGATAGTCGGCGCGGTCGAGGGGCAAAAGGTAACGCTGCTCGAACTGGGTTCGGGGAGCGCATCAAAGACGCGGCGCATTATTGAAGCACTGATAAGGTATCAGAATAATCTGCTCTACACGCCTATAGACATTTCGGCTTCAGCGCTTGAGACGAGTTCGCGCGTACTTCTGCAATCTTACCCTGAGCTTCGCATAGAAGCTTACGTGAGCGATTACTTCGAGGGACTCGCCGCTCTGAAAGCGCAAGACCGCCCGCTGCGCACGCTGGCGCTATTTTTAGGATCGAACATAGGCAACTTCGACCCGGCGGAGGCGAAAGAGTTTTTAAGAGCAGTGCGTGGAGTTCTGCGCGCAGGCGATGCGCTGCTACTGGGCGCAGACTTGAAGAAGAATCCGCAGACGCTTGAAGCGGCTTACGACGACGCGATGGGTGTGACGGCCTCCTTCAATCTAAATCAACTGGCGCGCATCAACCGTGAACTCAATGCCGATTTCAACCTGCGCGCCTTTCATCATCACGTCAGTTATAACGAAGAGGCTGGCCGCGTTGAAGTTTACATCGTCAGCCTGCGCAATCAGCGTGTGCGCGTGCCTGCGCTCAGTCTCGAAATACATTTAGACGAGGGCGAGCGCATTCACACTGAAAATTCTCACAAGTATGATCTTGACGGACTGACGAGCCTTGCTAACGAGACGGGATTCGAGCGAGCGCGCACGTGGCTGGACGCGCGCGAGCAATTCAGCAGCAATCTTTTTCTGGTGACGAGCAAAGGGTGAGCGATCAATTGATTCAAACGCGAAAGAATGTAGACGCGGCAGGTTGCGCGACGGCTGAAAGCTTTGTGCTTGAAGCAGAAGACGCCTGCGCGCCTGAGTCCAACGGCAAAGCGCCTGGCAACCATGAGCGAGTGACGGCTGCTTCCACGCCGCTCTTCGCCTCTTACCTGATGAGCGGAGCGAAGCCCGAAGCGAATTGGAAATGCGGGCTTGAGTACGAGTTGTTCGGCTACGACGCGCGCAATCTGAAGAGGCTGAATGTTGAGCAGGTTCAATCGGTGCTTGCCGAACTGAGCAGGTCAACCGATGATCTTCACTTTGAAGACGGCGCGATAATTGAGGCGCGCGCGGGCGAGGATGGTCGCGTCACGATTGAGCCGGGCGGGCAGATAGAATTTTCAGGCGAGCCGCGCGTGAAGCTTTCCGAAATCGAGCGCGACATGCTCGCGCACCTCGCTCGCCTGCGCGAGATCGCCATCGAAAACGGTTTCGTCTTTATAGCTGCGGGCTTCGACCCCATCAGGACTATAGAAGAACAGAACTGGTATCCGAAAGGTCGCTACGCCGTGATGCGCCCCTTTCTAGCGGCGCGTGGCAAGCGTGCGTGGGACATGATGTGCCGCACCTGCGCGATTCAGGTCAATCTGGATTACGGCTCGGAAAAAGATTTAGGAAAAAAATTTGCTCTTGGCAATCGTCTCGCACCCATCGTTACAGCCCTGTTCGCATCGTCGCCTTTCGAGAACGGAGCGCCTTCGGGCTACAAATCAACTCGCGCAGCCGTCTGGCTTGAAACCGATGCTGATCGCTCGTCGGTTTCGCCCGCCGCGCTCACGGAAAATTTCTCGTTCGCAAGTTTCGTCGAATACGCGCTCGACGTGCCCATGATTTTCATAAGGAGAAACGGTAATTATCTGCCGGTCGCCGGGGATTTGAGCTTCCGCCGCTTTCTGGAAGGAGCAGGGTGCATTGAGCCTGCGTTTCAAGACTGGACGGATCACCTGACGACTATATTCACGGAGGCGCGCATCAAACAGCACCTTGAGTTGCGCTGCATGGATGCAGGCTCACTCGAAACCGCTCTCGCCGCACAGGCGCTCTGGAAAGGTTTGATGTACGATGCAACCGCGCTGGATGAGGCGCTGCGCATCGCGCCGCAGTTGAGTTTAGAAGAGATGCTCACGTTGCAAGAGCGTGTAGCGCGCGAAGCGCTGAAGGCCACGCACGCGGGCGTCGATGTCTTGAGTTGCGCGAAAGAGATAGTGGCGCTCGCCGCCGAGGGACTCGCGCGCGTCGCGCCGGAAGAGGTTAAATACCTGGACACCCTGCGCGAGCGTGTGATAGAAAACGAAGTCACCACGGCTGACATTCTTTTACAGAACTATCAAGGCTCCTGGCACCGCTCAATCGAACGGGTCATCGAATACCTGCGAATTGCTTAACAAGCGACTTTAGCGGCTACTTCAGAACCGGGAGCAGCCACACGACTCTTTGCTTACTTTGCGTCTTAGCGACTTTGCGAGAAAAACCATCTCACGCAAAGTCGCTAAGAAGAACGCAAAGCCGATTTGAAATACGCTCATAGTTTGTATCTACATTATGCCCGCTCCTGTTAACAACTCAGTGCTCGTCGAATTCCGAAACGTCGGCTACGACGTGTTGGGTACGAGCCAGCCTATAATCTCCGATCTGAATTTAAGCGTTATGCGTGGCGAGACTCTGATCCTTTTGGGCGAGTCCGGTTGCGGCAAGACCACGACGCTCAAGCTTGTGAATCGTCTGCTGCTGCCGACGAGCGGGGAGGTTCTGGTCGAAGGCAAACGGACGCGCGAATGGGATGCTATCAGTTTGCGCAGGCGAACCGGATACGTGATTCAGGAGGCGGGATTGTTTCCGCACTTTACCGTTGAGCGCAACGTTGCGCTCGTGCCGAGCCTTGAACACTGGGATGAAGCGCGCGTGCGCGTGCGCGTGCACGAGATGCTTGAGTTGGTGGGGCTTGACCCTGAAAAATTTGCGGCGCGTTACCCGCGCGAGCTTTCGGGCGGGCAGCGCCAGCGCGTTGGCGTAGCGCGTGCGCTCGCATCAGACCCGCCGCTTCTCCTGATGGACGAGCCTTTCGGCGCGCTCGATCCTTTGACACGCGCCTCTCTGCAAAAAGAGTTTGCCGAGTTGAGCCGCAGTTTACAGAAGACCGTCATCTTCGTCACTCACGATGTTCGTGAAGCACTCCTTCTTGGCACGCGCGTGTGTTTGATGAGCCGAGGGCGAATTGCCCTGCTCGAAACCCCGGAAAACTTTCTTCGCTCGGATGAACGGAACGCACGCGCTTACGTCGAGACGCTAAGGCTTGACGATAGTGTTCTCTCCAATGCCGGGAGGGGTGAATGAAAGCGTGGGAATTTTTTCTGAATAATCGCACAGAGTTTTTCACGCTCGTCTGGCAACACCTGGCGCTCGTAGCAATCTCCACATCAATCGCTCTACTCATAGGCATTCCGGTCGGCATCATGCTCACGCGCAAACCACGCTTGCGCGCTCCCGTGCTCGGCTTTGCCAACGTGATGCAGACCGTGCCCAGCCTTGCGCTCTTCGGCTTCCTCATCCCGCTGCCTTTCATAGGGGGCATAGGCGCGCGCACGGCAATCGTCGCGCTGGTTCTCTACTCGCTGCTGCCTGTAATACGCAACACCGTGACGGGCATACTCGGCGTGGACGCGAGCGTGCGCGAGGCTGCCGTTGCTATGGGGATGACCGACCGCCAGGTTCTTTTTCAGGTTGAGCTTCCACTCGCAGCGAGCGTGATACTGACAGGCGTGCGCGTGGCCGTTGTCATTGCGGTCGGCGTTGCGACTATTGCGGCGGCTGTAGGCGCAGGCGGACTTGGGACGTACATCTTTCGCGGCCTGCGCGCCAACTACAATCCGTTGATTCTGATGGGCGCAGTTCCTGCGGCGCTGATGGCGCTCGCTGCGGATTTCGGACTGGGACTGCTGGAGAAGAGATTTGATTTCAAGACACGGCGCGCGAGCGCAGAAAGCAATAAAGGTTTACGCCGGTTGGTCTGGGCTGCGCTCGCTCTTATTGTCGCGCTTGGAATTTTCGCAGCGTGGCGAAGCGGAAGATCGTCTGATGCGCCCGCCTCTCATGCTCATGTGACAATCGGGACGAAAGATTTTACAGAATCGGTTCTGCTGGGCGAGATGGTCGCGCAGATGTTGGAAGCGCGCGGCGTGGAGGTCGAGCGAAAGTATGAGCTTGGCGGCCAACTCTGCCACAACGCGCTCGTCGCCGGGAGCATTGATCTTTATCCAGAATACACCGGCACGTCTTACACAGACATTCTTCACCATCCACCCATGACAGACCCGCGCGCCGTCTACGATCAACTGAAACAGGAGTACGCGCAGAAATTTAACGTTGAGGTGAGTGCGCCGCTTGGTTTCGAGAACACGTTTGCTATCCTGGTTCGCGGGGAAGACGCACGAAAATTCAGCTTGAAGACTATTTCCGATGCCGTTCAATACACACCGCGATGGCATGCGGGCTTCGGACAGGATTTCAAGTCGCGCGCTGACGGCTATCCCGGACTTGCGCGCGCATACAACCTTAGATTTGCAGAGTCGCCGCGCGAGATGGACTTGTCGCTCACCTATCGCGCGCTCGCCTCGCGCCAGGTTGATTTCATCGCCGGTAATTCGACGGATGGGCTTATCTCTTCTCTGGACCTTGTGCAACTGGAAGACGACCGCCACTACTTCCCGCCATACGAAGCTGTTTTCCTGTTGCGCCGCGACGCTCTGGCGCGCGTGCCCGAGTTGAATGAAGTTCTGGCGAAACTCGGCGGCGCGCTTTCGACCGAAGAGATGCGGCGGTTGAACTACGAGATTGACGGCAACAAGCGGGACAGGAGAGAAGTGGTGCGCGAGTGGTTGAAGAGCAAAGGATGGGTATAAGAACTGCGTAGATTTATATCTGCATGAAGCTGGGCGGTATGAGACGCGGCCATCTATCAACGCAGACACAGGGAGAATTGAGGGAGTAGAGAGAAAATTCAGAGCATTTAATCTCAAATTTGAGATTTCAGATTTGAGATTCCTCTCCGGCGTAATCTACCTGTTCTCTACGGCTTTCGACGGTGAATCTTAACTCCAGCGACATTCAAAAATTTGACAACAAGAGCTTGCCGCAAAATGACGGCAAGCTCTTATAAACTTTCTGTTGTTGCCTGCTCTTATCTTCGCGTCAGCGTGATGTGGATGGGGTCGCTGAGCGAGCCTGGATTAACGGTCAACTCCTGCGTCTTGTAGCCCTTGGCTTTCACTTTGAGCTTGAGCGTGCCCATGTGAATCGGAAGCATCACGAGCACGCCGCGCTGGTTCGTCCAGCCGTAAGATTCGCAGAAATTGTCTTCGCCCCAGATTGATTGAAGCTTAAGATAGGCGTTCTTGACAGGGTTGCCCTGCTCGTCGAAGACCTGCACGACGGCGCGGCCTATTCCGTTCGGCTGACTGGGCGCATGACCCAGGCGAAGCTCGTCGCCCATGTCGGGCACCTGGTTGCCGCCCTGCGCGAGCGCAGCAGCGAAGAGTGAGAGGACTATGAGGGCTGAAACCAAAAATTTGCGCATACTAAAAAACTCCTGTAGCTAAATTTTTTTAAGGGAAGCTCGATGAAGGGCTAACAGCCCGGAAACTCTTTTTCTGAAAGCGGCGCATGGCTGTTGTCCGCTCTCGTTATTTCGGCTGGCCTGCGATCTTTCGGCGCGCCAGCAGCTAATAGAATTATTACTACAATTGGGGGAAATTATAAAGAGGCAAGTGCGATTGCGCCTGCCAGATTTTGATGTCGAAACAGGCGCGCCAGATGTCTGCAACTGTTACCAGACCTGACTCAAAAGCCCTTTGCGAGCTTTGGTTTTCTCTTTGCGCCTTTGCGAGAAACTGCAACTCTCATTAACTTGAGCCTTAAGAGAATTGAGGATTCATGCAAAGAAAAGAAGAAAGCTCGCAAAGGGTTGAGTGTCGTTCGTTGTTCTGAAATGATCTCGCAGCCTGCTCTCAAATCTGGAGATTCGTCATGGAGAAGATGCTTCTTAGCCTGTTCCTGATAGGCTCTCTGCTACAGGTTTCACTCGTCGCGCAGCAGCAAACAGGTGCGCGCGTGTCCCGTGTGCTTATCAAGGCGGGGCGTCTGGTTGACGTGCGCGCTGGCCGCGTGCTTCAGAATCAGGGGATTTTAATCGAGAACGACCGAATCCTTCGGGTCGGCCCGCTGGCGGAGATTGAGCGCGCAGCTTCTCAAGACGCGCGCGTCATAGACCTTTCTCACACGACCGTCATGCCCGGCCTCTCTGACTGCCACGTTCACATACTGTTGCAGGGCGACGTAACCAGCGCAGATTACGACGAGCAACTGCTGCGGGAATCCATCCCTTATAGAGCGATACGCGCGACCGTCTCTGTGCGCAACGCCTTGATGAACGGTTTTACGGCGATGCGTGATTTAGGTACGGAGGGCGCTATGTACGCGGACGTTGACGTAAAAACGGCGATTGCGCGCGGCGTTATCCCTGGGCCAAGAATGTTCGTCTCTACCCGCGCGTTTTCAGGGACGGGGATGTATCCGCTGCTGGGCTACTCCTGGGAGTTGACTATGCCGGAGGGCGTGCAGATTGTTGACGGAGTGGAGAACATACGGCGCGCTGTGCGAGAGGAAGTGAAGTACGGCGCGGACTGGATAAAGTTTTATGCTGATCGTCGCTATTACGTGAAAGCTGGCGTGCTGCACAGTTGGGTGAATTTCACGGACGAAGAGATGAAGGCGTTTGTTGAAGAGGCTCATCGTCTGGGCCATCGCGTCGCGTCGCACGCGATGGGGCGCGAGGGAATTGATGCAGCCTTGCGAGCCGGGGTTGATTCGATTGAGCATGGCTACGGGTTAGATGAGGAACTGATTGATCGCATGGTGCGGCAGGGCACTTACTGGTGCCCGACCATCTACACGGGCGTTTATGTTGCGGAAGGGCGTGCGCGCGAAGGCAGACCGATATACCTGACCATGCGCGATATGGAAGCTAGAATATTCGGCGTGGCCGTGCGCAAAGGGGTGAAGGTGGCCTTTGGCACTGACGCGGGCGCGTTCCCGTGGACTGAGAATGCGGCGCGTGAGTTCGCGTACATGGTTCGCTACGGGATGACGCCCATGCAGGCTATTCAATCCGCTACGGTCACAGCTTCGGAGCTTCTGGACATGACCGACGACATGGGCGCTATCGAAGCGGGAAAATTCGCGGACATAGTGGCCGTAGCAAACGATCCCCTACAAGACATCACGGAGCTTGAGCGCGTGCGGTTCGTGATGAAGGGCGGGCAGGTCTTTCGTGATGAGTTGAGCCACTGAAGAAATTGCGGAGTGCGGATTTAAGAGAGGGATTGAATTTGAATTAACAGCTTCTGTCTTCAACCTGCCTTCCAATCCGCCCGTCCGCAATCGACTTGATTGATATTGGGTTTGGCGCGACACTTGGGGACGAAAATTCCGGGGGAGAAAATTTTATGACTCTGCTTGATCTGCTTCTTCTACTTTTGGTGGCTGGCGTGTGCGGCTCGCTTGGACAGGCCATCAGCGGCTACTCGCGCGGCGGCTGTCTGGTCGCCATAGCGCTCGGTTTCATAGGCGCGCTCATAGGCATGTGGATAGCGCGCGCTCTGGGTCTGCCGGAGCTTTTCGTTCTGCCCATTGGCGGCACACACTTCCCCATCATCTGGTCAATCATAGGCTCTGCCCTCTTCGTCGCCGTCATCAGTCTGATTTCACGAAGCAGAGTATGAAGAGCAGGAAAGAATTGCCAGTCGGGCGGAAACGTCTCGTGCCGTTGACCTGAAAGCGTATGAGAAGGGTGCTGGTTATAGGCTCGGGCGGGGCCGGTAAATCCACTTTTGCGAACAGGCTGGGAGAATCGCTCGGCATCGAAGTAGTTCATCTTGATTCGCTCTACTGGAATCCGGGATGGGTCGAGACGCCAAAGCAAGAGTGGAGTAAGACGATTGAAGCTCTTCTGGAACGAGACTCGTGGATCATTGACGGGAATTATTCGGGCACTCTTGAGTTGAGAGTTCAATCATGCGACACGGTGATATTTCTGGACATAGCGCGCACAATCTGTCTCTGGCGCATTATAAAAAGAAAGCTGCTGTTCCATAAAAAGCGCAGGCCGGACATGGCCGAGGGCTGCCATGAGAGACTTACATGGGAGTTCGTGCAGTGGGTCTGGGATTACCCGAACAGGGCAAGGCCGAAAGTGATGGCGCTGCTTGAGAAATATCCCGAAGGTAGACGGATTATAGTGTTAAGGTCCAGCGCGAAGGCGAAAGAATTTCTGATGAAGGCGGAGGGATGAAAGAGCAATTATTTGAACTTGAGTAATTGTTCTTTCCGCCTTCATGCTTGCCCTTTCGGTGTCGTACTTCAAAGATGGATGAAGGCGAACGCAATTAAAGCTTTAATTGCGTTCGCCTTCATTCACGATCTCAGTAAATCTTCCAAACAATTTGTTTATGCGTTGCCGCCTCCCGGCGGTTGATCGCCGCCCTGCGGTTCCTCGCTGCCGGAGCTGCTGCCGCCGCCCGGTGGTTGATCGCCGCCCTGCGGTTCCTCGCTGCCGGAGCTGCTGCCGCCGCCCGGTGGTTGATCGCCGCCCGTGGGAGCCTGGGTACCGCTGCTGCCACCGCCTGGTGGCTGGTCACCCTGGAATTTGAGTTCGATCATGATAGGTTCTCCTTTTTGTAGTGAGGTTAATGGTTTTCGGCGCTTACTGCTCCGCCGAGTTGTCTGTGCGAAAACTGTATGTCAGGCCGCGCCATATACATGTTGAAAGCCTCTTCGCCCCATTTCTGACGAAGCGCCGCGAGCACTTTGTTCGCATTATCAATCTGCTCCTGCGCTCCGGCCTCATCATGCTTGCGGCGGCTGACCCTAGCAGCAATGAGCCACGCGCGCCATTCCGATTCCTGTTGCTCTGCGCCCGCAAATCTTTTTTGAGCTTCGAGCGCAATGCTGAGAGCATCCTGCGTGTTGCTGGATGCTTCGAGCGCTTCTGCAAGCGCGAGTTTCGCTCTTGACAGCAGGGCAGCGTCGCCCTGAGCATCTGCCATTGCGACAGCTTCGTTGCAGATTACAATCCCTGCGCGCGCATCACCCGACAGCGCCTCTGCTAAACCGAGCGTGTATTTGGCCTGCACCGCTACATCTTTATACTGCTCGCCCGAAAGCTCAAGAGCCTGCTTGCTGTGTATTATGGCTTCCGCGAATCGGCGCTGGCTCAAAGCAATCTGGCCGCGAATCATCTCCACTTCGGCTAGAACCTGTGGGTAGCTCCCAGCCTCCTGATTGCCCGCAAGCTCTTGCGCCTCATCCAGAGAAGAGATGGCGTCCACGTATTGACCCAGACGCCATAATACGTTGCCGCGATTCATCGCATTATACGCTATGGCCAGGCGATCCTGAATCGATTTATTTATAGTGTAAGCCTGCTCGTAAAATTTAACTGCTTCGGGCAATCGCTCCTGCTCGAATAGAACGGTAGCAAGATCGCCGTAGGCAAATGCCATGTCGCGCTGGTCGTTCGCTTTCTGCGCAAGCTGAAGCTTTTGCTGTAGCACCTCAAGCGCTTTGTCATACTCGCCCCTGCGCCTGTGTACGCGAGAGATAACGGTAAGCGTGGTGGAGATGTCGGACTGATAATTATTGTCGCGGAAGAAGGCCAGAGCCTGTTCGGCTTCGCCAAGCGCTTCGTCCGTTCGCAACTCTCCTATGTAAAGCCCCGCAAGGTTTCTGCGGCTGATCGCAACAAGATACGGCGAGTTGATGCGCCCGGAAATTTCAAGCGCCTTTCTGAAAAACTTCTCAGCCTCGTCATACTTGCCGTTAGCGTAGAGCGCGTGAGCAAGCTCGTTCAGCCCACGCACGACCATAGTGTTCAGCGCGCGCCCTTCAGCAAACTCTATTGCCTTCTGCGCGTAGTCCTGCGCCTGCGCCGTCTCGCCCTCTGTGTAATAGACGCGGCTCATCTGTAATAGTATGTTTATTTGCTGCGATTCATTTCCGTTGGCGCGCGCCAGATCGAGCGCCTGCTGCAACTCGGCGAGCGCATCCTGCGGCCTGTTCTCGCCGCGCAGAAGCACTGCGCGGTTATATAGAACTTCCGTGTGCCCTTCCATATTTCCGAAAGCCTGAAAGAGCGTGTCCGCCTTGTCGAACGCTGCCGTTGCGCTGTCGTGATTAATCTTGCGCGCGTAAAGGACGCCGGCGCGCAAATAGGCCGTCGCATACTGCCTGTCAACGTCTATGGCCTTCACGTAGTTTTCCAGCGCCCTGTCAATCTCTTCGTGCTTTTCGTATGCACGTCCGAGGTCAACATAAACGTGCGCCTGATCAGGCGTCTGTCGCGCAATCTCGCTGTAAGACTGTATGGCTCGCGCGTAGTCGTGAGAGACGGTTGCGCTGATTGCATCCATGTAGAGCGCGTCGAGCGTGGAGAGCGACGAGCGATCCGTGACGATGCTGTTAGCGCGCAGCATCTCTTCCTTTGACCTATCCGCGTAATCAAGCTCCATCCACGCCTCTGCAAGTCGCGCATGAGCAAGGGCGTACCTGTCATCTATCTTCAATGCGCCCTCTAACGCTTTTCTAGCCTGATTGTAAGCGCCGTCGCGCAGGTAATTCGTTCCCGCTTCGTAAAGGCGACGCGCTTCGGGCGGAGGTATGTGCGGCCCCTGTCGGAATAATTTGGAAGCGCCCCACGCGAGCGCTACGATTGCGACGAGCGCAACGATGAAAGCGAAGATTGAAAGGCGCGGCGTGCGCAAATTGTGCGAGATTGTCATCAGAGCGCTACTGCGCCCGTTCCCACGCGCGCCGGGGACTCGCTTCGTGCGATGCACGTCCTCCGTCAGATGAATGCGCTCCTGCCGCAAATCTTCAAGCATCTCTTCGGCAGACTGGTAACGCTCCTCCGGTCTCTTCGCAAGCGCCTTCATAGCGATGCTGTCAAGCTCCTGTGAGACGCGCGGATTCACGGCTGAAGGCGGAGGCGGGTTCACGTGAATCACCTGCCCGCCAATCTCAATCAGGCTCGATCCAGAGAATGCAGGTCGCCCGGCTATGCATTCATAAAGCAGAGCGCCGAGCGAGAATATGTCGCTGCGGGCATCAACGGGCGCGCTCGTCGCCTGCTCGGGCGATAAATAGAGCGGAGTGCCTACGATCACATCGCTGCGCGTGCGTGTTCCGAGCAGAGTCTTCGCCTCCTGGTCTGCGCCCGTGCCGTGCGTCTCTTCTTCCAACTGCTTTGCCAGACCGAAGTCAAGAACCTTGACCTGCCCTCGATTATTGATGATGACGTTAGAGGGTTTTATATCGCGGTGTATGATGCCGTGCCGGTGCGCTTCCGAAAGAGCGTCCGCGACATATTCAATTATCTCTACGGCGCGCGTAATCGTGAGCGCGCTCTCGTCCAATAGCTCGCTTAGAGTCTTCCCCTCTATCAACTCCATGACGATGAAGGGCTGTCCCTCATCCGTCTCGCCGTAATCGAAGATGGTCGCTATGTTCGTGTGCGAGAGCATGGAGACGGCGCGAGCTTCACGAAGGAATCGCGCGCGAAAATGATGAACGTCCGGGTCAGAGGTGTGAAGAAGAAACTTGATAGCCACGCGCCGACCCAGGCGCGTGTCTTCAGCGCTGTAGACCACGCCCATCCCGCCCTCGCCGAGCATCTCCAGTATTCGATAATGCGAGACGGTCTGGCCGATCATTGTTTCTGGAATCCTCCCCTTGCTTTATTCGCTCAAAGGAATTTGAAAGATTAGAGTTGCTACAGCCGCGCCCCCGGCGTGCGGCTCAAGATGAACTATCAGGTGGCAATCATTCTGCGCTAAATCAAAAAGTTTTCCAAGCGGAAAGAGCCACTACTTAATGAGCGAGAGGCAAAGAGAGACCTTGAAGATAAAGCCCCGTCGTGTGATAACCTCTCGCGTGTGATGCAGCGAAGCCCTTTTCGGGAAATCATGGAGGCTAAAGGGATGAGAAGATCAACCAGGGCATGCGTGTTGATGATGACTCTGGCGTTAAGCTTGCCCGTGATTAGTTCTTTGGGACAGACAACAACCGCGCTGTCAGCGGACTGCCTTTAGGCTTAACTGAGAGGGCGATTGCAGCAGCAAGGCTTATCAGGTTCATCCCGGCGCAAAGGAACGGGCGGGCGGTTTCGCAGTACATCACAATCGAATATAACTTTAACATTGCTCTTTACCCGCCGTGGATGCGGTGAGAGATTGCAACGCAGCTATCTTTAGATGGAAGCGTACACAAGGATGCGTTCGCTTCCAGATGAAGATTACTTATACCAGTATGCAGTAAGAAAAGAGGTCATGCTATCCACTAAATCACACGAAAGAAGCTGATTGTTTCGTGTAGGTTAGTGTGATTTAGTGGATTGTCTCTTCCTCTCTTTTGATTGCAACTCCGTATTACATCAAAATTACTTCATTCAACTTTCGGCGTCAGTGACTCGCGCGCGGCGCGCACAAGCTTCAACGCTTCTGCGGTCGTCGCTGCGCGCGCCGTGAGGTGACCCATCTTACGGCGCGGTCGCGCTTCGTGCTTGCCGTAAAGATGCAGCTTAACGTTTGGAAACGCGCAAACCGAAGGCCAGCGTGGCTCGCCCGTTTGCCACAGGTCGCCAAGCAGATTCGCCATCGCGGCGGGAGAGAACTGTTCCGTAGAGCCTAGAGGCAGGCCGCAAACGGCGCGAAGCTGCTGCTCGAACTGGCTCGTCACGCAGGCATCAATGGTGAGGTGGCCTGAATTGTGAGGTCGCGGCGCGAGTTCATTAACGAAGAGCGTGCCGTCAGATTTCAGGAAAAATTCGACGCAGAGCACGCCCGTTACATCAAGCTCAACGAGAATGCTCTCCGAAATTCTTGTCGCCTCCAGCAGAACTTCAGGCGGAACATTAGCAGGCGCAATCGAAAAATCCAGTATGTGTCTGCTGTGCCTGTTCTCTATAACACCGTAGTTTGTGACAGCGCCAGCGATGCCGCGCGCGGCTACGACGGAGACCTCGCGCTCGAAATCAACGAACGCTTCGAGTATGGCCTCCTGCGATCCGACAGCAGCGAAAGCTTTCGCCGCGTCTTCACTCGAATCAATCCTGCTCTGGCCTTTGCCGTCGTAACCGAAACCGGCGGTCTTAAGAATCGCGGGAGTGCCGAGTTCGCCAAGCCCCGCGCGCAAATCCTCTATTGACCTGATGTGACGAAAGCGGGTTACGGGAAAGCCGCGACTCGCCAGAAAAGTCTTCTCGCCGATGCGGTGCTGCGTTGTATGAAGCACATGGCCGCTCGGCCTGACAGGTACGATCTCTGCAACAGCTTCGACGGTTGAAGAGGGCACGTTCTCGAACTCGAACGTGACGACATCAACACCTCGCGCAAACTCGCGCACGGCATCGCGGTCGTCGTAAGCGGCTGTTATCTCTTTGTCTGAGATTTGACCTGTCGGCGTGTCTGTTTCGGGCGAGAAAGTGTGGACTAGATAGCCCATGCGGCGCGCGGCCATTGCGAACATGCGTCCCAGTTGGCCGCTGCCAAGTACGCCAATGGTTGCGCCGGGCAAGATTGGCTTCGAGTTCACTTCAGATCGGCCTCGCGCACCTGTTGTTCCTGACTGGCGCGAAAATCTCTTAAGCGCTCGCGCAATTCTGGCCGCGTGTTGGCGAGTATCTGTACGGCCAGAAGCGCGGCGTTCTTAGCCCCGGCCTCGCCTATTGCGAGCGTGCCTACAGGGATGCCGCCGGGCATCTGCACTATGGAGAGCAAACTGTCCAGACCATTCAGAGACCTGCTTTTTACGGGCACGCCCAGCACAGGAACAAGCGTCTGCGCAGCGACCATGCCGGGCAAGTGAGCAGCGCCGCCAGCGCCCGCGATTATCACTTCGAGGCCGCGCTTCTCAGCCGCCACAGCAAACTCTGCCATGAAGCGCGGCGTGCGATGCGCAGAGACCACGCGGCACTCGTGCGGGACATCGAACTCCGTCAAAACATCTGAAGCCGCGCGCATGGTCTCCCAATCGGACTTGCTCCCCATTATGACGGCGACAAGCGGTTTTTCCGGCGTAGGCTCAGCACTCATTTTCGGTTTATTCGAACTCAACTTCTTAGCGTCTTTGCGTCTTGGCGTGAAAATCTATCTCACGCCAAGACGCAAAGACGCTAAGAAGAACGCGAAGGAGTTAAGTTATTATTCGGTGTTGGGATTCACTTCCTTCTTTATCTCTATGCTCTCAGGATTCTGCGCGCCGGGAATCGGAGAGCCTGGCTGATGCCTACCTTCCAGTTTCTCGGTAGGGCTTTCCGACGGGTCAATCTCTTCATCGTCCTTAGCCCGCACCTGTCCTTCATTTGAACTCATAATCATCTCCCCTTTTTAATTTTTCTAACCCTGATCGACCGAGTAGCCCGGTCGGCCATCGAAGTTGCAGAGGTTTTCCGTCTTGATGAAATCGAACCCTGCATCCATCACGCGCTGAAGAAGCTCTATTATCTGCTGGTGCGTCACCGTGCCGCCTTCCCCGCTCGACAGGAAACGGCAGCGCCAGTGATCCGTACAGAAAGTTTCCGGAAACCCGTCGGGCCAAACTCGCGTTCCGCGATTGCTTATCATCGCAAGCTTCAGCCCATCCATGACAAGCGGACTCAATCCTTCGCCAAGATCGTTAGCAGCGCCCTTCGACCAATCGAGAAACACGTCAACGCCCACAAGCTCTTTCTTTGCGCCGGAATTTTCCGTGATGAAAATAGTGTCCGTGAGACTTTCGTCCGACCCGGCTGCATTCTTGTAGCTGACGGCTTTCAACTGTTGCGGCTTCTGTCCCATTCGCTCAACGACCGCCTGCGCGAACTCGCGCGTGCCAACTTTTTGTTTGCTCACGCGCTCGTCGTAAACATCGTAAGTGTGTACGCCGTCTTCAATCGTCCGAAGCCATGCATTGTGAACTCGCTCGGCCACGTCCGCCTGATCTATGTGAACCAGCATCATCACAGCGCCTAAGAGAAGGCCGGAAGGGTTCGCTAAGTTTTGTCCTGCGCGGCGCGGAGCAGAGCCGTGAATCGCCTCGAACATTGCCGTGTGAGTTCCAATGTTGGCAGAGCCTGCGAGGCCGACTGAGCCTGCTATCTGCGCGGCAACGTCCGAGAGAATGTCGCCGTAGAGATTCGGCATCACGACGACATCGAACGCTTCGGGCGTGTCGGCGAGCTTCGCCGCGCCTATGTCAACAATCCAGTGCTCGTTCTCTATCTCAGAATATTCAGCCGCTATCTCATCAAAAACTTTATGGAACAACCCGTCGGTCATCTTCATTATGTTGTCTTTAGTGAAGCAGGTGACCTTCTTGCGATTGTTCCGCCGCGCATACTCGAAAGCGTAACGCACGATCTTTTCACAACCGGGGCGCGAGATGAGTTTCAGGCATTGAAAGACCTGATCCGTCTGGCGATGCTCAATCCCTGCATAGAGGTCTTCTTCGTTCTCGCGCACGATGACAACATCCATGCCCGTATGCTTGGTCTCCACGAACGGATGATAAGAGACGCACGGTCGCACGTTAGCGTAAAGCCCCAGAGCTTTGCGCACCGTCACATTCAGACTTTTATAACCTCCGCCCTGCGGCGTAGTAATCGGAGCTTTCAAAAAAACTTTCGTGCGTCGCAAAGATTCCCACGCGCTCGGCTCTATGCCAGCCGCGTTGCCTGAGAGATAAGCCTTCTCGCCTATGACTATGGTTTCTATATCCAGCGTAGCGCCCGCGCCTCTCAAAATATTGAGCGTCGCGTCCATTATCTCCGGCCCGATGCCGTCGCCGTGCGCGACTGTGATAGGAACACTTTTCGGCATGACAATACTGCCTTTCGAGGAATTTTTTTATTTGATGAACTAAAGAAGGTTGAACTATATGCCAAAAGCGACGTGGCAGGCAACGAGCGAGGCGAGGTGTAAACAGGTTCTGAAGATGCAGTGAAGAGAAGCGGCAGGCTCTCGCACTACTACTCTTGCGAGACAACCGCACGACAACCAGTTTCAAGAAGTTATTTCGAGTAGTGTTCGGCTCCCATGAAGTGCAGCGATACGTAAGGCTCGTCGCCGACGACCCAGCTATCGTGTGCGACGGGTGGTATGTAAAAGAGATTTCCCGGCGTAAGCTCCACGATTCTGCCATCGGACATTGCCGCCACCGCTCGCCCTGAAATGACAAGCCCTACATGCTCGACTTCGCAGAGTGGAGCGCCGACGCTGCGACTGACATGCTCCGACCACTTCCATCCCGGCTCATAAGTAGCTCGCCCGATTGTGAGGCCGCCGACTTTGACTATCTCGAACCTGCCCTTCTCAAACACTCTAGTCTCGTCCGGGTTATCGAAGCGTTTCAGTTCTACATCAATCATACGACGTTCGCTCCGTGCTATGCGTATATGTGTCTGTATACACAACTAATATCGTTTGACCGTATGGGAAGGCTTAACTGCGACGCAGAGCGCGAAGAAGAAGCACCGAAGAGCGCAAAAGAGATTGAATTCCTTTGCGACCCTTAGTGCTTCTTCTTTGTCACGCGCCCTTTCCGCTGGCAAGCGCCCACGCCACCCACGCGCTCGTGAGATGGCGTATACACCTACGGGCAACTGCCGTTTACCGTGTAGTGTGGCCCGTCATCAACGGCAGCGCCGCCGTTGCCCTGGCTTTTCGGCACAGTCACTTTAGCTGTCGCCGTCGTGACATGGCCTGCTGTGTCTCTGACGCTGAAGGTGATGGTGTAAACGCGACCGTTGCCGCCACCATCGCGCTCTGAACGCAACTGAACGGACTTGCAATTCGATGCAATTACGATGTCGTGCGTGGTGTTGCCGTCGCCTCCGCTGTTATCCAACTCGTCGCTGGTCACCTGCGAGATAACCACGTCGTTAATGTCAACGCTTGCATCACAGCCGTCGCTCGCGCCCGTCACAAAGTCCGTGACGCGCACGGTCTCATACTTGTGATTCGGCGGCCAGAGCGTGATCGTCTGTCCGTTGAGCGTGATGGTCGGCGCGGTCGTGTCCACTACGTTGACCGTCCGTGTGACCGGGATGGCTGAGTTACCTGACGGATCTGTAGCATTGTACGTGATGATGTACGCACCCGGAACATTTACGTTAACGCTGCCCGAAGCAGTGGCCGGGAAATCACCTGAGCATGAATCGTGAGCGACCGCGCCCGGGTCTGTGAACGTCGAATGACATTCGACCGTCATAGGGTTCGCGCCGTTAAGCGTAATCACAGGCTTCGTGCTATCCACGACATTCACGGTTCGCGTCGCCGTCGTTGTGTGCCCGTTACCGTCGCTTACAGAGTAAGTGAGCGTGTAGGAGCCAACAACATTTGGATTGACGCTGCCCGTGACGATAATCGAGGAGGTCAGGTCGCCTGCGCAGCCATCATTCGCGGTCGCGCCCGGATCAGTGAACGTCGTGTGGCACTCGACTGTCATAGGGTTCGCGCCGTTCAGAGTGATCGTCGGCGCTTGTGTGTCAACCACGTTGATTACAACCGTATCGTCAGAAGAGCCACCCGAAGAACTGACTGTCAGCGTGATCGTATGCGAGCCTGTAGGCAGTGAGACGACGAGCGTCGCACCTGTGCCTAGCACCGTCGTGCCTTCTTTCCATGTGTAAGTGAGTGTTCCGCCGCCCGTAGAGCCTGTGCCGTCGAGCGTAACGGATGTGGTCGCGCCCGTGCACTCCACAGTCTGATCCGGCCCGGCGTTGGCGACCGGCGGTGCGACAGCAGTGCCGAGTTTCTGCACACGGTCGTTGCCTGTGTCCGCGACGTAAATATTTCCAGAAGAGTCCCCGGCCACATCTTGATTGCCGGAGAACTGGCCGTCGCCGCTGCCCGCACTACCGAACGCCTCCAGAAACGTGCCCGTTGAAGAGAATTTTTGTATACGGTTATTGCCCCCGTCTGACACATAGACGTTGCCTGAAGAGTCCACGCCCACGCCAAAAGGCGAACTGAACTCTCCGTCGGCGCTGCCGCTCGTTCCCCACTTGGTGATGAACGTGCCGGTCGAAGTGAACTTCTGAATCCGGTTGTTGCCCGTGTCAGCCACATAGACATTGTTGGATGAATCTATAACCAATCCTTGCGCCCCGTTGAGCTGCCCGTCTCCGCTGCCGCTCGTTCCCCATTTTGTGATGAACACGCCAGCGGACGTGAATTTCTGTATGCGGCCTGAGTTGGCATCTGTGACGTAGACGTTGCCCGACGAATCAACGGCCACGCCGCTGGCGGTGAAGAACTGGCCGTCGCCGCCGCCCAGTCCGCCCCACGTCAATACAAAAGTGCCGCTTGAATTAAACTTCGACACTCTGTTAGTAAACGAGTCAGTAACGTACGAGTTGCCAGATGAATCAACAGCTATCCCGCTGGTAGTGACGAACCCGCCGGGCACGTCGCCGGGAATGCCGAACTTCAAAATAAAATTACCGCTGGAGTCAAACTCCTGTACGCGGTTGTTGCCAGAGTCCGCAACATAAACATTACCTGCGTTGTCCGTCGCTATGCCGTTGGGAGAAAGAAACTGCCCGTTGGCTGTTCCCGTGCTTCCCCACTTCAGCAGGAAGCTAATAGCCGCCGATGCCGAGATTGTTCCTACCAACAGGGCGATTGCCAGCGCCAGGACAAGCGCAGGCAAGCGATGTTTCATCAGGCGCGAATTGACGAACGGTGTCGTCAGACAACGTAAGAGGGGGATATTCGATCTCATTTCCGTTTCCTTTCAACAAAGAAGGCAAGTGCAGTGTGCGGGCACTACAGAACAAAGACGCGAGGAGTTATTTATCGAAATCATTGTGTAATAACTCCTGAATTGAATTACAGCGAGCGAGCAGCATACAACATTCATCGCATGGCCCAAAGGATGAGCGGCAGCGCAGTTCCAGAACTAACGATAAACAGAATACTGGCCGCTGCTAACCATCTCTAAGTTTAGTCCTGTTTGAGTCAAGTCATATCGAGGGCGTATCTCATCCTCTTCCGTTTCAGCTTCGACTTTCTTCATAACTTAATCCAACAGATCAAAGTCCATCCACTGAGTTGCAATGCTAGCATCGCCGCTGGCGAGTTTGTCTATGACTATGACTTGCAGGACGTATTCGCCGGGTTGCAGGTCTGTGCCGAGGCGCAGCGCGCCGCCCGCTGCTATCTGTCGCATGTTCGTCTGGCCTGCTGCGTCGAACTCGTTGATCTTTCCGGTGTAAACGAGTTGGCCGTCGCGGTACAGGCGCATCTGTGTTTCCAGTTCGGGTTGGCGAGCGGAGTTCAGGCGCGCGTTGTAGATATAGTAGCCGTAAGAGAGCGTCATGCCGTGCTGGAACCGGCGCGTAGCCTGTATTGCCAACGGGTGGTCTTCTTGAACCTGTCCCTCTGTAGCGTTGACTGCGCTTGACGCCGGGTTGGCCGCGCCGCTTGAGGATGAGTTTGAAGCTGTCGCGCTTGATGGCGCGGGCGCTGCGCTTGCGTTCGTCACGGCGCGCGGTGTGCTTCCGCCGAGCAGAACGCCCGAGAGCGTGAGGCGATTCTTCTTTACGTCTGGAATCTCTACGAACTGGTTGGCAGAACCTACGTGCTCGCTCGTCGCGTCGCGTATAGCCATGCGCAGTTGATATGCACCCGGCTTCTTTATCGGCAGCGTCACGATATATATCAGGCCGGAATTGCGCAGCCGCTCAAGATTGGCCTCCTGCACTGCAATCGAGTAGCTGCGTGTGGACTGGTCAACTATCTGGCCGTTATCGCCGAAAGTGACGGTCAATATCTGGAATGAAGCCTTGAGCGTCCCATCAGGCTGCTTAGTGAATGAGATGTCGTGCGTATCAATGTGAAGGATTGATTCCGTGAAAGAGCCGTGATCGGGATCGTGGCCGAAGACGGAAGACATGCGAACGTGTATGTCGCCCGAAGCGAATGGCGAAGTGAGCGCAGCGTAGAGTTGTTCGGTCGGGGTTCTATGCACGGCGCGCGCAGCTTCTTCATTCGTGAATCCGTAAAAGCCCGTTCGCGTTCTCACAGTCAAATCCGGTCGCTTCACCTTCACCTGTATGTGATGAAAGTTGTTGCGCCGTCCCGCATCGTTAACGGTTGATTCTTCGGGTCGATAGCCCAGAAGGTAATAACCCTTCTGATCGTTGAGCACGCGGCGAACGGCTCCAGAGATGTCATTCGAGTTCCTGACGAAAAACCCTCCGGTCTGCTGCGCTAAATAGCCCAATCCCTGCTGCGTCTGAAAGAAATCTCTACGCCGATTCTGAAGATTACTCTCGGCGCTCATCACCCACTGCCCCTGTGCAGGGTCTCCGAAATTCGCGGCGGCATTAGGGCTGCCGGGCGCGATTGGCCCCGAAAGATCGTCAACAGCCGTCAGTCCGAGAGTTTGAAGCCCGCGCGGGTCAACCGAGTAGATGACGACCGACGCCCTGTTGGCAAGATCAACAAGGCGGTGCAGAGACTCCAGGATTCGATTCGTGCCCTGGTCTTCGTCGTACATGCGAAAGCCGTCCGAGAAAAGTATTATTGATTTGCGACCGGGCAGATCACGAAGCCCGCGTATGATGAAATTCAAAGCGCCGAGCGTGCCGACGGAGAAGATGTCATCGCGGTACTGGTTGGCCTGCGCGCCCGGCGTGGTCACATGCAGTAGAGAGTTGATAAGCTCGTTACCGGGATTAGCGTCACCAGTTCTAGCGGCGCTCAAACCGGCGACTGTCCGACCAGCAATCTGCGTGGAGCTTTCAATCGGAGCGAACGCGCTGAAGCCCCGACTGTTCAGGTTGTAGCGCACGCGCTCAATCGCAGCGTAGAGCAAGCGCCTGTCGCCTGTGAACTGCTGAAGCGCGCCCATGCCTGCGCCCGTGCGAATTATCGCAACCAGATCGCCCGGCTGCATCTGCTCGTCAACAAATTTCTTTAAAGCCTGACGAACGAAGTGCGAGCTTTCAAACGATAGCCCCAGGTCGTCAACGACGAGCGCGATCGTGCGGCGCACCTGTTCGGGGCGCAATGAAACGGGAGGAGGAGGAGGCGCAGGCACAACGCCACGCGCCGGTCTTGCAGAGGCCGTAACGGACAGGCGCGGAAGAGGCTCGGCGCTCGCGGGCGTGACAAAGCTCAGGTTCGTTACCTTCTGAGGCCGCCCGTCCTCCGTAACCTCGAAATCATCCGCAGTCAAATCGTTAACAGGTTGGCCGCTGCGATCCAGAACAGTTACATCCACCTGCACCAGATTCGTAGTGATGCGTACGACATCCTCTCGCGTTTGCGCCAGTGTAGGAGTAGGAGAAGGAGAAGCGCTCTGCTGCGTCCGCGTTTGAGTTGGTTGCGTCGCTTGTTGGCCCAGACCCGTTATGACGAAAGAGAGCAGTAGTAATATAGAGATTGTCGTGCGCTTATTCATGACGCATCTCCGTGAGTTGAAAGTTTTACGCAAAGAATAGCAGCCCCGGAAAAAAGCAGGGACTGATAGGGGAGAGTCGAATCGCCATCATAAAATACTCGCTCGACCTATCCGGCGCAACGATTTTCAGTACAGGAGTAGGGTCTATTCATTCTTGAGTGAAATGAGAAAAGTATTTCACCACCGAAGGCACCGAAGTACACAGAGATTACACAGAGAGTTGAATACCTCTGTGCTTCCTCCGTGTTCTTCGGTGCCTTCGGTGGTGAGTTCTAAACTTTTACTTTATTTAAGAATGGATAGACTCTGCGTTCCCGGTGCAGCCTCTTGCGCTTTATGCAAAATGGCTGCATACTTGATTCTGTCAGATGCTTGCTCTTGCGTGGCCGCCGGGTGGTCGCGCATGCCCGCGACAGTTATGCGACGAAGGGACGCGGAAAGAAGAGAGTTAGGCTAGAGTTTGTCAACTTGTTAGAAGCTGCTCATTGAGCACACGGGCCGCGTCGCGTTATCGTCAGAGAAGGTCTACTTGGCGTCTCCCCTTTCCTTCCATTGCGGCGATTTATTCAGAAAAGCCCGCGCTTCCTTAACATCCTCGAAAAGGGAAGAATAGAGATATGGCTACGAGACTTTATGTAGGCAACCTGTCGTTTCGCACGACGGGCGACGAACTTCGTGACCTGTTCGCGCAAGCGGGCACGGTCGAATCAGCAAACATCATTGAGGATCGAGAGACGGGCCGCTCGCGCGGTTTCGGCTTCGTAGAGATGGCGACGCAGGAAGAGGCCAATGCTGCCATAGAGCAGTTCAACGGCAAAGAACTCGGCGGGCGTAACCTGACCGTCAACGAGGCCAAGCCCCGCGTTGATCGCGGCGGCGGCGGCGGTGGACGTGGCGGCGGCTATGGCGGCGGTGGCGGTGGTGGGCGCGACTATGATCGCGGCAATCGCGGCGACCGAGAGCCTCGCTGGTAAGTTAAAGGCCGTGAATAGTGAATCGTAAATCGTGAATAGAGGTTAAGAGCTTTCGTAGTTAGCTTTTTCTATTTACGATTCACGATTCACTATTCACGGCTTTTACTGTCTACGCGCGGCGGGAATTATCTTCAGCTTGAGGTGTTCGCTGCCGCGCACAATTTCCATCTCATATTCCTGTCCGGCCTTCATCTCTCCGAGCGCGTAGGTGTAATCGTAAACGTTATGAACCTCGCGCCCCGCAAGCCGTACAATCCTGTCTCCGGCTTTCAATCCTGCTCTGGCCGCAGGCGAATCGTCGCGCACGCCGTCCAGCAATAACCCATCGTTTGAATCCGAGTAGTTTGGAATCGTTCCAAGATAAACCCGGAAGCCCATCGTGCGCCCCGTTGATTCGCTGCGCGCGACAGTGTAGGTAGGCCGCTGCTGGCCCGCATCAACAGAGCGGATGATGCTCGCCACGAAAGAGACTATGCGCGCTTCGTCCGTGAAATTGATTCTGTCCACAGTGTCGGAAGGCTTGTGATAATCGTCGTGGTTGCCAGTCCAGAAGAAGAGCACAGGAATCTTCTTCGCGTAGAAAGAGGAATGATCGCTCGGCCCGTATCCGTCTTCGTTGAGCGTGAGCGCGAACGAATTGCCGTTCAGGCTAACTATGGTTGACCCGTTCGCGCTGACTACGATGGGTACGCCGTTGGTCGGTTGGCGCTGGCCTCTGGACTCAGGCGTCGCTGTGGCAGTGACGTTAATGCCTTGAGCAGTATTAGCCCCTTCAATCCACTCGCGCCACTCTTTCGCAGTTCCAACGCCGCCGATGATTAGCTTGTTGTCGCGCATCCGCCCGATCATATCCATATTTATCATGGCGATGGTGCGCTCAAGCGGCACGACCGGATGATTCACATAAAAGCTTGACCCCAGAAGTCCTTCTTCTTCGCCGCTGAAAGCTATGAAGACCAGCGTTCGCTTTATCTTTATTCTCTGAGCAGAGAAGATTCTCGCCAGTTCAAGAAGCCCTGCAACGCCCGAAGCGTTGTCGTCAGCGCCGTGATGTATGTCGCCCTCACGCGGCGCAAGACTTCCCTGCCCGCCGCGTCCCAGATGATCGTAGTGCGCGCCGATTACTATCGCCTCCGATTTTAACTGCGGGTCTGAGCCTTCCAGTATCCCTACGACATTCATCGCAGGAACTTCTCGCCGCGCTATGTCGGTCGCAATCGTCAATGTAATGTTTTGAAGAGACAAAGTGATTGGCCTGTGCGCCTGCGTAGCGCTGCCCGTTGCAGTCGAACTCGTTGACGAAGCTCTTTCGCGCGCCGCTTTTTCTAAATCCGTTAGAGGCGCTAGACCGCCCGCCGTCAAAATTCTCTGCGCCGCCTGGCGCGAGATGACCGCGACGGGCAAGCCAGCATTGCCCGCGCTATTGTCGTAAGTAAGATGTGCCAGCCTCTCGTCCCTGAAGTTCTCCTCGCTTGCGATGACTATGAGCGCACGCGCGCCGTGCTCTCGCGCAGCAATCGCCTTCCAGCGCACGTCTGCGTAGCGCGCGAATTGCCCGTGCGGATTATCACCGTCCGGCGTGTCCGCGAGCGCGATAGCAATTCTCCCGTTCATATCGACGCCGGCGTAATCGTCATAATTCAACTCGGACGCAGTGATGCCGTAGCCCGCGAACATCGCAGGCAGATTCTCCACACGACCGTTAAGCGAAAAGCCTAGCGGCATCCAGTCTTCCTGCAAACGAAGATCAAGTGAAGAGGCGCGAGCACCCATCGCCGCATCGGAAGCGGCAGCAGACGGCGTGAACAGCATAGAGTTGCCTGTTCCCAATTCAACGCCTGCGACAAACGGAAAGTTTTGATAATAATTTTGCCCTTGCTCTGCATCAAGAACGCTGGGCAGTAATTTATAGCGCTTGAACTCTCTGGCGATGTAGTCCGCAGCCTTGTTCGCGCCTTCCGTACCCGTCCTTCTGCCTTCAAGCGCGTCCGAAGCCAGATAGGTGATGTGCGAGCGCAGACGTTCGACGCTCGCAGCGTCCGGCGTGCTCTGCGCCACCCTGATTTGCTGCGCGAGAGCGCTAAGAGCGAAGATAAGGATGAGAGAAAGGCTCAGAAGTTTTCGCCGCTTAATTTCAGGTCTCATATCTCAAATCTCAAATGAAAGCGCAGTCTGGAGTCTGGAGTCCGAGGTCAAAGACAAATTGTTTTTGACTCCTGACTCCAGACTTTAGACTCCAGACTCCAGACTGTTATTCCACCCAGTCCGCTATAAAAACATTCGTCTCGCCTCGCACTCTGGCATTTCGGTTCGAGGCGAAAGCCAATTTCTTACCATCGGGCGAGAACATAGGAAAGCCGTCGAAAGTATCGTTGTACGTGATGCGCTCTAACCCTGTGCCGTCAACGTTGACCATGTATAGATCGAAATTGCGCCCGCCCGGATCGTTCAGGTTCGAGGCGAAGATGATGCGTCGGCCATCAGGAAAGAAGTAAGGCGCAAAGCTCGCCGCGTTCAGGTGCGTCACCTGTCTTTTGTTAGACCCGTCAGCATTCATCACCCAGATTTCAAACACCGTCGGCTCTATCAGATTCTCTGTAAGCTTCTGCCTGTAGCGCGCAATCTCTTCCGGCGTCTTCGGATGATAGGCTCTATAAACAATCTGCCTGCCGTCAGCCGAAAAGAACGGCCCGCCGTCGTAGCCCAATTCAGTCGTCAACCTCTTCACATGCCGCCCGTCCGCGTCCATAGTGTAAACATCGAGGTCGCCGTCGCGCATAGAAGTGAAAACAATCCTGCGCCCGTCCGTAGAGATAGTGGCCTCGGCATCGTATCCGGGCGTCGCCGTCAGCCGCTTCAAATCCGAGCCGTCAGGCCGCGCAGTGAAAATGTCGTAAGACGGATAGATGGGCCACACGTAGCCGTGTGAATAATCCGGGCGCGGCGGGCATGCGGTCGAACCCAGGTGAGTTGACGAATAAAGAATTCGTTTCCTGTGCGGGAAGAAATAGGAGCAGGTGGTGCGTCCCGTCCCCGTAGAAACCATCTGCACACGCGAGCCGTCCGTGTTCATAGTGTAAATCTGATCGCACTCGCGCCCGTCTCGCTGAGATTGGAATATCAACTGGCGACCGTCGCCGCTAAAATATGCTTCGGCATTCTGTCCGCCGAAAGATAGTTGCCTGACGTTGCGCAAATGGCGTTCGGCAGCAAGCGTGAGTGACTGAGCGGAAGGCGAGCCGGTTTGAGATCGAGAGAAAACCAGCGCCACCATCATAGGCAATAGAACAAAGAGCGTGATTGATTTTTTCATGTGGCGAAAAAACTATTCAATTGCGGAATGCGGATTGTTGATTTGAAGAAGAGATTGAATTAGAGCGAAATCTCAGTTGAGTGTGTGGAGTGTTAGTTCACCACCGCAGGCACAGAGTTCACTGAGATTGCACAGAGAGTTGAATGTCTCTGTGTAATCTTTGTGCTCTTCGGTGTCTTCGGTGGTGAATCTTACTTCCCATACACTCAGTTGTAATTTCGCTCAAGTAGCCTATCTCTTCAGCCTGCTTATCAACCCGCAATCGTATCATCCGTTCTTCTTCTCAAACTCTTTCATGAACGCAACCAGCGCTTCGACGCCTTCCACTGGAAAGGCATTATAGATTGAGGCGCGTATGCCGCCCACAGAGCGATGGCCTTTCAATCCGTCCATGCCCTGAGCCGTGGCTTCTTGCGTAAATTTCTTCTCAAGTTCTTCGGAAGGCAGCCGGAACGTTACGTTCATAATCGAGCGCGAGTCCGGGTCTGCGTGGCCGCTATAAAACTCGGTCGCATCAATCGCGTCGTAAATCATCTTCGCTTTCTCTTCGTTCCGGCTCCCAATGGCCTCAAGCCCGCCCTGCTCCTTCACCCACTTGCAGACCAGATTCAGTATGTAGATGCCCCACGTGTTCGGCGTGTTATAAAGCGAATCGTTCTCTACGTGCGTGCGGTAATCAAGCATCGTGTGCAGGCCGTCTGGAATCTTTGCCAGAAGATCGTCGCGCATAATTACCAGCGTCACGCCGCTCGGCCCAAGATTCTTCTGCGCGCCCGCGTAGATGAGCGCGTACTTTTCAGCGAGGATAGGGTGCGACATGATGTCCGACGAAGCATCCGCAAAAAGCGGCACGTCTCCGACTTCCGGTTCAGTCTTCCACTCAACGCCCTCAATCGTTTCGTTCGTAGTGATGTGAACGTAAGCGGCGCGTTCGTCCAACTTCAACTCTTCCTGCGTGGGAACGCGCGTGTATCCACCGTCGGCCATGTCCGCAGACTTGCTCACGTTGCCCTGCTTCTTCGCCTCCTTCACAGCCTTCTTGCCCCAGCTTCCCGTCACGACATAATCTGCGCTTCCGCCTTCAGGCAGAAAATTCATCGGTATCATCGAAAACTGCAAGCTCGCGCCGCCCTGAAGGAACAGCACGCGATAGTTTTCCGGCAAGCCCATTAACTCGCGCAATCCGCTCTCAGCGCCATGAATGATCTCATCGAAAGTCTTCGAGCGATGGCTTATCTCCATCACGCTCATCCCTACGCCCGGCAGACTCAACATCTCTTCCCGCGCCTGCTCCAGCACCGGCACGGGCAGCACAGCAGGCCCCGCGCTGAAATTAAAGATTCTCTCAGTCATTTGTCTTTACTCCGTAAAGAAGTGATAAGTAATAAGTGATAAGAGCAGCTTTTCGGTGTTCAGTTTTTAGTGAAAAGCTTTTGCTCTTCTTCTTATCACTTATCACTTATCACTTATCACTACTATTTTTCCTCATCATCGTGCCAGCCGCGCGAGCTACGATTGAGCGGGGCACCAGGCGTTCGGCTTCAACCATTAAGAAGTTGGGCCAACCCGATACGACGTGGCTCTTTCCGCGCTTCAATGCAGAGAGCGCAGTTTCGACAACCGCTTCGGGCGTCTGCACTGCGCGCCCCGGCGGGCGGTCAATGTGCGCGGCCTCGAAAAAGTTTGTATCGGTCACGCCGGGGCAGAGCGCCATCACTTGAACTTTATGTGGGCGGCTCTCTTCCCAGAGCGCTATGGAAAAATTCAGGACGAAAGCTTTTGTCGCCGCGTAAGTCGCCATGAAAGGCACTGGCTGAAACCCTGCGGTCGAAGCAACGTTGATTATCGCGCCGGATTTTCTCTCACGCATAGGCCCTAAAAACCGGTAAGTGAGATCAACCAGCGCACGAACATTCAAATCAATCATGTTCAGCTCGCGCTCTAAATCCTGACTCAGAAAGTCGCCCATCGAGCCAAAACCAGCGTTATTCACAAGCATCTCAACGTCTAGCTTGCGCCGCACGGTTTCGTCAAACAAACGCGCGCCTGCGTCGCGCTCGCTCAAATCCAATGCTACATACTGCGCGTCCACATTGTGCTTCTCGCTCAACTCATCGCACAACTTTTTCAATTTGTCTTCGGAACGCGCCACCAGCAGAACATTTTCATTTCGCGCCGCGAGTTTCCGCGCGAAGACTTCGCCAATGCCGCTCGATGCGCCTGTAATTAAATTTGTTTTCATTAGCTTTTTAGCTCTAGCAGATTAAGCTCGATAATATCAGAATTCTCGGCGCGCAATCTTTCGAGCATCTCGCCTGGCGGCGCGTTGTCTAAATTAATTCGCGCAACGGCTGCTTCTGCGCCCTCGAAAATTATGTTCTCCATCTCCTGCACGTTGATGTGTGCGGCCTTGATGGCGTCCAGCACTGTGGCTAGGACGCCGGGGCGGTCGCGGTGGCGAACGACGAGGCGATGCGTGGCCGGAGTCTGGCGAGCTAGATTCACAACATTGGGGACTTTGCCCGTCTCTTTGAAGCTCTGAACGATGCGTACGGTCTCGGCTGCGATTGCTTCCTGCGCCTGGTCTGTGGAAGCGCCTATGTGGTGCGTGCCGTAAAGGTTCGCTTCGCGCGCTATCTCATCTGTGAATTCGCCCGTGCCGGATGTCGGCTCGTTGGCGTAAACGTCCAGCCCTGCGCGTATACTGCGCGTCTTTAGCGCGTGCTGAAGCGCCGGTTGGTCAACGACTTCGCCGCGTGCAGTGTTGACGAAGTAAGCGCCCTCGCGCATGGAGTTGAAAACGTCCGCGCCTATGAGGTTTCGGGTTTCGGGTTTTAATGCGAGATGCACGCTCAGGATGTCACAAGAGCGTGCGACATCCTGAGGCGTCTCTTTCCGTTCGATGCCAAGCGCCTCTGCTTTCTCAGTCGTCAAACTTCTGCTCCACGCGATGACGGGCATGCCGAAAGCGCGAGCGCGCGGAATCATCTCCTGACCGATCTGGCCTACGCCAATCAAACCAAGCGTTCGACCGTACAGCCCGCGCGCTTTGGAGAACTCTTTCTTGTTCCATTCGCCGCGACGAAGCGCAATAACGTTGTCAGCTATGCGGCGGTCAAGCGCCAGAATCAATGCGAATGCAAGCTCCGCAACCGCTATGGAATTTTTGCCGGGACAGTTCGAGACGTAAATCCCGCGACGCGACGCAGCCGCAACGTCAATCGTGTTGTAGCCAGCGCCCGCGCGCACGACCAGCTTCAATGCGCCAGCATCCAGCATCGCTTCCGTAACTTTCGTAGAACGCACGACAAGAACGTCCGGCTGCTCCTTCCCTATAGCTTCGACCAGCGCTTCGTCTTTCAAGTCGGGCTGATAAGATACTTCGCAGCCGATAGCCTGAAGGCCATCGCGGCCAGATTGCTCGAACTTGTCAGCGATTAAAACTCTCATAAATCCTCTGAGTGATAAGTGATGAGTGATAAGTGATAAGAGAAAAGCTCTCAATTCTTTCTTATCACTTATCACTCATCACTTATCACCTTAAATCGTGTGTATCAACAACCCGTCTCTCAGCTTCGGCTCGAACCAGGTTGATTTCGGCGGCATGATGCCGCCTGTGTCCGAAACGCGAATCAAATCTTCAACGGTTGTCGGGTAGATAGAGAAAGCGACTGCGGCCTTGCCTTCGTTCACAAGTTTCTCCAACTCCTCTGTGCCGCGAATGCCGCCCACGAAATCTATGCGCTTGTCCGTGCGAATGTCCTTGATGCCTAAGATCGAGTCTAGTATCCGGTCTTGAAGGATGCTCACGTCAAGCGATGCAATCGGATCATCATCGCTCGCGCGTTCGTTTGATTTAAGCTTTAGCCCGTACCAGCGCCCTTTAAGATAGATGCTGAAATGGCCGCGCTCGCGTGGAGACGGATTCGCGTTCTCGCTTATCTCGAACTGCTCACCCACCTGCTTTAGAAACTCTTCATCCGTCATTCCGTTCAAATCCCGCACGACGCGGTTGTAGGGAAGTATCTGCAACTGGTCTGCGGGGAATATCACTGCCAGGAAGAAGTTATACTCTTCGTCGCCCATGTGCGAAAAGCTTCTGTCTCGCGTCTCTGCGCGTGCGCGGCTGGCGCTTGCGGCGCGGTGATGCCCGTCGGCTATGTAGAGAACGGGCACGTCGCGGAATGCGTTGACGAAGCGCACGGCATCCGGCACGCGCCAGATGGTATGCTGCACGCCGTCCGTAGCAGTGAAATCGAAGAGCGCTTCCGTTATGGTCACTTCCATAACCATGGTGTCAATCGTCTGGTTGCCGCGATAAGTTAAGAAGACAGGCCCCGTCTGCGCTTTCAACGCGAGTATGTGGCGCGTGCGGTCATCCTCTTTGTCGCGGCGCGTGCGCTCGTGTTTACGGATGATGTCCCGGTCGTACTCGTCAACGGAGCAGCACGCTGCGATTCCAATCTGCTCGTGGCCGTTCATGATTAAACGATAGAGATAGAGTGTAGGCTGTTCTTCCTCTTCGAGCGGGGCTTCGCTCTTCAGCGTCTCGAAATTATCAACGGCCTTGCTGTAAACCCTGTCGCTGTAGATGTCCGTGCCGTCCGGGAGATCAATCTCCGGACGAGAGACATGCAGGAAGCTTAACGGATTGCCTGCGGCCAAGGCGCGCGCTTCTTCCGTGTTGACCACATCGTAAGGCGGCGCGGAGACTTCTGCGGCATGTTCGGCGGACGGACGTAAAGCATTGAAAGGATGAATGACTGCCACGAGTGTTCTCCTTCAAAAATTTTCGGATTAATGATGCTCTTTAGGACGTAAAGACTACTAGCTTGCGGGCGGAAGAGCAAGCAGATGAACCGTAATGAGGAAGCAGGAAGATGGCATAACTAAACCACTCTGCACTCTAAAGCGCATAGTTTTGCACTAGCGCGTTTGGACAATGAAAGAAGGGCGACTCGGATTGAGCAGTTAATTCGTGGTGTAAGATAGTTCGTTAAAAAAATCGTTTAGAGATGGTCTGTAGAGGATTTGAAATCTTTGGCGAAGAGGAGATCGAGCCATGTCGGATTTAGCTGGCCGCGAATGTGTGCCGTGTCGCGGGGGAGTTCCGCCAATGCGCGGCTATGAAATCAATAGACTTTTACCGGAACTGGACGGGTGGGAAGCTATAGAAGAGCATCATTTGAAGAAAACCTATTCGTTCAAAAATTTCCGAGAAGCGCTTGAATTCGTAAATCGCGTGGGGCAGATCGCGGAAGAGCAAGGGCATCATCCTGACATCTGTTTTGGCTGGGGACACGCCGAAATCAGCATCTACACACACAAGATTGACGGCCTTACGGAAAGCGACTTCATCCTCGCCGCGAAAATTGATGCAATGTAGAATGCAGTCTCTCTACAAATTGCTTTATCTTCTGATTGCGTGAACGATCAATGTGTTGCCGCCGAGCAGGACTTCGTTCGATTGCAGCGCAAGAGTCCATCGCTCTCGTCGTTTGCGTTCAGGCGTTAATCGCCCCAGCAATCGAATCAAGAGGACTATGGGCGAGTAAGCCCATAGATTCTTTTTAGGTTTGTCTCTATAAAGGCGCTGAACCTCGAAGCCGTATTTCTCTAAAGTATAACGGAGTTCGGAATAAGAGATGGGGTTCACATGCAGGGCAACTTCTTCCATTTCGCCCACGTCTTTGCGCAGGTTTTCAAGGTGCTCGCGTGATATGGGCTTGAAGTGCGAAGTGTAGCCGTAGAGCAGCCACTTTACTCGCTCTTCAATGTTGAGAATGTTTGGCGTAGAGACGATGAGATGCCCGCCCGGTCTGAGCAGGCGGCGAAACTCGCGCACAGCCTGTTGAGGATTTTCTATGTGCTCGATTCCTTCTATGCAAGTGACGTAATCAAACTCGCCTTCCCGGTACGGCAGAACATTATTCAAATCGCCGCGCTTGATCTCCGTTCCGCGCAGCCGAAATATTTCCGGGTAAAGATCGCAGCAACGAACATCGAAGCCAAGAATGAGCAGTCGGGCAGCGAGCGCGCCTTCACCCGCAGGGACATCCAGGAGCGACCCGCGCGGCAACTCTCCCAAAATCTGCTCCGCGACATCGTGAATGGCTTCGTGCGCGAGCGCAACAGGCTCGCGCTCCGTCACAGCATGGCTCACACGCGATTGGCTCTCTAATCCGGCGTCTTCCATTACCCTTAAAATAGCATCTCCAACGCTTCACGATAAATCTGCTCTGTCGCCGTGACCATGCGAGCAAGACTAAAACGCTCGCGTGCGCGGGTGCGAGCCTGTTGGCCCAGACGCTTGCGTTCATAGGAGTCTGCCAGCAATGCACTCGCAACTTTCGCCAGAGCTTCTACATCGCCGATTGGTACGAGCCTGCCGGTCTCGCCATCAGCAATAATCTCCTGAGCGCCGCCGGTCGCAGTTGCTACAACGGCCAGGCCGCACGCCATCGCTTCGACCATCACCAGACCGAATGGCTCAACGCGCGATGAAGAGATGAATAGGTCTAGCGCGTGAAGAAGCTGCGGCACATCCTTGCGCCAGCCCATGAAGTGAACGCGCCTTTCAAGACCGATTTCTTCGACCAGCCTGTGAAGATGCGCGCCATACTGTTTATCCGGCGCTCCGTCCTCACCGATGATGAGGAAATCAACATCTTCCATCTGGCTCGCTATCAGATGAGCGGCGCGCAGAAAGTCTTCCTGCCCCTTATGCTCACGGAGTTCTCCAATGATACCGATTAAGAATCGCGCATGCGAAGGCAGGCCGAGGCGTATCGCCTCGCGGTCAATCGCTTGCCCGGCGCGCTCAAACTTTTCCACGTCAATTCCGTTTGCAACGTGACGAATCCTGTCGGGCGGGAAAATCTTTTGAGCCTGTAATGCACGCTCGACGGCTTTCGAGACGGCGATGATACGAGAGACGCGCTTCAGGGCGAACACATGAAGATTATTGAGCGGGCGCTCAAGGTGGCGAGTCAGCACAAGCCGCGCGTCCTTAATTTTTCTGACGGCGAATGCGGCCAACGGATAATCGCGCGCCAGATGAGCGTGAACTATCTCTATCTTATGCTCTCTTATGAATTGCGCCAGCTTCAGAGCTGATGGGATGTCCAGTGCGTTGCGCATTCGCACGCTGAAAATATTCTGCTCGGAGAGCGCAGATAGCTCCGCTCGAAACGGTGAAGACGGCGCGAGCGCGACCGAAACGTCGTGGCCTCTCTCCGAGAGAGCGTTCGCCAGATCGGCCAGATGCCTTTCGCCTCCGCCAATCGTGCGAGCCGAGTTGATCTGTAGGATTCTCATCAACGCGAAAAGTTTTAGGTTTAAGGTTGAAAGCACCCAACTTGAAATCTTAAACCTGAAACTCTTCAGTTTTCTGACAGTAGAAATCTAAAATGCTGGCCGTGCGCGACGTTTCCAGAAGCTTGCGGTACAGGTGCTCAAGGAATGAACTCTGTCCGCTCTTTTTCAGAATGGGAGTCTCCCAGTAAACGGTTCTGAGACCTGCGCGCTCTACCAGTTTTTTGAGCGTATCCGGCGAGAAGAACCAGAGATGGTGCAGCGCCGCGTAGTGACGCCAGCGTTTGCGTTTCAAATGAAATCGGCTCTGCACGCTCTTCAATCTGGGACTCAAGCCCGCGATGTTCGGAACGCTGACGAAGACGATTCCGCCCGTGTTCAGCAGCTCGCAGCTTCGCTTTAATTCAAGCAGCGGGTTCTGCGTGTGCTCCAGCACTTGATTGAAGCGAACAACGTCGAAGCCCTCGTTGCCGAAATCAATCTCTCGTAGCTGTCCTTCCCAGAGCGGGCAGCTCATAGCGCGTGCGCCCGCAGCCAAACGTATGTCCGTGCCGGATACCTCCCATCCTTTTGCAAGCGCGAAACCGAGGAACGACCCATCGCCGCAGCCAACGTCCAGTATAGTTCCGCGACGACCGAGCAGCCTTTCAAAGTTTTCCAGTTGCCGACAGAACTGGTGGCGCTCGGCTGCGGAGAGTTCCCCGGCAGATTCTGATTCCGAAAAGTATGTTTCGTTATAGACGTTCTCGTTCAGTTGCTCTACGGTCGGGCGCGGGCTTAAAAACTGTAGACTGCACTTCGGGCAACGACAAAGTTGAAACCCCTGATAGTCCACAGCGAAACCGACTGGCCGCACATGGCAGAGCGGGCACGCGACCTCCTCGAATTGATTGAGCGCGTCACGCACGGCTTCGCTGGAGCCGCCGAAGAGTTTTCGCGGCGCACCGGCGACAAGCGTTTCGTTATTTTTGCTCATCCAATCGCTTTTCACTTTTGCGCTGCATTCAAACTAGATACGCACAATCGGCGATTCATCATAACGCGCGAGCAGATCGGCTGGATCGTTAAAGATGGCTATGCAGCCAGCCGCGCTCAACTCCTCCTCTTGAAAGCCGCCGCAGAGCACGCCTATGGTTCGCAGGCGCATCTTGCCAGCCGCTTCGGCATCGTAAGGCGTATCGCCTATGGCGATTGCTTCGTTCGGCGTGATGTCGCCTAGGCCCGCTATTGCGGCCTTGAAAATATCCGGATGCGGTTTCGATTTATCGGCATCGTCTGCGCTCGTCTCTTTTTCAACGAGGTCTTCTATGTTCGCAATTTTCTTATAAACCTCAAGCTCTTCCTCTTTCGCAGATGAAGCCAGAGCTATTCGTCTACCGTCCTGCTTGATTCTCTCGAAAAGCTCGCGCACTTTCGGCCATGCGCGCACGCGCGGCATGTAGTCGCGCTTGAAAATCTTGCCGCGATATTTCTCCAACTCTTCTCCGAACTCTTCCAACTCTTCTCTTGTCAGGAAGACGGGCATCAATTGATCGCCGCCTTTGCCTATCTGGTGGCGCACCTGCTGGTAAGGAACATCTTTGCCGAAATGCTTGAAAGCCTCTTTCCATGCCTGCGCATGAAGGTCTACGGAATCCACGAGCGTTCCATCAATGTCGAAGATGACAGCTTTAATCACAGAGAATCTCCCGAAGAAATTTTGAAAGAATTACCTTACAACACATCGCACGGGGCTGTCTTCTCTCGAAGAAGCTATTTTCTTCCAACCGAACCATCTCGACGAGTGTTCTAATCAGTATCAGCAAGATGACCTCGAATTGGCTCGCTTTGGTACGGCCTCGCCCCGCCCACTCTCCTTCGATTCGCGCCCGTATGGCGGGCTATGCGCCGCTTTCTCAACATTAAACCCGAAATCCAGGGAACCAGCAGAAGCCTCGCTTGAAGAGGCACACCCCTTGCCAATCACAGAAGGGACATTCGGGTGGAATATTTCGTCTTTAGAGATTATCGAAAAGACGCTTCGAAGGAGATGATTTATGTCTAAAGCTAGATTGGTGACGGGACTTTTCAAATCGCGTGTGGCGGCTGAAGCAGCCGTTGACGCGATAATAAAACGTGGCTTCACGCGCGATGACATCAGCGTGCTGATGTCGGATGCGACGCGCCACAAAGAGTTTGCCGTTCAAACAAGGTCGCACGTTGCGGACGGCGCAGGCATTGGCGGCGCTGTTGGCGGCACGGTCGGCGCTGTACTCGCAGCTATTGCCGCAGCGGCGGCGACGATAACTTTTCCACCGCTCGGCGGTCTTGTTATCGCCGGGCCGTTGGCTGCGGCTCTCGCGGGCGCGGGCGCTGGCGCTGCCACGGGCGGCGTGATAGGCGCGCTGGTTGGCGCAGGCATTCCAGAGCATCGCGCCAAAGTCTACGATGCTGGCCTGCAAAGCGGCGGCATACTGGTCGGCGTTGAATCGAAAACGGATGAAGAGGCGGACAAGCTTGAGAAGCTTCTTGACGATCTTGGTGCAGATCACATCAGGCAGGAATAAAAAAGACAGTGATAAGTGACAAGTGATGAGTGATAAGAGAAGACCGGTTCTTTCTTATCACTCATCACTTATCACTGTCTTTTTGTTGCTGGCCGATTCAACGACCCGTTCAATGACCTAACTTTTCACCTATGTCTTCTATTGCCTCGCCGACTTTGCGTCGCGCAGTGCCGAAGCCTTCTTGCAGGTTGCCTCCGGCGCGATCAGCAGCGCCCTCGGACTCCATCTCTCTATCGTCAATGGCACGACCAACGTTCTCCTTCACTGCTCCTTTAGCTTGATCGAATTTGCCTTTAACTTCGTCTTCATTCGGTAGTCCCATGCTGTCGAACCTCCTTCAATCTCTAGTGCTTTCAAAAGTAGAGCGAGGTTGAGAAGAAAATTTATGCCTTGCTCTGTTTTCGTTTCGATTGAAGAGATGGCAAGCTACATGCCAGCCAGCGCTCGCTTCATCTTTTCAGTCGCTTACAGCTAGAACCATTTTGAAAAGAGAGAGATGCGAGCGCTGTTGATGTCTGCGAGAAAAATTTTTACGATGATAATCGCGGCGCAGTTTCCGTACATTGGATGCTTTATCTTCGGACAACCAAGCGCGCTCTGTTACTGCAAAAAGTAGCCCAGCAGAAAGCGTAAGAGACCTGCGCCGAAGATGACCCACACGGCGTTGACGCGAAAGCGTATGAGTACCAAAACGGCGGCCAATGCCAGCGCAACTCCTATCCAGCTATGAATTCCTGCGCGTCCTATGGTGATGGCGGCTGCTACCAGGAGACCTACGACCGCAGGCGTTACGCCGCGCAGGAAAGCCTGCACCTGCCGGTTCATTCTGAATTTTCTGAGCGATGATCCGGCGGCAATCGTCAACACGAAAGCCGGGAGAAAGACGCTCAATGTCGCTACGATTGCGCCCAGTGTTCCGGCAACCCGGTAACCTATGAAGGTCGCGGTGATGAGCACGGGGCCGGGCGTTATCTGCCCCAGCGCAGTTGCGTCAACAAACTCCTGATGCGTGAGCCAGTGATGAGAGTCCACGACCTCCGCCTCAATCAGAGGAATCATCACGAAGCCGCCGCCGAAAGTTATCGCCCCGATGCGCAGGAAGATAACGGACAGCGTGACAAGCAGACTCAGTTTCGCCACGATAGGCATGCCTGCGGCGATGAAAGGAATAAAAGAGAACCCCTTTTTCGATTTATCATTGGAAGCGACCTTATCGAGTAGTCTTTCTTCGTCGTCGCTTGAAAAAGCATCCGTTTCAATCGCATTCGGGCTTTCGGTCTCCGTTAAAGCGCCCGAAAAATCTTGCGCCTGCATCGCTTCATTATCCACAGAGCCGACCATCTGTCTTGCACGCGCGCTCGCTTTCGCCTTACGCCTTCTGGCTTTGATACGACTCAAACGCTCTTCGGCGACGGCGCGCGTTATGTATCCGCCAACAAAATTCTTTCTTTTAAGCGCGACCCGGCGTGCGCGACGGCGTGCAGCTACGCGCGCTATCCTGCGCCAGCGTTGCCATCTAGGCTCGGCAAATGAATCTATGTAGATACCCGCCAAGCCCGCCGCCAGAATCACTTCTATAAGTGTCGCGTGGAAGATTGAGACTATCAGGCACGAGAGCACAGCTATGTACCACTGCCAGGGTTTTGTGAGCGTGTTGCGACCCATGCGCCATGCTGTCACCAGGACGAGTGCGACCACCGCTGCATTCAGTCCATGAAAGATGCGATCCGTGTCCGGCAGGTAACGCAGATGACGATAGAGAATTGCGAGCGCAATCATCATCAGCATAGAAGGCAGGATGAAGCCAGCCATTGCTACGCCCGCGCCCTTCACTCCGCGCAAGCGCAGCCCTATGTACGTGACTGTGTTCCCGGCATTCGTGCCCGGCAGACTCTGTGCGAGCGCGAAGCCTTCCGCGAACTCGCGGTCTGTGAGCCAGTCTCGTCTGAAAACCGTCAGGGTTCTTATCTGGGCTATGACGGCCAAGCCGCCGCCGAATCCCGTCAGCCCGATTTTCAGGAAGGAGAGGAAGAGACCGCCCAAGCTAGCCGTGCGCGAGACGCGCTTCAGGCGTCTACGCTCGTAGCGCATACGTGTGCGAACTCTCTGCGCCCTTTTCCTTGTGCCTGCTTTCACCTCTTTTTGAAGGGATGAGGGATGAGGGATGAGGGATGAAATAGGTTGAGCCTATTGCGTGTTGACGCAATCATTCATTCTTATTCATCCCTCCGCCCTCATCCCTCATCCCTTTCACGATGCTGCGGCCTCTTCGGGCGTGATGAACCTGAGGTTGGGCGAATCTTGAAGAACGCGCGTGCCGGGCGGGACTGAATGTGTGAGCCAGACGTTGCCGCCTATGACAGAGCCGCGTCCTATCACCGTATCGCCGCCGAGTATGGTAGCTCCTGCGTAAACCACCACGCCGTCCTCAAGCGTCGGATGGCGCTTCGTGTTGCGAACGAGTTCCCCGTCCGAGTCCTTGTCAAAGGAGAACGCGCCGATGGTCACGCCCTGATAGAGCTTGACGTTGCTGCCTATGATGGCAGTGCCGCCTATGACTACGCCTGTGCCGTGATCTATGAAGAATGACGAGCCAATCTCCGTGCCCGGATGAATGTCTATCCCCGTGCGATGGTGCGCGTGCTCGGTCATGATGCGCGGCAGTAGCGGCACTCTCATCTTGTGAAGCTCGTGCGCCAGACGATAGACCATCACGGCGTAGATGCTCGGGTAGCTGAAGATTATTTCGTCCAGGCAGTTGGCCGCAGGGTCGCCGTCGAAGGCCGCCTGCACGTCCGAAGCAAGTATGGAGCGTATGCGCGGGAGTTCAGCTAGAAAGCTTGCGGCGCAATCGCCAGCCTCGCGGTCTGTGACGCGGCAAGCTTCGCCTATCTTCGTGCCGTGATCTATGGCGCGGCTTATCTGCTCCGTCATCACCTCGTAGAGCCAGTGCATGCGCGATTCAACGTGGTCGCGCAGGGTCTGCTCCCTAAGTCCCTGCGCCCCTATGTAACCGGGGAACAATAGCTCGTGCATAGTGACGAGCACGCGAATGATCTCCGCATGCGAGGGCAGAGGGCGACGATCAAGGTGATGAATCTTGACACCTTCGCCCCCATAAGACTCGAAAAGAGCCTGCGCCGCTTGTTCCACTTTTTTGTTCATAAAAGCAGTAGAAGACAGTAGCCGGTAGTCAGTAGTTTTCCGAGCTGTAAAGGTTAAGAGATAAATTCAAAATGAAAAATTACTCGACCTCTTCCGTACTAGCTACTCAATCTCAAGCCCTCGCTCTATAGCTATGCCGCGCGCTTTCATTATCACGTCGTCGTCAACGGGTTCTGCGCCGCCCGTCCAACCTTCCACTTCTTCGAGAGGGCGACCCAGAGCTACGGCCAGTTTTTCGTCGCTTCCTTCAAAGCCAGTGTCGCGCAGCCGCTTGAGTATAGCGCGCCCTTCAGTTTCGTTCGTCCCTTGATCGTCAACAGCTTGATTCGTAATCTTCCCTTCGTCCTTCACCTTTTCGCTCCCTTCATGCTCCCCTTGATTCCCGTTGAAGCTCCTTGACGAAACGCCTCCACAGTGGGCACGTCCGTTCCGCTAGCAACCGGAAGCACATAATCGAACCTTTTTCGCGTTAATCAGTGAAGAGTATTATAGAGAAGGCAAAAGGCAAAGGCAAAAAGCGGGTGAATGGTGAAAAGCAGATTCCATTTATCATTCGCCATTTACCATTTATGGGCTTTTCAATCGCACAGGCAATTCATGAAGCGGCGAGGGTTTTGCGCGAGGCTGGTGTGTCTGAGGCAAGGCGCGACGCTTCGCTGCTGCTGGCGCACGTCGCGGGGCGTAGTCAGACTTTTTTGATAGCGCATGATGATGAGTTGAAGGCGGATGAGACACAGCAATATCGCCAGGCCATTTTGCGCCGTGCATCGGGCGAACCCGTGCAATACATCACAGGTCACCAGGAATTTTTTCGTCTCGATTTTGAAGTGACGCCGGATGTGCTCATCCCTCGTCCCGAAACCGAATTGCTGGTCGAAGCGGCGCTCACGCTTTTAAGAGAGATGGATGTTACTCGCCCACGCATTTGCGATGTGGGCACAGGCTCAGGCTGCATACTGATTTCGATTCTGCACGAAGAGAAAGGCGCGTGTGGGCTTGGTCTTGATGTCTCGCACGCGGCGCTCGATGTTGCTGCACGTAATGCCGAGCGTCTGGGCGTCGCGGAGCGCATTGAGTTGATTGAATCCGACTGCTTCGACGTGCTCCAGCCTGACACGAAGGTCGAGATGATAGTCTCGAATCCGCCTTACGTCGCCGAGAAAGATTTAGACGGGTTGCAGCGAGAGGTGCGCGAGCACGAACCACTTGTCGCGCTCAGCCCCGGCGCAGACGGACTTGGCATCATAAGAAAAATTCTGCGGGACGCGCCACGCTTCCTCACGCCGAACGGTCACCTGCTGATGGAGATTGGCTTTGACCAACACGAGCGAGTTTCCGAGATGATTAATCCGAAAATCTGGACGCTGCTGGACATTCACAAGGATTTGCAGGGCATCCCGCGCACCGTCGCTCTACGCAAAGTAGCTCGCTGAAAAAATTTTCCGCCCACCGAAGATTTTCTGCCACAAAGCCGCCGGACGTGGTGTTTACACAATTGAGAGTAGGGAAAACGGGGGACGCGGGCATCACGGCTCGGCTTCTCAAGTTGAAAGAGAGGGCAACGCGCGAAGCGAGGCGCGACGCCCGCAGATCCCGTGACTTACTCTGCCCTTAATTGCAAACCCATTCACAGGAAATCGAAGATGATGAAGAAGATTCTGAACCACATAGCCATCGCGCTATTCGTGATAAGCCTTGCCTGCGCCTCCGCATTGGCCCAAAGGAGCGAGCGTGCAAGAGGCGGCTCGCTCTCATGCAACGACGAAGGAATGTTCAGTGATAACGAGACTCACTGCGAAGTTAAAGAGCAGACTCTGCCTGCTACGGGGGGCACTGTAAGCGTGGACGGGCGCGAGAACGGCGGCGTGGCCGTGCGCGGCTGGGAGCGCAACGAGATTCTTGTTCGCTACCGCATTCAATCGCGAGCGCCTACGCAAGCCGAGGCCGACCAGCTTGCTTCTCAAATTCGTGTTGATACGGCTGGCGCGCAGATTCATGCAGATGGGCCAGAGCGTCACGACCATTACAACTGGGATGTCAGCTACGAAGTGTTCGTGCCCTACCAGTCGAATCTGGCGCTCGAAGCGCACAACGGCGGCATAGTCGTCGCGGACGTTCGCGGTCGCATTGACGTTCATACGACGAACGGCGGCGTAGTCCTGAAGCGTGTAGGTGGCTCGGTTCACGGCGGCACTACCAATGGCGGTTTGGTAGTTGATCTGGACGGCAGCAGATGGGACGGCGAGGGATTGGACGTTAAGACGAGTAACGGAGGCGTCGTACTCTCTGTGCCGGATAATTACTCTGCGTATCTTCAGACAGGGACGGTCAACGGCAATCTGGTGGTTAGCCCTTCCATCGCTCAGGTCGAGCGCCGTCAGAGAGAGCTTTCGACGAACATCGGTTCGGGTGGCGCGCCCGTTCGTATATTCACAACGAACGGCGGAGTCGTCATCAAGCAGAAGTCTGCGCAGTAAAAATTTTTCCGATTCGGTAGAACAAGCAGGGTTACTGTCTGTTAAGCGTGATCTTTTAAGTTTCATCGCGTGCAGCGCGCCGAAAAAGAGCGGCGCAGAGTCGAGCAAGGGCGACGCTGTGTTCAATTCAAATGGTAGGCTCCTATAACTTTTTTCGGTGCGCTGCACGCGATGAATTTTTTAGCCATATTCATCCAGACCGTATTTCAGTTGAGCGAAATGACTATTGAGATTCATCTACAGAGTGGCACATAGGTTAAGCGAAGAACTTCAAATTGCAAGGCTCAAACCTGAAATCAGAAATCTCAAATGTGAAATTTCAAATCTCGAATTTGCTCTAAATTCCCCTAAGCCTGCGGTTTTCCCCTTCCACCTTTCGCCTTTTTCCTTTAATCTTTCCCGGAAATGGACAAGTTCCGTATCTCAGGCGGCAACCCCTTGCGCGGTCGTGTCTCGATTAGCGGCGCGAAGAATTCTGCGCTGCCCTGCATGGCTGCGGCTCTGCTGACCTCGGAGACCGTGACGCTGCACAACATTCCTTACGTGCGCGACATCATCACGCAGCGCCGCCTTCTGGAAGACATAGGCTCGACCGTGCTCACGCCGGAACTGCGCACGCATAAGATTAGCGCAGATCACGTTGAGCTTTTTGAAGCTCCATATGAATTAGTAAAAACTATGAGAGCGAGCGTGCTCGCACTTGGCCCACTGCTCGCCCGCTTCGGCAAGGCGCGCGTCTCTCTTCCCGGAGGGTGCGCCATAGGCACGCGCCCGATTGATCTTCATCTGGCCGCTTTCCAGTATCTTGGCGCGGAAGTCGGACTGGAATCCGGCGACGTTGTTGCGCGCGCGCCTCGCAGCGGGAGATTGCGCGGCGCAGAGGTTCACTTCGACAAGGTGACTGTGACGGGCACTGAGAATTTGATGATGGCGGGCGCGCTGGCCGAAGGTAAGACCGTTATTCATAACGCTGCGTGCGAGCCTGAGATTGTGGATTTGGGCGAGCTTCTGAATAAGATGGGGGCGCGCGTGCGTGGCTGCGGCACGCCGACTATTACGATTGAAGGCGTAGAGGCTCTGGGTGGCGCTGAGCACACAATTATTCCTGATCGCATTGAGACGGGAACTTTTATGGTTGCGGCGGCGATCACCGGGGGCGAGCTTGAGATAAAGGATTGCCGACCGGAGCATTCTGCGATGGTGATTGCAAAGCTGCGCGAGGTCGGCGTAGAGATTGAAGAGGTGAACCAGAGCACGCTGCACGTTCGTTGTTGCGCGCAGGGGCTAAGGGCGCAGGACGTTGTGACGGAGCCACACCCGCACTTTCCGACAGACATGCAGGCGCAGTATATGGCTCTGATGACGCAGGCCGCCGGAGTCTCGCGCATCACGGAAACAATCTTCGAGAATCGCTTCATGCACGCTTCCGAAATGCAGCGCATGGGCGCGCGCATCTCCATAGAAGGGAACACAGCCGTTGTAGAAGGGCATACGCAATTGACCGGCGCGCGCGTTCAGGCTTCAGACCTGCGCGCATCCGCCTCGCTCGTACTCGCAGGTCTCGCTGCATGCGGCGAAACCATCATCGACCGCGTATACCACATAGATCGCGGCTATGAGCGGATAGAGAGAAAGCTGCGCGCCATTGGCGCAGACATAGAGCGCCTGAAAAGTTCCGTCACGGGGCCGCTTCGCGGCGCTGAGCAAGTTGAAGGAGTTGCTACGGGAGTAAATTGAAAGCGGTGGTAAGAGAAAGCAGGAGTCAGGAGTTAGAAGCCAGAAGGTAAAGCTCTTATCTACTGACTACTGTATTTTGGAATTCTGTCTCCTTCTTTTATCACCCATCACCTTCTTATCACTTATGGAAAACAATTGCCTCTTTTGCCAAATAGCGGCGGGCGAGATTCCCGCCGAAATTGTTTATAAAGACGAGCGCTCTGTCGCAGTCCGCGACACCAACCCGCAAGCGCCCACGCACGTGCTTGTCGTCCCACGCGAGCACATAGAATCGCTGGACGATGCGACGCAGAAAGATGAAGCGCTGCTTGGTCACCTGTTGAGGATTGCCGCGCGCGTGGCTAATGAACTGGGCCACTCCGAGAGCGGCTACCGCGCGGTCATCAATACTGGCGCGGGCGCAGGCCAATCAATCTTTCACCTGCACATTCACGTGCTCGGCGGGCGCGCGCTGTCATGGCCTCCCGGTTAATGCGACGCGGCTATAGAAGCGGATTAAAGGATAGATTGTAAATCCTTCTCTCTGGCCGGTTGCTCATACGCGAACTTTTCACTAAACTTCTCAAAAGCAGCTACTGAAAACTTTTGTGCCCTCGTAGCTCAATGGTTAGAGCAGCAGACTCAGTTCTTTGAAAGGTCTAATTGGATAAGCTACGTTCATCCATATGACCTTCAAAGATGGGTTGCAAGCGCGTCACACTCAGGTTCTGAGATTTTTCGGAACTCGTTTCAGGCGTGTCTGTAGAACTCGTCAAATTCGGGGAAGCCTAAGCCAGCGAAAGCGGCATGGTAATCCCGAACCAAGCCTCAAGCTTTTTTGAGGAAGGTCGAGAGACTAGACGGCGAGCGCGTAAAGCGAAGGTATAGTCCAGACCACAAACTTCTATATGAAGCGCGGCGAAAGCCGTAGTGGCATGCATAATCTGTTGGTTCCCCGTTCGAGTCGGGGCGAGGGCACATCATCTATTTTTCTACGCTCATTGACCTGTACTAATTCCTCTGTGATTAAAATCGCTTTCCCAAAAGCGTGCTCGTTTCTGCTCCTCTTCGCGCTTCATCTCTCCTTATTCGCTCAAACAAGAAATTATCAGCCATCAAACCGAATCGCCATCACGCACGTCACTGTGATTGACGCGACGGGCGCGGCGGCGCAAGCGGACATGACTGTCGTGGTGACGGGCGACCGAATCACGGCTGTGGGGAGAAGCGCGAGCGTGAAAGTGCCGCGAGGCGCGATGGTTGTTGACGGAACTGGAAAGTTTTTGATACCGGGGCTGTGGGACATGCACGTTCACACGGCGTCGAGCGCGTTAACTAAAAACCCTAAAATTTTCTTTCCGCTCTTTCTGGCGAACGGCATCACGGGCGTGCGCGACATGGGCGGCGACCTTCAATTGCTTCAGCAGTGGCGCGCATCCATAGCGCGGGGCGAGATGATTGGCCCATACATAGTCGCCGCAGGGCCTATGCTTGATGGGCCAATCGGGCCAAGCTCGCTCTCGATCACGAACGAGAGCGAGGCGCGCGAGGCCGTAGTGAAATTAAAGCAGCAGGGCGCTGATTTCATAAAGGTTCAGGAGCTATTGCCGCGCGTGGCCTACTTTGCAGTAGCGGACGAGGCGCGCCGTCAGGGCATGACGTTCGTAGGCCATGTCCCCGAATCAATCTCTGCGCAGGAGGCTTCAGACGCGGGGCAGCGCTCAATAGAGCACCTGACAGGAATACTGCGCTCGTCATCGAGTGAAGAAGATTTGCTGGAACCGGGCTGGCGCGGAATCAAGCATCTGCTGGACACATTCGACGAGCAGAAAGCACGCTCTCTCTTCGCTCGCTTTGTGAAGAACAGGACGTGGCAGTGTCCTACGCTTGTCTGGGAGCGCGGCTACTTCTATCTTGACCGGAACGGTTTTACGAACGACTCGCGTCTGAAATATATTCCGCATAGCTGGCAGGAGGTCATCTGGGGCAATTTCGCGCGCGAGCAGTTGCGCAATCGCACGGATGATGACGCCCGGCAGGGTCGCCGCCGTTTTCAACTGGAGATGCAGGTTGTCAGAGAGATGCGTCGCGCGGGCGTAGAATTCCTCGCCGGAACGGACACGCCCGCGCCCGGCATCTTCCCTGGCTTCAGCTTGCACGACGAGTTGGCGCTGCTGGTGGAATCCGGTTTGACGCCTATGGAGGCTTTGCAGGCCGCGACGCGCAACGCCGCGAAGTTTCTAGGTCTGCTCTCTACGCGAGGCACAGTTGAGCGCGGCAAGGTCGCAGACATGGTTCTGCTCGAAGCCAACCCGCTCGAAGACATTCGCAACACTCGAAGGATAGAGGCTGTGGTTGTGGGCGGAAGACTTTTGGCTAAATCCGATTTGCAAGCGATGCTCGCGGGAGTTGAAGAAGAGGCTGCGAGACAGAGATGATAAAGTCTGAAGACGAAAGCGAGGACGAAGTGGCTGAAAGAGATTTGATTCGCATAGGCATAATCGGCGCAGGCTTTGCGCGCTCCACACAGATTCCGGGATTTCGCGCGTGCGAGGGCGCGCGGATAGTTTGCATAGCGAGCGCGCACCGCGAACATGCCGAGAGCGTTGCGCGTGAGTTCGACATCCCGAACGTAGCAGATGACTGGCGCGAGCTTGTCAGCCGCGACGATGTTGATCTGGTCAGCATCGTCACGCCGCCCGTGACGCACGTAGAGATGACGCTGGCCGCGCTTGCTAACGGCAAAGCTGTCTTGTGCGAGAAGCCTATGGCAATGAACGCAGGGGAAGCTGAACAGATGCTGCGAAGCGCACAAAGTGAAGGCGCGCTCAATCTGATTGACCACGAACTGCGTTTTCTCGCCGGTAGACAAAGAATGCGTGATGGCTTGCGTCAAGGCGAGATAGGTGAGGTTCGTCATGCGAAGTTTCTCTTCCGCGCAGACTCACGCGCAGACGTATCGCGCCCGTGGAACTGGTGGTCTGACGAAACGCAGGGCGGCGGAATTTTAGGTGCGATAGGCTCGCACGCAGTTGACTCTTTCCGCTGGCTGCTTGGCGCGGAAATTTCCGGCGTCTCAGGCTCGCTCGCAACCCATGTCACAGAAAGGCCGGAGGCAAAAACGGGCGAGATGCGTAAAGTAACCAGCGATGACGAAGCGCTGCTGATTCTTCGTTTCCGCGATGGCGAATTGACGCGAGGCGCGACCGCAACCGTTTCCATGTCAATGATAGAGCAGGGGCGCGCAGAGCATCGCGTGGAAATCTTCGGGACGCGCGGGGCGCTCGCCATAGAAGACAGCGGGCAACTCTGGCGCGCGGAAACGGGAAGCGGAGAGTGGAAGCGCGTGGAAACCGAGCGCGGGCCGCTGGCGGAAGGGATGCGCGACAGCGGCTGGGCGCGCGGCTTCACAAGTTTTGCGCCGCGCATCGTCGCTGCTATGCGCGAGGGGCGCAACACGGTCGAGGGCGCGGCCACTTTTGAAGACGGCTACCGCACGCAACTAGTGTTAGACGCTGCGCGCCGCTCGCACGAAGCAGGATGTTGGACAGAAGTTACACCGTCTTGACTTGATATGAACTAAAGGTAGTTTGTCAGATAGAAGTAGAGAGTGATTGAAGAAGAATTAAACGCAGAGGCGAAGAGTCTTGAGCAAAGAACAAGCAGAGAATTTCAGACCTAAAATCTTTAATTTTAAATTCAAAATTAAATTCTCTGCGCACTCTGCGGTTAATCCTAACCCCCTCAGCCCTTAACTCACAGCCAAAAAGGTCGCACGCTATCCAACCGCTCATTCCGACCATTGAAACTCTTTTTCGACTGTTCAGAGCATTTCCGTTTCCTTAACCGCCGCGTTCGCTGACAATCTACGACTAGAGGAACGAACCAGCTACAGCAATCGTTCCGGGAGGAATATATATGAAGTCAGATTGTCGGCGAAGTGTCCCCAATTTCAGCGCGCGTTTCGCGCTTTACCTGATGCTCGCAGCCCTGTTGCTGTCCGTGCCGTGCGCTGCGTCGGCGCAAACTCAGCCGGACATCAGGACGCTGCTCGAAACCGGGCAGAGACAGATGGAAGCGGCGCGCACATCCAACACGGAAGAGGCTTACGCGCAATCCGAAGCTACTTTCACACAAGCGGTCAATCTAAATCCGCGAAGCGCACAGGCACTGCTTTATCGCGGGCTGGCTCGTTTGGAGCACGCGGGCTTCGCCGCGCGTCAGAGCAACTTCAACGCCTCGACTGAACTCACCACGCAAGGCACAGCAGATATGGATGCGGCGGTGGCTCTCAGCCCCGATGATTTACAGGTGCGCGCCCTGCGCGGGCTTAGCTATGCTCAGTTCCCAGCCTTTATGGGCAAAGGCGCGCCGGCGCGCGAAGATTTAGAGCGGGTGGTGCATCACCAGAATTTCGCAGCTCAGAGCGGAAGTTTTCGTGCGCGCGTCTTTTATCAACTCGGTCGCGTTTACGCTGCGGCGGGAAGACCTGAGCAGGCGGCTGAAAGCTGGCGCGCTGCTGTGGCGGCAGACGCGCAGAGCCGCGACGGTCAGGCGGCGCAGGAGGAGTTAAGAAAGCTCGCGCTGCCTTCCGCGGCCACGGACTCTTCGGGACGAACTATGCCGGATCGTTTTCCGCAGATAGGGGTGACGGCTGGGCCAATCATGGTCGCGGCCACCGTGACGTTCCCTCGACAAGCGGGCGGTTGGGAGCGCGCCACACTCCCCGATTCGATGCGTGCTTTCCTAGAACAGCTTCAACGCCAGCCCGGCCTGCTGGGAGTTCATCTGCTTTCGAGCATTGATCATCCCGGCATGCTGGTCATACTGACATGGTGGGAGAATAAGAAGGCGCTCAACAACTGGTTCTACAGCGACACGCATCAGGGCATCATCAAACGCTACTACGGCGCGCAGAACAATGCGCAGCCGGGTGGTACGACTCAATCCAACGCAAGCATGGCCGCGTCCTCGCAGGTGGGTATAGAGTTGTTTATACAGCTTCCGGGCGGGATGCAATTCGGCGGCGGACTAATGCCGCCAGCACGCATAAGATAATCGCTGGTCATCAGAATTTTTCAGTTGGAGGAAAGAAAATTTTTCGTGGAGCAGAAGGAGACGAAAACTAATTCTCATCAGCGTGCGCGCCTTTGGCGGCGTCTGCTGCGATGGCTGAATCCGTCGCGCGACGGAGAAAGGCCGCGACTCGCCAGCATCGCGCGCAGCCTTGCGGTCGCAGCCTTGTTGGGCGCGCTCGCCGGGCCGATCATCTCGCTCGTCATCGTCTGGCTCGGCGGCGGCGCGGCTTCGCCAGTCCTTCCAGCCTTAAAACTTTCGCGCTTCATCCTGAGAGCGTGCGCGATGGGCGCGATCTTCAGTTCCTCGTTTTTCCTCACCTGCGGGCTGACTGCCGTTTACGTGCGCCCGCTAATAAAAGATTACCCGCGAGGAATCGCTCGTACTTTGTTCGCGTTGACGATGGGGAGCGGCGGCGCGCTTGGGTTCGCGCTCGCCGCTTATGCGTCAGCCCTTTTGCTGGAAGGCTCAGTCGCTTCTTCTTACGTTTCCCGAATCATAGTGGCTGACGCTCTCGTTGCGGCGTTGCTTAGTCTTGTCATCGGCGCGTTTCAAAAGCTTCGTGCGGATGTCAGACGTGCCGAGCAGATTATTAATCAAAAAGCTCTGCGCGAGCGTAGTCTTGAAGCGCTGGCGGCGAGAGCGCAAGCCCACGCGCTGCGCTCTCAGATCAACCCGCATTTTCTCTTCAACACGCTGAACACTCTGTCTGCTCTAATTACCATTGACCCTGCGGCGGCGCGCGAGATGGTCGAGCACCTCGCTGAAGTTTTTCGTTACACGCTCTCCAGTTCGCGCGCTGATCTTGTCCCTCTGGCGGACGAGCTTGCTTTAGTCGAGAATTATCTCCGGCTTGAAAAGGCGCGGCTGCGCGACCGTCTCTCGCTTGACCTTGAAATACCGGGCGAGTTAAATGGCGTCGTGTTGCCCGGACTCTCTTTGCAGCCGATTGTCGAAAACGCAATACGACATGGTGTTGCGCGAAGACTTCGCTGCGGCGCTTTACAGATCAAGGTGGAGCGGCGCGATTCCGTGTGCCGCATCACTGTGCGCAACCAGCGCGAGCCGGAGACGGATGCGCCTGACTTGAGCGACCGGCAACTATTTCGGGAAGGGCACGCGCTCTCGAATGTGCGCGAGCGCATGGCGCTCATCTACGGCGACCGATTCACGTTGCGCATTGAACTGGAAAGCGACGAATGGGTGCGCGCGCTGCTTGTCTTCCCTGCCCAGGCTCTGAAAGAAGATGATTAAGACTATAGTCGCCGATGATGAAGAGATAGCACGCCTGCATCTCACGCGCCTGCTCGAACCGCACAAAGACATTCAGGTCATCGCACAGGCCGCCAACGGTCTGGAAGCCCTCGAACTTGTGGAAGAGATGCGCCCGCGCCTGGTCTTTCTTGATGTGGAGATGCCCGGACTCAACGGCTTTGAAGTCGTCAGCAATCTGACCTATCTGCCCTTGATTGTCTTCGCCACTGCTTACGACGCATACGCCGTGCGCGCATTCGAGGCGAACGCTGCCGACTATCTCCTGAAGCCCATCAACGAAGAGCGCGTGCGGCAATCGCTCGCGCGAGTTAGAGCGCACCTTAATCAAGACCGCGACCATTACAGGGAATCTCTTGAGCAACTGCTTGCCGGGATGCGGCAGGAGCGCGACACTCTTCCGCTCTCGAAACTTGCCGTGCGCAAAGGCAAACGAATCGTTCTGTTGCCCTTTCGCCAGATTCTAAGAATCAGCGTCGAAGATACGCTCGTCTTTGTCTATAGCGCGAGCGAGCGATTTTTGAGCGATAAGACGATTTCTGAATTAGAGGAAACTTTAGTAGCGTTCAATTTCTTTCGCATCAACCGGAGCGAGATAATTAATCTGGATTGCGTGACAGAAATCATCCCGTGGTTCAACTCCACTTTCAGACTAAAACTTAGCGACGGCCTTGAGATGGACGTGAGCCGCGAGCGAGGGCGGCGCTTGAAAGCCTTGCTCAAACTCTGAAGCCGCATGCGAAGGGGAGAGGCCGAATTGCTCTGGCTTCAAGCACGCAAATAGAGTATTAAGGGAGACGTTTCTTTTATAAAAACATAGTGTGGGCCAAAGCATGGCAGAGCGGAAGATGAGGGGGGCGCGGCGTGTGCGTGTCGGCGTTGATACGGGCGGCACGTTCACCGATTTTGTTTTCCAACGGGGCGGGCGTCTGCGTGTATTCAAGCTCGCCTCGACGCCCGAAGACCCGTCGCTCGCAATCACGGAAGGTTTGCGGCGCGTTGCGAAGGAGTCGGGCGCGCGGCTTCGTGAGATTGAAGTCGTTCACGGCACGACCGTAGGCACGAACGCGCTATTGCAGCGACGCGGCGCTCGCACAGCGCTAGTCACCACAGCAGGCTTCGAGGACGTGCTTGAGATTGGAAGACAGGCGCGCCCGGCGCTCTACGATCTGAATGCAGAGAAGGGTGCGCCGCTCGTGCCTGATGCGATGCGATTCGGCGTGCGCGAGCGTGTCACAGCCGACGGCACGATTTTAGAAGAACTGAATGAAGCCGATCTTTCGTCGCTCGTAAAAAAATTAAAGAACTCGCATGTAGAATCAATAGCTATATCGCTCATCTTCTCCTTCGTTCATCCTGAGCACGAGCGGCGCATCAGCCGTGCGCTCTCGCAGTTGAATGTTCCCCTTTCAATCTCGCACAAAATCCTTCCTGAATACCGCGAGTACGAGCGCACATCAACCGTGACGATTAACGCTTACCTTCAACCGTTGATGGGCGCTTACCTGAATCGTCTTCGAGCGCACGCGCCACGCCTTCGTGTGATGCAGTCGTCGGGCGGAAGCATCTCGGCGCTAAATGCTGCGGATGAGCCTGTGCGAACGATTCTTTCGGGGCCTTCGGGCGGAGTAGTAGGAGCATTGCGAGCAAGCCGGGCGATAAAGGTGGAGAAGATAATCACGTTCGACATGGGCGGCACTTCGACCGACGTTGCGCTCTGCGACGAGCGCGGAATGCGCATGACTAGCGAGGCTATGGTCGCAGGTCTTCCGGTCGCCGTGCCCGTCATGGACATTCATACGGTCGGCGCGGGCGGCGGCTCAATCGCGCGCGTTGACGAAGGCGGCTCTCTTCGCGTTGGCCCGGAATCCGCAGGAGCCAGTCCGGGACCTGCGTGCTACGGACGCTCGCTATTGCCTACGGTGACGGACGCGCACGCGGTTCTTAATCACTTCGGAGGCGCAGGGCTTCTGGGCGGAGAGTTTGTGCTTGATGAGGATAGAGCGCGTCTGGCTTTATCGAGTCTGGCGGAAGAGATGAGTCGCGCTGCGCAGAGGCGCGTGGGCGAGATCGAAGCGGCGCTCGGTGTTCTCGAAGTCGTTGGGATAAACATGGAGCGGGCGCTTCGAGCAATCTCTGTCGAGCGCGGATACGACCCGCGCGATTTCGCACTGATTCCTTTCGGCGGCGCGGGCGGACTTCACGCCGTTGAATTAGCGCGTTTCCTTCGCATACCTCGCGTTATCTTACCGGCAGAACCGGGCGCTCTCTCGGCAACGGGATGCCTTTCAGCAGACGTGGTAAAAGACCGCAGCCGCACTGTGATGTTGGAAGCGCGCGGCGATTTTTCTAAAAAACTGGAACGGGCGTTTCTTGAGATGGAGCAGGACGCGCGCTCCGCATTGCGGCGCGAAGGTTTTTCTGAAAAGAAGCAGAGACACGAGAGGAAACTGGCCGCGCGCTACAAGGGGCAGTCGTTCGAGCTTGAGATTGACTGGACGCGCGCAGGCTCTGTTTCGGGAAAATTTCATCGTGCGCATCTGGCGCGCTATGGCTACGCGCAAAGCGCGAACATAGTCGAGATAGTCAGCGCTCGTCTTCGCTCTTCAGGGCTTGTCGAGCAGATGAGGATGCAGCGAAGTCGAAAACACCGGAATTTTTTCGCGCACGCATACGATCACGCCACCGTTTACTTTTCATCGAAAGCAACACGCGCAGGGCTTTACCGTCGTGAAGAGCTTGAGCCGGGCGCTCGCCTGCGCTCGCCTTCAATATTGACGGAATATTCCGCTACGACGCTCATACCAGAGAATGCGCGCGCGCAGGTAGATGAGTTTGGAAATATAATCATCGAGCCATGATTAACTTTAAGAGAGAGCGTGCGAAGATGTCATGGCCGCAAAAGCAATCCGGGGAAATCTTGTGAAGAAGCAGAGCGGAACAGGAAAGTTCGACCCTACGACGCTTGAGATTTACCGCGCGCTCTACACTTCCGTAGCCGAAGAGATGGGCATAGCGCTCAGGCGCACTGCATTCTCGCCGAACATCAAAGAGCGGCGCGACTATTCCTGCGCGGTCTTCGACGGGAAAGGACGAGTCGTAGCGCAGGGCGACCACATGCCTGTTCATCTCGGCTCGATGCCTATGGCCGTCGCTTCAGCCTTGAGTGAAATCAAGATAGAGCCGGGCGATGTCGTTGCACTCAACGACCCTTTCGCGGGCGGCACTCATCTGCCGGACGTAACATTGGTCGCGGGAGTTTTTGCAGGAAAGGGGAAGAAAATCAGAACACGCCTTCGGCGTGAATTAAAAGTTCAAAATTCGCCTCTGTTCTTCGTCGCCAACAGGGCGCACCACGCCGACATTGGCGGCGCGACGCCGGGTTCTATGGGGCTTGCTACGGACGTTTACGGCGAGGGGTTGCGCATCCCGCCTGTTCGTATTGTGCGAAATGGAGAGATTGACGTTGACATGATGAAGCTGCTGCTGGCGAACGTGCGCGGGGCTACAGAAAGGCGAGCGGATTTCGAGGCGCAGATAGGGTCTTTGAAAACCGGCGCGATGCGCCTGCTTGAAATTGTCGAAAGGCGCGGCGCGAAGGATGCGCTTCACTACGCGCACCATTTAATCGCCTACTCTTCGCGCATGATGCGTAGCGCAATCAAGCAGATACCAGACGGCGTGTACGAGGCTGAAGACGCGCTCGACGATGACGGCGTATCGGACGATCTTGTGGAGATTCGCGTGCGTGTGGAGATTAAAAATGATCGCGCGCGTGTTGATTTCAGCGGGAGCGCGCCGCAAGTTACCGGAGCTATCAATGCGGTCGAAGCCATCACGGTTTCCGCTGTCTCTTACGTCTTCCGCTGTCTGGTGGGCGCAGACGTTCCGGCGAGCGCAGGATTAATGGAGCCTATTAAAGTTATTGCGCCCGCAGGAACAGTTGTTAACGCGGCGCATCCTGCTTCGGTCGCCGGCGGCAACGTCGAAACATCACAGAGAATCGTTGACACTCTACTGAAAGCTCTGGCGCATGCGCTTCCCTTGAAAATCCCTGCGGCGAGTCAGGGGACGATGAACAATCTGACCATCGGCGGGATTGATACGCGAACCGGCTCCGAATTTTCTTACTACGAAACCGTAGCGGGCGGCATGGGCGCGCGCCCCTCTCTGGATGGTATGAGCGCCGTTCACACGCACATGACGAACAGCCTCAACACTCCGGCTGAAGCGCTGGAATATGCTTATCCGCTGCGAGTGCGCCGCTACGAAGTCAGGAAAAATTCGGGAGGCTGTGGGCGACAACGCGGCGGCGACGGCGTGGTGCGCGAGATTGAAACTTTAGTGCCCGCACGCATGTCCCTTCTGGCGGATAGAAGAAAGCGCGCGCCTTACGGATTGCAGGGCGGAGAAGACGGAAGACGCGGGCGCGATTTTGTAATCAGCGACGGAAGCGAGCACAGCATCAACGCTAAGGGTAGCTGGCAACTTAAAGCAGGTGACCGTGTGCGTATAGAAACTCCCGGCGGCGGAGGACACGGCGCAAAGGAGTAGGCTTACTGCGCCCTTTTCTTAGCGCCTCCAGCGTCTCCAGCGTGAAATCTTATCTCACGCAAAGACGCTAAGAAGAACGCAAAGATTTTCTGAAGGGTGAGGCGTATGAGTGATAGCGAGCCAATCGTCAAACAACTCGATCACATAATAGCGCGCACGGATGATCCGCAAGGGCTTTTCTCTCTGTTCACGGAGACGTTTGGGTTGCCGGTCTCATGGCCTCTGGCCTCTTACCCGGTTTTTGCGAGCGGCGGCGTTACGCTTGGAAATATCAATCTGGAAATCTTATCAGTTGCACAGAAAAATTCCGGCGCGCAGGATGGAGCGAGAGCCAGGTTCTGCGCCATAGCATTCGAGGCCGCTTCGATTGAAGAGAAAGAGAAAGAGCTTCGGCGTCGCGGCATCTCGCATTCGCCGGTGCTGCCTTACGTGCAGGTGGACGAGCGCGGTGTGGAGATAAAACTCTGGTCGAACGTGATGCTGGGCGGGATGTTGGGAAAGAATTTCTGGGTGGATGCGCTGGTATCTTTGAGCCGAATGCCGGGCGCAACCAGTAACAGCAATGCCGGTAAGACCAACCCTATGGTTCGTTGGAGCACGGACAAGATGTTCGGCTCCAGCCTTGTCTTCATGGTCGAATATTTTTACGAGAATTACGTTGACCGTCCTCACTGGTCTGAGTTTCGGAATCATGATGAAAAGCGCGCTTTCGATCTTTCTCAGTTAAGGGAAAGACAGGGCGGGGCGCTCGGCGTGCTCTCTGTAAAAGAGGTGGTCGCAGGCGTAAAAGCTTACGACGTTGCCGGGGAGAACTGGCGGAAATGCTTCGCTCCTGTTGAGCCACGCGAAAATGGAGTCTGGGAGATTGCCGATGGCCCCGCTGTGCGGCTAGTTCCCGCCACAGAAAATCTGATCAAAACGCTCGTCGTGCGCGTCGCCTCTTTAAATCGCGCCAAGACTTTTCTAGCCGAAAGAGGTATGCTTGGCGAAAGCACAGACGAAGGAATCAGCATCGAACCGGGAAAGATTCACGGTCTTGATGTGCGTCTCATCGAGTAAGATAATTGTCCGGGGATGAAATGAACCGGTATCGCAACGAACTGTTTTCAATCCAGAATCTAAAATAGAGATGCGCGTTACAATCGGACAGATAAACACGACGAACGGCGATTACGAGGGAAACACCGCGAGCATTCTTCGCGCAATCGAGCGCGCGAAACGCGACCGTGCCGATCTGGTCATACTGCCGGAAGTTGCAGTGCAGGGCTATATGTCTTTCGACTGGTTCCTTGACCGCGACGTTGTTGGGAACGTTCTTAAACCGCTCGAACAGATAATACCTGCGACGGAAGGTTTGACGGCTGTTATAGGGACTGTGCGGCCTACGGATCAACCGACCGGCAGACAACTCTACAATTCGGCAGCGATAATTCAGAACGGAAAATTGCTGGGCTACGAAGATAAGACATTGTTGCCGGAATACGACGTGTTCGATGACCCGCGCTACTTCGAGCCTGCGCACGGGCATCACCTCTTCCCCGTTAAAAGCGGCATGCTTGGCGTAGGCATATGCGAGGACATGTGGAACGATAAGACGTTCTGGCGCGAGCGGCTTTATGCGCACGACCCCATTGACGATTTGATAGAGCTGGGCGCAAGTGTGCTTGTATCAATCAACGCATCGCCATTCAACAAAGGCAAGATGGGGCAGCGCTGCAAAATGGTCTCGCATCGCGCAAAGAGCGCAGGTTTGCCGATTATCTTCGTCAATCTGGTCGGCGCAAACGACGGCATCATCTTCGACGGCGCGAGCATAATCGCAGATTGCCAGGGCGAAATAATCTTGCAGGCTCCGCCGTTTGAAGAGTTCTTCGGGACAGTTGATCTGGATTGCGGCGTGGCCCACGATTATTGCCTGCCCGGCGATGACATGGAAACTATTCATCGCGCGCTGGTGCTGGGCATTCACGATTACGCCAGAAAGAATCGCTTCACGACCGCCGAGCTTGGACTTTCGGGCGGTATTGATTCTGCGGTTGTTGCCGCGCTCGCGTGCGAAGCCCTGGGAGCGCAGAACGTTTTAGGGGTGATGATGCCTTCGCCGTATTCGTCGCGCGGCAGCATAGAAGATTCACTGGCATTGGGCCGCAATCTGGGCATGAAAGTCATAGAGCATCCAATCTCGGACGCTTTCGAGGTGCTGGTGAAAGAGCTTGGCCTTGCAAAGCCCACACGCGGCGGCGACGTGCTCGCGGCTGAAAATCTTCAGTCGCGTCTAAGGGGCAACATACTGATGAGCATCTCGAACGCCGAAGGCCGACTTCTGCTTTCGACGGGAAACAAATCGGAGTTGGCGCTGGGCTACTGCACGCTCTACGGCGACACGAACGGCGGGCTTGCGGTGATAGGCGACCTGTTGAAGACAGAGGTTTACCAGCTTGCGCGCCACTACAATCGCCAGAGCGAGATAATCCCGCGAGCAATCATAGAGAAGAAACCGAGCGCAGAGCTTGCGCCCGGACAGCTCGACGAACAGACACTGCCGCCTTACGAAAAGATTGATCCCATACTGAAGATGTATTTTGAACAGAAGGCCACGCCCGAAGAGATTGTCGCGGCAGGTTATGACACAGAGCTTGTCTACGATCTATTGAATCGCGTTGAATCGCCCGCAAACGAATTCAAGCGCAGGCAACTGCCGCCCACGCTCATCATCTCGCGCAACGCCATAGGCATTGGCCGACGCCGCCCCGTCACACATCGCTACCGCCGCCAGCCCGCTACGCAGATGGAGAGAGATGGCACAGGCAGTTCGCAGAAGTAAGTATAAAAGTAAAGCAATTGACTTTTCTTCTCGCGTCCATATACTTGCCGGGAGGCTCTCCCGGATTCTTTAGCAAAAATCCTGACCTTTGCAGGATGATTTAGGAGGAAGATCGAGAATGAAAGTTATGAAGCTGATGAAAGTCGCGCTCCTTATGCTTGTCCTTACGTTCGGCATGGCGGCTTCGGCCTACGCGCAGTGCGGCGGCATGGGACGACACAGACGCCATCACAGGAGGGGGCACGGGCACCATCGTATGTGGCGTTACCATAGACACCATCATCGCCACTGAGCGTTAACCTTGTTTGCTCTGAGCAAGCCCCTTGTCCTGTGAAGCTATCAGGTCAGGGGGTTTTGTTCTATATGCTTTTCAAAAAAGAAGTGTAGTGAAAATCGTGGCAGGCAAGAACGAAATTCCGTTGATAAAGACGAGGCGGCTCGTGCTGACGCTGCCCGCGCCGGACGTGGCGCGGCGTATGGTCGAGTACGCGACGGCGAACAGGGATCATCACGCGCCCTGGTCGCCCTTATTGCCTGAAGAATATTTTACGGAAAAATACTGGCGCGAGCGCTTCCGCTCGGCACGCGAAGAGTTTCTTCATGGCGAATCGCTGCGCCTTGTACTCTTCCGCAAACAGGATGTAATGGGGCGCGTCCTGGGCACGTGCAACTTCACCAACTTCATACGCGGCCCGTTTCAAGCCTGCTATCTAGGCTACCTGCTGGATAAAGATGCTGTAGGACGTGGGTTGATGCAGGAAGCGTTGAGGGCGGCAATTCGATATGCCTTTGACGAGATGCGACTGCACCGCATCATGGCGAACTACATGCCGCGCAACGAGCGAAGCGCGAATGTGCTGCGCCGCCTCGGATTCACAGTCGAAGGCTACGCGCGCGATTATCTTCAGATCGCCGGGCGCTGGGAGGATCACATAATGACTGCGCTCACGAACAAGAAACTAACGCCTGACGACATTCGTTGAGAAAATTTTGGATGAAGATATAAACTAAGGCTGTTTGCCAATCAGTGTACAAGTGTTCTATAGATACTGTACATTCACTGATAAAGCTGCTCTATGATTTCTCTCCCTCCACATAAAGCATTGGCACAGTCATGCGCAGCCCGCCGTTTTGACGGGCTATCGCGTTCAGCTTCTCTTCTATCACACCGAAAACCTTTTCTTCGTCTTCCGTGTTGACCACGCTTCTCCACCCGCCCAGAAATCCGAATCGTGTCAGCGAATGGTTGAATAAAGCTGTGCCGTCAAGAAAACGCATCTCGAAGCTATCTTCTATAATTCTGCCAACGCTCCAACCAGTTCTCTGAAGCAGTTCGCACGCTTGTTGCTTCGTGCCTCTGTGATCTTCGTTGGCTCCAAGCTTTTCCAGAGATTCCGTCCTGCCGGATGCTTCCAGAATCTCTCTAAAAACTTCATAGAACTCTTTGTAATGACCTTTGATGTTCGTCGTTAAGATTATTCGCGCGCCCGGTTTCGCCACGCGCCAGCATTCCGAGAGAACCGCTTCGGGGTCTGCGAAGTTATTGATGCCTAGGTTTGAGACTATCAAATCAAACTCGGAGTCTGGAAACGGCTGGCGCGCTCCGTCCGCTTCAAGAATCTGCACGTTAGATAGATCGTAGACTTTAAGCTTCATCCTTGCTCTTTCGAGCGCATCCTTCCAAACATCTATGCCCGTCAGTTGGCATGAAGGCCCATGAACGTGCGCGAGTTCAAATAGTGGAAAGCCTGTGGCGCAGCCCAAATCGAGGATTCTGAGGCGGCCTCGAATCTCCATGTGCTTGAAAAGCAGTGCGCCGAAGCGTGAAGACCAGAATGATAGCTCGTCGAATACGCTTGCCACATCCGCGTTGTTATAATCGTCACTCTTTTTAAGATAATCGGTCATTGATTACGACTCGGCTCTCTCTCACTTAATCAGCCGATGTTTAATTCGGACACATAGCCGTTAGAAGCGCAACCCGGCTATGTTCTCATTATGTGCTCTATCGGACGAATCATTCGGGGCGCATTTTGATATTACCCGTTGCTGGCGATGTTCCCTGCTTTCTTAAGATTGCGATGATGTTTGTTCTCAACTGCTTGAGAGGCTCGGTCATAAGCGCTCTTATCCACACGAGTTCGAAGATCATGACAGGCGGGACGACGGAGAAAATGGCGTCGGACACGATCATTCTTCTCTTCTCCACTTCAAACCCGACAGCGCGTGCCAGCTCGTCAATCTGCTTTGCGGCGTTCGCCCTGTAATGGACAGGGAATACATCTTCGGCCTCTCTGCCATCCAAGAGCCTCGCTATCCTGTTGTTGATGCTATCGGGCACCAGCCTGCGCATCATGGAAAAGTAGCCGCGCGAATTCGGCGTGTGAAAAATGAAGATGCCGCCGGGCCGCAAGATACGATGCACTTCAGCGAATTGAACTGCGGGCGCGTCCAGATGCTCTACGACCATGTTCGCAGTGACGAGATCGAAACTTGCATCACAAAATGGCAGCCTTGTTATATCGCCACGGACTCTGCGGGAGATGGTTCTATGCTTTCCGAGCGAAAGCATGTCGTAATCAATGCCGACTACGCTTTTACAACGAGCGACGAGACTACGTTCAACTTGCTCGCGCCAGTCTGGAAGAATCTTCCACCCGCAACCCAGGTCGAGCCAGTCTGTTTCCGGTGTGACATAATCGCCTAGCACCTGCTCGTATATCTGCTGCGAGAAAACAAGAGTCGGGGCGATAACGTCCCTTGCTTTCCAGTAGATGCCGAACATAGCTCTTCGCATTTTCATAGCTAACATGGTCTGATTGAACAGACTCGAAAATCTTATCACAACTATCTAGTAGCCATTACGGAATGCGGCTTGATAAGCAGGTTGAAGAGATAGGCTACTAGAGCGAAATTACAGTTGAGCGTATTGGAAGCAGGATTCACCACCGAAGGCACAGAGAACACAGAGGAAGCACCGAAGAGGAATTTCAAATCTGAAATCTCAAATTTGAGATCAATAAATCTTCTCTGTGTAATCTCTGTGCCTGCGGCGGTGAGTCTTAGTCTTATTCTCTAATTGAATATTTCGCAATCCAAAAAGAGAGGGGAGCCACAGATGCGGCTCCCCTCAGAAAGTAGCTTCGATTGCCCGGAAGCTAGAAGATGAATTTCACTGCGAGTTGTACGTTGCGACGCTCTGTGTTGCCGTTGACCGTGACGCCGCGCGCAGCCGGGATGAACCCGTTGCTCACATCGTTGGTGAATCCTACGACGTAGAGGTTCGCGTGATTGAACAGGTTGAATGTTTCCCCTCGGAGTTGAATGCTCTTGGTCTCACTCAACCTGAAGTTCTTGTAAACGGCTGCGTCCAGATTCCAGAAGCCGGGGCCTCTGAACTGGTTGCGCCTTGTCATGTTCGCCGGATAAGGCCCGAAGTCTGAGCATCCGCCGCAGAGCGGATTGCCGAAAGCGCCGACGAGCTGCCCGTGCAAATCAATATAGCTGAACACGTTCGCGCCGCCCGTGTCCGTCACGTTAACCGCGAGCGGCCCCGTTTGAACCAGACGCGGCGCTGTGGCCTGCGCGTTAGTGCCGTCGTAGATTGTAAACGGCGTCCCCGTTCTGGCGTTGAAGATTCCGGCGACAGTCCATCCGCCGAACAACTGCCGGGTCAACCCCTCAGCGTGGCGCGCAAACGGAATATCCCAGTTAAGGCTGCTGACGAATCGGTGGCGCACGTCGAAATCCGAGTCGCCGTAATCGAGTTTGGGATTGAACGGATCGGTCAACCCGACGTTGAAGTTGAACGAGCCTTCGCTGAAAGTCGAACTCAAGTTATCCTGCGCGTGCGACCAGGTGTAGCGAGCGGTGAACTGTAGCCCGAGGCTGCGGAAGTTGTTGCTCTCGAAACCTAAGGTCAGCCCGTTGTAGTTGGAGAACCCGCTGTTGCCGCGCGTGTTGATGGTGCTGTACTGCGGATTCAGACGGGATGTCGTACTCGCATCGCCAAGATAGACTGCGCCCGAACCGGGCAGGTTCAATCTATCAATCGAGTAGAGGCTGCGGCCTGCCGAGCCTGAATACTCAGCCGACATGACGCTCGACTGACCCAACTGGTGCTCGAACGACAAACTCCAGAAATGCGCGTAGGCATTCACTATGTCCTCGCGCACGTGACGCAGGCTCGTTCGCGGGAGCGTCTTGCTCACGCCCGTGCCCGCGAGCGGCCCGAAGTTATTATTGGTAACATCCAGAGTAGGAACGTCAACTCCGGCTTGCAGCGCCAGCACGGCATAGCTGGGCGGATTCTGAATCACGTTGAATGTGACGTTGCCGAAGTTGCGCTCGTAGGCGCGACCATAGCCGCCGCGAACGCTCGTCCTGCCATCACCGAACACATCCCACGCGAATCCAATACGCGGAGCGAAGTTGTTCCGGTCAGGTCTCCAAAGTCCGCCCGCCGGACTGTTTTCAGCTATCTGCACGCTGCCGTTGCGTATCTGCTCAGGCAAGCTGGCGCCCGACCCGAAGTAGAAGTTCGACTCAAGGTTGGGATTCTTGTTGTGCTGCACTCCGTAGTATTCGTAGCGCAGTCCCATGTTGAATGTCAGGCGTGGGGTGAAGCGCCATGCGTCGTTGAAATAGACAGCCCACTCGTTATAGCGATTGCTGCGTGTGAAATCAGGTGGGCCAACCGGCAGCGTTACGTTTTGGCCCGGAAACTTTCCTTGCGGGAAGACCGCCGCCTGGAACAGGAACAAATTGCCGGTGACGAAATTCGCAAACGCCTGAGCGTAGTTGCCCTGAGCGCCAAGAATCTCTTCCGCGTTCTGGTAAGCGCCGAAGAACCGGTTGTCCTGAATGTAAACGTACTGCCCGCCGAAGCGGAACTGGTGATTACCACTCGTGTAGTTCACATCCTCGTAAGCTTGTCCCATGTTCTGCGGCCCGCCGAACCCAGCCGGACTGGACGCGGGGTTGTAAGGCCAGTAGCCCGGAAAGCCCAGCGCCACGCCTCCTATGGTCGTTCCCGTATTGGGGAAGAGGAAGAGGCCGGGGCCAATCGGGTTCGCGCCATAAGGCGCTTCGTTGCGCAGGCGATTGAAAGCAAGCTTGGTCTGCGAAACGAAGTTGGGCGAGAAGGTGTGCGTGACGGACACAAGCGCGTTCTGGTTGAAATTGGAAGAGCCTGTGTCGAACCCGGCGTAGGGGCTGAATGCGGTCGTGCCCTCGAAAAACTTCTGATTCTCAAGCGCGTAGCGACCGTAGATTTGCGTGCTGTTACTAAAGTTGTAATCCACGCGCGTCACCGTCGAGTAAGAGTTCTGCGGAACTCCGCCGCCAAGATCAATAGGTTCTGTGAAGCGCACTACCTGAAAAGCGGGGAGGCTGGACGGCAGCGCCGCGAAAGGATTTCCCGCCGGGAGGTTGAACCCGTTAGGCCCTGTGCCCGACAGGTCGCCAACGGTAAAGACTCTGCCCGTCGGCGTCGCTGAAAGCGTGTAAGCGCCGAAGTAGGCGCGCGTTGCCGCGTTTGATGCTGCTATCAGTTGGCTCGTAGGCACAACCGTCAACACCTCGCCCGCGCTTCTCACGCGAGTCCATTCGGTGCTGTTGAAGAAGAAGAGCTTGTTACGCTTGATTGGCCCGCCAACGGCGTAGCCGAACTGGTTGCGCGTGAATACGCCGCGCGCGACATTGTTCGCGTTGTTGTTGAATCCGTTCGAGGCGAGGCGCGAGATGCGGTTGAATTCATACCCTGTGCCGTGAAAATCGTTTGAGCCTGAGCGCGTCACCACGTTGATGATGCCGCCCGAAGCGCGTCCATATTCGGCTGAAAAGTTGCTCGTGACGACACGGAACTCTCCGACCGAATCGAGCGGAATGCGTTGACCCACAGCGGCGTAGTAAGCGTTGTTGTTGTCAGCGCCGTCCAGAAGAATATTGGTGCTCGCTGCGCGCTGCCCGTTAATGTTGTAGCCCGCGCCGCGACCCGAAACGCCCACGCCCGGAACCGCCGGGCCAGGATCATCGCTCGAAACGTTGCCGGAAAGACCGACAAGATTATAAGGATCGCGCGTCAGCGTAGGCAGTTGGCGAATCTGCGTGCCCGAAACCACGTCCGACACTTCCTGGTTCTGCGTGTTGATCTCCACGCCCTCGCCTGCGGTCACGTTAATAGTACCGGCAGCTATCTCTGTCAGCGCGAGTTGCGTATCAATCGAAAGCTTCGCGCCCACAGTCACCTTAACGCGCTGCGTGTTCGGCTTGAAGCTTCCGCTCTGAACCGTCACGTCGTAGAGTCCGGGCTGAAGATTCGTGATCGTGTAAACGCCTTCCTCGTTCGAGGTAGCAGTGACTTCGCGCCCGGTTTCGACAGACTTGATACTGACCGCTGCCCCGGCAACGGCAGCGCCGTTCGGGTCTAAGACCTTGCCCACGATCTGGCCTGTCTCTGTCTGGGCCAACGCGGCAGTCCCCATGGCGAGCAGCACGAAAGCCGCCGTCATCAGAAATAAGAATTTCAATTTTGACATAAACATCTCCCTTGATAGCTTCGTGAAGAGATTCAAACCGAAACGGCGTCTCTCACTTCAGCAAGTATTGAGTGGCAGCGCGTGCGAAAAGTTGATCGAGTTGGTTCCGGTAAACTCCTGATTCATGCCTCACACGCCGCGCACTTTCTAGTCCATCTCTTGAAGCTGTTCCGAAATTGGAACAGCGAAGATGAGAGGGCTACACTTCACGCTTCAGTAGTGGCAACGTGTGTGCCCGTGAGCGGGAGCGATGAAGAGAGCTTGCGATTTATGCGTAAGGTGATGACGTGAAATCTGGCAGAAGCCTGCTGCGCGTTGTCGAATTTGGATATTGGCCCAATTGATTCTTGTGAGTTTTGGATAATAGGCCAGTGATTGAAGATGAGAGTGTTCCGAAATATGAACAGGAAATTATGCAAAGTGCTGTTCGCTCATGGCGGATTAATTCGAGTGCTAGATTTCCATGTTGAAACTTAGTAAGCCAAGAGCCGTATAAGCCCCTCTTCCGGTGTCGGCAGAATACAAAATTTTAGCAATTCAACGGGAAACTTGAAATGGATACTACCTGGAACGCAATCCTCTGGCAGCAATTTGGGGCCTCGATAGACATGCTTGAAAATGCTCTCGTCGCCTGTCCGGACGAGCTTTGGGGCGACCGCTCGCAAAGACCAGAGTTTTGGTATGTCGTTTATCACACGCTCTTCTATCTGGACCTTTACCTTTCCGGCTCGGTCGAAGGGTTCTCGCCCCCCGCTCCTTTCACACTTGACGAGATGGATGCAAGGGGGCTGATGCCCGAACGGGTCTATACGAAAGACGAGATGCAAAGCTATCTCACGCATGGCCGCAAGAAGTGCCTAGGAGTGATTGAAGTTCTGACGGACGAGAAGGCCAGGCAACACTGCACATTCGGATGGGGTGAGATGAGCTTCGCGGAGTTGCTTCTGGACAACATGCGTCACGTCCAGCACCATGCCGCACAGTTGAACCTGATTCTCCGGCAGAAAACGGATTCGGCCCCTAAATGGGTGGCTAAGACGAAGAGCAAACCGTAGTGACGAATGAGCGCCTGCGGAGTAGAGCGCCGCATAACAACTCATTCCACAGACGCCTCGATAGCAATCCTTTCATGATTGTCTGCTACGGATTGCTCAGCTTAAATAGGGGCTACGGCTTTAAGACTATTGTGCCTGACGACTCTCAACCACGTCGTCAGGCACAGCCGTAGTGAATCACTAGCCGTGAAAACAATAAGCGAGCGATGCGTTGGAACTAGTAGCGACGGCGGTGGTGGCGTCTGTTCCTGTGCCTCTGTATAAGATAGCCGGTTCCTGCGCCAGCCCCCGCGCCTATCACTGCGCCGCGCCTGCCGCCTATCAGCCCGCCTCCAACAGCCCCGGCAACGCCTCCTACGATTGCGCCCCTCCTTCGACTGTGGTGATGTCTGCGGCGTTGAGCGGAGCTTGTGCTTACAAAAGCGGTAAGCAGTAGAGCTATGCTCAGGATTACGGCTACTACATTTTTGTTTAAGGAAAGACTTGTCATTTGTCGTACCTTCTTAATTCTAAAATTTTCTGAGATGCTTGCAGGATAGCAGAATTCATACCCGTTGACCATTCCCGCGTAAGATTATGGAGAAGTATTAGCAGCCGCTGGAGAGCGCAGTTTCTTGATGGCATCGCGCACTCGCTCAGCTTCAGCCGCTTCCGGGTGTGCTGCCAGGTATTGCTCAAGCTGAGATGCGGCCTCTTCGCGCTCGCCTCTGACTTCGTAGGACATTGCACGATAGAGGTAGACTTCCGACAGGCGATTGCCGCTTAGCGCGAACGCACGGCTAAGAGATTCTTCCGCCTGCTGAAGAAGGCGGTCGCGTTCAGCGCGCCTCTGCGGATTCGCATACTCGCCGCCCGCAGCCTGGCGCACGAGCGCCGCCCCGCGCATCAAGTGATGCAGAGGCTCGTTCGGGTTCAGCACCGATGCGTCCGCAAAGACTGAAGCGGCCAGGTCATACTTCTTCAACTGCATCATCAGCAAGCCTACCGAGCGATAAACTTCGTCATTGCCAGGATTGATCTTTCGTGCGTTCTCGAATTCAGCGAGCGCCTCCTGCACCCTGCCCGCTTTCGCCAACTCATTCGCAAGCGCAAGGTGCGCGGCGAAATATTCGGGGTAGATTCTGATTGCCTCCTGCATCAGCGTTATAGCAATCGGCCCGCGATTCGCTCTCGCCATAGCGATGGCGCGTTCGAGCATTGCGCTGGCACTTCTGGGAACAGACGGCGCAGACGTATCGGCCTGCTGCGCGAGTAGGAGCGCGGGGCAGAGTAGAAGGAAGAAGGTCAGGACTGCGGCGCGCATTTCAGATAGAAATAGTCTCATAAATAATTGCGCACGTACTGTAGAGCCGCAGAAAGCGATTGGCCCTGATTCATGTCACATCTGTTTATGAGATGAACTCCGGTTGACAAATTGATAATTAGAAGCCATCCCAAAACCTACTTTTTCGCCCTTATTTTATAGGCTTTGAGATGAATTCTATTCTTTCATCCCTCATCACTTCAGCGTCGCCGTATCAACCGGTCAACGCTCCACTCGCCCGGCCCGGCGAATGCAATGTAGAGGAAGATGAAGCAGTAGAGCACAGCCAACTCGCCCCTGTTCTGTATAGGCCAGAACCCTCCCGGCGCGTGCGTCATGAAGTAGGCTACGGCCATCTCGCCTGCAAGGATGAATGCGATGGGGCGCGTGAACAGTCCCAGCAAGATGAGCAGCCCTCCGAAGAATTCCAGCACTGCGGCTATGCCTAGCATAGACATGAGCGGTGGCGTGCCGCCCTGCATAGGCATTGGGAAGCCGAATAGCTTCTGCGCGCCGTGTATCACGAATAGCAGTGCTGCAACTATACGCAACACGCTGAGCAGTCTTGGCGACCACCTGTAAAGGGATGAGCCTGGGTTATACATCTAGTTTCTCCTCAGTTAGAAACCGCAAGACCGTTATTCTGCTGTGCTGCTCGTAGCATTATCTATACGCTGCGTGGAAGCTCGGTCGCTGGCAATGAATTGTTCAAATGACTTTCCCGCCATCTTAACGCCTGCGGCGCGCTCCCGGCAACATTTCTCGCGGTAGTTGGTCATTTTCGCTGTTGAATGAAGATGGAGATTTTTCCTATATGTGTGATAGCGCACAGACTGATGCCCTTCCGAGTGTTTACATCAGTACCGAATCTAAAAGTATTACATTAAGGAGACCTTCTATGAAAAAACTCAACCTCTCGTATCGAGGTTTGTTGCTTACTACCTTCTTTTGCGGAGCACTCTTTGCTCTACTGCTTAGCTCCCCCACTTCCACGGGTCACGCAGCAGGCACGGCAGCAGAAGCGCAGAGGAGATATACACTTGCGATCACCAACAACTCGAAGTACGACATCCATCGCCTCTATCTGTCGTCGAGCGAGGACAGGAACTGGGGGCCTGACCAACTTGGAGAAGAAATCCTGAAAACAGGCCAGTTGTACACAGTCACCAACATCGTCCCAGGCGAGTACGACGTTAAGTTTGTTGACGAAGATGGTGACGAGTGCGTCTTGAAGAATATACAGATATTCAAGAATACTTCGTGGACGCTCACGACGCAGTGGCTAACAAGATGTGAAGGCTACCACTGATAAAGTTGTAGGCCAGGTTTATAGCTTGCAGCAATCTCCTCTGACGCCGCTATTGGACAGAGACTGTCGGGTGAATTTTTGCAAAGCGTGCGCTTCCGCCACAGTCGCTAATGAAACCTGTAAGCTCGTGAAAGAATTTTTAAGTTGCCGAGGGTGCAAGCGCACGCCTTTAAGACGCTGTTTCAAAAGTCAGAGCAACCAGGCTTCGTCAGGAGCTTTATGTTTATAGCAAGAGGTTGATTCCTACTGGATTGACCTGCCAGGAGCAGAATGTTGGACATTGCTTTCCTGGCGGAGCGCGGCCATTTAATCCTAACTCCCGGCTATGAACATTTAGCCCCTAAGGGGCTTTTTCACACAGCTTCTTGAATTGAAATTATTCACCGACTGATTTCATCAAGCGCGCTGCCCAGTCTCTCAAGCCCTTCTCGCAGCGTGTCTGTATCACAACCTATTCCGATTCTGAAATGCTCCGGCATCTCAAAAAATCTTCCGGGCACAACCGAAGTCTCGTACTTTTCTGCCAGCAGCCGACACAACTCGTCCGCGCTTCCGCGCTTTAGGCGAGGGAATGAAACCGTGCCGAACTCGTGCGGCGTCCGATCAAGATCGTCGCGTCCACTATAGAATGAGTTCAATAACCGCCCGTTCGTTTCAAGCAGCAGGCGCGCACGAGCAGCTATCTCATACAGATTCGCAAGCGCTATGCAACTCAAACGCTCAGCCGCATGCGCGGGGATGACGCCGAACAGATCATTCAGACGCCACAATGTTTCGGCAAGCTGCGGGTCGGCTAATATCCAACCGCAGCGCAGACCGCTCAGCCCGTAAACTTTTGTCAGACTGTTTGTTGTGACGAACTCTTCGCCAAGATGAAAAGCGGAGCGCGGAACGTTTTCAAAGAGCGCGTCCAGATAGACTTCATCAACGAGTATGCGCGCTCCCATTCGACGGGCTATCTCTCTTAACCGCAGAAGTGTTTCGTCGCTCACGAGCGCGCTCGTCGGATTGTGAAGGTTACTCAGAACTATGAGCCGCGTGCGCGGATTCACGCGGCGCGCTACTTCGTCCACATCAAGACGAAAGCCCTCTTCCGATTTCCGTGTAAATCTTTTGACATCAGCGCCCATGTACTGCGCTGTGTTGATTAATAATTCGTAGGTTGGATGCTCTATCAACACTTCGTCGCCGGGCGCGAAGAGCGCGGCCATCACCAGATGATTTGCCATTGACGTGCCGGTGGCTGCGACGACGCATTCGATGGGCACCTCGCATTTTGCGGCCAATGCCGTCTGAAGCGGTTCGTAGCCGTAGTAGCTTGCCCCGCTCAGTTCAAGGTCTTCCAACTTAACCGGCAGATCGGCCAGCGTATAATTCTTCAACCCGCTCGACGCCAGATTGAATCGCGCTTGCGAGCGAGTCTTGGCCCACAGCATGTAACGGGACGCAATCACGCGCGCGGTCATATGCGCCTCCACCATCGCCAGAAAAAGTAGATGGGAATCCCTGCGGCGACTATCAATAGACCGATTCCACTGTTCTGAGGATATTTATAGACCGTGCTGAGCACAATCAACGCGCACGCCACAGTGAACAGAGCAGTCGTAACGGGATGACCGGGCACGCGAAAACCAACGCTTTTTGAAATCATCGTTGATTCAACTGTTGATTCGTTTGAAGAAGTCAACTCGTTCGCCGGGCTGTTTACTTCTCTTTCAATAGTACGCGATTCAGTTGCTCTGCGACGAAAGATGAAGAGCGAGGCAGCCGTCAGGCCGAACCAGATGAAATCAACTGAGACGACGTAGTTGAGAATCTGTTCGTACCTGCCCGATAGCGCAATCACTATTGCGAGCGCGCCCTGAATCGCAATCGCAAGAACGGGTACGCGCGTTCGCGGGTTCAGCCATGCGACGCTCTTGAAAAATAGCCCGTCCTCGGCCATAGCGAAATAGACGCGCGGCGCTGTAAGCATTCCCTGGCTCAAAAATCCGAGCGTAGAAATCGTTATGCCTACTGCTATCAACGCCGCGCCGCGTTCGCCCAGCGCCATTCGCATCACAGCCGACGCAGGCGTGGTCGTCTGGGCCAACCCGTCTTGACCCAGAACGTAAAGACAGACGAAATTTACAGTCATGTAAATCAGCACCACGCCGCTGACGCCTATGATAAGGCCGCGCGCAAGGTCGCGTCTTGGTTCGCGCATCTCGCCCGCGACGAAGCTTGCCGTCTGCCACCCGCCGTACGCGAACATCACAGGCGTCATCGCAGCACCAATCGCCGTGAGAAGTCCGAGGGAGACTGGACGATCAAGAGTTGGCCCAGCGATCCCGTGCGGCGCGCGCACAGTAAAGAGTCCGCAGACGACCAGCAATGCAATGGCAGTAATCTTCAGCAACATCAAAGCGTTCTGCACGCTGCTTCCGGCGCGAACTCCGAAGCAGTTGATAATTGTCAACACTCCAAGCGCGAGCGCGGCTATTACCCAATCGGCAAGCGGTGCGCGTGTTATCTCCAGAAAATAGCGCGCGAAGGTGACGGCCACAGCAGCCATTCCGCCCGTTTGCGTTACGAGCAGCAGCGCCCAACCGTAGATGAATGCGATGGAAGGATGATAAGCCTCGCGCAGGTAAGCGTACTGCCCGCCAACGCCCGCGTACCTGTCTGCGAGTTCGGCGTAGATGAACGCGCCCGCAAGCGCAATGAGTCCGCCCGTGAGCCACGCACCCAGAATAAGAGACGGCGTATGAACCTGTCGGGCAACGACGTAAGGGTTGATGAAGATGCCTGAGCCTATTATCCCGCCCATCACTATCATCGTCGCATCGAACAGTCCGAGCCGCCGTGCAAGCTTCGGCTGTGCGTCAGAAATAGTGCGCGCTCGCTCCGCCATCTCTTTTGTATTCATCAGCAGAAGTTCCGCTAGAAGAGATTTTATTATACGTCAACCTGTATCTATCCCTGAGTCGTTTGGGAAAGAGACCTCATCACGGAGTCACGGAGGGCGCAGAGATAACACAGAGAATTTGAGATTTGAGATTTCAGATTTGAAATCCTCTCTGCAACCTCTGTGTACTTCAGTGCCTGCGGTGTTGAGCTACGACCTTTACTAATCTTGATTGAGTTAACGAGTATTTCCTCTCAGAAAAGACCGAACCAGCGAGTCGCATTCAATATCTCGCCTGCGCCGAACGAGAGCAGATTGGCAAGTGTGATGACGGCAAAGTTACGCAAAGTTGTTTTCAAACTTGATTCCAACTTCTTATCGTAAGCCAGCCAGAACAGCGCGCATTCCGCTACGGGCGCGAACACTTCAGCAACCAGCAGGTAAAGAGAGCGAGGGCTTGAGGCGAAAAGCACTGGCAAGACCAATACTACAACCGGATAAGTGCAGGCCGTGAGCCACAGCCCGGCGAAGAAGCGCTGTTTGAAACTGAGCGTCCTGGATAGACCGATGATTAAAACCGGAGTCTCAATCGCAACGCTCAACAGATAACCCAGAGGAAGAAAGAGCCAGAGGTCGCCGGGGCGCGATGTCGTTAGCGTAGGCTCAGGCGCGAGGTCTAAGCCCAGAGCGTTGAAGCCTATAAGATGCAGAGCCGCAGCCTCTAACATTTGATCGAAACTCTATAGAAGACGAATAAGAAACGGAGCTTCGGCCAGTACGTGCGCCATTGCGAAAGTGAAATAAAGGTCGCGCGTCGTAGCGTAATCGGCGGCAAATCCAATCCATAAAGCGAGCATAACGAACAGGCCACAAACGAGAGCGGCCCGAACTGCGCGCGGCCAACCCTTTCGATTGCTTGCCAGCGGAACTCTCTTCGTCTCCCAGACTGACCCACCCATTCCTATCGCAGGAATAAGCAGAAGCCACACTCCATAGTGAATCGTTTCCAGAAAGACGTGTGTGGCGACGAGCAGGCGGCTGGAGACGCCGGTTAAAATTCCTGCGCCCGCGTGCTGTGTGATGCGCCACGACAGAGCATCGTCAACGGGCAAGCCCTGAGCGTGAATCAGATGCGACCACATCAGTACGAGCGCGAGCGGCAACAAAGCAAGGCATAGGTGATAAGTCTTGCGCCACGCGGGGCGCGCACGCTTGAGTTCACGATCAAGAAATAGAAGCGCTACGAGCGGGTGCAGGTATACGAGCGCCAGACTGAACAGCAAAGGATTTATCCACGCCAGAGCGCACAGCGCGAAGCCTGCGGCGAAAGCCCATGACCAATCACGCCTCTTCGTCTGTTTCGCTCTGAGATGAACCAGCGACGCGAGCCACACGAGCATCACTGTGTTCCACAGCGCTATGCTCACAGTCCACGCCGCCGCGTTCAAGTACCACGATTGGCCCAAGCTGAAGAGAGCGATGTAGCTCGCGGTTAGCGCGCCCACACCTCCCAGACCGACCGAATAAAAGAGTTTCGATTTGCCCCAGCGCGCGGGCATTTTTTCCATAAAATATCGAAACTCGATCCAGTTGTGCGGGCCTGCGAATAGAAAGACTGTGGCGATTGAAAGCTGTATGGGCTTCCAGCTAATCAACAATGCGGCGAGCAGGCAGAAACTCAGGAACGATACGGCAACGCGCGGCGCGAACCATTCGGTGCGCCTATACGGTGCGAGCCTGATGTTGCCTGAAATATTCTGCATGAAGCTCTCTTGCGCGAAGTTTGGCGCGCGCACGCTATTGCGTGTTCTTTACCGGCAACACCAACGTGACAGTGTTGGCGTCATCACTAACTTCAACTTTAACCTCGCCGGAAGCGCCATACGGCTGCGCATCCTGAATCAGAATCCTCGAAGTCAGCGAGCGAGCAACGGGCGGCGGGCCAGCGTTCGCATAAGTCACACCGGCAGTTGCCCCGCATAGAGCCAGAAGCGCAACGCCCAGCGCCGCGCGAGCAGGTTTGCCAGATGCGACACGCGAGCGCACAAGCCAGAGGCCGCCCGCAGCGAACGCCAGCGAAAGAAAGATTCCGGCCATCACGGTCTGCGCGCCGTTCATGTTGAAGATGCGGCGCGTCACGGCTGCTGCGCTCTGTGAATCGTGGCCGTCCGCCTGCGCGCTCAACTCAGTCAACAGGCTACGCGGAATAATTAGCTTGGCTTCAGTTGCACGCACGTCCGGCGACAGGTGCATAAAGGTCTTGATGTTCGAGCTTCTTGACGTGCCGTGTCCGTTCGGGTTGGGAACATCCGCCATCGCAGGCACGCTTGCCGCCATCAGAAGCACTGCGAGCGCAATACGCTTAGTCCAGCTTTTCATTATTTCTTTACCTCCCAAAGATTTCAGGCGAGGGATTCTTGCACACCAGCGCATGGACGCCAGCGCCAAGTGATTTTGCCCGTGATGAATCGTGATGTGAGCAGGCTTTATTTCACCTCTTCGCTCACACCTCATCTGTCTGGTGGGACAGCCGCCGCGTTGCCGTTCATGAAGCGGTCGAACCAGTAGATTTGCCAGTTTAGACTCTCGACCAAGTGCTTTGGTTCGCCCGTGCGTGTGAGATTGTGGTTCTCGCGCGGGAAGATTACGAGTTCGGATTGGATTCCGTAATGTTGTAACGCGCGGAACCATTGCTCAGCCTGTTCGAGCGGCACGCGGTAGTCGTTGTCGGAATGAAGAATAAGGATTGGCGTATGCACGTTCTTAACGTACTTGAGAGGCGAGCGATCCCAGAACATATCGAATCTCTCGAAAAGGTCGCCGCCGAAATCTGCGCGGTGGCCGTATGCGCCGTCGCGCGTGCCTTCGTCGCTGATGAAATTCGAGAGGCTTCGCAATGTGACCGCAGCTTTGAAGATGTTCGTGTGGCCTACAATCCAGTTTGTCATGAACCCGCCGTAAGAGCCGCCCGTCACGCCCAGGCGGTCGCGGTCAATCCACGAATACTTTGCGAGCGCGGCTTCCATGCCGTTCATGATGTCAATGTAATCGTTGTGCCCCCACTCGTTCTCTATGCCGCGCTCGAATCGCTGGCCGTAACCCGTGGAGCCGCGCGGATTCGTATAAACCACAGCCCAGCCGCGCGCAGCGTAAACCTGAAATTCGTGGAACCAGTCAACGCCGTACTGCCCTGCCGGGCCGCCGTGTATGCTCAAGATAGTCGGATACTTTTTGCCCGGTTTCCATCCCAGAGGTTTTACTATAAAGCCGTCAACGTCCCAGCCGTCCGCGCCTTTGTATGTGAACCGCTCGACATCCTGAAGCTCTAACTGGCTCCAGAGTCTTTGATTGAGATGAGTAATTTGTCGCTCGCCAGCGCCGTCGAGGTTCGCCGCATAAAGATCGTCGAGGTGAGAAAAATCGTTCACCATGTAAACCATCTTGCCCGTCGCGTCGTCGATGTCGAAGTTGCGCACGGCACGCGCCCCATGCGTCACCTGCCTGAGAGCTTTCGTCGCAACGTCAACGCGGAAGACCTGATATTCGCCTCTAACGCCCGTCTCGAAATAGATTGCTCGACCCTGCTCGCCCCACGTGAGATTCGACGGGATGAGATCAAGGTCTTGAGCGGCCAGAGTGGAATGAGCGCCGCCCCCGCTCGGCGCAAGCCAGATTTTCGGATGGTCTCGTTCCTGAATCTGCCCTGTGAAAGCAATCATTCTTCCATCGGGCGACCAGCGCGGGCTGTTGTCCTCTTCGTCGTGATCGGAAATCTTCGTGAGACGCCCGCCTTCCGCGCCTATGACCCAAACGTCGGTGTTGCGGCTTTCGTCGAAAGCGTGTCCCGTGCGGTCGGATACGAAAGCTATCTTCGTACTATCGGGCGACCACTGCGGGTCTGTATCGTTCCATTCTTCGCCGGAAGTTATCTGCTTCGCAGCGCCCGTGCGTGCGTCAACAACCCATAGATGGCTGCGCTTATCGTCGAACCAGCCAGTGTCGTTGAACTTGTAGGAGAGGTGGAAGTAGTGGCGAACGTCGCTGCGCGCGTTCTGCGCGTCGCTTGGGCCAATGCGGCTGACCACTACGAAGCGCGTCCCGTCCGGCGACCACTGAAACGAGTTAACTCCGTTCTTGAGATTGGTCACGCGGCGCGCTTCGCCCCCGTTCATTGGAAGCAGGTAGATTTGAGCGCGAGGAGTTTCAGCCGCCGCAGTCGCCTGCGCGCTGGTGATGCCCGGAGAAGCCGGTGCGGTCGGACTGCTCGCAGGCGTAGGAGTCGCGGAAGGAGCCTGCGCGGTTGAAGCATTCGGCGCGTTCGCTCCCCCATCAGTGCCTGCGGGTCTTGATGAGAGAAATGCCAGGTATTGCCCGTCAGGACTCCATCGCGGAGAGTTTGAAGATTGCGCGCTTGTCGTAAATTGTCTGGGCAGAAGGCTGCCGTCCGTTGCTGCTATCCAGATGTTCGATTGCCGCCGGTTCTGGCGCTGGTCAACTGTTGTGACGACGTAAGCTACCCATCTGCCGTCGGGCGATATGTGCGGGTCACCCAGAAATTCAAACGAGTAGTAGTCCTCCGGCGTGATGCCGCGCCTGTGCTCCGCCGCACCCTGCGCTTGAGCTTTAACGAACGGAACCACCAACAGCAACAGAATCAGAGACAAGCTAACAATCTTCTTCATCGCCTTTAACTCCCCGTGTAAGTTTCAAGAAATATTCTGAGGGCAAACACTCAACCCTTTGTGTTCTTCTTAGCGCCTTTGCGTCTCCAGCGTGAAACCATTCCTCACGCTGGAGACGCAAAGGCGCTAAGAGATTTTGAAGCGCTCTCTAAGTCAACGGTTTCAGAATCTGTGCGAGCAGGTCTGGCCGAGCGGCGTCGCGCACAAGATGCGGATACCTGTCGCCGTCGTGATAGTTCAACTGGAAAGCCACCTGCTGTCCTCCTGTCTCAACGACCAACTGAAGCGGCGCAGCAGAATTTTTCGTAGCCTTCACTGCACCGCGCATAGCTTCCGCAGACCAACTCTGTCCGTTAACCGAAACTATCTTCGCGCCCGGAGTCATCCCTATCCGGTCTGCTACGGAACCGGGCATCACATCCATCACAGTCCCATCCTCTTTCAGCCAGAGGCCGAGTGAGAAACTCATGTTAAGAGTCTTGGTGGTTAATTCGCGCACATGAACATATGCGTTCGGCACATCCGTAAAGACAAGCTTCCACCCGCTACGCTCTATGCCGCCCATAGGAGGATGAGGGTTAATGTTGTAGACGCGGCTCGTTAAGAACGCGCGCCAGTCGTAAGGCGAAACCTGATTGAGCGCAGCGACGACATCATCAAAAGTGTATGGCAAAACTCGCGGCGCGCCCGATTGCCCCCCGTGAAAGGCGCGACAGAAATCGTCCAGCGAACGTCTTCCATTGCTACGCTCGCGTATGATTGTGTCCGCCTCCAGCCAGATTAACGCTCCCTCATCGTAATACTCAGCGCCGCGTCGCCACGCCGCCCAATCATCCGGCGCGCCGTAGAGAATCTGCGCCCCCGTCGCCGTATCGACAAGCGGTCGCCACTCGCGCCCGCGATGCGTGTCCAGATTCGCCGCGACGTAAGCTATGTAATCAAGGGAATCTTCCACGGAGCGCAATCCGCTGCGACTCGTAAGAAGAAAGTTGCCTAGATACTGTGTCAGACCTTCATAGACCCATAATAGCTCGCCTCTCATAGGTTGCTGGTAATCCGGCGTGGCTAGCCCTGCGGGGCGGCGATACTTACCGTTCCACGAATGCGTGAACTCGTGCGGCAGCAGCGTTGAATAGCGCAGGAACGCCGGGCTGTTTGTAAACATGGTTTCCGGCGCGCGATTATCGCTGGATTCGTGATGCTCAAGCCCGTTGATAACAAACGCATCGCTCAGGCTTAAGAGAAAGTGATAGTGCCTGTAGTGATGAGCGCCGTAGAGAGCAAGAGCCTCCGCAACCATCCTTTTGTAGCGCTCGACAAGCTCGTCGCTCATCGAAAGATCAGTCGCGCTATCGGCAGCAATATCAATCTCGACGGACGAGTCCTGATCCTGCTCCAGCATAAGGCTTCTAAAATTCTCGCCCGCGATGACCGGCGAATCAATCAGTGTGGTCAGCGAGACGGTATCGAAGTTAATCGTCTCGCCATCTTCTCTTGAAACAGGCAGGGCAGTTCCGTACTTCCACCCGCGCGGCAGTCGCAGGCTTGCGCGATAGGAAATTGCATCCGCCGGGCGACCCTGCGGATAAAGCAGAAGCTGATTCCACAGGACAACGGCCACATGCGGCGTGGCGTTCGGCGTGAAGCCGTAACCGCTGCCTGCGAAGGCCGTAGCCGGAGATAGATAATCTAATGAAACTTCCAAAGACTTCACGCCCGCCGGGATAGTACAATGCAGCGCGTACATGTCAACCGCGTCGCGCTGCCATGCAATTGCGCGCCCCGCTGCTGAAAACCTCAGACCTGCGAGTTGCACTATTGGCCCGGTTGGCCCATGCTCGCCCGGAATCCACTTCGGATAATAGAGCGTAAGCGGCCCCTGCTTGACAGGTATTGTCAGGCGCGCGTGAAAGAGTCCGCGTGTCGCTTCGGAAGCGTCAACGGCTACCGTTACCGGCGTGGCAAGGACAGGTCTTTCCACTCTGGCCGACGCGCGTTGCTGCGCGTGCGCTGCCGTAGCACATAGAGAGAGAATGAAACAGAGGCTCAGCGCGAGACACGAAAACGGCTTGACGAGATACTTCATAGTTTCCTCATCGAACAGGCGCAGTCATGCGTAAGATTTTAATTGCGGTGTTGCGCGGTGATTGTAGCCGAGAGAGCCTCTCATTCGCCAGTGTCAGAGCAAACTGATGGATAAAGCCCCGTAGGGGCTAAATGTTTATCTGCCTTATCAAACATCTTACCGGCGCTTAATAGAGAACTCTAAAACAACGATTTTGTGAAGAAGTCAGCCTGCATGCTGAATATTATTTTCAGGCACAGAGAGCGTTAGCGAGATGCGCGCGTGTGTGTGATGCTTATGGATAAAGACGTGAAAGAGATGACTCAGGATGAAATTCGGGCGCGGATAATTCGTCTGGGGTTCGGGGGAGACGAAAAGCTTTTCCAGAAATTCTGCGAGCGATTGCGAGAACAATTGCCCGATGGAACGGGAGTCGCCATACGCGGAAGCGCTCTCACAGCGGAGCGATGGGAGGACGGCGCGCCGTTTGACGCCGATGGGCATGGCACAAGCGACATAGACGTGACGCTCGTTGGCAGTAGGGTTAAGGAATACTGGAATGAAGACGAGTTCTACATTCCCGGACTTCACACCAAACCTCTGTGCGATGAAGACAACACAATCGCGCCCGAACTGGAAAGCTTGCGTCAGTCGCTTCAGCAGATTGTTGGAAGGCCGGTAAACTTTCAGGCCACGTCCGACTTCATCCTCTTCGTGCGCGATGTTGTACTCGACCAGCCTTACTTCATGGTCATAGAGGCTGAAGAAGGCGCGTGATACTCAGACTGCTCAGCTACAACATACGATTTGGCGGGCGCGGGCGAGAGCTGCTGCTGGCCGAAGTCATACGCGCGGCCACGCCTGACATAGTTGTTTTTCAGGAAGCGACTGACCCGCTTCTAATAGAGAGATTGTCAAAGGCTACGGGCTTACCCTACTGGGCTGCGCGCCGCTCACACTCCATAGCCTACATCAGCCGCGTACCCGTCGCTCATCACGAATGGCACATCACCACAGGCTCCCGTCATTCCTTCATGGAGATTGTGCTGGACGAAAGCAATGCGCGCATTTTCGGCCTTCATCTCAGAGCGCGCTTCTCTAAATGGACTGAGCGGCGACGCGAGCGCGAAATCAGAGCGCTGCTCAAAGAGATTGAGAAGCATCAGGAAGGCTTTCACGTTCTCGTCGGAGATTTCAATACGCTCGCGCCGGGAGAGCTTCTGGATACGAGACGCATGCCCGCGTGGATTCGCGCTCTGGTCTGGCTGAGCGGGCGCGACATTCAACGAGCCACCATTCAGGTGATGCTCGATGCTAATTATCTGGACGGCTATCGCCTGCTTCACCCGGAAGACAAAGGCTACACGTTTCCAACATGGGATACGCATTTACGTCTTGACTACATCTTCATTCCTAAAAAATACGCCGGACGATTGGCAGCATGTGAAGTGATAAGAGAGCCGGGCGTCGCCGCCTCTGCGTCAGATCATTACCCTCTACTGTCTCAGATAAATCTGGAATAGATGACGCTCGTTAGATGTAATCGGCTCTTCCGCCCGTTTAATCATGCCGTTATCGGGCATGATTACGGCCTAATCTCTTGTGATAACGGCGTAACCTGGCATGAGTAGAGCGTACCCATCAGTAAGAATGACGTACTCGCGCGTGGGAACGTCATTCCGAGGCGTGAGCATGGCGTAACCAAGCGTGGGCATGACATACCCATGCCCGGTTACGTCATTCCGAGTCATGGGAATGTCATTCTGAAGCGTGGGGATGGCGTTCCCATGACTCGGAATGGCGCTTCCATGACTCGGAATGACGTTTCCACGCTTCGGAATGACGTTCCCATGCCTGGGTATGTCATAACCGCGTCTGGTTATGACGTAACTGAATGGTAAGTACTCGGACAAAATTAAGTTTGGGTTGTCGCTGTGTCAGTACCGCCTGAGAGAAGGGATGAGGGATGAGGGATGAAATGGGTTGAATGAATTGCATGTTGACCTATTCACTCCTTCTTATTCATCCCTCATCCCTCCGCCCTCATCCCTTCTCTCAGGCGGTACTGACCTGTACTTATCGCGCAGCGGCTACATGCAATTGTAAACCGCTATAGTCTAAGCCCTGCGAGAATATTGAAGAAGACAGTACAAGGAAGGAAGTAAGAAGGAGGAAGACGGAAAGACCAACTATTCAACATGAATGATTATTCTTTTCCGCCTTCCTCCTTGCTTTTCATCGCTTACTTCCATTCTATGTCAACGGCCTCGAAGCGTGTAGAGCCTACGTTCTTGAGCGAGTGTGTTGTAGCGCCTGTATGCCAGCGAAACTCTCCCGGCTTGAACTTGACGGTCTGCCGTTGTCCCTGAGATTCAATCTCTATGTCGCCCGCTGAGACCGCGATGCCCAGACCGGAGAGCGCGTGCGTGTGCATTCCGGTTGACTGTCCGGGTTCCAGCACCAGACGATAAATGCGCACGCGCTCGTTCTCAAGAACCAGCGTGTGACCCGGCACACTTTCGAGCGATGCAGCGCTCGCAGGTGAACCCGGTGACGAAAGTATCTCCACTGTAATGTTGTGGAAAGGAGTAGAGCCGACGTTAGTGATGCGATGTATGAGCGAGGCTTTGGAGAATCTGACCTCGCCTGTGGTTAGATTCAAATCAACGGGCTGCGCGCCCATCACCTGCGCTTTGAGATTAGCCCCGCCGATAGTGACGAACACGTAATCGTTCGAGTGCGTGTGAAAAAGCGTAGCATCATTCGGCGGCACCATGACATCGAAGACGCGCACGTACTGGTTCTCGAATTTCAAGTGATGGCGCGGCTCGCTCTCGACAGGCACAGGCGATTGAAAAGCCGCGTGCAGTAAGATAACAATCGCGGAAAGCGCAACGGCAAATGCTTTTGTCATGCTGGACTGCCACTCCTTTCCTACGCTCAACGAATCGCTCTTAATTTTGCTGGCAGGTGATTAGACATTGAAATTGCAGGGAGTTTCAAGCCTTAAATTTCCCATCCGGCGTTGAGCGCATAGTTAACCTTTACAAAGATGCGAGCCTGCGCGATGGCGCTCAGCCATACTTTTCAGACCACACAACTTCTAACTGTTTCTAGCGGCTCACGTCCCACAGCCTGACCGTTCCGTCAGTGCCTGCGCTCGCCAGCAGTTTGCCGTCGGGCGAAAAAGCCAGGGAATGTCCGATCACGCTCTCTGCGGTCGTGAACGTTTGTTTTAACGCCCCCGTCTGAACATCCCACACTTTGACTTCCCGATGGCTTGCGCTCGCTATGGTTTTACCGTCGGGCGCGAAAGCAACGGCGAAGACTGTATTCAGGTCTCCTTCTTCCATAGTTCCTTTGAGCGCGCCCGTCCGCGCATCCCACAGCCTTATAGTGTTATCAATGCTCCCGCTCGCAATCGTCTGCCCATCGGGCGAAAAGGCTACGCTGTTTATTTCGCTCGTGTGCCCCTCAAGCGTTCTCGTCAACTCTCCCGTTTGGGCATCCCACAACTTCACGGTGTTGCCGTAGCCGCCAGCAGCTATCGTCCTGCCGTCCGGCGAAAAAGCAACCGAGTTGGTGAAATAGTCTTGACCTTCCAGCGATCTCTTCAAACTTCCTGTAGCCGTGTCCCACAGCGCCAACTTGCTGTTTCTATTCCCGACGGCCAGAGTTTTCCCGTCGGGCGAGAATGTTATCTGGTGAATGTTATTGACATTCTCGCCGCTGAGTTTGAGCTTTACGTCGCCCAGCCTTCCCGACTGAGTATCGACGATGAGCACGGTATCTTGCCCGTCGTTATCGAGCGCAATGGCTCCGAGTTGCCCGTCTGATGAGAAAGCGATTGAGACAACTGTATTGTTCGACTCGTCGAGCGTTTGTAATGACGACCCGGCTTGCGCATCCCACAATCTGGCCGTACCGTCCAGACTGCCTGTAGCCAGCGTTCTTCCATCATGCAGCCACGCGACCGAAGTCACTTCCCTGCTTTGGCCTGAAAGCGCGCGCACCAATCCTGCGGGTCGCGCTGCTACGCCTGCGGCTTCACCGCTTCCGGCATTCTGATTCTGCTGAGCAGTCGTCTGGCTTGTGTTGCGGGGCGAGTTGGCGTTTGAAGTGTTTGAGTTGTGCTTGAGAAGTAGTAAGTAAACTGCCGCCGCGCCACCCACCAACAGCAGCAAGAAGAGAGCTAGTATCCATAGATACCAGCGAGATTTCCGTTTGGGCTGAACCGGCGGCGTTGACGATTGCGGGCTTGTTCCATACGTTTGTCCTGCGTTGCTCTGTGCAGGTGATGAAGCTTGCGAAACAGGCGCACCACAGCCAGGACAAAAAGATGCGCCTTCCTTCAAAACGGAATGACAGTTCGGACAGTTCATCTTTCACCCTCCTACTCAAGTTTTGAGATATGCCGGGCTAAGATAATCTTATCCAATTGGCCGTTTTCCCCGCATTTTATTGAAAAATATTATGAAAATAGAATAGTTATTGTCATCTCTTAAAGAAAGGTGGATAATTGGGAAAGCTGGTCGGCGCAAGTTTGCCCGGTCAGAACGAGTCTTTCATCAAGTAACACCTCTTAAAGACAGGGCGACAGGTTGTTCCTTTTACCAGTAGCTCTGAATTTCATCAAGAATATTCCAGAAGCATTAGGCCGGGGAAAGTTAGAACGGCTTAGACTTAAGCTGAAGAAGAGTCCTTCTCTCGAAATGCCGTCCAGACCTTAAACCCGAAAAGCGCTGAACCGAAATGAGCACGAGCATCTCTAATACTAATCGGCCCGGCTGGTTTGACATGTCGAAGACTGCAAATCGGGCGGGGGGGATTGCCCTCAAGGTGATGACGATTTTCGGCACGCGCCCGGAGGCCATCAAACTTGCCCCTGTGATACGCGAACTGGAAATGGCCGCGAAACAGGTTCGCACCGTGAACGTCACGTCTGCGCAGCACACTGACCTTCTATATCCTTTCATCCGCCTCTTCGATATACGCATTGACCACGACCTGCGCGCCATGCGCCCAAATCAAACGCCGAATCAACTCTGCTCGCGCGTGCTCAACGCGCTCGACTCCGTGTTAAGACAGGAGCGGCCAGACATCATTCTGGTTCAGGGAGACACGACGACGGCAATGGCCGGAGCGCTCGCAGGATTTCATTCCAAAGTTCCTGTGGCGCACGTCGAAGCGGGCTTGAGGTCGCACAATGTGCAATCGCCTTACCCGGAGGAGATGAACCGGCGGATGATTACCAGCCTCGCCACTTATCACTTTGCCGCCACAGCATCGAACCGCGCGACACTGCTTGATGAAGGCATTGCTGACGAAAACATTTTCGTCACGGGAAATCCTGTGGTTGATTCCCTCAAAACTATTTTGAAGCTCTCGCCCGTCACTCCCGCGCTCGAAGCGCTGCTCAGTCTGACGAACGGACAGCGCCGCATCATCCTAACGACGCACAGGCGCGAAAGCTTCGGCGCTACTATGGACGATAATCTGCGCGCGATACGCAGCTTCGTCGAAAGCCGCAAGGATGTTGCTCTGATATTTCCTGTTCATCCGAACCCGTCGGTTGCGAGCGCGGCGCGCAAGGTTCTTTCCGATCACCCGCGTATACACCTGATTCAGCCTCTTGCTTATAACGATTTCCTTGTGTTAATGACGCGCGCGTGGCTGATCGTCTCGGATTCGGGCGGTCTTCAGGAAGAATGTCCGACGCTTGGCAAGCCGCTGCTTGTCTTGCGCGAGAACACGGAGCGCCCGGAGGCCATTGAATCCGGCATCGCGCGGCTAGTCGGCGGCAACCCTGAGCGGCTGGCAGCTATGCTTGAAGAAGCGTACAGTGATGGCAGTTGGGCCAACGAAGTGAAAGAGATTGAAAATCCTTTCGGCGCGGGCGATAGCGGGAAACAGATAGCGGAGATTATCTGCGATCTGTTGAATGCTCCGGCTCGCGCTCTTAAGGTCGGTTAAGATGAACAACACGCAGCCCATCGTAGAGAAGCGGCATCTTCTGACAGTGATGTTGGAGGACTACTTTCACGTCACCGCTTTCAACGGGCTGATTCAGCGCAGCCAGTGGGATCGCTTCGAGACGCGGCTGGAAAATAATACGCTGCGCGCGCTAGACCTGCTCGACAAGTTCAACATCAAGGCCACCTTCTTCGTCCTCGGCTGGATAGCCGACAAACAACCCGAAATTGTCCGTGAGGTCGCACGACGCGGCCACGAGATTGGAAGTCGCGGCCTCTATCATCGCAGCACGCGCCAGATGACGCCGGATGAGTTCAGAGACGATCTCGCGCGGTCGCGTGATGCTGTGGAGCGAGCGAGCGGGACGCGAGTTATAGGTTATCGTGCCGCGCGTCGCTGGTCGTCCACTGAAGATTTGTGGGCGCTAGACATTCTGGCCGAAGAAGGTTATGTCTACGATTCCAGCCTCGCTCCTATTTCGAGAAGATTCAACCATGAGCCGTGGCGTCGCTTCGCGCACGAGCATCGCGTAGGCGACAAACGGATTTGGGAGTTTCCCGCCTCGACCTGGAATCTTCTTGGCTGGCGCATCCCTATTGCCGGTGGAAACTATTTTCGACAGTTCCCGCACACGCTGCTCAAGCATGCTGTCGAATACTGGCACAAACATTACGACGCTCCCTTTGTGATGTACACGCACGTCTGGGAGCTTGACCCGGAGCAGCCGCGAATCAGCAGCGCCTCGCCCATCACAAAGATTCGTCATTATCGCAATCTGGACAAGATGTCGTGGGTGCTCGAAGACTATTTCAGCAAGTATCGCTTTGTAGGCGTGGCGAACTATCTTGGACTAAGCCACACGCGCGAAGATGAGAGTGGGGCTGAACAAAGCGAGCTTGCACGTGACGCTCAGAATCGGCTGGACAGGCGCAGACCCGTCCTTCATCTCTCGTCAACGTCTGCGATCTCAGCCGAAGCCGATGCGCCCGAAGTTAGATGCACGCCTGTTAGCATAGTCGTTCCCTGCTTCAACGAAGAGATAATTCTCCCTTATCTCTCGAACACTTTGAAAAGCGTCGTGGACGCCCTGCAAAACGATTATGACTTGCGTTTTATCTTCGTTGACGATGGCAGCAGAGATAAGACCTTCGAGTCCTTGCAGCGCCTCTTCGGCTCGTGGCCCAACTGCGATTTCGTGCGCCACCAGAGAAATCTAGGCGTCGCCGCAGCTATCCTCGACGGTATTCGTCACGCTCAAACGGAGATCGTCTGCTCGATTGATTGCGACTGCACATATGACCCGCACGAATTGAGAAACATGATTCCGCTGCTTGCGGAAAATGTCAGTCTGGTGACCGCCTCGCCCTATCACCCGCGCGGCTATGTGCGCAACGTGCCGCACTGGCGACTCTCTTTGTCCAAAGGCGCATCTTTTCTTTACCGTCACGTGCTGCGGCAGAAGCTTCACACTTACACAAGCTGCTTCCGGGTTTATCGCCGCGACGCTGTGATTGATATGCGCCTGAGCGAGCGCGGATTCTTAGGCGTCACAGAGATACTTGGCCGGTTGGATTTGCGCGGCGAAAAGGTCGTCGAATATCCCGCGTTGCTCGAAGTCCGTCTCTTCGGACGCTCGAAGATGAAGGTGCTGAAAACCATCGCGGGACACCTGCGCCTGCTCACCCGCCTGCTAACGATGCGCGTGCATTCCGGCATCACATCACATCAAGCGTCGGCTGAAATCGCGCCCGTGGCGGATGTGTCGCTCAACGTCAATTACAAAAGACCGGCCATCAATTCTCAGAAGTAGCAATCCTATAAAAGAGATAAGGAACAAAGAATGGAAACAAGCTTGCAGGAACTATTAACTCTGCCTTCGGATCAGGACGCTTCGGGTCGCACGCTCGGCGCGGAAGAACTCGCGCTGCTTTCGGATGTGATAGAGAGCGGTACGCTCACCAGCACGAAGGGCGAGTTCACCAAGACTTTCGAGAAAGATTTTGCGCGACTCCTGGGCGTGCGTAAAGCCTACGCTTGCGCTTCCGGCACGGCGGCGATTCATATAGCAGTCGCCGCGCTCGATCCTAACCCCGGCGACGAGATAGTTACTTCTCCAATCACGGACATGGGCGCGCTCGCACCCATACTGTATCAGGGCGCTATCCCCGTCTTCGCGGACGTTGATCCGAAAACTTATAACTTGACGGCGCGCACTATCGAATCCGTCTTGAGCGAGCGAACGCGCGCTATTATCGTCACGCACCTCTTCGGCAACCCGTGCGACATGACGGAGATTATGGAACTCGCGCGCGAGCGCGGCATCTCCGTCATAGAAGATTGTGCGCAGGCGTTTCTTGCCGAGCACGACAACAGAAAAGTGGGGACGATAGGCGCAATCGGTTGCTTCAGCCTTCAGCAGGGTAAGCACATCACTACGGGCGAGGGCGGCATCGTCACGACCGACGATGAAGCGCTAGCTCGCCGCATCTTTCTTTTCATCAACAAAGCATGGGGCTACGGCGACCCTAACCCTGACCACTATTTCCTAGCGCTCAACTATCGCCTGAGCGAGTTGCAGAGCGCTGTGGCGCTTGCTCAACTTCCTAAACTGGAATCAGTGGTCGAAAGGCGCGTTAATGCTGCGCGCAAGCTTTCCATTAGCTTGCGTGACTTGCGTGGGATTGAGACGCCGCACGTCAACCAGCATAGCGTTCACACTTACTGGAAATACTGCCTGCGCGTTGACCGCAACGTAATCTCGGACGGTGCCGTAGGCATGGCTCGACTTCTTAAAGAGAAAGGCATAGCTTCCGCGCCGCGCTACATTCAGAAGCCCGCTTTCATGTGCGAGGTCTTTCAAGAGCAGCGCACTTTCGGCACAAGCCGTTACCCGTTCACGCTCGCTCGCGCCGAGGCGGTCAACTATGAGCGCTCGCGTTTTCCGGGAACGTTCGAGGCGCTTGAAGGCGTGCTGGTTCTCCCCTGGAACGAGAACTACACGGACGAGCACATTGATTACATCGCGGATTCAATTCATGAAGCCGCCGCGCGTCTTTCGTCCGTGTAGTTGATTTGAAGAAGGTGAACTCATCATGAAGAATAGACTCAGATTCGGGCTGGTCGGCGCTGGCGGCATCGCGCAGGCTTACGCGCAGGCTTTCAAAGAGTGCGAGACTGCCTGGCTTGTCGGCATAGCGGACGTTCGCGTCGAAGCCGCACGCGCGCTTGCCGAAGAGATGAATTGTCGCAGCTTCGCATCTTACGAGGCTATGGCGGCTGGAAGCGAGTTGGATGCCGTCATTGTTTGCACGCCTCCAATCACGCACCCGGAAATCTGCCTCTTCTTTCTAGCGCGCAAGGTTCACGTGCTGTGCGAAAAGCCTTTCAGCGTTGATGCGGCGAGCGCGCGTGCGATGTGCGAAGCTGCGAAAGAGTGCGGCGTGAAATTGACTATGGCCTCGAAGTTTCGCTACGTAGAGGATGTGGCGCGCGCCAAGAGCATGGTCACTTCCGGCATGTTCGGCGATGTGATTCTTTTCGAGAACTCGTTTACCTCTCGTGTTGACATGTCGAAGCGATGGAACTCAGACCAGAGGTTAAGCGGCGGCGGCGTGCTGATTGATAACGGCGCGCACTCTGTTGACCTGATGCGCTATTTTCTTGGCCCATTGGCTGAAGTCCAAGTCGTAGAAGGCAAGCGAAGTCAGGGCTTGAGCGTTGAAGAGACCGTACATATTTTCGTTCGCAGCGTGAGCGGCATCATGGGCAACATCGATCTTTCGTGGAGCATAAACAAGGAGCAGGAAAATTATATAAGCATCTACGGCTCGCAGGGCACAATCAAGATCGGCTGGAAAGAGTCGAAATACCGTCATGCATCCAACCCTGCGTGGGTGGTGTTCGGCAAGGGCTACGACAAGGTGCAGGCGTTTCGCCGTCAGATTGAAAACTTTTCGCGCGCTATCAATGGAGACGAGCAGCTTTTGATTACTTCGGACGACGCACTCGCATCCGTCGAAGTCATAGAGGCGGCCTATTCAGCGCTACAGCAAAATCAGTGGACGACAGTGGGCCGCGACTTAAGCGCAGGTGAAGCGCGTGGAAGCGAATTCATCATAGAAGCGGGCAACATCGTATGACGATTCGCGTGCATCCGACCGCCATCGTAGAGGAAAATGTTGAGATCGGCGCGGGCACTTCCATCTGGGACAACGTTCACATACGCCACTCCGCTCGCATAGGTTGTGAGTGCATCGTCGGCGAGAAAAGTTATATCGCTTACGGCGTCAGCATAGGCAACCGCGTCAAGATAAACGCATTCGTCTACATCTGTGCTGCCGTCACAATTGAAGACGGCGTGATGATTAGCGCCGGAACAATCTTCACCAACGACCGTTTCCCGCGCGCCACCACACCTGATCTGAAACAGCTTAGACCTTCCGAGCCGGACGAACATACGCTGCCTACGCTGGTTCGTGAAGGCGCAACCATCGGCGCGGGCTGCACCGTTGGAAACGATCTCACAATCGGTCGCTTCGCTATGATCGGAATGGGTTCGCTGGTCACGAAATCCGTGCCCGACTTTCATCTTGCCATAGGCCATCCGGCAACCTCAGTCGGCTGCGTCTGCCGCTGCGGTCAAATGCTGATGCGTTTTCAAGTAGAAGATGAGAGACAAGCTGAAGAGATTGAATGTCCGACTTGTGGCTTGAAGTATGCAATTAAGAACAGAGTCGTTACTGAGATGCAAATCGTTTGATCGTCCTTCCGAACTATTCCATTCATGCGTTCCTCCTTCGTATTACGTGATAAATTGTATACAGGCTCTGCCGCGCAAGCAGCGCGTAAAGGCAGAGTTGCCTGAAATCACCATCTTCAGTTGATTACCGAAATGAATCAGGATCACAGGTTACCTCGTTGGGCCATCGTTGGCGGCGGCATGCTGGGCATGACGCTAGCTCATCGGCTGGCGCAGCAGGGGCAGGACGTGACTCTGTTTGAAGGCGCGGGTCAATTGGGAGGACTGGCGAGCGCGTGGCAACTTGGAGATGTAACCTGGGATCGCCACTATCACGTCACTCTGCTTTCTGATACTCACCTGCGTGAGCTTCTGAAGGAGTTGGATTTGGAGCAGGAGATGCGCTGGGTCGAAACGCGCACGGGCTTCTACACGGACGGCCAACTCTATTCAATGTCGAACACTGTGGAATTCCTGCGCTTTCCTCCGCTCGGTTTACCCGGCAAGCTCAGGCTCGGTGCAACTATCTTCTACGCCTCACGATTGAAAGATTGGAAGAAGCTGGAAAAGGTGCTCGTCGCTGATTGGCTCAGGCGACTATCGGGTCGCCGCACTTTCGAGCGAATCTGGCTGCCGCTGCTTCGCGCTAAATTGGGCGAGAACTACGAGCAGACTTCAGCAGCATTCATCTGGGCAACGATTGCGCGCATGTATGCGGCGCGCCGCACAGGATTAAAAAAGGAGATGTTCGGTTACGTGCCCGGCGGTTACGCTCGCATCCTCAAGCGGTTCGGCGAAGCTCTCTGTAAAGAGGGCGTGAAGGTAAAGCTTCAGCACAGGGTCAGCAAAGTTGAGAGGGCGATTGACGGCGTTCGTGTTGAGTTTGAAAACGGAGCGAGTGAAACATTCAATCAAGTGATGCTCACTGTGCCTGCGCCTGTGGCCGCGCGCGTGTGCGCGGGGCTTTCGGATGAAGAGAAGTTGCGGCTCAAAGATGTTCAGTATCAGGGAATCATCTGCGCCTCTCTGCTGTTGAAAGAACCGCTCGCAAACTTCTACGTCACCAATATCACAGACAGAGAGATTCCTTTCACAGCAGTTATAGAGATGTCCGCGCTGGTTGACCGCACGCATTTTGGCGGCAACGCTCTGGTCTATCTGCCGAAGTATTTAGCTCCTGACGATCCGGCCTTCGATTTGTCGGATGATGAGATTCGGGAAAAGTTTCTAGCTTCTGTGGAGCGCATGTACCCGCGCTTCAAGCGCGACGACCTGCTCTCTTTTCGCGTCTCAAGAGTGCGGCACGTCTTTCCCATCCCGACGCTTGGATATTCAGATCGTCTGCCTGCCGTGGAGACCTCCATACCCGGACTTTTTATACTGAACTCGGCGCACATCATCAACGGCACGCTCAACGTCAACGAGACCGTGCAGTTGGCGGAAAAGAGTCTGGCCCGATTTCTCTCGCACACGAATGGGCACGAGAGAGGAGGGACGGGCAAATGAGTAGAAGAGCCAAAACTCTTAAGCTGTTGCCACAGGATGCGCTGCAAAAGACGGGCGGGGTGGATCATGCAGACTGGAACTACCGCCCTATGCTCGGCGCAATCTCACGAAAACGCTTTCAAATGGTCGTCTCTCTACTTCCCGTAGAGCGATGCGAAAGACTTATTGAGATAGGCTACGGCAGCGGCGTCTTCATGCCTGAATTGGCGCGCCATTGCGACAAACTCTACGGCATTGACGTTCACAGCATGGCGGAGTCCGTGCGCGCGTCACTTGCGAAGCACAATGTTGCGGCGCAACTTTCTTCGGGCAGCGCGGCGGCTCTTCCCTTCGAGGATGATTTCTTCAACTGCGTTGTCGCCGTAAGCGCACTGGAATTCGTAGAAGAACTGGACGCTGCCTGCGCCGAGATTGTGCGCGTGCTGAAACCCGGCTGCCCTCTGGTCATTGTCACGCCGGGACACTCGCCCCTGCTTGACCTCGGGCTGAAAATGATGACGGGCGAGAGCGCAAATAAGGATTACGGTGATCGCCGCCAGTCGCTTCAGCCGACCCTTCTAAAACATTTCTATATCGAGCGCGAGTTGACAGCCCCTTCTATCGGAAGCTCGTTGATAAAACTCTACGCAGCAATGAGGCTACGCGCGCGAGAATAAACGCCTGCTCTGTCCCGTAGGGATTTTTCCTACATCTTCATAAGTTTTGATGCGGATTCGCTCTCGTAAATCTTTAGTTCTATTAAGCGTCATTCTTGTACTGGGCGTGGCATACGTCGCGGCCTATCGCGCGGGCGAGCCTTTCTTCAATAACGACGAGACGCGGCACGTGCTAACGGGCATCTATTTTAGAGACCTGTTGCACGACCTGCCTTTCGGCCACCTGCGTGATTACACTATCAACTACTACTTGCAATACCCCGCGCTCGGTCTTCTGGTCTGGCCGCCCTTCTTCTACTTCGTCGAAGGTTTAATGATGAGCCTCTTCGGTACTTCGCTCGTCGTGTCGAAAACCCTCGTAGCTCTTTTCGCAGCGCTCGCCTGCTTCTATCTTTTCCGACTGGTATGCCGCACACATGACGTTACGAAGGCCGCGATAGTCGTACTCTTCTTCGGCCTTTCACCGCTTGTCTTCCGTCTCTCGCACTTCGTCATGCTGGAAGTGCCGACGCTCGCACTCGGTCTTGCAGCAACCTATTATTTCGTCGTCTTCATAGAGGAGAGCCGCCGCCGCGATCTAATCTTCGCCGCGCTCTTCTCTGCTCTGGCCGCGCTGACAAGGTTCGACGCCGTATATCTTCCGCCGCTCTTTCTTATTCTAATAGCCGTCGGCAAGCGCTGGAAAATTCTGGCGCGCAAAGATGTATGGGTAGTCGCGGCGCTCGCGCTGCTTCTGGTTGCGCCGTTCTACGTTATCTCTGCATCGGGCATAGGCTGGCTGCATTTTAAGTTTGTCACCGAAACGCTTTCACCTTCCGTCCCCGGCTTTCTCTCAATAAGACGTTTCCTCTTCTACCCCAGGCTTCTGCCCTCGCAACTCGGCTGGCTCACGCTTACGCCTGCGCTCGTCGGGATGATTTACGGATTCAGCATCGAGCAGAGAGAGAGGGCGTGGGTTTATCTTGCGATTGTGGCCGCAACTTATCTGACGTTTACACCTATAGGCGAGTTGGAGCCGCGACACACTATCTACTGGATTCCTGCGTTTGCGCTCTTCGCGGCTGAAGGTATCGCGCTTATAACTAAGTGGCTTCGCGCGCCACAGATTTACCTGCCGCTTTCTGCTTGCGTGCTGGCGGGAGCGATGTGGCACGCGCTCTTGAAGCCTCTGCCTGTGCTTCGCGGCTACGAGCAGGCCGCGCGTTACGTTGCCGCGAACACAAACAGTTCTCCATTCTGTCTGTTCATGGGAAGGCTGGACGGCAATTTCATCTACCAACTGCGCAGACAAGACCCGCAGCGCAAGCTCTGGACGCTGCGCGCGGACAAAGTTCTCTTCAGCGTGCTGATAGTGCCGGGCGTTCAGTACAAACAACTCGCCACCGGCGATGAAGAGATTCTTGCTACTATCTACAAGTACGACCCTGAGTTCATAGTGATGGAAGAAGCTGTGCAAGCGGAGACCGCAAGCGCAGACAGGGATGAGCAGTTGCGAAATGCGTTTGAGCGTCAGGTCAAAGCAGCTATCAGTAATCACCCGGAAAGATTCAGTCTTGAACAGAGCATCATGGTCAGTAGCGACGAGCAGGCGTATCAGGGAATGGTACTCAAAATTTTCAGAAACAAGTACAGGAACGAAAACCCTGAGCGCCGACTCGATCTAGATATTTTAATGTTGCGCCGCTCTTTTCAGACGACCGTTCCGTAAAAGAATAGTTGAGATAAATTGAGTGACAGGCTACTTTGAAAACATGAGGTCGGTATGCACTGGCTCTTATTCTTTAACTATGACACTACTGTAAATTGAGGGAACTCGTTTTGCGCTTACTTTCTGGAAAATAAAATATGCTCGCCAACGAAAACGGAAAAATTTCATCGGGCGCGAAAAATCGGAAGCCCATCGCAAGCCTATCGCTAGACCTCGATAACCAGTGGTCATACATGAAGACGCACGGCGATGCCGGATGGGAATCTTTTCCTTCCTACCTGGATGTGGTCGTGCCGCGCGTTCTCGATTTTCTTAAAGCGCGGAATCTGACCATCACATTCTTCATAGTTGGACAGGACGCGGCTTTAGAAAAAAACAGCGAGGCGCTTGAAAGAATCGCAGCCGCCGGACACGAGATAGGCAATCATTCATTTCATCATGAACCGTGGCTGCACCTGCGTTCAGAAACAGAAATCGAGAAGGAGTTGGGCGACGCAGAAGAGCATATAGAGCGTGTGACGACGAAGCGTCCCATAGGATTTCGCGGCCCCGGCTACAGTTTCTCCGAAGACATCCTGCGCGTGCTGGTCAGGCGAGGTTACAAGTACGATGCTTCGACCTTTCCCACCTATCTTGGCCCATTGGCGCGCGCCTACTATTTCATGACCACCAAATTGAGCGAAGAAGAGAAGCTCAAGCGCAAAGAGCTTTTCGGCAAGCTGAGCGACGGGCGTCGCCCGCTCAAGCCTTATCGCTGTCAGGTGGATAATGGGACTCTGATCGAGATTCCTGTGACGACGATGCCCGTCTTCAAGCTCCCCGTTCACGTCAGCTACATTCTGTACTTGAGCGCGTTTGCGCCCCGCGTCGCCCTGAGCTACTTCAGAAACTCCATGCGCTTCTGTCGTATGACGGGCACGCAGGTTTCACTGCTGCTTCACCCGCTGGATTTCCTCGGCGCTGATGATGGCCTCGAAGCCCTCTCCTTCTTCCCCGCCATGAAACTGCCGAGCGAGAAAAAGCTTCGCACAGTAAGCGAAGCATTAAGCATACTGTCTGGCAACTTCTCCGTCATCACACTTCAAGAACACGCCGCGCGTCTATCCGCAGAAAAAGTTAAAGGCACTTAAGAATATAACGTCCGTCGCCTTCGGCCACTCCTCGGTTTTCGCACACGTAAGCAAGAAACAGGAAAAGTTCTTCAGAGAGGAAGGCGCAGGCGCGCCTGGCAGCCCGTGCCCGTCAAACGATTCTCAAGAGAGAGAGAGCCGCCGTGCGCTTCGGCTATCTGGCGGCTTAAGACCAGCCCTATCCCTGTGCCCGCTGGCTTGGTCGTAAAGAATGGCACGAACAGATTGGCCGTGTTCGATAGCCCCGGCCCTTCGTCTTCAACCATCACATCCAGATGCGCGCCGTTTCTAGTCCAGTAAACCCGGACGCTGCCGCCCGTCTCAAGAGAAGCGTCAACGGCATTTCTGAATAGATTGATGAGGAGTTGATCGAGTTGCGCGCTGTCTGCCTGAATCGTTACATCGGGGCCGGTGAGAACTTCGACCTTCAGCCTTGTCTCCAGATCGGCGACGCGATTGACCCAATCCTGTACGTTGAGAGATTCGTAAGCGGGTTGCGGCAACTTCGCAAGTCGCGAGTAGGCTTCCATGAAGCGCGTTAAGGATTCTGCGCGCGACGCTATGATGGAAAGCCCGCGCCGCATGTCTTCATCCCAATCCGCAGGGCGGGGTTCGCGCCCTATCAGAGTCTCAAGACTTCCAGCGATTGATTTAATCGGCGCGAGCGAGTTGTTCAATTCGTGACCCAGCACGCGCACCAGACGACGCCACGCCTGGCGCTCTTCTTCACGCAACGCGCGGCTCAAATTTGAGAGCACAAGCAGTTGATGCGGCAAGCCCCGTTCGCGGAAAGTTGTGCGGCTCACGCCCCAGCGCGCTGTTCCTTCGTCGGTGGTTATCTGAAGCGTGCGCGTCTGCTCGCCTCGCAAAGTTTCAGATAGCCCCAATTCCGACGCGCTCTTTCCCAGAAGCCGCTCGGCTGGCTCGGCCAAAAGGCGCTCGCCCGCACGGTTGATTAATCTGAGGCGCTCATCCGTGTCGAAAGCGAAGATAGCCACATCAATCTTCGCCATCACTGTACGCAGAAGAGCCGTAGCCTCCAATGCGCCCAAACGCTGCTCGCGCAAAGTCTCGCCCAGCGCGTTCACTTCCACCATCACGTCGCCCAGAGCGTCCTCGTGATGAGCGCCGCGCGCTCTGATGGAATAGTCGCCCTCGCGCAGCGCCGACAGCAGGTTCGAGAGAGTTTGCAACGGACGAACAACGCGCTCGCGCAGCGCGAATGCGTAGCCTAGCCAGATGACGCCGATGAAGAGAATCAGGGTGAGACGAACTTTCGTAGAGTAGTCGTTAAAAAGCAGTAGAGCGAGCGCGATCCCGACGCCGGGCACTCCGGCGAGCAGCGCCATGAAAGCCACGCGCTGTTCGTGATTCAACTTCCGATTTTTAATCTTGGATTTGGGGCCAGCTTTGGCAGAACTCTTCAACTTAGAATCACCTGACCCAATCTTAAACCCAAAAATCGAAAACCGGAATTATGATTAAGAGATAAATGTCAAACAGGAAGGGACGATTATATTCCTTGCGAGCTTACGTCTCCTCTTTGCGCCTTTGCGAGAACCCTCAAGCATCACTAGCTTGAGTCTTAAGATAATTGCTATCTCACGCAAAGGCGCAAAGATAAAACTCAAGCTCGCAAAGGATGATTTGTAATAAGCTCTAAATACCGTAGCGCTGCAATCGGCGGTAGAGCGCGCTGCGGCTTAAGCCCAGAGCCTGCGCGGTCTGCCCTACGTTGCCTTCGTATCGTTCCAGCGCTTTTTGTATGAGGAAGGATTCGACCTCTTCCAGACTCATATCTTCGACTCTGCGCGAGGCGTCGCGCGCAGAGCGCAGAAGCCCCGTGTCGCGCGCAGTGATAACATCGCCCTGCGCCATCAGCACCGCTCGCTCAATGGTGTGCTCAAGCTCGCGCACGTTGCCCGGCCATGAATATTCCAGTAGAGATTTGTGCGCGGCATCGTCGAAATCTTCAAGACGCTTGCGGTATCTGGCGGCGTGCTGCTTCAAAAAATGCTGGGCCAGCAGAGGAATGTCTTCGGCGCGCTCGCGCAAAGGAGGAAGATGAATCTCAACTGTGTTCAGCCTGAACAGCAAATCTTCCCTGAAGCGCCCTGCCTTGACCTCATCGCGTATATCAGCGTTCGTGGCCGAGACGACGCGCACATCAACGCTCTTTGTTTTTGAAGAGCCTACGCGCTCGAACTCGCCCGTCTCCAGCACGCGCAAAAGCTTCGCCTGCTTGTTCATGGGCACGTTCGCTATCTCGTCAAGAAAGAGCGTGCCGCCGTCCGCCAGCTCGAATCGTCCAACGCGGTCTGCACGCGCGTCCGTGAACGCGCCCTTGACGTGACCGAACAACTCGCTCTCGAAAACCCCTTCCGAGAGGCTTCCGGCATCAACCGTGACCAGCGATTTCGATGCTCGCGCAGAGATAGCATGAAGAGTTTTCGCAACGACCTCTTTGCCCGTGCCGTGCTCGCCCGTCACAAGCACGTTTGCGTCCGATGGGCCAACGTGATCTATGAGTTCGAGCACGGGCTGCATGACACGCGACTCGGCTATGAGCATAGGGCGCGACTCGCCGTTTGCGCGCAGCAACTGGTTCTCAGCTTCAAGCATCTGCCCTTTGCGAATCGCCTGACCCAGTTCAACCTGCGTGCGCAAGATTGTCATCAATCGAGCGTTGTCCCACGGCTTCTGAATAAAATCACGCGCGCCGCGACGCATGGCTTCAACTGCGAGTTCGACGCTTCCCCACGCGGTCATCACAACTACAGGCAGAGTGTTGTCCGCGGCTCGTATGCGCGAGAGCAGGTCAAGCCCCTCCTGGCCCGAAGTGGTGTCGCGCGCGTAGTTCAAGTCCATCAACACCAGATCGAAGTCGTTCGATTCGATTACGGGCAGAACTTCCCCAGGAGAGCAGGCAGTCTCTATACGATAGTTTTCGTTTTTCAGCAGCAGGCGCAGCGCCTCCAGAACGTCCGCTTGATCGTCCGCGATTAAAACCCTGTGCCTGTTTGAAGCCGTCTTCATGCGATTATCTTATAACTCCATTAAGGCGCTTGTTAGCCATGCGCGAGAAGCTCGCGCGCTCTCGCGCGCCGACCGAAGTGTCGAAGAAAGTTTTATTGTAATCCGTCGCGGAGCGAAATGCTCACTCGTAACGGAGCGCGACCATTGGGTCTATTTTTGTCGCGCGTCGCGCGGGGATGTAGCTTGCGATTAAAGCGACAATGCTGAGCAGCAGGGCAACGCCTATGAAGGTCGCCGTATCGGTCGCGCTGATGCCGTAAAGCAGACTTGCCAGCAGGCGCGTGACCGCAATTGAAGCCAGCAAACCTATGAAGACTCCGGCGAGAGCCAGCCGCATTCCCTGACCGATGATAAGCCTGAGAACGTCAACGCGCTGTGCGCCCAGAGCCATGCGAATGCCAATCTCGCGCGTGCGTTGAGCGACCGAGAAGCTGACGACGCCGAAGATTCCTACAGCCGCGAGCAGGAGTCCGACCAGACCGAAAATTCCCGCGACTGTGGCTGCCGCCTTGAGCGGAATCAGCGAGACGCCTGTGGCCTGCTCCATAGGCATCACGTCCAAAAGCGGGACGCTGCGATCCATAGAGGCAACCTCCCGGCGTATGCTCGCCAGCACATTCGCCGCACTGCCCGGCGCTGTGCGAACGTGAAGCGTCATCTGAGGCTGGTAGTCCTGCACGGACGACATGTAAAAGTATGGTCGCGGGTCTTCTCCGAGCGTGCGGTACTTGCCATCACGGGCTATGCCTATGATCTCGACAGGAGTGCCGTCAGCCACCTGCCCCAGAAAGAAACGCTTACCCACAGCATCCTCTCCGGGCCAGAAGCGCCGCGCCATCGTTTCGTTGACTATGGCAACGCGCGTTGGTTCTCGTCTGTCCGTGTCTGTAAAGTCGCGGCCACGCAAAAGATTGATGCCGAGCGTGTAGAAATATTTCGGGCTGACGACGTTGAAATCCGTGTGGAACGAGTGGCGGCCTGCGGGCGGCTCTTGCCCCTGAATGTTTATGCCCAGTTCCATGTTGCCGCCGTTTAGTGGAACGTTGCGCGCAAGAGAAGCAGACTCGACGCCGGGCATGGAGTTGACGTGCTCCATCAACTGTTTGTAGAACTGCTCGCCTCTTGCCTCGTCGTAGCCTTGAATCGAGAGGTCGAAGCCTACGTTCATTACGTTCTCAGGATTAAAGCCCGGATTGAGCACGCGCGCTCGCTCAAGCGAACGCAGGAAGAGTCCCGTGCTGATAAGAAGGACTAGAGAAACGGCGACCTGCCCTACGACAAAGAGGCTTCGCAGGCGCGAGCGGCTGAAGCGCGCTACCCCTGTCTCGTCTTTCAAAGCCGGAAGCACGTCCGGCTTTGAAGCATTTATCGCAGGAGCTAAACCGAAAACAATTCCCGTGAGCAGCGAAACCAGCAGCGTAAACAGAAGCACGCGCCAGTCAATTCCCAGATCGAGCTCGATGGTGAAAGGCACCGGCGGCTTGAAGGCAAGCAGCAGGTCTGTCAACCACACGGCGAGCAGCAGCCCGGCAGTTCCACCCATCACAAACAGCAACACGCTTTCGGTCAAAAGCTGCCGGATGATGCGGCTGCGGCTTGCGCCCAGAGCCAGTCGAATCGCAATCTCCTTGCGCCTGGATGCGGAGCGCGCGAACGACATCCCTGCAACGTTGGCACATGCTATGAGCAGAACCAGTCCCACGATTGCCATCAACACGCTCATGAATCCTATGGCCGGGCCTTCCATAAATCCCAGACCCGTGTTCGTAGGCCGCACATCCACGCCCTTGCCTGTGTGCGAATCGGGATATTGTTCTGCTATGTGCTGCGCGATGGCGCTCAAGCTGGCCTGCGCTATTTTCACGCTCGCGCCCGGTTTCAACCGGCCTATCATCTCAAGGCTTCCGCCATTACGATTTTTAAGCCAGTCCATTCCCCCTGAAACTGCAAGCGGCTGCGTCCAGATGGGCAAGTAGATGTCAGGCGCGAAAGCAACACGCGGGCCTGTGAATTTTCGAGGCGCGATGCCTATGACGTTGTATGAGTGACCATTCAGCGTCAGCGTTTTCCCAACAATAGAAGTATCTGAGCCGAAGCGCCTCACCCAGTAACCGTAGCTAAGCACGGCGACCGGCTCACCCGTCTCCGAACGATCTTCCTGCGCCGTGAAAAAATGTCCAAACGCCGGACGGATTCCCATCACAGTGAAGAAGTTTTCGCTCGTGACGATGCCGAAGATACGCTCGCTTTGCCCGCCCGTGCTCAGGCTGTAGGTGTTCACCGTGTATGCGGCGAGGCCGTCGAACACTTCAGATTGATCTCTATAGTCTATGTAGTCTGGATACGAGAACGAGTGAAAACTGCTGCCGTCGGCGCTCGTCGCATGGACATTGACGAGCTGTTCCGGCGCGGCGACTGGCAGCGGTCTGATGAGCAGCGCGTTAATCAGGCTGAAGATTGTTGTGTTGGCTCCGATGCCTATAGCCAGAGAGAGCACGGCGACGACCGCGAAGCCCGGATTTTTCAACAGCCCCCGCAACCCATAGCGGAAGTCTAGCCATAAAGTGTCCATAACGGTCTCTCCTATTCGTACCTGAGCGCAACCATAGGGTCTACTTTTGTCGCTCGGCGCGCAGGGATAATGCAGGCCAGCAGAGCGACTCCGGCCAAAAGCAGAGACACAGTGGCGAAAGTCGTCATGTCCGTCGGGCTTATCTCGTAAAGCAATGTTCGCATGATGCGCGTCGCGGCGATTGCAGCAATCAGACCTATGCACACTCCTACAAGAGCCAGCATCATGCCCTGGCTGAGAATCATCCTGAGAACATCCACACGCTGCGCGCCCAGAGCCATGCGTATTCCTATCTCGTGCGTGCGCTGAGCGACCGAGTAGGCCATCACGCCGTAGATTCCTACGGACGCGAGTATGAGCGCGACCGTAGCGAAAAGCGCGAGCAGCAGCATGTTGAAGCGCTGCGGCGCAACCGAGCGCCCTACAAGCTCGTCCATCGTATGCGTCTCCCAGATGAGCATGTTGGAATCCACGCCCTTGATGGCCGCGCGCACAGACGGGGTGAGCACCGCAGCGTCCGGCGCTGTCGAGCGGACGATGACCTGCATCGAAGACGAAGGGGACTGCGTGTAAGGCACGTAGAATTCAGGCTGCACTTCATCATCAAGCTTCTCGAAGCGTATGTTACCTACAATCCCTACGATTTCGCGCGGCGGCAGCGGCTGGTTGCTATCGTCATCCAGCGTGAGGCGCTGTCCGATTGGGTCTTGATCTGGAAAGAATTTTCGGGCGAACGCTTCGTTGACGAGAATCACAGACGGCGAGTTCTTCGTGTCCGCATCCGTGAAGACACGACCTTGACGCACAGGAATGCTAAGGACGCGGAAGTAGTCGGAGCCTATAGTGTAACTACGCGCGTTGTGATACTCGCTGGGCGCGAACGGCGCACGCCCTACGATATTGAAGCTGTTAATGATGTCTGAATTGCCAAGCGGCAGAAGCCTGGTTGCGCTCGCAGTCTCCACACCGGGAAGCCCTTTGATGCGCGAGATAGCCTCTGTGAAGAAGGCAGCGCGGCTGTCGTCGTCAGGAAACTTCTTCTGGCTAAGAGCGACAGTCAGAGCAAGCACACGCTCCGGCGAATAGCCCGGATTTGTGTTCAAGAGTTTGTAGAAGCTCTTCATCAAAAGCCCCGCGCCTATTAGAAGAACGAGCGAGAGCGCAATCTCCGAAACGACCAGAATACTGCGCACACGGTTGCGGCGCGCGCCCTCCGATCCGCTTCGCCCCCCTTCCTTGAGCGATTCCGCAAGGTCCAGCCTGGACGTTTGAATCGCGGGCACAAGACCGAATATGATGCCCGTAGCGGTCGAAACTATCAGCGTGAAGAGAAGCACACGTGAATCGAGCGAGGTATCTCCGAGCAGAGGAACGTTCGCAGGGCTGAGCTTGATTAGTATGTCAACGCTCCACATCGCCAGCAGCAGGCCGAGCGCGCCACCCATGAAAGAGAGCAGAAGGCTTTCTGTAAGAAGCTGTCGCATGACGCGCCCACGTGTCGCGCCCATTGCGGTGCGTATAGCAATCTCTTTACTGCGCGATGCAGCGCGAGCGAGCAGAAGATTGGCGACGTTGGCGCAAGCAATAAGGAGCACGAAGCCGACTGCGCCCAGAAGAACAAGCAAGGCCGTGCGGAAGTTGCCTACGAGGTCTTCGTGCATCGAGACTACGCGCACGCGCCGTCGAGCGTTCGTATCTGGATACTGCGACTGTAGACGGCTGGAGATGGTGCTGATTTCGGTCGCGGCTTGCTCAAGCGTGACGCCCTTTTTTAGTTTCGCCACCGTAGGGATGAAGACTGCGCCGCGATTGTTCATGGACTCCGCATCGGAGCGCATACTCTCCGAGACCATTGGCATGTAGTAGTCAATCGCTTCAGTTGCGTCCGCAGGGAACTTGAAGCCGGGCGGCATCACACCCAGTATAGTCACGCTCCGTCCCGATAGTCCCATCTTGATTTCGCGCCCTACGATGTCGTGCGCCGCTCCGAAGCGGCGACGCCACAACCCATCGCTGATAACGATAAAGGGTGGCGCGCCCGCCGAGTCTTCTTCTCTTGTGTAGACGCGCCCCAGTGCAGGCTTAACGCCGAGCATTGGAAAGATGTCGGCCATCACATCCGTGCCACGCACGCGCTCAGGCTCGTCGCCGCCGCTCTGAATCACAGTTCCAGTGCCCTGATAGCCCGCGACGTATTCAAGCGTTTGCGATTGATTTCGGTAATCGAGTATGTCTGGATACGAGAGAGGCCCTGTTGGGTTGGGCACGGTTGGATTGCTGCCGGAGTAAAGCGTAACTAGCCGCTCCGAGCCTTCATAGGGGAGAGCACGCAGCAGAACTGAGTTGACTACAGAGAAGATGGCTGTGTTCGCGCCAATTCCTAAAGCCAGAGCCAGCACCGCCACCAACGTAAAGCCCGGCTCTTTCCGCAACGTCCGAAAGCCGTATTGTATGTCCTGCCATAACGTTCCCATAATCGCCTCCTTAATTTCACCTCTGTTCAGGCTCAGGTCTCATCTTCACTCGTAACGAAGCGCCACCATCGGATCAACGCGCGTTGCGCGCCGAGCCGGAATCAACGTCGCCACCAGCGCGACTGCCGTCAAGACGAGCGAGACGATTGCGAAGGTGAGCGGGTCTGTTGCGGTCACGCCGAAGATCAAGCTGGACATCAGGCGAGTCAAGGCAAGGGCTGCGATCAAACCCAGGGCGACGCCGACGAGCGCGAACATCATTCCCTGCCCGATCATCATCCTGAGAATGTCGCCCGCCTGCGCGCCCAGAGCCATGCGTATGCCTATCTCGTGCGTGCGCTGAGCAACCGAGTAGGCCATCACGCCGTAGATTCCTATGCTCGCAAGCGCCAGCGCTACTGCCGCGAAAAGTCCAAGCAGCAGCATGTTGAAGCGCCGCTCCGAGAGCGACTCGCCTATCCGCTCGTTCATGGTCTTCACGTCCGAGACGGGTTGATCCACGTCTATAGCCATCACCTCGCGCCGTACACTCGCGGCCATGCCAGCGGAATCAGAACTCGTTCGGACGACCAGGTACATAGGCCCCATTCTCCAATCGGGGAAAAGCGGCTGTAGGAAAGAAACATAGAGTTCGGGTTTCTCTCTTGCGTCCAGACCCTTGTGCTTGATGTTGCTTACGACGCCGACTATCTCGTACCAGTTATCCGTCTCCTGCTCGAACGCTATCTGATGGCCTAGCGGATTTTCGTTGGGCCAGAACTTTTGTGCCAGCGCCTCGTTAATGACGGCGACGTGCGGGGCGTCCCGTGTGTCTCGCTCCGTGAACTCGCGCCCGCGCATCACGGGTATTCCCATTGCGCTGAAGTAGCCCGCGCTGGCAAAGCGCACCTGCTCGTCCGGCGATTCGTGAACGGCCATCGGGCGTCCCTTTATAAAGAAGCTGCGGTCTCCGCTGCGCCCGCTAAAGGGGAGCAGGTTTACGGCTCCGACCGACTGAACTCCTTGCTGCTGCTTAATCCGCGCAAGAAGCTGTTCGAAGAAAGCCTGCCCCTTCTGAAAGGTCGTGTACTTCGACGATGGAAGCGCTATGCGCATCGTCAACAAGTTGTCAGGCTTAAAGCCGGGGTCAACGTCGCGCAGCAACGCGAAGCTGCGTATCATCAGGCCAGCGCCTATGAGAAGCACGAGCGAGAGCGCGAATTCTGTAACGATCAGGAAATTGCGAAGGCGTCCGCGCCCTCGACCTTCCGTGGCGCTGCGACCACCCTCTTTCAGAGTTTCATTGAGTTCGGTGCGTGTGGCTTGGAGCGCCGGAGCAAGCCCGAAGAAAAGTCCGGTCGCTATAGAGACGATTGCGGTGAAGATAACAACACGCGAGTCCAGCCTTATCTCGTCTAAGCGAGGGATGCTTCGCGGGCTGAGCGCAACCAGCAGGTCAACGCCCCACATCGCCAGCATCAGTCCGAAGCCTCCGCCGAATACTGAAAGCAGAACGCTTTCCGTCAACAACTGTCTGATGACGCGCAATCGGCTAGCGCCGAGTGCAGTGCGTATGGCGACCTCTTTCTGACGAGCGGCGGCGCGAGCTAAAAGCAGGTTCGCTATGTTCGCGCAAGCAATAAGGAGCACGAAGCCTACGGCGCACAGCAGCACGAACAGAGCAGTCCTTACGCCGCCCACTACCTCTTCGTGCAACGGCCTGACAGTAGCTCCGAAACCGCTCTGATAAATGTGGCCGTGCTCAGCCGTCATTCGCTCCGTGACCGTGTTCATCTCGGCTTGCGCCTGCTTCACAGTCACGCCCGGTTTCAGGAGCGCTACGATCTGGTAATTGTGAGAGCCTCTGTTGTTCTCGCTCAAATCATCTGCGTCGAAGGCCGCAGGTCTCCACACCTCTGTATCGCTGTCAGGATAATTGAAACTCGCGGGCATGACGCCGACGACTTCAAGGCTTCTTCCGTCGAGCACAATCGTCTTGCCAACTATGTTCTGGTCTGCGCCGAACCGACTTCGCCACAGGTTGTTGCTGAGGATGACTACCTGATCGTGCCCCGGCTGGTCTTCCTCCTGTAGAAAGGCGCGCCCCATTGCGGGCTGCACTCCGAGCATAGGGAAGAGACTGGCCGTCGTTATAGCTCCCTGAATTCTTTCGGGCGTATCCAGTCCGGTGAGATTGAAGCCGCGCGTATCGTATGCAGCGATCTGCTCGAACGCGGTGCTCTGTTCGCGGTAATCAACGTACTCAGCCGCAGAGCCTGTAATCTCTTCAAGACCCGGCTTGTGCAGGTTGCCCCAGATAACGCAGAGGCGCTCGGAGTTTTTGTAGGGCAGAGGGCGCAGAACGACCGCGTTGACCACGCTGAATATAGCGCTGTTTGCGCCGATGCCGAGCGCCAGCGCGAGAATTGCGACCAGCGTAAAGCCGGGGTTTTTGCGCATCATGCGCAAACCGTAGCGAATATCTTGAACGAGCGTTCCCATTATTGCCTCCTATTCGTAACGAAGCGCGACCAAAGGATCAACCTTCGCTGCCCTACGCGCCGGAAGGTAACAGGCGAGCAGCGCAACCATCGTCAGCAGCACAGCAACGACCGCAAACGTCAACGGGTCCGTTGCCGTCACACCGAACAGCAAACTCTTCATCACGCGCGTGATTGCGATTGCGCCGAGCAGACCTAGAGCCACACCAACCAAAACCATCTTCATGCCTTGCCTGATAATCAATTTCATCACGTCGCGCATCTGCGCGCCGAGTGCCATACGAACGCCAATCTCATGTGTGCGTTGAGTAACGTTATATGACATCACGCCATAGATGCCGATGGCGGCCAGGCAGAGCGCAAGTAGAGCGAAGATACCCAGCAACAGGGTAGAGAAGCGCGGTTGCGCAGTTGACTTGGTTAACAATTGCTCCATCGTAGCGATGTTGTAGACGGGCTGATTTTTGTCCACCTCAAGAATCCGGCTTCGCACTGCCGGGGCCAGACTGAGCGGATCATTCTCCGTGCGCACAACGATGGTCATCCAGCGCAACCAACTGAATCGCTTCTGCGCGTGCGGCTGATACATCACCGCGCCCTCGTCTGCGTCCAGACCCATATGCTTGATGTCACCGACGACGCCCACAATCGAGTAGAGAGGATCATTCGGTTCGCCGAAATGAATTCGTTTGCCCACAGGGTCTTCGCCCGGCCAGAAGCTGCGTGCCATCGTTTGATTGATAACCAGAACCGGCGTGGAGTTTTGATCGTCGTGCGCAGTGAAGAGGCGGCCTTCCAGAAGCGGAATACCCAGCGTGCGAAAGTATTCGTCGGTCACGGCGCGATAGCCTGCTTTAGTGCTTTGTGCTGATTGAGATTCGGTGCGGCCTTCGAGCGTGACGGGAAAGCTCATGTTGTTAAGTCGTAATGGCAGGTCTTGTATCGCGCCAACCGATTTCACGCCGGGCAATGTTTTGATTTTCTCGATTGCCTGCTGGAAGAAAGCTATCTGTTGCTCATTCTGCCCGTACCTGGCCGGAGGCAGTGTTATCTGCATGGTCAGCAGGTTGTGTGTATCGAAACCTGCGTTGACTCTTTGCAGCTTGATGAAACTATTTATCATCAAGCCAGCGCCGACGAGTAACACTACGCCGATGGCAACCTCGGCGACCACCAGCAGGTTGCGTAGCCTGCGGCCTGAGCTTCCCGCAGCGCTTCGTCCTTCATCTTTGAGGGCTTCATTCAGATCAAGCTTTGAAGCTTGCCATGCAGGCGCTAACCCGAAGATCAGAGTGGTGAGCAGAGTGAGCAGGAGCGTGAAGGCGAGTACGTGTCCATCAATCGCGGCTTCTTTGATACGCGGGATATTGTCAGGGCTTAGCGCGATTAGAGCGTCGCTGCCCCAGAGCGCCAGTAATAATCCGAGCGCGCCACCCGCGAAGGCCAGCAGAAAGCTTTCGGACAGAAACTGGCCGATAAGCCGCCAGCGACTAGCGCCGAGCGCCGCACGAACTGCTATCTCTTTCTGGCGAGAACTGGCGCGAGCGAGCAGCAGATTCGCTATGTTGGTGCAGGCGATGAGCAGGACGAATCCAACCGCGCCCAGCAGGATTATCAGGACGGGGCGGACGTTGCCTACAATCTCTTCGCGTAGCGGGACAATGTTCACGCCCCATCCGGCATTCGTATCCGGGTACTGCTGTTCAAGCCGTTGCGCAATAGTGCCTATCTCTGCTTTCGCCTGCTCTATTGTGACTCCCGGTTTCAATCGCCCTATGACCTTAAGATATTTACCCTCGCGGCTCTGAGCTTGTTGTGCCGACATCGCCATCGGTCTCCAGATTTCCACCTGATCGTCCAGAAAATTGAAATCTGACGGCATCACGCCAACGACGGTGTGACTCTTGCCATTGAGCATCACGGTTTGCCCTATGATCTGCCTGCTCGCGCCGAACTGCCTCTGCCAGAGCGCGTGACTCAGCACCACTACGTCGTCTCTGCCTTCCTGATCATCTTCAGCAGTAAGCACACGTCCCAACTCCGCCTCTGCGCCGAGCGTCTGAAAAAATCCGGCGGAGACCACCAGCGCATTCAAGCGTTGCGGATCGTCGCCGCCCGTCAGGTTGTAGTTCCAGTTGAGGTAAGCCGCGAGCGATTCAAACGACTGATTCTGGTTCTTCCAGTCAGTGAAGTTCGCTGAGCCGACAATCTCGTGATCCTGCCCCTTCTTTAAATTGTTCTCCCACACGGTCATCAAGCGATCCGAATTCCTAAAGGGCAGAGGACGCAACAGCACTGAGTTAACTACGCTGAAGATGGCTGTGTTAGCGCCTATGCCGAGCGCGAGCGCCATAACTGCAATCAGAGTGAATCCGGGACTCTTCATTAGCATCCTGAATCCATAGCGCAGGTCTTGAAAGAATGTATTCATCACTCCTCCGATTGCGGATTGAAAATCCGGCTGAAGAAATAAGCTCTTAATTCCAACTCAATTTCTTCTTCAAATCAGCATTCCGCAATTGAATATTCTGCATTCCGAAATCATTCGTATCTGAGCGCCACCATCGGATCAACTTTCATCGCGCGCCGCGCAGGGATATAGCAGGCGATAAACGCTACGAAAGAGAGAATCAGTGTGATACCTGCAAAGGTCGTAGGGTCTGTCGCGCTCACGCCGAACAGCAGACTAGACATCAGGCGCGTCACTGCGAACGCCGCCGCCAAACCTATGACCGCTCCGATTAATGCGAGCATCATCCCCTGTCCGACGACGAGTTTGAGAACGTCGCGGCGTTGCGCGCCCAGAGCCATGCGTATTCCGATTTCATGAGTGCGCTGCGCGACCGAGTAGGCCATCACGCCGTAGATGCCGACTGCGGCCAGCACGAGCGCGACGATTGCGAAAGCAGTGAGAAGCGTGACGGCTATGCGCTGTAGGAAGACGGAGCTTGAGCGAACCTGTTCCATAGTGGCTATGCCATAGACCGGCTGGTTCGGGTCTAGCGCCTGCACCTGGCTGCGAACCGGCTGCACGTAATTGAGCGGATCATTTTCCGTGCGCGCCACCACCGTCATCTCACGCGAAGCGACCTGTGCGTGTGGCTGATAAATCTCGCTTTCGGGTTTGCCTGCCAGCTCGCGCTTGATGTCGGCTGCCACGCCCACAATCGTCAGCCACGGGTTGCGCTCCGTTGGCCCAGCGTTTCTTATTCTCTTTCCCACAGGGTCTTCGTTGGGCCAAAACTTTCGGGCAATCGTTTCGTTGATGATCACAGCCGGAGTTGATTCCGCCGTGTCCTGCTCTGTGAATGGCCGTCCCTTGATTAGAGGGATTTCCATCGTCTGAAAATAGTCCGGGCTGATTGTTCGGAAGTTGGCTTCAGGCTCCTGACCATGAGGCGGCTCAGGTCTTCCTTCGAGCACCAGGAGCGTCGTTTGATTGCTGCCAGCAAGCGGAATGATATTGATGACGGACGCACTTCGCACGCCCGGCAAAGCTCTGACGCGCTCCAGAAGTTGACGATAGAAAGCGACCGCCTGTTCGTTCTCCTTGTACTTGGCGCGCGGCAGCGTCATGCTCATCGTCAGAACATTGTCAGGGTTGAAGCCGGGGCGGACATCCATCAACCGTGCGAAGCTGCGCATCATCAGGCCAGCGCCGATTAGAAGCATAAGAGAGAGCGCAAACTCTGCTACGACCAGAATGCTGCGCAGGCGGCTGCGCCCGCCGGAGTTTATTCCCTTCCCGCCTCCCTCCTTCAAGGTCTCGTTAAGGTTCGGCCTTGAAGCCTGTATCGCAGGGAAGAGTCCGAAGAAAATCCCCGTCAGGACAGAGACGCCCAGCGTAAAGAGCAGCACCTCTCGATTGATGCCTATCTGACTCCAGCCCGGAATGTATCTGATGAACTCGGCGGGAAAGAGAGAGACCAGAAGGTCAATTCCCCAGAGCGCGAAGAGAACGCCGAAGAACCCGCCGAGCAGGGCAAGCAGCGTGCTCTCTGTGATTAACTGTCTGACGATTCGCAATCGTCCCGCGCCGAGCGCAGTGCGAATCGCCATCTCTTTCTGACGGGCTGCGGCGCGCGCCAGCATCAGGTTGGCGACGTTTGCGCACGCTATAAGAAGCACGAAGCCCACGGCGGCCAGCAATATCAAGAGCGCCGCTCTGTAATTCCTGATAGTGTCCTGCAAGAACGGGATGACCGTGACGCGGCGTCCTGTGTTCGAGTCCGGGTACTGTCCTTCAAGATTCGCTGCAATCGAATTCAACTCCGATTCAGCCTGCTCTCTACCAGCGCCCGACTTCAAGCGTCCCACCACCAGCCAGAAGTGCGCGTGGCGCTCGTCCGGCTGGCTGCTTTGGTCGAGCGGGTAAGGTGCCCACATCTCGCTGCCCGCAGGGTAATCGAACTCCCGAGGCATTACGCCTACCACTGTGCGGCTGATGTTGTTGAGTTGAAGCGTCTTGTTGATTATGTTCGGGTCGCCGCCGAAGTGGCGCTGCCAGAAGCCGTAGCTCAGGATGACGAGTTTATCTCTGCCAGCCTGCTCGTCCTCTACAGTGAAAGTGCGCCCCAGGATTGGCGTCGCGCCGAATACCTGAAAAAAGTTTCCGCTGACAAGAAAGCCCTGAACTCTTTCGGGCGGGTCAACGCTGGATACGTTCACGCTCCACCACGAATAGCCGCCCAAGTTTTCAAACGAACTGTTCTGAGCGCGCCAGTCCAGATAGTTCGGGACGGAAGCTTCGTTATGCTCTACGCCCTGTGTAGGTATGGTCTCCCAGACCGTGACGATACGATTCATCTCCGGGAAGCGAAAAGGATGAAAAAGCAGTGCGTTGACCACAGAGAAGAGCGCAGTGTTCGCGCCAATCCCCAAAGCCAGAGCCAGCACTGCTATGGCCGTGAACGCCGGACTTTTCACCAACATGCGATAGCCGTAACGAATATCGTTTATGAGCGTATCCATCTCTATTGTTGAAAGCGTGCTCTGTAGAGGCAAACGCTGTTCTTAGCGAATAGCTGAAACTCCGAGCCACCTCTCTTCTCGCGCGCTTCTCTCCTTTCCTGAAGTTAAAGCCAGACCTCTCTCTCACCTGTACGATGTGAAATCCATCTGGTGCTTTCTTGAGGGGTTCGATATAACGCGCCCTCTCTCGTAATCGGAATGAATTGTCTTAACCACGTCGAAGAAGGCGGGGCGCAAGCTCTCGCTCTCAACAAAGAGCGACGAGGACTCTATGAGGAACGAAGCCTTTTCATAATCCGATTCGATGATCGCAGCAGAACCAAGCACTTCTCTCAGAGTCGTTTCGTTCTGCATTCTCTTCGCCAGCGCAGAGAGAAGTCTGTGGTGCTCGTAATCGGAACTGATCTTCGAGACGGTTTGAAAATAAGCGACATGCAGACGCTCGTCCGCTAAGAATTGGGTGGAGAATTCGGAAAGGAAGATGACTCTCTCGAAATCGGACGAGATGCCCGCGAGCATCTTTAAGAGTTGCACGCTCTCGTCTCGGCTCAGACTCCGCTTTGCAACTGCCGTGCGCACGCGCAGCCGCTCGTGGTCAGACTTTATCCTCTGCGCGGATTCAAACAGAGCGTTGAGCGACCCATCATTGCCCGTGAGCGTAGCGCTCACATCAATCAACAGTTGCGCCAGTTCGTAATCACCCCGTATTTCGTGCGATGCCTGTCTCAGTACGGTCTGAATAACTCCGGAGCTTAGATCGGCGTTCTTCACCAACTCCATGAAGTAGACTCGCTTGATGGTATCGCCTTCGAGCAGCGAAACCTCGCCGAGCACTGCGCTCACGCCGCCGCGCCTGAAAAGCCGCTGCGCTCTCACGCCAGCGTCCAGCCCTCCCTGTCGCACGGCTCTGAGTAGAATCTTAGCCATCCAACTGCGCGCGTCCGCGTCCTCCGAGCGCGTCTCGTGATTGACGCGGTACTCGCGTCGCACCTGGCCGCTTGAATCTCGCCACGCCTCGAACCTTCTGGTCTCTCCTCTCTGAGTCTCCTCGACGAGAATCGAGCCACTCTGGCCGATTGATTTTATGTCCGCGTAGTCGTCCGTGAATTCGACGGGTTTGACCACGCGCACCTCTATGCGCTCGCCCGTCTCCGTGTCCGTGCGTTTCCATGTCCAGACCGAGTGGCCGTCCGAATCATCGTCCTGCACTGTGGTGCGAGTCCCGTGTTGCACAAGCGTGAGATCGTATTGACCTGCCGCAAGCGTGCGCGGCGCGATGCCGCTTGCGACGAGCGCTAAGATGAGAAGAATTAGTTTAAGAGCTTTTGTAAACATCTGTTGAAATCTCCTAACGAATGAAATCTCTCTTACGGCCTGCCGCTTCATTATTCGTAACGAAGCGCGACCATAGGATCAACGCGCATGGCGCGGCGCGCAGGTACAAGGCAGGCCAGCAGAGCTACTGCCGTCAACAGCATCGCCACCCCTGCAAACGTCACAGGGTCAGTCGAACTGACGCCGAAGAGCAGGCTTGAGAGGACGCGCGTGATGGCGAATGCTGCGACCAGTCCGATACCAACTCCGATAAGTACGAGAAGCATTCCCTGACCTACGATCAGTTTAAGAATGTCCCGGACGCCAGCGCCCAGAGCCATGCGAACGCCTATCTCGTGCGTGCGCTGTGTGACCGAGTAGGACATCACTCCGTAGATGCCGACCATAGAGAGCAGAAGCGCGACCGCCGCAAATATTGTTAAGAGGAGCATGGCGAATCGCCGCGAGGCTATGGACTCGGAAATAACCTGTTCCATAGTGCGCGCGTCGTAGACAGGCTGGTTCTTATCTATCGCCAGAACCTGCTGGCGAACTGCGCCTACAAGAGTCAGCGGGTCGCCGTTTGTTCGTATGGATAGCGACATGCGACTCACTACGCGCGGGAGAAATTGTTCCGGCACCTGTTTGAACGAATAGTAGAACTGAGGATCAACCGGAGCTTCTCCGTCCAAACCGTAATGCTTGACGTGCTCGACTACGCCGACTATCTCAAATGGCGGCGTATCAGGGCCATTTTCCAGCCGCTTACCAATAGGGTCTTCGTTCGGAAAATATTTTTGCGCGAGCGATTCATCAATCACGACTACAAACGGGCTGCCCGCACGGTCTTGCTCCGTGAAATAGCGCCCTTTCTTCAGGTTGATTCCGAGCGTGCGAAAGTAGTCTGGAGTGACGATGTAAAGGACGCCCATCATCTCGTCCGTTGGCTTGATCTTGGGACGCCCCTCTACCCAGAAGCTATCTTCGGATGCCCCCTGAAAAGGAAGGCCATTCGAGAAGGCGACCGATTCCACGCCGGGCAGCCCTTTAATTCTCTCTTCAAGCTGCTCGAAAAAGAGGCGCACATTCTGCGCATCATTCGGTTTTGCGGCGTAGGAGAGTCGCATTGTTAACAGGTTGTGCGCGTCGAACCCTGTGCCGACCGTTCGTAAACGCCAGAGACTCTTGACCATCAACCCTGCGCCTATCAACAAGACCAGCGCTATGGCAACTTCGCCTATGACGAGCGCGCCGCGCATGCGATGACGGCTGCCCGTAGAGCCGCGCTCGCCTTCCTTGAGCGACTCGTTAAGATCAACTCTGGAAGCGTGCAGCGCAGGAACAAGACCGAAGAGAATTCCTGTGAGAACGGAAACGAGCATAGTGAACAGGAGCACTCGAATATCTATCGCGGCTTCGCTCAAGCGTGGGATTTCACCCGGCACAATAGACTTCAATGCATCCGTCCCCCAGAGCGCCAGCAACAACCCCACTCCACCTCCAACGAGCGAGAGCAACACGCTTTCGATCAAAAGCTGCTGGACGATTCGCCAGCGGCTGGCACCGAGCGCGGTGCGAATCGCAATCTCTTTCTGCCTTACGGCACTACGCGCGAGCAGCAGGTTCGCCACGTTGGCGCAGGCTATAAGAAGCACGAAGCCGACCGCGCCAAGTAGTATGAAGAGCGTTGAGCGCACATCCTGTACAGTGTTGTCGTAGAGCGATTCGATATGAATGCGACGGTCTGTGTTGGTCTGTGGATATTGCTGTCCCAGACGAGCCATGATTGCATCCATGTCTGCTCGACCCTGCTCCAGATTGACGCCGGGTTTGAGTCGTCCCAGAACATAAATGCCCGGATGCGAGCCACGCGATTGATAGAACTTTTCTTCCCCTTGCCCTATGAGAACATAGATGTCCGTGTCGGAGCCGAAACGAAAATCTGCGGGCGTGATGCCTATCACCGTGTAGCTCTGGTTATTGAGGGCTATCTGTTTTCCTATGATGCTCTCATCGCCGCCGAACCTTCTTTGCCAGAAGCCGTGGCCCAGGATCACCAGCTTGTTGCCGCCCACGTGATCCTCTTCTGAAGGGAAATCCCTGCCCTTGAGAAACTTTGCGCCCAGGGTCGAGAAGAAATTCGCAGAGACCATGCGCCCCGCTAATCTTTCCGGCTCGCCCGTGCCTACAAGATTAAAGCTGTCACGCCTGAAGGCTGCGACCTGCTCGAAGGCATGATTTTGTTCACGCCAGTCCAGAAAGTTCGGGTACGACACAGAGGTGTCCTGTGTTGCTCCCTTCTCCCAGAGGATGACAAGGCGGTCGGGTTCTGCATACGGCAACGGGCGCAGGAGCACAGCGTTGACTACGGAGAAGATTGCCGTGTTAGCACCTATACCGAGGGCAAGCACGAAGACGATCATCACCGTGAAGCCTGGACTCTTCACAAGCATGCGGTATGCGTAGCGTATGTTGTTTAAGAGAGTATCCATCTCTAAAGCGAGGCGGCTGAAGAAACGGCGAGCAACTCTGCTCCGGGTTAATAGCAGAACGCTTCGTCGCTACCTTTAGCGCCTCTCTCCTTTCTTGACCTGATGACAGCCTGAAATCGTATTAGCCCAAACTGCTTGCGCACGGCACGCGCGTGCCGTTTGCCAGTATGGCTAGAGAAGGAGAGGGATTAATCTGAAATCTACCAGACTAAAATTTTTAACTGCCTCGCTCCATTATTCGTAACGGAGCGCAACCATAGGATCAACCTTCATAGCTCTACGCGCCGGGATAAGACATGCAGCAAGCGCAATCCCTATCAAGAGCGCGGACACTCCGGCGAAAGTCATAGTGTCCGTCGGGCTGATACCAAAGAGCAGAGTTCGCATTACTCGCGTCGCAGCCACAGCCGTAACCAGACCGATGCCGACACCTATAAGAGCCATCTTCATGCCCTGGCGCAGTATTAGCTTGAGCACATCACCTCTTTGCGCGCCCAGAGCCATGCGTATTCCGATTTCATGAGTGCGCTGCGCGACCGAGTAGGCCATCACGCCGTAGATGCCGACTGCGGCCAGCAACAGAGCGACCCCTGCAAAGATTCCCAGCAACAGCATGTTGAATCGGCGCGCTGCGATGGAATCGGAAAGCAGTTCCCCCATAGGCTTGAACTCCGGGACGAACTGCTCGCGGTCAATCTCTTTGATTGTGTTGCGCACCGTTGCCATCAATCCGCCAGCGCCCTCTGTCCTGGAGCGCACGACCATCTCCATGAAGCGCTGCGGCGACTGGTCGTAAGGGATGTAGTATTCAGGCCCGGCCTCTTCGTCCAATCCCTCGTGATGCACGTCGCCCACAACGCCTACGATTTCACACGGCGGCGGGTTAGGATTCTCAGCGTCCGCGCCTATGATTACGGAGCGTCCAAGCGGCTCTTCGTTGGGGAAGAATTGTCTGGCGAAAGATTCGTTGATGATAACGACCTTTGGCGCGTCCTCCGTGTCGTGCTCTGTGAATGCGCGCCCGCGAGACACAGGGATGCGCATCACTCGAAAGTAATCCGGCGTGACGCGGCGGTAATTCGACTCAGGCTCGTGGCCCGGCTGAATGGGCGGAGCGCCGGCTATGGTGAAAGTCACGGAAGACGAATTGCCGCTCAAAGGCAGCGGGTTAACAAAGCCAACGGACTCGACTCCCGGCAAAGCTGCGACGCGATTTAGAACTTCATGAAAGTAGAGCTTCTGCTCGGCGGGTTGAGGGTATTTCACTCGCGTCACGGAGAGCGAAGTCGTCAGAACATTGCGCGCGTCGAAGCCGGGGTTGACCGAGCGCAAGAGCACGAAGCTTTTAATCATCAGCCCCGCGCCGATAAGAAGAACCAGCGATAGCGCCATCTCGGCTACAACCAGAAGCGCGCGAACGCGCGAACGCGAGCCGCCTTCTGTAGAGCCGCGCCCCCCTTCTTTCAGACTTTCGTTAAAATCAACCTTTGAAGCTTGCAGCGCGGGCACAAGGCCGAAGAAGATGCCCGTCACCAAAGAGACCGCAGCCGTGAACAAGAGCACGCGCCCGTCCAAACCAACTTCATTCAGGCGCGGTATGTCCAGAGGGCTTGCGGCTACAAGCAGGTCAACTCCCCACATCGCCACGAGCAACCCGAGGATTCCGCCCGTCAAAGACAACAGCAAACTCTCCGTCAGCAATTGTCTTAGTATGCGCTTCCGGCTCGCGCCTAAAGCCGTGCGTATTGCTATCTCCTTCTGTCTTGCAGTGGCACGCGCGAGCAGAAGATTCGCCACGTTTGCGCAGGCGATTAACAGGACGAAGCCCACAGCCGCGAGCAGAACCAGAAGCGAGTGTCGAAGGTTGCCCACAACATCTTCATGCAGCGGGACGATTGACGTGCCGAGCGTGAACCCTTCGTCCGGGTGCTCCTGTTCGAGACGTTCGCCTATGGCTCGCATCTCTGTGGTCGCCTGCGCGTAGCTCACATTCGGCTTCAATCGCCCGACGACTTTGAGAAAGTGTGAGCTTCGTTTTGTCGCGTTGTCGCCTATGGACGGAGCCAGAGGTTGTATGAAATCTGTCCTCGGCTCATCAACAGGGAACTTGAAGTCCTGCGGCATCACGCCTATGACGGTCGTAGCCTTGTTAGAGACTCTAATCTGCTTACCGAGGATGCTAAGGTCAGAGTTAAAGCGGCGACGCCACATGTCATAGCTGATGATGATGACAGGAGCGCTGTCTGGCCGCTCTTCATCGCGCGTAAAGAAGCGCCCCATCTGCGGCTCTATGCCAAGCACACGCGAGAAGTCTGCGGAAGCCACCACGCCGATCATCCGCTCAGGCTCGTCATTGGTGTTCGTTAGAAGCGTGCCCGCCCTGTTGTAAACCGCGAGCGCCTCGAACGTCTGTGTAGAGTCTCGCCAGTCAATGAAATCAGGATAAGAGACTACAATCGCTCTGTTCGCATCATCCACACGACCGTGCACTGCGACGATACGGTCGGGGTTGCTGAAAGAGAGAGGCCGCAGAATCACGCCGTTGACTACGGAGAAGATTGCGGTGTTCGCACCTATCCCTAAAGCGAGCACGAACACAGCGACAAGCGCGAAGCCCGGACTCTTCCTGAGCATACGGAAGCTGTAGCGCACATCCTTCAGCAATGTATCCATCGTCCCTCCCTTATTCGTAGCGAAGCGCAACCATAGGATCGACGCGCGTTGCACGGCGCGCAGGTATCAGGCAGGCCATAAGCGCAACACCTGCTAAAAGCAGCGCGATGAGCGCGAAGGTAACAAGGTCTGTTGGACTCACTCCGTAGAGCAGGCTGCCCATGATGCGCGAAACGGCGGCGGCGGCCAGAAGCCCTAAGCCAATGCCTATCAATGCCAGCATCATTCCCTGCCTCAAGATTAGCTTGAGCACGTCGCGCCTTTGCGCGCCCAGAGCCATACGAACTCCAATCTCGCGCGTTCGCCCCGCCACTACAAAACTCATCACGCCGTAGATGCCTATGGTCGCAAGTATGAGAGCAAGGACGCCGAAACTGCCCAGCACAGTCGCGGCCATGCGCGCCGGGAACAGAGGCACGTTCATATGCTCGGTCAACGTCTCCACGTTATAGAGAGGCAAAGCCGCATCAAGGTTCTGTATCTCGCGGCGCAAGCCTCGGATGGCAGCTTGCGGATCACCCATCGTGCGCGCAACCAGCGTCACGTTGTTGCTGTAGTCGCGCAAGAGCGGACGATAGAAAGCTGGCTTGGGGTCTTCGCCCAAACTGTTGTACTTGCCGTCGGCGGCCACGCCTATCACTTCCCAGAACGGATCATTGGGGCCACCGAAGTTAAAGCGCCGACCTATGGCCTCCTGAGCAGGAAAGAATTTTCGCGCGAACGTCTCGTTGATGATTGCAACGCGCGACTCCCTTTTGTTCTCCTGCTCTATGAAGTCGCGCCCGCGCAGGGGAATCTCCATCGTGTGGAAATAGTTCGGGGTGATGTAGTTCGGAATGGCCTGCGGCAAACTGCTGGTGCCTGTGAACGACTGCCCTTCGACGTAGATGGTCGAATAGCTGTAATCGAGCGTGAGAGGAACCGTCGTAGTTAAAGCAACGGAGCGCACGCCCGGTACGGTTTGCGCGTGCTCTATGACCTGCTTATGAAACTCGCGCCCTTTCGTCTCGTCGTAGCCTTGAAGTCCCACATCGAACGAGAGCGCAACGGCGTTCTCTGGATTAAAGCCGGGTCGCATTGATTGAGCGGCCTGCAAGCCCCTGACAATAAGCCCGGCACAAATCAACAGCACAAGCGATAGAGAAACCTGCACGACGACCAGCGCGTTTCTCAGACGCGAGCGCCGGAATCCGCCCATAGAGGCTTCATCTTTGAGCGCGGGCACGAGGTCTGGTCTGGATGCCTGAAGCGCCGGAAGAAGACTGAACACAATGCCGGAGAGTAGGGAAACTGCGAGCGTGAAAAGTACCACGCGCCAGTCTACGCGCAGGTCGAAGACGAGCGCGATGTCTGTGGGAAGCCGTATAGCCGCAACCAGATCATTGATCCATGCGGCAAGCAATAGACCGCAGACGCCGCCCGCCAGCGAGAGCAGAACGCCCTCGGTCACAAGCTGACGAACCAATCTTGCACGGCTCGCCCCCAGAGCCAGACGAATCGCAATCTCTTTGCGACGCTCTGTGGCGCGCGTCATCAGCAGGTTCGCCAGATTCACACAGGCCAGCAACAATACGAGCGTGACCACAACCATCAGGACGCCGGTGAAACCAATGACAGCGTTTCGTATGTCGGGGATGAAAAGCCCCGGCGACATCAGCCGAACGCCGCGACCCTGATTTTCGTCAGGATGTTCTACACCCAACTGTAGCGTTATGGCTTCGAGCGCACTTTCGGCCTGTGCGGATGTGACGCCCGGTTTCAGCCTGCCTAAGACGAAGAGATTATCGTCCTCGCGGTTGTCCAGCCACCCGCTTCCAGGCTCTATAACTTTCGCCATCATCGCAGGCACGAACAACTCCGCCCCGTATGCGATCTCAGTTCCACTGAAACCTTTGGGCGCGACGCCGACGACAGTGAAAGCGCGACCGTTGAGCAAGATGCTCTTGTTGATGATCCCGGAATCTCCTCCGAAGCGACGCTGCCAGCAGCCGTAGCTCATCACAACGACCGCGTGCGAGCCTTGCGTCTGATCTTCTTCGGGCAGAAACCAGCGCCCCATTGCGGGCTTGATGCCCAGCACGTCGAAGTAATTGCCCGACACGATGAAGCCCCACACGCGCTGGTTGTTGCCCTGATTGCTCAAACTCATAGGCGCGAAGCGATACGCGAGCATCCCTGAGAGAACGTCACCGCTTCGGTCTCTATAGTCCAAGTAGTTCTGGTAAGACTGAATGGTGTAGTCAGCGCCGTTGTGCAGCGTGCCGTAAACTTCTACGATCTGTTCCGGGCGCTCTACAGGCAGAGGTCTGAGCAGCACAGTGCTGACCAGACTGAAAATGGCCGCGTTCGCGCCTATGCCGAGCGCGAGCGAAATGATTGCGATGACGGTGAACGCCGGACTCTTGCGCAATCTGCGGAATCCATAGCGAACATCTTGCGAAAGCGCTCCCATAACTCCTCCCGTTGCGGAATTCGGATTGCGGATTTAAGAAAGGGATTGAATCGGATTGATAATTCGCTCGTCTTCAGTAGTGGCTCAGTTTGAATCTCTGACTCTCTAATTTATCGGCTCTCTCGAATTGAAACCGACCCGCTACTGCCTCTTCAATCTGCTTTCCATAGAGAATTCATCACGCCGCCTCCATACTCTCTTCCTTCTCATGCAGCCTCTGCGCTCTCTTCTTCCTTCACCACGCGACCATCAAAGAGATGTATGGCGCGGTCTGCGTATCGCGCGTAGCGCGGGTCGTGCGTCACCATGCAGATGGTCGCTCCGCCCTGATGAAGCTCACGAAGAAGTTCCATCACCGCTTCGCCATTCGTAGAATCGAGATTTCCTGTTGGCTCGTCTGCCAGAAGGATTAGCGGTTGACCTGCGACTGCGCGCGCTACAGCCACGCGCTGCTGCTGGCCGCCGGACAACTGGCTGGGAAGATGTTTGGCACGGTGCGCCATGCCCACACGCTCAAGCGCTGCCGTCACGCGCTTGCGCCGCTCGGCTGCGTTCAGGCCCCTGTAGGTCAGCGGCAACTCTACGTTCTCGTAAACGGTCAGGTCACCGATGAGATTGAAGCTCTGAAAGATGAAGCCCACTTCGCGGTTGCGTATGCGCGCTCGCTCGGACAATGACAGGTCTGCCACGGGCTTATCGTCGAGCCAGTATTCGCCGTCGCTTGGCGAATCCAGAAGGCCAAGGATGGAAAGCAGCGTTGACTTGCCGCAGCCGGACGGGCCTGTGATCGAAACGTACTCGCCGGAACTTATTTCAAGATGAGTGCCGGAGAGCGCGTGCGTCTCAACTTCGTCCGTGTAGAAAACTTTCGTCACGCCTTCAAGGCGAATCATAGGTTGAGTGGATTGGGTCATTAGTCTTCTCCCAAGGGACGGGGGCAGTTCTTAATTGCCGGGAGGTTCTAAAAACCGGCTACAGAAACTGCTCCCCGCGCCCTGTCTTCAGTTCAAGCGAATGCGGTTGTAGTTGTCCCATTGCGAGGTGTCCGAAAGAATCACCTGATCGCCGGGTTGTAAGCCTTCAATGATTTCGACTGCGTTGACGGAGCTGCGCCCTATCTTCACCTGAACGCGAGAAGCGCCGCGCCCGTCCGGGTCTAGTTTGAACATGCTGACTGTGTTCTGTTGCTGGCCGAACGCAGGGCGACCGACATACACGACATCGCTCAAGCGTTCGAGTTCGATTGTCCCGTCCACGCTTAAATCCGGTCGCGCTCCTTGCGGCAACTCTCCGTCAAGCGCGACATCAACAGCGACCGTGCCCTGTAGCGCCGCAGGGTCAATGCGACTGACGTGGCCTGGGATGATTCCGTTGCGTGTGTCAATCGAAGCCTGTTGGCCCAACTGAATATCCCGAACCTGCGTCTCGCCTATCCTCAATTCAGCTTTCAGCTTCTGCTGCTCCGCAACGCGCGCAAGATTAGTGCCGGGCTGAATCTGCTGGCCCACCTCCACGTCCATTCGCTGCAACACGCCTGAGAGGCCCGCGACTACGCGCAGGGTCTGCACCTGATTACGCTTGAGTTCGAGCAGGGCGCGCAGTTGGGAGATGCGTGCCTGCTGCGCGGCCAACTGCGCCTGTGTGGATTTCGCTGTGGCATCCAGGCGTCTCTGCTCTATAGCGTAGCGGTTCGCAAGCTCTTCGGCGCGAACCTTCGAGAGCTTGTAATTAAGCGGAGCTATCAGACCATCTCTGGAAAGTTGCTCATCCGTGTCGGCTTGAATCTTGGCCTGCTCGTATTCGGCGCGAACCTGAGCGGTCTGCGACTGCTGAGTCATCCTGTCGCTCTCAAGGCGCACTTTCAGGTTGTTGTAGTCTGCCTCGCCCGCCTGTAGAGCGAACTGAGCGTCCTGCGCTTCCTGCCCAAGTTTCGGGTTGACGAGTTCCAGCAGCACAGTGCCCGGCCCAACGGCTGTTCCCGGCTGTATCAGAATTCGCTCGACGCGCCCTTCGGTTGATGCGGCGATTACGCGCACATCTTCGGGTACGAGCGAACCGTTGCCGCGCACCTCGCGCAGCATTGGCCCACGCTTCACGGTATCAATCAATACGGTTGAGCGCTCGACCGACGGCGCAGCCGGTTTTAATCGTGAGATTCCGAAAGTGACAAGCGCAATGCAGGCCACAGCCGCGACGGCAATAGCCGCCTGGCGCACACGCTTATTGCGCTTCGTCTTAGTTTTGCGAGGTACGTCCATTCGTGACTCCTGGACAAGTTGTAGCGACCCGCGTGCCATTCGAGTAAATACAGGTTAAGTGATTAAATAATTCCAGATAACGATGGAAGCACGCCCACGCCTCTTCCCCTTAATTTCCCGCTTCCGGGAAAACACCGTCCGAAAAAGCAATGATGAATGCAGAGTGCAGAATGATGAATCATAAGAAGTTGTCTTGAGTTCATCATTCTGCACTCTGCGTTCATCATTGCTCTTCGACCCACCCGTCGGAGAGCTTGATGGTGCGATGGCCGTAAGCGGCGTTCTGCTCGGAGTGCGTGACCTGAATTATGGTCGTGCCCTGCTCATTCAGCCGCTTGAAGAGTTCCATGATCTCGCGCCCCTGATCGGAATGTAGATTTCCCGTAGGCTCATCAGCCAGAATCAACCGGGGGTTCATCACTACGGCACGCGCAACTCCTACGAGTTGCTGCTGGCCGCCCGATAGCTGATGCGGATAAAGGTCTTTCTTGCCGACTATATGAAAGCGGTCTAGCGTGTCCGCGACAATGCTTTCGCGCTCCGTTTTCTTAACGTCTTTGTATGAGAGAGGGACTTCCAAGTTTTCATAAACGGTCAGGTCATCCAGCAGGTGATAACTCTGGAATACGAACCCTATGTATCGCTTGTGAAGCTCAACACGATCTTTCCTGCTCATCTTGTGAACGGGCTGATCCATGAAGTAATACTCGCCAGTCCATGCGCTGTCTAACATGCCCAGAATGTGCAGCAGCGTAGTCTTCCCGGAACCTGACGGCCCCATTATCGAAAGAAACTCTCCGTCACGAACATCAAACGTCACGCGACGCAGGATGTAGGATTTCTGCGCGCCGTGCTCGTAACATTTCTCAATATTATGTAGCTGAATCATGCTTTCTCTCCGGTAGTCCGGCTCGTGCCTAACTCTCTGCCTGCTTTATCAGCGCATAAGGGAATTCCCATGCCACTCTTGATTGAAGCTGCCAGAACTGAATTAAGCTGATTTAGATAGGTTGAGGGTTACACTGCCTTTACCATTTCCGGGACTGAGGTGTTCGGATTCGATAAGAGATTGCGGAATGGGATGAGGGAGAAAAAGTTATGGGCAGAGATCGAATTAGGGCGGATTACCAATGAGTGTACGGCGCGCTCACGGTCAGTACCGCCTGCTTAAGCTGGGCGGTACTGACATGTACACTTAACTCTCGTCAGAGATTTTTTGCGAAGAATTGGAGCACACGCTGCCATGCGTCACGGGCAGCCTGCTGGTTATATACCTCTGGCCGCTGGTCGTTGAAGAAAGCGTGATCGGTATCAGGATAGATGTGCATCTCTGCCTGCTTGCCAAGCTCTTTTAATTTCGCCTCCAACTCCTTCACTGCTTGAGGCGGCACTGATTTGTCACGCTCGGCGTAAATGCCCAGAACAGGAGATTGCAGGCTCTCAAGGTCTGGCTTCACGTTCGGGTGTATGCCGTAAAATATGGCGCACGCGCCGACCTGCGGGTTCTTGCTCGCGGCGTAGAGCGAAAGCGCCCCTCCCATGCAAAACCCTATCGTGCCGACCCTTTTGCCCGTAGTCGCATCATGATTGAGCAGATACTGAATAGCCCCGCGCAGGTCTCTCTCCGCCTCGTCAACGCGCAGAGCCATCATCAGCTTTCCGGCCTCGTCCGGCGATCTGGTAGTCTCGCCGTGATAGAGGTCTGGAGCGAGCGCAACATACCCTTCGTTTGCGAACCTGTCGCACACGTCTTTGATATGATCGACAAGCCCCCACCACTCTTGAAGGACGATTACGCCCGGCCCGCTCGCCTTTGCCGGAATCGCCAGATAACCGCCGGTCGTACCACCGTTGCTCTGAAACTCGATCATCTGCCCTGTCATGAAGCCTCCTGTCAAAATCTGGAAAAAGTTAAGTAGTGAGTCAGAGAACTAAGGCCGATTCTTTTTCTGCTATCTTATCTCAAACTGAATCACCACTTCATCCTTCACCGAAAACTTGCGGGCACACGGCTCGTTGAACCTTGCCAGTCCACTGGCTCTGCTTCCCCGTTTCATCCTTCCTGAGCGCGCGGCTGCCCATCATTCATCATCGCCCCGTCCCAGCGATTAATTACGTCCAGATGTATCTCGAATTGATCCAGAGTCCGCATAGCGATGTGATTGATTATGTCATCAATGTTCTGCGGGTGGTTGTAGAAGGCTGGAACAGGCGGAAGTATCACTACGCCCATGCGCGATAGCTTCAGCATGTTTTCAAGGTGAATGTCGTTGAAAGGCGCTTCGCGCGTGAGCAACACAAGCTTACGCCGCTCTTTCAAGATAACGTCAGCCGCGCGATGAATCAGGTTGTCGGCGTACCCGTGCGCTATGGCTGAAAGCGTCCTCATGCTGCAAGGCGCGACGACCATGCCCAGGGTTATGAAAGAACCGCTTGAGATGGCCGCGCCCTGATTGCCCGGCTGGTAGCTATGCGTCGCAAGCTCCTGCACCTGCTCGACCGTAAATGTAGTCTCGTGCGTGAGCGTGCGCGCCGCCCACTTGCTCATCACAAGGTGCGTCTCTACGCCCGAGCCTTGCAGCATCTCCAAGAGTCTCACGCCGAAGATAGTTCCCGTAGCGCCCGTTATGCCTACAATAAGTCTGGCCGGTTTCGTTTTATCCATTTTCAAAAACCTTCCGAACGATAAGAATTACCTTCTACACGTATGCTTCTATGTTATCACTTTGCGACTTTTATCAGGGCATTGGACGCAGGATCAATCATGTCCTGATTTGAAATTCCTGGCCTGATAAACATTGGCCCTTATTTTCTAACCCGGACACTACTGCCGGATCAATTCGTTAGCCGCCAGCGACCGTATGCGACGAAAGCCGAAAGAAGTCCCACAACCAACGGGATCAGCGCCAGCTTGACATCACCGCCCACCAGCGTCAGCACAGTCGCACCCGCCATGATTATCACCAACCCGGCGGCGGCCAACGGTGTCAGACCTCGCCGGATGCGCAGGAGTCCGGGGAGAATCAGACCTAGCGCTCCGAGCACCTCGGTCACGCCTATGAACCGCAGGAACAGTCCCGGCAGCGGTATTGGCCCCTTCAGCGCATCGAGCGGCAGAATCAGTTTTATTCCACCTGTGAACAGAAAAATGAGCGCGAGCAGAACCTGAACGATCCACAGCGCATAGGTCATGAGCGGTCTGCTGCGTGGCGACTGGTCGGCATCTTCCTTCACGGGGCGTGTGGAATATTTTCTTTCGGCCATGCTTCTTCTCCTTGCTTTTCAACTAGCGCACAATAGTCGTCTACTGGGCGGCTTTATTTTGACCTGACGATAGCTTTGACATAAAAGAGTCATGCATTATTACTTTTCACAGAGGAGCACTGTCAACGAGCACTGCAAAATACCAAAGCGCGCGCCCCCTAATAGTCTGGATACTGCTCTGCGGCATCTGGGGTTCGACGTGGGCATTTATCAAACTCGGCTTGCGCGACCTGCCGCCAATTACGTTTGCCAGCATGCGGTTCATTATCTCCGTCGTTCTGCTTATGCTCATCGCCTGTTTTCGACGCGCAAAGTTGCCCCGTACACGTGATGAGTGGGAACTTCTGGCGACGACGGGCATCCTCCAATTCGCAATAAATTATGGTCTGGTTTTCTGGGGCGAGAAATATATCTCGTCGGGGCTGGCAGCGCTATTGCAAGCGACGATTCCGCTTTTCGGCCTGCTCATCGCGCACAAATATTTGCCGAGCGAGCCTTTAACATTCATTAGATTAGGCGGCATTGTAATCGGGCTGGTGGGTGTGGGCGTCATCTTCTCAGATCAACTGGGCATCGGAGATGCATGGTCAACTTGGGGGAGCGTTGCGATACTTATTGGCGCATTAGCTGCCGCCTATAGCAACGTGCTGGTCAAAGTGCGCGGCGCGAAGTTTGACATCAGTGTGCTTGTTGCCGGACAAATGCTTTGTGGACTCTTGCCGCTTATCATTTTCAGCTTTATTAAAGAGGGCAATCCGCTCGATTTGCATTGGACGCCCGTGGCGATTGTCTCCGTTTTCTACCTTGCGCTCGTCGGTTCAGTCGCAGCGTTTATGCTCTATTACTGGCTCGTTCGCAACATGACTGTTACGAACACGCAGTTGATCTCGCTCGTCACACCGGCGGTCGCCGTGTTGCTCGGCGTCATCTTTTTAGATGAGCGATTTACATGGCGCATAGCATTGGGTGGAGTTGGAATATTCGTAGGTATCGTTATCATTATCTTCCGCCGTCACAAACCGCCGCGCGACTTGCAAGAACCGTTGAGCGGATGAATAAGATGATGGCGACCATCAACGGCATCTGGGCGAGATTGCGCAATACAGGGTAAACTTACATATTCGCAAATGGGACTGTCGTGACTGCTCCTACGGTTAACAAATGAATCAACTTGCTGATTGGCGGTATCGAAGTTAATGAAAGAGTTTACTGATAATGAATTCATCGGCGGACATCTGATGATTATCGGCGGCGCAGAGGATAAGTATAACGAGCGTCGCCTGCTGCGTAAGTTCGTCGCGCTCGCGGGTGAACAAGAGGCGCGCGTACTGATAGTCCCTGTCGCGTCAGATTATCCTGAATTCTCCGCAGACGTTTACATGCAGACGTTCCGCAATCTCAATCTACAACAGGTCAAAGTCCTGCGCGCCACTTCGCGTCAGGCAGTGATTGATTCGGATGCGAAAAGTTTGCTTGAAGATGTGACCGGCGTGTTTATTTCAGGCGGCGACCAGATGCGCCTGGTTTCAATGCTCGGCGGCACTGAGTTTGCCCGCTTGCTGGAAGAGCGCGTTCGTCAGAGTCCTCTGGTGCTCGCAGGGTCCAGCGCGGGCGCGGCGGGCATGAGCGCGACGATGATCGTGCGCGGCGACGCCACTTCGCATCCAAACAAAAACTCCATACGTCTCTCGCCGGGGCTTGGGATTTTACAGAACATCATTATTGACCAGCACTTCACCGAACGAGGTCGTTTGAGCCGACTCATCACCGCTGTCTCTTACAACCCGCGACAACTCGGAATCGGAATTGACGAGAACACTGCTGTCATTATCTCAAACGACGGCACGCTCGAAGTTTGCGGCGACGGCACTGTAACCATCGTTGACGGCTCGCGTATCTCCTATAATGACATTGCCGAAGTGGGGGATTTCAATCCCTTCGCGGTGGCAGGAATACAGTTGCACATTCTGCGCGACGGACTGCATTATGACTTTGCACGGCGCGCGCCCGTGCCCGTCACCGAAGAGTTTTTACTGCCGGACATTGAATAAACTATGAACGATGAACGCAGAATGATGAACTGAAATAAACTGTCTTTCATTCATCGTTCATCGTTCCGCGTTCATCATTTACTGCTATGCGGATTCTCGACATTAAAGCGTTGCGCGGCCCGAACTACTGGAGCGGTTACCGGAACAAGCTGATCGTGATGCGGCTTGATCTTGAAGACTTTGAAGAGAGGCCGACTGACAAGATCGAAAATTTCAGCACGCGCCTGCCGGAGTTAATGCCGAGTCTAGTCAATCACGGTTGCAGTTATCAGGAGCAGGGAGGCTTCCTGCGCCGTGTAGAGGAAGGAACGTGGGCAGGGCACGTCATCGAGCATCTCGCGCTGGAATTGCAGACGCTCGCCGGAATGGACACGGGCTACGGGCGCACGCGCGAGACCAGTCAAGTGGGCGTCTATAACGTGGTCTTCAGTTATATAGAAGAAGAGGCGGGGAAATATGCCGCACGCGCTTCCGTCAAAATCTTTGAAGACCTCGCCGCTAACCTTCCGCTTGATGAACTGAAGCAAGCTCTAGCCGACGACGTGCAGCGCCTGCGCGAGATACGCGAAGACGTGCGCTTTGGTCCATCCACAGGAGCTATCGTTCAGGAAGCAGAGAACCGCGACATCCCGCATATACGCCTCAATACGCAATCGCTTGTCCAACTAGGCTACGGCGTCAACCAGCAGCGCATTCAGGCCACCGTCACCGGACGCACCAACATGATCGCCGTTGATCTGGCAAGCGACAAAGACGCTACGAAAAAACTTCTGGGTAACATGGGCGTTCCTGTGCCGCGAGGGATTCTGATTGTTGACGAGGACGAAATCGACAGGGCAGTCGAGCGATTGGGCTTTCCAGTTGCCGTCAAACCGCTTGATGCCAATCACGGGAAGGGAATCACAGTCGGCTTGAACACGCTCGAAGAAGTCCGCGCGGCGTTCCCGCTGGCTAAAAAATATTCTCGCTACGTTATCCTCGAACAATCACTGACGGGACAGGACTTTCGCGCGCTCGTCGTTAACAACCGGCTCGTTGCGGTTGCAGAGAGAATCCCCGCCCACGTCATAGGCGATGGCCTCCACACGATTCAAGAGTTGATTGACATCACGAACGAAGACCCGCGACGCGGCTACGGCCATGAGAAGGTATTGACGCAAATTGACGTGGACGCGCAGACAGAGAGTTTGCTGGCCGCGCACGGCTACACGCTTGAGACGGTGCTGCCAGCGGGTGAGATGTTTCGTCTTAAAACCACTGCGAACATTTCAACCGGCGGAACGGCGATTGATCGCACGGATGAGGTTCACCCGTTCAACATCTCGCTGTTTGAGCGCATCGCACGCATTATCGGATTGGACGTGGCTGGCATTGATGTGGTCGCGCCAGAACTTTCTACGCCGCTCACGGAGAACGGCGGCGGCATCATAGAGGTCAATGCCGCGCCAGGCTTTCGTATGCACCTAGCGCCAAGCGATGGCATTGCGCGCAACGTCGCAGAGCATGTCATAGACATGCTCTTTCCTCCGGGCACGCCATCGCGCGTGCCTGTTATCGCCGTCACCGGCACTAACGGAAAGACTACGACGACGCGCCTCATCGCGCACATAGTCAAGAACTCCGGCTTCAACGTCGGCTTCACCACGACCGAAGGCATCTACATCGGCAACAGTCTCATTCAACCCGGCGACAACACCGGCCCCGTCTCCGCGCAGCTTGTCCTCAAAGACCCGACCGTCGAACTCGCCGTATTGGAGACGGCGCGTGGCGGCATCATACGCGCCGGACTCGGTTTCGACCGCTGCGACATAGGCGTCGTGATGAACGTTACGGTTGACCATCTCGGCTTGAAGGACATAGAGACGATTGAAGACATGGCACGTGTCAAAGCGGTCGTGCCGCGCGCCGTCAGTGAGAGCGGTCACGCCGTTTTGAATGCTGACGATGAACTCGTCTACGCGATGCGCGAAGACACGCCGGGACGTGTCGCGCTCTTCAGTATGGAAGAAGAGAATCCGCACATCGTAGAGCATACTCAGGAGGGCGGCATCGCCTGCGTCTTCGAGAACGGCTACGTCACGCTGCTCAAGGGCAGGTGGAAGGTGCGTGTCGAGAAGGTCATCAACATTCCGTTGACCTACGGCGGGCGCGCCGCGTTCATGATTCAGAACGTGTTGGCCGCAACGCTCGCCGCATACCTGCAAAACATCAGCATTGAAGATATACGAGTCGGTCTGACAACCTTCGTGCCATCGGTTGCGCAGACGCCCGGACGTTTGAACCTGATAGAGATGGGCGACTTCACTGTGCTGATAGATTTTGCTCATAACCCCGCTGGCATGGAGGCGCTGCAACGTTTCATCAGTAAGTTTCCGAACAAGACGAAGATAGGCGTAATCGGCGGCACGGGCGACCGCCGCGACGACGACATACAGCTTTACGGGCGCATGGCCGCGCAGATGTTCACCAGCGTCATCGTGCGCGAAGACGACGATTTGCGCGGACGCGCTGCCGGAGATGCAACACGCCTCGTCATCGAAGGCATCAAGAGCGTCAAGCCGGAGATGCCTATAAAGGAGATTACGGACGCGCGCGAAGCCATTAACTACGCGCTTCGTCACGCGCGCAAAGGCGAGTTGCTGGTGATTCTTGCAGACAACGTTAGCCGCTCAATCGAAATCGTCAGCAAGTTTCATGAACAACGCACGCCGGTCAAGGTTGTTCATGAAGACATCCCTAATCTTCATGCCTGAAGCTTCAATCACGATAGATGGCAACCTGCGCTTCCTGCCCTGACGTTATCCACGCGCGGTACATGCCTTCGCAATTAAACGGCAGCGTGATGTTTCCCATGTAATCTACTGCGACCAGACCACCCTCGCCGCCCAACTCGCCGAGTGTCACTTCTACGACCTGCTCGCAAGCCTCATCGAGCGTCAATCCCCTGTACTTCATCAGGCACGCCGCATCGTAGGCCGTGACCGCGCGTATGAAGAACTCGCCGTGACCTGTGCATGAGACGGCGCAGGTGCGGTCGTCCGCGTAAGTGCCAGCGCCTATGAGCGCCGTGTCGCCAACGCGCCCGAAGCGTTTGTTGGTCATGCCGCCGGTCGAAGTCGCCGCCGCGAGATGTCCCTGCGCGTCGCGCGCGACCGCGCCGACCGTGCCAAACTTTTTCACAGGCGAATGATCCAGACTCACTTCCTCGTCGCGCCGCGCATGCAATAATTGTTCGTACCTGAACCGGTCAAAGAAATATTCGGGCGGCGCAAACTCTAAGCCTACTTCGCGCGCAAATTCCTCCGCGCCGCTCCCGCACAGAAGCACGTGCTCCGTCTCTTCCATCACCCGGCGCGCGAGTATGATTGGATTTTTAATGCCGCTAACAGCCGCCACTGCTCCGGCGCGTAAATCCTTGCCGGACATAATCGCCGCGTCCATCTCATGCTTCTCGTTGTGCGTAAAGACCGAGCCGCGTCCGGCGTTAAAAAGCGGATTATCTTCCAGCACGCAGACGGCACGCTCAACTGCATCCATAGCCGAGCCTGTGTCGCCGAGCACCTGCCAACCTCGAAGCAAAGCTTGCTGCAAGCCGTCTCTGTAAGCGCCTTCACGTTCGGCGCTCATCTCGTCGCGGCGAATTGTCCCGGCACCGCCGTGTATGGCGAGCGCCACCTTCGCTTCCGTCTTCGTTTCAGAGTTCATGATTGAGAGAATGAAAAGTTTCGCCGTGTACGTCAACCCCATACCGTCGAAAATGCAACACCACAGTGTCGATAGCCGACACTGCGCTTCCTCTAATAGCAATACATATTGATTCCTTCACGCTTGACAAAGAATGAGAAATAGAACTACTTTAGTTACATTTGAAATGTAACTAAAGTAGTTCTATTTGACGACGGGCGGGATATGGCGGCCAACACACGTTTTGCAGTAGCGATTCACGCGATGGGGATGCTGGCATTTGGCGAGGAGTTGAATGTCACTTCGGACGACATTGCAAAGAGCGTTCGCACCAATCCGGTAGTAGTGCGGCGGCTGCTGGCGCAGCTTACCCGGCGTGGACTGGTAGCAATAAAACTGGGAGCAGGTGGCGGAGCGCGCTTGACGCGCCCGCCGGAGCAAATCACGCTCTCTGACATTTACCTTGCGCTGGAGGAGGGGCCGCTCTTTCAAATCCCTCTGCTGGACGAGACGCACGAATGCGCGGTCGGACGAAGCGTTGGCCCCGTCCTGACGGGTGTTTTGGCTGTAGCCGAAAAGGGTCTACTTGCCGAACTGCAATCTGTCACGCTCTCTGACGTAATCGGCAAAGTAATCAGACGTATGAAGAGACAGGGCTGCGCGCGCAGTGCGCCTTCGGCTGCATGGCGACATCGAAAGAGGAATGATGGCTGAACAAACAAAGAAAAAGATACGCTGGTCTGACGCATGGGGCGATGCGCGGGAGTTGGTGTGGACGCACCGCCGCCGTCTTGAATTGGGCGCAGTATTGATGATTATCAATCAGGCGATGGGGCTTGTGTTACCGGCCTCGACCAAGTACCTGATAGATCAAGTGATCGTCAAGCAGCGCACAGAGCTTTTGTGGAAGATTGCGCTGGCGGCTGGAGCGGCGACGGTTATTCAAGCCGTCACCTCTTTCGCTCTGTCGCAGGTGTTGGGCGTCGCAGCGCAACGCGCGATCACGGAGATGCGCAAAAAAGTGCAGGCGCAAATTGCGCGTCTGCCGGTCAGCTATTTCGATTCGACGCAGACAGGCAAACTCATCTCCCGAATCATGAACGATGCTGAAGGCATTCGTAATTTAGTCGGCACTGGATTAGTGCAGCTGGTCGGAAGCTTCATCACAGGTATCGTTGCTCTCTGCGTTCTATTCTGGCTCAACTGGCGTTTGACTTCGATCACGATTCTGGTGCTTGCCGTCTTCGGCGGCGCGCTGGCTTTCGCTTTCACACGTCTTAGACCTCTGTTTCGTGAGCGCGGAGAAATCACTGCCACGCTCACTGGCCGTCTGGCGGAATCGCTCGGCGGCATACGCATCGTCAAAGCTTATACAGCGGAGAAACGCGAGGAACTGACATTCGCTCGCGGCGCGCACAAGCTTTTCCGCAACATCGCCAAATCAATGACCGGAGTGTCCGCCACAACAGCCTTCTCTTCCGTCATCATCGGCGCGGTCGGCGTGGTGATGATTCTCGTCGGAGGTCGGTCGGTCGTGACGGGCGCGATGACTCTAGGCGATCTCTTCATGTATGTCTTCTTCACGGGTCTGATGGCGATGCCGCTGATACAGTTTGCCGCCATCGGCACGCAGATAACGGAAGCCTTCGCGGGGCTGGATCGCATACGCGAAGTGATGAACATGGCGACCGAAGATGAAGAGGACGCCGAGCGTGCGCCGCTGCCGGATGTGCGTGGCAAGATCGAGTTCGAGAACGTGTGTTTCGAATACAACGAAGGCGTGCCGGTTCTGAAAGTCTCTTTTGATGCCCCGGCGGGTTCGACGACCGCGCTCGTCGGCTCCTCCGGCTCCGGTAAAAGCACGCTCATCAGTCTGGTGATGAACTTCAACCAACCCGTCTCCGGCATGATAAAAGTTGACGGCAAGGAATTACAGACGTTGCGGCTGCGCGACTTCCGTTCTTACCTCGGCGTGGTCATGCAGGACAACTTTCTGTTCGACGGAACGATTGCGGAAAACATAGCCTTTTCCAACCCGCACGCCACGCGCGAGGAGATACAGGCGGTCGGTCGCATAGCGCACTGCGAAGAGTTCATAGAAGGCTTCGAGCAGAAATACGATACGGTGGTTGGCGAGCGGGGCGTGAAATTGTCTGGCGGGCAGCGCCAGCGCATAGCCATCGCGCGCGCCATTCTGGCCGACCCGAAACTTCTTATCTTAGACGAAGCCACATCCAGTCTGGATAGCGAGAGCGAGGCTTTAATTCAAGACGGACTGCGCACATTGAGGCGTGGGCGCACGACCTTCGTCATCGCGCATAGACTCTCTACGATTCGTAGCGCGGATCAGATTCTGGTGCTGGAAGGCGGAGAGATCGTTGAACGCGGCACGCACGATGAGCTTCTCGCGGCGCAGGGGCGGTACAAACAACTGTACGACAAGCAGTACAAATTCGAGCGTGACCAGTTCGTCAATCCCGGCGAAGATTTCACGCCCGCGCAGGACCAGCATTTGACGGCGCGCGCGTCGCAGCGCGTGTCCCCTTTATAACAGGTTCGCTTGAACCCAGGGCATGGGTCGCGCCCTCTGGCGCTGGTTCGACATGGCCTCTGCCCCGAACGCTATTGGTATGCGACGAACCCATTGCGCCGCTTTTCAACTGGAGGAAAATCCCGTGACAGAGACTCCCCAAACCTACGATAACCATACCCGATGGCATCCGCCGTTTCATTTCTTCCTGATGCCGTTGTTCCTGCTGAACTTTATCTTCGCCGCCGTGCAGTTATTCCGCTTTCGCGATCTGGATCATGCGGCGTGGCTTGTGCTCGCGGTCGGGTTGCTCGCCCTGACCGGGCTGGCGCGCATTAACGCGCTGCGTGTGCAAGACCGGTTGATCAGGCTCGAAGAGCGATTGCGTTACCAGACGGTTCTGCCCCTGACGCTTGCCCAAAGCGCCGGGGCTTTGCCGACGGGGCAGATTGTGGCGCTGCGTTTTGCTTCGGACGAAGAACTGCCAGAGCTTGTCCAGCAAGTCTTAGATGGTAAGTTGACTAAGGGTGACGAAATCAAGCGCGCCGTCAGACGCTGGAGAGCCGATACACTTCGCGTTTAAGAGATCAGTGCCTGATGAACGATCTAAATTCCTGGCGCGAGCGAGAATTTCCAGATCACTTCTGCGCAACTCTCTGCCAGAGATCGCCCCGACTACCCGTACGTTCAATGTTCCCCTGAAAAGTCTCGGCGTTAGGAATTCGGGTATAAAGAAAGCCCCGGAGTAATCCGGGGCTTTCTACCTTAAGGGCATGATTCACATTTGCACCGTTTAATAAACGTATCCATGTAATCCTGACCGTAATCGATGGTGATCTCCTCACCGGCCTGGATGGCTCTCAGTGACCATATCCATATTTTCCTGCCGTTAGTAAATCCTTTGGCATTCGGCTCGCACGAGTGATTAATGTAACGGGCAATATTTTTGCGAGAGCTGCCGTCAATAGCTCGCTTTTCATCTAGCTCAAAGAAGTATTTCCCTCTGGCTTTCTCGACTTCTGCTTTAGTTACTATGGGGCCGATGTATTCGACAATCTTTTTATCGGCTGGAATGGGCTTGAGCATGAATAAGCCTAATCCTGTCAGGGTGCGCTTGACGGCGAGACTGTTTTTCCCCTTTCTCATTGATGGGATGATAACAGCTTATTTCCTATTGTATAATCCCTGTTATGAATAAACGTGCTAAAAAACGGTTGAAAGAAGAGATAGAGAAGAAGAATCTGGAACGAACCAAAGCCATTCAGGAACAGAATCTTTCTTCTTCTAAGAAACTACCGGAGAGCCACGGTTTTACAGCCAGGCCAGATAAGAAGCGAGGTTAGTTATGGCCTCATTCAACGTAGCATGAAGGCAACGCTGCGGCGCGAGTCGAGTTAAAATGAGTTATGTTGAATCAGTTATTTGGCCGACTACTTTGCCCCATCACCATTAGTCTTTCCCCCGTGCCGCCCTGTACGTTGCTGGCGATAGGACTTAACCGGAGCAGCATGGAGTTGGGCGTCGGCGAAATCGATAAACTGCTCGATTAGAGATAGCGAGATGTCTATTGAGTGATTAGCGTCATAGGTCTCCAGCGCTTGAAGAATTAGCTCGCGCCACTCTTTCGGCAAGTTTTTGATTGCCCACGTGGCGGCTCGCCTCTTCGAGACAATCGCGCCCTTTCTGAAAGAATACAGAATCCTGCAAAGTGTCAGCACCGAATACGCGCGATACGAAGGAACATCTCTCCAGTCGCTCTCCGGCTTCTGGCTAATCTCCTCCCGCAAATAGTTAACCTCGCGTTCCAGTGCTTGAAATAAAATCTCAGGAGTTATCAATGGGACGAATGATTCAGGACTTGGGCCGTGGAGAACTACGCCGCTCTTCAGAACATTCATCCAGATAATCGGGTTGCCGTCCGAGCCGCTACGTTTGAGGAGTCCGAATTGATAGAGGCAGGCTTTGGAATTCATGGTGAGGACTTCCGTCTTGATGAGAAACAGAATTTGCAGGCGCGTTGCCCACGGGTTCGACTCCGCGGCATGAGCCAACCATGTGCCGAGTTTCTTGAACTGCGCCTTGCTCATGTCTCGCTCGGTCACCACGATGCAGTCAACGTCGCTGCGTTTGGAGTTGAACGCTGCCTGCGTAAGTGAGCCGTAGAGGTAGATGCCGACCATGTTCCTGCCCAGGATGACGGGGAGGTTTGTAGCTAAATCGTCCAGCAGATCGGATACTTGGGCGGGAATACGTGCCATAGATCACAGGCTAGCATTCGTAGACAGGGAGAGGAAGAGCGTCAAAGAATCTCTGCTCGTTTGCTCGTGAGTGTTTGCTCATATATCTATTTGCTGAAAGGCCACGCCGATTTTAGAGAACAGACCTCTTGAGTTATTGTTCAACTTTTTAACCTCTTAGCTACCTTTTCAGCTTATCCCATCTCTCCGCATATGCTTCCGCGATGGTGACGTGTGTTTTGTGTCTTGCCACCTCATCGTAGGAAAAAATATAAGCTGTGTCGTTGAAGAGATAGTAGCCGATTATGAAATCAAATTCGCCTTCTCTGTATCTTCTGCGCTTGTTATGCCCATCAGCGCATTTTAGTCTGACAACCGGAAGGCCATGTCTGGATGTTGAATGAACACAACGGACTTGAAGCTTAAGTATTCTCCCACTCTCAGGAACATGTACCAGACAATCCACTTTGTCTCCATCAAAAACTGATTTGTATACGTCAAACCCGTGAAGGGCTAAACGGAAAAGCGCCGCTGCCTCAGCCACTCTTCCTCTTTGTTGATTAGTAAGGTTCTGCAAAACAACTGCCTGGTAATACTTCGATTCCTCACCGCGACTCTTCTTTGGCGTTGAATATCTATTGGCTACTTTGCTTCTTGCTTTTTTCTCTTCATCGGTTAAAGGATAGGGTTGTAGCCATAGACTCAAAGAACCTTTCGCCGCTCCAGTCATATTGGCTATCTCTCGTAGAGACATTCGCCGCTCAACGCGCAAACGGATGGCCTCTGATTTTAGTTCCGGTTTAGCAGTTCCCATAGCAGTCACTCCAAGGCAGCAATGAGGGTTCAGTGAACCCAATATAGGTTCACTTATAGCATGAAGCGGACTTTACTGAGCTATTTTATTCTGATGAGAAGGTTTTGGTGGAGCCAGGGAGGATCGAACTCCCGACCTTTTGACTGCCAGTCAAACGCTCTCCCAGCTGAGCTATGGCCCCGTATCGAAGTACGTCACTGAGTATGACGAGTGAAAAGAGTAACGTAGGAGGTGAAAATCCGTCAAGCAGTTCACATAGGTTTGCGGCGCGCGGCGAAGAAGGCTGCGCACGCGCCGCAGACGAGCATGATGAAACCGCTGGCAACGCGCAGCATGTTCGGATATTGATGTATCGCTCCTGTGCTGGTGCTAATGACGGCGGTCGCGCTCGGTTCGATGAAGAGCGCGCGATAGGCTATGACGCCGCCCCATGCGGCGATAGCAATACCGATGATGAGCGCGATAATTCTCATGGGAATTTTAGATTTTAGATTTGCGATTGGGCATGGTGACGCAATTTGAGTTTTGAAACATCAACGACCGGATTATCCGGTTATAACCGCAAATCTAAAATTGTCCTTTACTTTCCCTTGAATGAGGGCTTGCGTTTCTCAAGAAATGCATTGACGCCCTCGTCTTTGTCTTCGCTTGAGAAGCAGAGTGCGAAGAGATCAACTTCCCGGCGCAGTCCTTCATCCAGATTTGAGCGCGAGGCGAGTTTCACGGCCTCTTTCGCCATACGAAGCGCAATGGGGCTTTTCTCCGCGATGCGATTAGCTATATCCATCGTCTTCGCTTCAAGATCACTGGCGGGCACGACCATGTTGACAAGTCCATAGCGAAGCGCCGTCTCCGCGTTGATTATCTCGCCCGTTAGTATCATCTCCATAGCTTTGCCTTCGCCCACCAGACGAGTGAGGCGCTGTGTGCCGCCGCCGCCGGGGATGATGCCCAGATTGATTTCGGGCTGACCGAAACTTGCCGCTTCGCTCGCTATGCGCAGGTCGCACGAGAGCGCGAGTTCGCAGCCGCCACCCAAACAGTAGCCATTAACCATTGCGATGACGGGTTTCGGGAAAGTGTCAATCGCTGTGAAGAGCGAGCGACCCAACATGACTGCGCGCTGAGTGAGCGCCGTGCGCCCCGCGAACTCTGCAATGTCCGCGCCCGCTATGAAAGCTTTATCGCCAGCGCCCGTGAATACAACAACGCCGACCGAATCATCTTCACGCAACTCTTCCAATGCAGACGCGCCCTCTTCGCGCGTCTTTATGTTAAGCGCGTTTCTCTTCTCAGGACGATTGATCGTGATGATTGCGACGCGCTCGCGCCGCTCCACAAGCAAAGTTTCGTAAGATGCCATTTTTACCTCAAAAGACGTGAATCGTGAATCGTAAATAGTGAATAGAAGAAGCAAACTGCGAAAGTTCTCAACCTCTATTCACTATTTACGATTCACGATTTCTCCTGCTCGTTCTCTGAACTCGCCGGTTGCTCGTCGGCGACCCATGAGACGAAGAGGCGCAGCCAGTTCTCTGTGGGTTCGCTTATCGCTACGCCGACGCGCGCTGTGCCGTAGATGGCGGGCGCGACGCGAATGACTGTAGCGGTTGATTCGATGGGCGAGCCATCGGGCTTGTGTGCGCGTATGTAGAGACGCTCGCCGCGCGCGACCCTCTGGTTGAGATGAAAGAGCGCGCCGCCCGTAGAGATGTCGTCCGTCTCCGTTGGCTCGCTCCACGCTGCGCCGTCTTCGGAGCGACCCGAAACGACTATGGGCAGGCGCAGCGCCATGCGCAACGCGAATCTTCTCTCTGGCTGATGCGGTGTGCTCATCTGAATCTCAAAAGTCTCGCGCCGGAAATCTCATGCTCGATTGCGCGCTCGCCCAATCGCCCATCATTCCTCTTCCCATTTATAAAACCCTTCACCGCTCTTCTTGCCCAAACGTCCTTCGCTAACCATGCGCCGCAGAATCTCAGGCGGGCGGAACGTTTCGGAACCGAGCGCGCGATGAAGGTACTCGGCTATGCTCAATCGCACATCCAATCCCACCAGATCGGTCAGACGCAATGGCCCCACGGGATGGTTGTAGCCGAGTTCCATCGCCGTGTCTATGTCACGCGCGCTCGAAACGCCCTGTTCCAGCATGCGCATGGCTTCAAGTCCGAGAGCAACGCCGAGCCTGCTTGAAGCGAAACCGGGAACGTCTTTGACCGTTATAGGCTCTTTCCTCATACGGCGCGCAACTTCGCGCACAGTAGAAACCGTTTCGTCACTCGTCTCGCGCCCTACGACTATCTCGACCAGCCGCATGATGTGTACGGGGTTGAAAAAGTGCATGCCGACGATCATTTCCGGTCTGGCCGATACGCTTGCTATCTCCGTTATTGAGAGCGACGAAGTGTTCGTGGCGAAGATGGCATCACGCGGCGCGTGTCGTTCCACATCACGCAGGATCGCCCGCTTCAAATCCATAATTTCGGGCGCGGCCTCTATGAAAAGGTCTGCGCCAGCCATCTCTTCCAGTTGAGTCGTGCCGCGTATGCGTTGAAGAGCCGAGTCCTTCTCCTCTTCCGTGACTTTGCCGCGCTCGATCCCCTTACTAAGATTGCGCTCTATTGACTTGATGCCGCGCGCCAGAGCTTCGCTTTCAACGTCGCGCAGTATTACGCGATAGCCTGCGAGGGCGGCGACCTGAGCGATGCCGTGACCCATAGTGCCTGCGCCGAGCACGGCGATTGTGTCCAGAGCGCGCGTGGCGCAAGCGCGAGTTTCCGGTTGATCCAACAATTGCATCCTGAAAATTTTTTACGGCGGCGGGCGGCGTCTCTCTCTGGGACAACAGTGGCGGTGGAGCTTTCCGAAAACGCCTGCACGCCCTGGCAAAACGGTTCGACTACTTTTGCAGGAGTAGTTATACTATACGAGCAAACTAAAAGGCTACACCTGAGAGTGCGCTATGGCTTTCGAGAAACGGTGCGCTTAAAAAATCTAAGGAGAGACGGAAAAGATTCGATGTCGAAAGAGACTCTGCACAGGGAAGTCGTCATCATAGGCTCAGGCCCGGCGGGGCTGACAGCAGCAATTTACACGGCGCGCGCCAACCTTAATCCGCTTCTGGTTGATGCGCCCGCAGACACAGAGAAGCAGACCACTCCGGGCGGGCAGTTGATGATTACCACCGAAGTGGAAAACTATCCGGGCTTTTCCGAAGGGATTCAGGGGCCTGATTTGATGGTGGAGTTTCGCAAACAGGCCGAGCGATTCGGCACCGAGTTTCGGGAAACGTGGATAACGAAAGTTGACTTTCAGGAGCGCCCCTTCACGCTCGAAACCTCGGATAAGATTATCAAAGCCGAAACGCTAATCATCGCATCGGGCGCATCTGCGAAGTGGCTGGGCGTTCCCGGCGAGGCCAAAGTCCCGGAAGGACTGGGCGGCAACGGCGTCTCGGCCTGCGCCACGTGCGATGGCCCATTGCCTGCCTTTCGCAACAAGGATCTGGTCGTCGTAGGCGGTGGCGACACCGCTATGGAAGAGGCCACGTTTCTGACGCGCTACGCTGCGCGCGTAACGGTCATTCATCGCCGCAACACACTTCGCGCGTCGAAGATAATGCAGGACAAGGCGTTCAAGAATCCCAAGATAGATTTTCTGTGGGACACAGCAATCGAAGAGATTTTAGGGACGATGGAAGACGGCGTGACCGGTGTGCGAATCAAAAACTTGAAGACGAATGAATCCAGCATCTTTGAATGTCACGGCGTCTTCGTCGCCATAGGGCACAAGCCTAATACGGAACTGTTCAAGGGTCAGCTCGATATGGACGAGATGGGCTATCTTAAGACCAACGGCCATTCCATGGCGACGAACATTCCGGGCTGTTTCGCCTGCGGCGATGTACAAGACCACTATTATCGTCAGGCTATAACGGCTGCGGGCACGGGCTGCATGGCCGCGCTGGACGCCGAGCGATTCCTTGATAACCTCCCTGTCACAATGCCCGCCGGAGACGAGATTACAATCGAGGGCGAGCACATCACGTCCGACCACGAGAAGATAATCATGCCGGACGGCGAGGTCGTATCCAACAAGCCGAAAGAGGCGGCTGCTCAGGGCGATTGAGCACTTCAGATCAAGTAAGGCGGAATCTTCCGGGACGCCTCGGAGAGCGCAAAAGCAGTTTAACTTTTAGCACAATCTTTATCTGCGTCCTTCAACACTGCTAATACTAATCGAGAAAGCATGGCTGTCACTTTAAGAAAAGCTCTCCCGGAGGACGAGCCGTTTCTCTACAGGCTCTACGCAAGCACGCGCGCCGAAGAGATGGATGCTACGGGCTGGGACGAGCAGATGCGCGAGATTTTTCTGCATGCGCAGTTTCGTGCGCAGGCCGAGCATTACACAAAAAACTTTCCCGACGCACGGCACAGCATCATTCTCGTTGACGGAAAACCGGCTGGCAGATTTTATGTCAACCGTACAGAAGAGGAGATGCGGCTGGTTGACCTTTCCATACTGCCTGAATACAGAAACGGTGGGACGGGGACACGGCTGATAAGAGAGATGCTCGCAGAGGCCGAAAGTGCGCGCCTTCCAGTCCGCCTTCACGTCTTATCATTCAACCCTGCTCTCAAGCTCTACGAGCGGCTTGGGTTCACGCTCATCGAGGACAAGGGATTGTACCTGCACATGGAGCGGCGGCCAGAGGTCGCTTGAAAAAGTTTGATGAAGATCAACATTTGAGGCCGGTATGAAGAGATAAAGTCTAACGAAAGTACACAAGCGACTTTTTTGAACCCGAGGATGATAACAAGATGCCTGAGCTTTTAACGCACCCAACTTTTTCCGAGCAGTTGAATACGAAGTTTCGCATACGCTTCAGCGAATCTCAGATCATAGAAGTCGAACTGGTAGAGGTCTCTGAACTGAAATTGTCCCGCGTGCAGGAACGGTTCTCCATACTTTTTCGCGCCCCTGTGGATGCCCTCTTCAGACAGGGCCTGTTCGGGATGGAGCACGAGCAGATGGGTGCTTTCGAACTGTTTCTGGTTCCTGTGTTTAAGGAAAAAGATGGGATCTACTACGAGGCTGTCTTCAATCGTCTGCTCGAACGGGATTAAAGCGGCCAGGCAGGCGTCTGAACATCGTATCTTTATCTGCCTCGGGCACACGTGTGCCTAAGGCAGATCAAGGTAAACTATTTCGATGCTAAATTGTTAAAAGAGGCGATTGACAACTGCCTCGTAATGCCTAGCGCTCTTATCCTTGCTTATTACAGGTACGAGCATCATGGAGAAAGTTCCCAGGCGGGCGTGCTCTAATGTGTAAGTGTCTTGTGCCAGGGGGTTGCTATGTGAACCGCGAAACGTAAGCGCGTAACCTTCTCCTCCGGGCAGCGCGGGTCTTCCCTTTGCCGGTCGCGCCAGTTGCCTGACATTCTTCAAAGTAAGGTCTATGCTCGCCTCGCCCGCGCTGGTGCGAAACTTACTGCCAACATGCTGCTCAAATGTCCCGTTACCAAAATTGCGCATGGGGGTAGAAGCGTTCGCAGCACCAGCAGTTGCCACTTTTCCGGCAGCAGTACCTACTAAAGTTAAAGGGAGACCGGCTGTAAGAGCAACCAATGTTCCCGTTTTTAAAAACTTCCGGCGTGATGTAGCCATTAATAAAATCCTCCTCAAAACTCTCTAGCGTCTGGGCAAGAGGTTTGGCAGTCTAGTCTTTATCAAGAAAACTTTCAACAGGAAAATTTTGCTGAAACAGATTTGCAGTGCAATCTTTCTCTTGAATTATCATTGACTTCAGTGTATATATGCTCGCGCTTTATTGAGGGGAGTGATAACCGAATAGCCTTCAGACAGAATCTTCTCTCTTGCTAAGCACCGTATTCCCTAGCTGCAATTTAGTAAGGCGTAGCGCATTGGCAACCTTCCTCGAAAGGATAGCAGCTAGCAATCCCAATGATTCAATGTATCGGTTGTGAGAGACTATTCTATACTTTGCATGTATCTCAATAACCGGTATCGTCAATTACAAAATCTTTAAGGAGAAAACCCTATGTCCGAACCCTTCTTAGCCGAAATCATTATGTTCGGAGGCAATTTCGCGCCGCGAGGATGGGCGTTATGCAACGGCCAGATTTTGGCTATAGCCCAGAACACTGCGCTCTTTTCTCTCCTCGGCACCACTTACGGCGGCAACGGCCAGACCACTTTCGCGCTTCCAGACATGCGCAGTCGCGTCCCCATCCATCCAGGCCAAGGCCCTGGATTGTCCAGCTATAGCTTGGGCCAAGTGGGCGGCAATGAAAGCGACACACTACTGGTAACTCAGATGCCCGGGCACGTGCATGGTGTGACGGCGACAGGGCGATGCAGTTCCAACGACGGCACATCCCAGACCCCTGTGGGCCAGGTTATTGCGAAAGAGGCGGCGGGCGCGACTAACGTCTATGGCCCGACGGCTAATAACAATATGGGCGCTGGTGCTATAGCTGTAACAGAGAACATTGTGGGCGGAAATCAACCGTTTACGATTCTACAGCCATATCTCTGCGTCAACTTCATCATCGCCCTTGAAGGGATATTCCCATCCCGAAACTGATGACTTAGTTGCGCTCTGTACTGTGACTGTTTCTGACAGAATTACGGCCTGCCTTGCTTTCTCATTCTGACGAATCGAACCCTTGGTTCGTAAGGCAGGCCAATACCACCCACCCCAATCTCAGGCGCTTGCTCCAGAGGCACTGAGAACGTTAAAGGACTATAGTCATGAAATCAACCAGCCCCCGTAGAAGATTTCTGTCTTCTCACTCCCTATTCTTTAAAACGCTTCAATTATTGGCCTTGTGTGTGATTGCGATTATTTTGCCCTCGCACGCGCGCGCCGCAACCTTTAACGTAGACCGCTTCGATGACAACGCATCTGCATCGGCCTGCACAGCAGCGGCCAATGATTGCAGCTTGCGCGGCGCTATCATAGCGGCCAACTCGTTAACAGGGCTGGACACTATCAATCTGCCCGCAGGCACTTATACGCTCACCATCGCAGGAAGGGGCGAGAACGCGGCTGCTACTGGTGATCTGGACATCACAGACGACCTTATTATTGCGGGGGCTGGGGCAGCGTCCACCATCATTGACGGCGGCGCGATTGATCGCGTCTTCGAGGTTAGAAGTAGTCTGAACATCAGCGTCAGCATGTCGGACGTGACGATTCAGAACGGCTTTACGGCGACGACCGGCGCGGTCTTCAACAACGCGGGCGGGGCCATAGTCAGTCTGGCGGCAGCGGGCGGCAGCCCGACAGTCTCGTTGACAAGGGTGATCATCACGAATAACAACGCCGGCAACGGCAACGGCGGCGCAGTCTCTTTAAGTAAGAACTTCGCGGCAGCGGCCAAACCGGCGCTGAATATTACAGACAGCGTAATCACCAATAACACGGCAGTGAGCGGCGGCGGCATAACAGGTGTTAACCTGGATGTAACCGTCACGAACAGCTCTATATCTAATAACACCGCAACCAACGTCGGACTCATCGGCGGCGGCGGCGTCTTCATCTCCGGCAATCTTTCAACTACTCAAGTAACTCACTCTTTAATAGCTAACAACAACTCCAGCAGCGACGGCGGCGGCTTCTACAATCTGTCCGGCGCAATGACAATCGTCTACAGCCGCATCGTAGGCAACACGGGCACGACCGCAAGCACGGGCTTACGCAACGACGCTGGCACAGCTAATATCATCAACAACTGGTGGGGCTGCAACGCTGGCCCATCCTCCGCTCCGTGCGACCGCGTGTTCGGCTCGCCCGCAGCGGTCTTTAATCCCTGGATAGTGTTGGGCATCACGGCCACGCCGAACACTGTAACGACAGGAGGCTCCTCCACTGTCGTAGCAGACATGACGTTCAACTCTTCCGGCGCGCCAGCGGGCGGCACCATCCCTGACGGAGCACCCGTCACGTTCGCAGCGACGCTCGGCACAATGTCTCCGACGAGTTCTACTATAACGAATGGAACTGCCACCTCGACTTTCACGGCTGGCGCAGTCGGCGGCATAGGCTCGGCATCTGCTACAGTGGACAGCCAGACGGTTTCGGCTGCCATCACCGTTCTCGAAGCGCCGACAATATCCTGCCCGGCTGACATCACTGTGAATGCTGCTGCGGGAACGTGCGAGCAGTCCGTAGCCTTCAGCGTGACATCTACTGGATTCCCGCCGCCTCCGGTGCAATGTAAAGTTGGCTCGGATGTAATCACTTCGCCGCATACATTCCACACAGGCACGACTACGGTTGACTGCACAGCATCGAACAGCTCTGGCCCTGATGCCACATGCTCGTTCCACGTGACTGTGCACGACAATCAAGCGCCTACAATTACACTTAACGGCTCGAACCCGATGACGGTTGAATGCCACACTTCGTTCACAGACCCAGGCGCAACCGCTCATGACATATGTGATGGCGACTTCCCGGCCACCGCTTCTGGAACAGTCAATGTAAATGTGCCGGGTAGCTACACAATCACCTATAACGCAACTGACTCTTCGGGCAACGCGGCTGCGCCGGTTACTCGCACGGTCAACGTGGTTGACACACAAGCGCCTACAATTACACTTAACGGCGCGAATCCGATGACGGTTGAATGCCACACGACATTCACTGATCCGGGCGCTACAGCTTCGGACGGCTGCGCAGGAGACCTGACCAGTTCGATTAGCGTCTCTGGCAGCGTCAACTCAAATGTTGTTGGCTCGTACACGCTCACCTATTCGGTCAGCGACGGTAATGGGCACACTACAACGGCGACGCGCACTGTCAATGTCGTTGACACACAAGCGCCTACAATCACTCTGAACGGCGCGAACCCGATGACGGTTGAATGTCATACGAGTTTCAGCGATCCGGGTGCTGTTGCTCACGACGCATGTGGTGGCGACTTTGCAGCAACTGCTTCGGGCAGCGTCAACGCGAATGTTCCTGGCGATTACACTATCACCTACAACGCCAGCGACGCTTCCGGCAACGCGGCTACGCCAGTGACTCGCACGGTTCACGTCGTTGACACGACCCGGCCTGTAATCACGCTCAACGGCTCAAGCTCTGTGACCATCGAGTGCCATTCGAGCTATACGGATGCGGGCGCTACTGCCAGCGACGGCTGCGCGGGCGATCTGACTTCCTCGATTGTCGTCACGGGCAGCGTCAATCCGAATGTCGCTGGCGATTACACGCTCTCCTTCAACGTGAGCGATCCTTCCGGCAATGCGGCCATTACTGTAACGAGAGTGGTGCATGTGGTGGATCACACAGCGCCTACGATTACGCTAAACGGCTCAAGCTCCGTGACGGTGGAGTGCCATACTAGCTTCACTGATCCGGGCGCAGTTGCTCACGACGCATGTGCGGGTGACTTCCCGGCCACTGCTTCCGGCACGGTAAACATTAACCAGCCGGGCGACTACACAATCACCTACACGGCCACAGACCCGTCTGGTAATTCGGCCACGCCGGTTACGCGCGTCGTTCATGTGAGGGATACGATTAAACCGACCATCACTCTGAACGGCCCGAACCCGATGACGGTCGAATGCCATTCGACGTTCACAGACCCGGGCGCTACGGCAACCGATGGCTGCGCGGGCGACATATCAGGCTCGATTGTCAGAACGGGCAGCGTCAACACGAATCAGCCGGGCACCTACACGTTGACCTATAACGTGAGCGACCCGTCCGGCAACGCTGCGACTACGGTGACGCGAACGGTGATAGTGGTTGATTCTACCGGCCCGGTCATCACGCTCAACGGGCAGAGTCACTCGATGTGGCCGCCCAATCACAAGTACGAGACTTTCAATGTTACGGACTTCGTGGCGAGCGTTAGCGATAGCTGTAACACGACGATCAGCGTCAGCAGCGTGGTCATCTCCAAGGTGACCAGCGATGAAACCGAGAACGGTAACGGTGACGGCAACACCTTGAACGACATCGTGATCGCGCCCGGTTGCAAGTCCGTTCAGTTGCGCTCAGAGCGTGACGGCGGCGGCAACGGGCGTGTCTACACGATTACGTTCAAGGTCACAGACTCGAACGGCAACGTGGGAACGGTGACCGCCAAGGTGACTGTACCTGCGAATCAGGGCGGCGGCGCTGCCGTTGACGACGGGCCGCATTACACCGTCACCTGTCCTTAATGTCGTAGCTGCTCGAAGCTCTTTCCTTTGCTCCTCCAGCCGGAAACATCGATGGCCGGAGGAGCAAAGAGAAAAGCCGCAAAGGAATTGAATGCTTGATACAGATTCTCAAATGAAACCTTAACCATCGCCGGACGCTCTGGCTGATGCCTGACCTCCTCTTTTCTTGAAACTTTAAGGAGTTATAGTTATGAAAGCCCTCATTACAAATTTCAAAGGCGCAACCGGCACTCGCCTCGCGCTTGCAGCTATTATCTTCTGCGCGCTCGTCGCGGCACCGTTCATGTCGCGCGCACAGTCGCAGACGGCCACCATCAGCGTCTCCAACGATTCCAGCCGCGTGATTCGCCACGTCTACCTGTCGTCGCCGTCAGATGACAACTGGAGCGCGGATCAATTGACCGGCGCTCTTGGAACGGGCGGGTCTGTCACGCTGAGCGGCGTAGGCTGCTACGACTCCGGCGTCAAGGTGATAGCCGAGGATGCAGACGGATGCTTTGTCTCGACGGTCGTAGGCTGTGGCAACGCCTCCTGGTCTATAACGAACGACATAACGCCGGACTGCGGCGGCAACTGATACATTTTTCGCGCCAGCGCGGGAAATCCATGAATTGTCCCTTCGTTATTTTTGAAGGTCTGAGGCCATCTGAGCATTAATGCCCTGGTGGCCTTCTGCTTTTTATTGGACAAGATTTAAGAGCGGCGCGGAGGCCGCAAAGGACGGCTCTTGTGTAAGAACCGCACAGATCGAGCGGTGCGCCCGTATTTGTTAAGGATAGAACAAAAGGTGATGGGCCAGTTTGAGGATTAAATGCGAATGTTCTCCTGCTCTTTAAATTACAAACCGACCCACTACAAAAAAAATTATTGACTGTTTTTGCCATCTGAGCGCATGATGTCTTGCGAAAGTCTGTAAAACAATTCGGCGGCTGGATTCTTCGAGTCGCAGCAAAACTTGAATTTCTTTCAGTACAATCTCAGTCCGAAAAAGAGGAGCTAAAGTTTTCGTTCTCCAAGAGACTGAAAACCACCGCGCAACTTGTAGCGCCCCTTCTGCGCTCGCGCCAACTGCGCGCCGTCTTTTGTAAGCTGGCTTGATACTGACATATGAGGAAGGTATGCTGAAAATGCTAACTGTAAAACCTAGCACCGTTCGTCTCGCTGTTCTATTTCTATTTGTAATTGCACTCCTCGGAATCATTCAACTGCCGGAGTTTGCCTCGTCCAAAGCAAAAGGAGCAAAGCAACTGGTTGTTTCCAACAATCCTGCTGCGCAAGCCCTACTGGTGCCGGACATTATGAGACAGGCACAGGCGATAAGCGGGCAGACGGTCAACGTCAATGGCCTGTTAGACAACCAGCAGCGATCCAATGCCATAGACCCCAATCCGGTCGTCCCAAACAACTCGCTCTGCAATACCGGTGCGCTGGCCGTAACCGATAACACTTTTCAGCGACCGAATGCCGGGAGCAGCCCGTGTACGCTTAGTGCGTTCCAGACTTCGAATCGTGAGGACGCCTATATATTTAATATGACGGGCTGCACGGTCACCACAAACAATGTGACGGTCAGCACCTGCTTTGCGGCTGCTTGTGCCGGAGGGGCCGCCACCACAGATACAGTCCTGATTGTTTACCAATCTCCCACCGGTTCAGTAACCGCCCCCTTTAACAGGGCGGCGGCATGCACCAATTATATTAAGTCGGATAGCGATGACTGCGGCGTGGGTGAGACCTATACGGTGTCGCTGGTGAACGGCAATTTTGAAGTGGTAGTAGCGGGAAATAATGACTCTACGCCCGGCCCTGAAACCGTTGGGCCTTACTCGCTGCTTGTTAACGCTACGGGCACAGGCTGCACGATCACACAACAGCCTACGGCAGCGCCAGCCGACGTGAGCGGGATAGTCACCACATCGGACGGCCAGCCACTGGGCGGCGTGACTATGGCTCTGACGAGTGACAACACTTTGAGAACCATCACAGACTCGACAGGCCACTACGCATTTACAGGACTTAACACAGACACGTTCTACACTGTGACGCCTGATATAGCCAACTATAGTTTCAGTCCACAGAATCGCTCCTTCTCGCTCTCAGGCAGCCGTACTGACGCAACCTTTACGGCGTCGGCTAACTCCCTTGCATCAGGGAATCCGCTGGACACGCCAGAGTATTTCGTGCGCCAGCAGTATCTGGATTTCTTAGGCCGTGAGCCTGACCAATCAGGACTGGATTTCTGGTCAGGGAAACTAAGAGCATGTGGCAGCGACGCTTCGTGCATGCGTCAAGAGCGAATAAATGTATCGGCAGCATTCTTCCAATCGGATGAATTCCAACAGACAGGCTCATTCGTCTATCGTCTATACAAAGCAGGACTGGGAAGACAATTGAGCTATCAGGAGTTCTCTTCAGACAGATTGCAGGTAGTAGATCAGGGTACAGGCACACTCTCGGCAAGTCGTGCAGCTTTCGCCAACTCCTTCGTACAGCGTGCGGAGTTCACACAACGGTACAATGGAGCTAATTCAGCATCGAGTTTCGTCAACGCTCTAGTCGATAGTATCCGTCAGACGGATGGTATTGATTTATCGGCACAAAGAGATGCGTTGATAGCCAGATACCAGAGTGGAAGCAGCCAGAATGATAGCCGCAGCCTCGTTTTGAGGGATGCGATTGAAGCGGGAAGCTTCCAACAGGCAGAGACTAACCCGAGTTTCGTGTTGATAGAATACTTCGGATATCTGAAGAGGGATGCGGATAGCGGAGGCTTCAACTTCTGGTTGGATGTTCTAAACAACCGCGTACCCGGTAACTATCAATCTATGGTCTGTGCATTCCTGACCTCCAGTGAATATCAGCAGAGGTTCAGTTCTGTTGTCACTCGCTTTAACTCCGAGTGCGGGCAGTAAAAGCGCGCTCCACTTTAATCAAATGAAGAAGAGGCGATCCCGTTGTGGGTCGCCTCTTCTTCATTATTACTTTCCGGTTCTTTAAGCTCTAACCCTTCTCTTCACAACAGCACGATTGAATCATCCCCTTTGCGCGAGCGCGGAGAGTGGCGCGTTTCCTCATGCACGTTATTGTGAGGGCATGCGGCGCAGTAAGCGCCTGCGCGCGCCTTTTTATCCGTGCAATCGTTGCAATCAAGCGCTCCGCCTAAGTTTCTCAAAGCATCAAGCAGGGGCAGCAGAAGCTTTCCGCGCTCCGTCAAAACGTACTCGACGTGCGGCGGGCTTCCGCCGAAATCGTGCCGCTCTATCAATGCATCGCGCTGCATGTCGCGCAGTCGTCCAACAAGCGTGCGGCTGCTTATAGGATGCAGCGCCGTTATCAACTCGGTCGTGCGCTTAGGCCCGGCCACAAGGTCGCGCACGACAAGCATAGTCCACTTGTCGCCAACTATTTGCAGAGCGCCCCATACGGGGCATCCGTCGCCTTCGCGTCGTCGCAAACCCGGCCAATCCCTCCTTTGCCGCCCGCAAGCTTATCACAAACCGAATAGATTGCTACGTTCGATGAATCTGTTTTAAGATTCATCGACAAAATTTTTCCGCCGACCGAAAACCCGGCCCTCGCACGCATGGGGTAAGAAACCGAAACGTCTAGCCACGGACGTTTCATAAACAGTATCCTCAAAGAGATGAAAAAGAGCGAGACCCTTACGCGGTCGCAAAAAGCAGCGCACGAAGGAAGCGCCGCAAGACTGTATGGCATAGCGGAGTGGGCGCATGCTCTTAACGAAGCGAAGAATGAAGAAGAGGCATTGCGCTCGTTCCTACCGGAAATTTTCAGAGAACTGGAAGCGGAATCGCTCTACCTGACTGCCGATGCGGGCGGCGACCGCCAGCGCGTGCGCGCACGTATAGAGAGCGATAGAGAATTAGAGATTATCGCGGGCGGCGAAACAGCCTCTTCCACACAAACAATGCTTGCTCGCGCTATAGGCTCGAACGCGCCTGCGCGCTTCGATAATATGGCGCGTGAACTCGCGCCCGATGAGATAGCGGGTGCGCTCGTTTGTCCCGCCGCGCAATCCGCGCTCGTCGCGCCGTTAGTGGTTGGCGGAAGGCTCACAGGCGCGCTCGTAGCAAGCACATCACGCATCGCAAGCTTTAAGGCTGAGGACGAAACGCTGGCGAGCCTGGCTGCTAACATGCTGGCAGCAACGCTTGAGCGAATAAATCTTTCGGAGCAGGCAAAAGAAGCGCGCGCGCAGGAGATGGAGCGCGCACGACACGCAGAGCTTATCGAACAACTGAATCGTGCGGCGCGCTCTACGCTCGATCTTGATCGCATACTTCTTCACGGAATTGATGCGCTGGCTCACGCGCTCCCCGCCAGTTTCATAGTGCTGCGTCAGGTGAGTTTCGGCGTGCCGGAAAAAGTTCTGCGCGCATGGACTCCGGGTCACGACCGACCGCCGCTCGAAGTGCACGCGCCCGTTTCTAAACAGGAGCGTGCGATTTACTCGGAGCAGCGACCCGTTTCTCTTGAAGACCTGCGCACTGAGCGCGCTGCAAGCGGCGATCTTGCGCCGCTTGCGGAGAGGCTCGGAGCGCGCTCCGTTTATTTCGCGCCTTTAGTTTACGGCGGTCAGGTGCTGGCCTTGCTAGGTCTGGTCGAATCCGATTCCGTCAGACGCTGGAGCGCGGACGAGCAGATGCTTCTGGCGCAGGTGGCTGAAACCATAGCTCCGCTCATTCTTAACGCGCAGCTTAACGCGCGCCTCAGAACCTACGTAGAAGATTTGCTCACACTGCTCAAGCTCGCTCAGGAAGTCAGGACGGAATCAGACCTTGACCGTGCTTTGCGCGCCTCGCTCGACGCATGGGCCAAGATCGCCGGGGCGGATGCCTCCGTCATACTGCGCTGGGATGAAGAGACAAAACTTCTGCGGCTAGCCACCTCCAAGCATCTGCCCACGGGACTTCTTGAGCGATACACACGCGGCGTCTCCTTGAGCGATAGCGTTCTGGGTCTGGCGGCTGAGAAGCGCGTGGGCGTCATCGTCGATCTTGCCAGCGAGGCGCGTTTCGCAGAGCTTTATTCGGCAGTGCGCTGGTCTGGATTGCGAGGCGCGTGGGCTACGCCGATTACGGGCGTGAACAACAGATTGCTCGGCGTGCTCGTCACCTTCGCTCGAACGGTCGCAGAAATTGGCGCGAGTGAACAGCGCCTTGCCGATCTATTTGCGCGCCCCGTAGCGCTCGCCATGCAGAATCTTGAGTGGGCGCACGAATCCAGACAGAACGCGCACTCGGCTAAGTCTATGCAGGAGAGCTTGCGCCATTCGCAATTGCACAAGACGGAGTTCATGTCCATCATGTCGCATGAATTGCGCACGCCGCTCAACGCCATCATTGGCTACGCGCAGATGCTGTTGGACGGTTTTTCGGGCGAGATGAATAAGCAGCAGCGAGCAGACGTTCATACCATACTCGATTCCGCAGACAGCCTGCTGCGCATGGTCGAAGACACTCTGGATTTGGCGCGCATGGAGCAGGAGCGCTTCCCCGTTTACATGGATACGGTCGCTTACGACGAAGTTATACGACGCGCAGTCGCGGGCGTTCGCGGCGCGGCAGAGGTGAAAGGGCTGGACATCAAGGTCATCATCTCCGAGGATGCGCCCGTGGTGCGCACAGACCCCGAGCGCGTTCGCCAGATTCTCACGAACCTTCTCTCGAACGCGGTCAAGTTCACCGAAACGGGCTTTGTGCAGATAAGCGTTGAGCCTACAGAAATCGGCAGCGTGCAGATAAGCGTGGCGGACACGGGTGCCGGGCTTGATGTTGCGGCCTTCCCACATCTCTTTGAAGAGTTTCGCCAGGCCGACACATCGAACACACGCGCATACGGCGGCACGGGGTTGGGGCTGGCCGTCTCGAAAAGGCTGGTGCAGCGGCTGGGCGGCAACATAGGCGTCAACTCCACGCCCGGCGAAGGCTCTACCTTCTGGTTTCGCCTGCCTCCTGAAATACCCGGTGCAGATTCTTAAACAGGCGGCACGGAGCTTATACGATTTTACGCCGGGACGGCCATAGAAGATTGTAACCATCTCGTCGCTCATTTAGAACAAACCTTGCTCAACCGGACAGCAAGCAATCGGCATCAGACGAGAAGGCTTGATTGGCCCAATGTTAACTGGCAGCGAAACATTCTGTTTCTATTTGCAATCGAGTCTACCCGGTCTATGATTCACCGCCGAAGCCACGGAGGAAGCACCGAAGAATAAAGCATCTGAAATTTGAGATTTCAAATTTGAAATCCTACGTGTACCCTCAGTGTACTCTGTGGTGAATCTCACTTCGGTTTACACTCAACTGCAAGATGATATTTTCCAAACCGTAAAAACTAATCACCTGATGATTGCCGAAGCAGTTAAACCCAACGTGACTATCTTAGTGGCCGACGACGAGCCTATTAACCGCGCGCTCATACAGCGCCGTCTTGAGCGCGAGGGCTTTCGCGTGCTGACGGCTGAAAACGGGCAGCAGGCCGTGGAGGCTAGCCAGCGCGAAAAACCCGACCTGATAATCCTGGACGTGATGATGCCGCAGATGGACGGGCTTGAAGCCTGTCGTCTGATTAAAGAGGATGCGGAGACGCGCGACATCCCCATCATCTTCCTCTCTGCGCGCGACGAAACGGACGTAAAGGTTAGCGGCCTTTCTCTGGGCGCGAACGATTACATCAGCAAGCCTTTCAAGGCCGAAGAGTTGATGGCGCGCGTGCAGGTTGCCATGCGCATGAAGCTGGAGCGCGACCAGTTGCGCACGCGCGTCGAAGTGGCCGAAGCCGATGCGGAGCTTGCGCAGGAGAAGGCTATAAAGGATTCGCTCACGGGTCTGCACAACCGCCACGAGTTACTATATTCGCTCGCGCACGAGCACGCTGAGGCCAGACGCTACGCGCGCCCGCTCGCCTGTTTGATGTTCGACCTGGACAATTTTAAGTCTATAAACGATACCTACGGGCACGCCGCAGGCGACGCTGCGCTTCGAGAGGTCGCTCAAGTCCTGAGCGAAACTGTGCGCCGCTCCGACATGCTATTCCGCTACGGCGGCGACGAATTTCTGGCGCTCTTGCCTGAAACGGATTTGAACGGCGCAGCGGCGCTCGCCGAAAAAATCCGCGCGGGCGTGGAAGCATGCGAGATGGCAGACGGCTCGAACAAGTTTCGCCTGACCGTCAGCGTCGGCGCAGTCTGCCTCTGCGACGGCGAATCAGAGAACGATCTAGTCATACGCGCCGACGCCGCACTGAACAACGCAAAATCCGAAGGCCGCAATCGCGCCGCTGTTAATCCTTGCGACACGCCGCTTCCTTACAAATAACCTTTGCGCTAAGAAGAGCGCAAGAGATTGATTTGCTTCCCTGATTTCTTAATGAACGTTATGAGCGCAGGTTGATGTTGTAGGTTTTGATTTTGGAGTTGAGCGTGGTGGCGTTCATTCCCAGAAGACGTGCGGCGCGCGATTGATGACCGCCTGTTTGTTCGAGCGCGCGGCGAATCAGGTCAATCTCGAAGCGGCGAACCTCGTCGTAGAAATTCACGCCGCGACTGAGGTCTAGCGCGCCCGCGCCGCCTGCGCCTTCTCGCATGGCAGCACGCGCCGTTTCGGGATCGCTGATTTCAGTGCGCAGACATTCGCGCGTCACCTCGTCGCCGGGCGCTATTACCACTGCGCGCTCGATTGCGTTCTCAAGCTCGCGCACGTTACCCGGCCAGGTGTAGCTTTCCAGCAGCGCCAGAACATCCGGCGCTATCTGCTCCGACACCCGCCGACCGTTCTCTTCGTTGTACTTTCGTATAAAATGCTGGGCCAACGCCAGCACATCTTCGCGCCGGTCGCGCAAAGGCGGCAGTTCAATCGGGACAACAGACAGCCGATAATAGAGGTCTTCACGAAAAGTTCCCTGCCTGACGGCCTCTTTCAAATCAATGTTGGTGGCGGCGATGATGCGAACGTCAACGCGGCGCGGGCTTGTGTCGCCCAAAGGGGTGAACTCGCGCTCCTGAATCACGCGCAACAATCTCACCTGAGTTTCGGGCGGAATGTCTCCTATCTCATCAAGAAAAATCGAGCCGCCGTCTGCGACTTCAAACAGCCCCTTCTTCGCGGCTACGGCACCTGTGAATGCGCCGCGCGTGTGGCCGAACAGTTCGCTCTCCAGAAGCTCTGAAGGAATGTTGGACGAGTTGACCGTGACGAAAGGTTTCTGGGCGCGCGCGCTGGCTTCATGAATGGCTTTCGCTATCAGTTCTTTTCCAGTGCCGGACTCGCCCGTAATCAGCACGGTCGAGCGCGCTGGCGCAACCTGGTCAACCAGGCGAAAGACCTGCTGCATGACATCGGAGCGGCCAATGATTGCGCCCCTATCAACGGCGCGGCTCATTGCGCGGCGCAAGGTCTGGCGCTCCTCTTCTTTGCGGCGACGCTTCACGCCAGCCGCGACCTGCACAGCAATCAATTCGTTCTGAAATGGCTTGCGTATGCAACCAGCCGCGCCGCGCTCCCATGCCGATACGGCAGTGTCGAACGTGGCGTAGGCAGTAATCATTATTACGACTGCATCAGCGTCCAGCTTCAAAAACTCTTCGAGCGCGCGAAGCCCTCCCATGCCGGGCATGGAGACATCCAGCAGCACAACGTCGTACGAGCGCCGCCCGTAAATCTCAAGGCCGTCTTCGCCCGTCTTCGCCAGATCAACGCGATACCCTTCCGCAGAGAGCAGCGTCTCCAGCACGTCGCGCATTATCTCTTCGTCGTCAACGACGAGCACAGAACCCTTCTTAGCCATCCGTCTTTCAGCTTTCACAAAATGAAACTTTCCGCGCGCCCGGCGAAGGCAAAAGAAAAAAGGTAAAAGTAAAATTCGGACACTTTTACCTTCCGCTCGGGTTGCTTTCGCCTGAATTTCATTATAACGGTTCGTGAGCGGAAAAGGAAAAGTGCGGCTGAGTTGAAAAGTCCGGCTCGGATGTCCCTAATGGGACAACTAAGCCGGACTTTTCATACAGATTCTTAAATACTTAAAGCAATCTCAGCGCGCATGCCTGTGTCTTCTATGCCTGCGCCGGAGATGGCGCGTGCGAAATGCGTTCTCGCGTGTGACGAGCACGCGGCGGCCAGAAGGAAACAGGGCGGGATGGGTTCTTTCCGCAGTCACGAACAGTTGGAAGTCCTCAAAGTTAGCGTTGTTCAGGCGGACATAAACATCATTGCCGTTGAATCCGCTCGCCGGAAGAGTTCCCATGTAAATGGTGCGACCGTCGCGCAAACGCCCCCACACTATATATTCGCTCGCGCCCAGACGGACGGGCGACGGCAGGTTTACCAGACGCGCACGGACGAATGCAGTTCCATTCAGAACAGCAATGCGAGCAACGCCGCGCGCGCTCGGCACGACGCCTCCAGCGCCGGTCAGTGTGAGCGTGCGGCCACTGCCGAGCGCCGCGTCAACAATCGAATAAAAATCCGGCGTGGTGACGCGAGCGCTCGCGCGTGTAGCGCCCGCTCGTGCCGCTCGCGCGTCGTTTACAGTACGCTCATGTCCCTGCCTTGCATCGTCGTTTGTAAGTAGAGGCTGCGGCGTGACTATTTCGCGTGCGCGCGTCGAAAGCACCGGCACGCCCGACGGGCGCACAGCGAGCGCGTTCTGTTCAGCAGTTACAATTACGCTGTAAGGCTCAAGCGCAGCCTCTATGGTGAACGCGAGCGCGCCGCCCTCTGCGTTCATCATCAACTGCCCAAGCTTTACAATCCGGCTGTCCGCGCCAACGGCCCAGACCATGAAGACGTGCGCTCGCGGGTCAATGGATTCAGGGCGTGGTAGCCCGTGTGTAGAGAGCCTGACCTGCCTGCTTCGCGCCCTGAGAAGAAGCATCCCTGAAGCACCCGGAACAAGCGAGCGCATAGTAATCGTGGTGCGCTCGCTCCCGCCTTGCGTAGCGGACGGAAATCTCCCGGCGCGCACGCGGTTAGCGTTCACGGCGCATAAACAGATCGCGCCCAGAAATAGAATGACGACTGTAAGGACGCTGATTCGTCTACGCATCGCGCACGCCCCTTTCTCGTGCAGAAAGCAGTGATGGGATTTCGCGTGAGGAGTATACGCAAAAAAGATAAGAGGGAAAAGGGAAACAGGGAAAATGTTGAAAAAGAAAAGGCGACTGTCGTGCTCTTCCTTTTTTCCTTTACCCTCTTCGCCCTTTTTCCCTTATCTTTTTCAGTCACTTGCTGCTTGAAATCTTGCGCGCGCGTGCGCGGTCGGGAGCGTGATGCGGAAGGTCGTGCCTTTGCCGGGTGCGCTCTCGACCGTGATGTGGCCGGAATGTTCCTGCACTATGCCGTAGGTTACTGCCAGTCCCAGCCCCGTGCCGCGACCAATGCCCTTTGTGGTGAAGAACGGGTCGTAAATCTTCGCTACGTTTTCGGGCGCGATGCCTATACCTGTGTCTACTATCTCGATTGTGACGGACTCGTCATCCGAGTTTGAGCGCATGGAAAGCTTGATACGACCGCCTGCTGGGATGGCGTCGCGCGCGTTCAGTATAAGATTGGTGAAGACCTGTTGCAGCTTTCCTGCGTTTCCGAAAACTCGCGGCAGGCTCGCGCCATAATCGCGCGCAATCTCAATCTGGCTGCGACGGAGTTGAGGCTCAAGCAGTTGGAGCGTGTCGTCCAGTACCCGATGAAGATCAAGGTCTGCAAACTCTGTCGCGCTGCCCGTGCGAGAGAAGTTCAGAAGGTTATTCACAATGTCCGAGGCGCGCTCTGACTGTCGCTTCACCTTCTCAAGCAGCGCGTGCTTCGGGTCTGTTTCGGGGATCATCCCCAGAAGCATCTGCGTGTATGAAGAGACTCCCGTCAGCGGCGTGTTCACTTCGTGAGCTACGCCTGCGGCCAATAGTCCGATTGAAGAGAGCTTCTCGCGTTGCTGCAACTGCTCTTCAAGTCGTGCGCGCGACGTTACGTCTTCCAGAACAACGAGCGCGCCCGTGCGGTCTGTCGAGTCGGCGCGAAGCGGCGCGAGCGCAATGTTCAGCACGAGCGAGCGCCCCTCGCGCGTGGCCGTGTGCAGCTTGTAGATGCTGCGAGCTTCTTCCAGACGCCAGCCCGATGGGCCTAACACCTGGCGCAGCGTGTCCGCGAAATCCTCCGCGAAGAGGTCTTCGACTCTCTCACCCACGGCCTCGTCCCGCCGCATGCCAAGAACGTCTTCAAGCGCAGAGTTGCAGGCCGTCACGCGCCCGTCCAGATCGACCGCGAGCAGTCCTACGTTGATTGATTCGACGATTGATTCATTGAACTCTTTCAGAAGCTCAAGCTCTGCGGCTCGCTCCTGCTGTTCCTGATAGAGCAGGCTGTTCTCAATCGCAACGGCGACGTAGCCCGACACGGTTCGCAGGATTTCAACGTCCTCGCTCGAAAGAAGCGAGCCGTAGGCGGAACGTCCCAGACCGATAACCGCGACCATGCGCCCGCGCACGACGCACGGCACGTAGTAGTGCAGCGCGCGGCGAACGAACGTAGCTGTTTCGGGCACGAGGTCTAAATCATCCGCGCGCACTATCCCTGTTTCCGCAGAGCGCACGCGAATCATCTCGCGGAAATCCGGCGGCACTATCATCTTAGGCGACAACCCCACAGCGCGCGCGACACGATAGCCCGCAGGCTCTCGCTTGTCTTCTATAAAAATTGCGACGCGCTCAACGTCCAGCACTTGCTGAAGGCGGCTGACGAGCGCGTTCAAGAGCGGTTCGAGCGCAGTCGTGGAGGAGAGCGTGCGACCGAAATCAAGAAGACCGTTGCGCAGATCGTACCGCTCGCCGTAGAAGATGCGGTCAACGCGCTCCTGCAAAAAGTTTTTCACGGGCGCGGCGATCATCACGACCACCGTCATGGCAAGAACCGTGATGACGACAGGCAGAGTTATCTCTTCCGGCAAGACCGAGACGCCAAGCGCGTAACGCCCCGCGATGTAAACGACCACGCCAACCAGCACGGAGATAGCCAGAGTCGTGAGTGCGTAGACGGAGACGCGGCGCACGACCAACTCAACATCCATCAAGCGATAGCGTATGACCGAATAGCCAAAGGCGAGCGGGATAATTATGAGCGGAAGAATTGAAGCGTCCGTTATCCAGCGCTCGCTCTCAGTACCGAACAGGTAGCTCCCGCCGTAGAGCAGCGTGAAAGGCGCTATAGCAAGAACCAACCCCCACACCACCCATTTCAATTGCTGGCGAGCGACCGCAACCTTGCTCTTAAAATAGGTGCGAATCAGAAGCGCAGAGCTTGCGACGAGCGCGAAGGTGAAATGTATGAAGCTCGCCTCGTAGAACCAGCCAATCGTTCTCTCCGGCAAGTGCAACGATGGCGAGTCCGGCATGAAGTAGACGACGGACGATAACGCCAGAAGAAAGATTGACGGAATGTAGAGGAGAACGGCGCGCCAACGCTGCTCACTAAAGAGATGCTGGCGCGTTGGATAGATCGCACAGAAATGCAGGAAGAGCGGCGCGAAGAGAATGAACGCAGCGTTTTTTAGAAAGCCTATGGCCGCATCCAGGTCTTTGTAAGTTCCTATGGGCTTGTAAAAGTGAAAGACGAAAGCGGCCAGGCAGAGCGTTGTAAAATGCAGAACGAAGGGCGCGCGTCCACCCTGCTTGAAGAGAACGAAGAAGCCTACGAAGAGATAGACCAGGCCGATAAGGTTCAGATAAAGGTCGCGCGAAGTCCAGTTCTCTACCTCGCCAAGGTTGTAGAGTTCTGCGTAGTAAAGACGTGATGCTTCGGGATTCGACGGGCGCTCAATAAAATATGAGAGGTGTCCGCCCGTGCCAGCGTCATCCAGATAAATCTGTACGTCGTGATCTAAAACAACCTGCTCGTAGTTCGCATCGTCTTCGCTAATGGCGCGCAAGATGTCGCCGGGTATGATGCCTGCGCGGGCCGCCGCAGAGCCTTGCTCAACTGAGCGAGCAACAATGCCATTGTGTGTTGTCGTCCACTCGACTCCATCCCACGGTGGAGGCTTGTGCTTCAGGCGCTGAGCGAAATTGAGCGCACCGGCAGTCGTAAAGAGCGCCGCCACTATCAGCAACACCCAGGTACGGGTTGTCAGCACGGATTTCACTGGAACTTAAGCCTCTCTACTTAGGACCGGGTACACTTCAACACCGCTTCGTTTCAGGCAAGGAATGTTCCAAGCAAGCGATCATTAAATCTTCTACTTTCGAGGATTCTACGCGATCTTTAAAACGACCTTGACAATACAGAGTGGGCGGCGATTTCGCTGTTTTCAACCAGTTTTCAATTCAAATAACGCGCTCGCCTGGGGTGAGCGCGCTCATCCAAGTTTTCGGACTTGTCCAATAATTTGGAGGGCGCTGGAAAAGGCGAAAAGGGGAGAAGGCGAGAAAGGAAAGCTCAAAAACTCCTCTTCCCTTTTCACCTTTTCCCCTTTTTCCCTATTCTTTTAGAACCTTACAGAGATACCGCCGCGCAGGGAGCGCCGGGCAGAATTAACGAACAGAACCTTCTCGCCATCGTCCGCATTCGCTGTCGTGTCCAACAGGTTGCGCGCATCAATGACGGCCTCTGCGCGAACGGGCAGCCCGAACGTCGGCAATTCCTGCGTTATCAAAATGCTAAGCGATGGATCGTAAACCGCAAGGCGTCCGGCGAACGGGTCAATCGCAAAAATTGTAGCGCGCGGGCTGAAACGAAAGACCGTGTGAATGCGCGTGCCTGTGGGCAGGTCAGCACCCAACTGAAGCGCCGCTGTCTGGAAGAATCCGTTGCTGAAAACTTCCGCAGGATTTCTCAACCCGTTCGACGAAAGCTTCTGTCCGCGCCCGAACGAGTAGCCCGCAGAGGCGTTGAGTATGCGCGTGATGTGGCGCGAGTAAACTACGCGAAGCCCGCGCGCGTTGCCTTGCTGGTTCGCAACGTTCAAGAGCGCATCGCCTCCGGCTCCGTTGAGCGCGTTAAGAGGCATGCTGAGAAGCCCAACGCCGCGCCCCGAAGTCATGTCGAAGAATCCAGTCGCTTCGATTGTGGACTCGTCATCCAGAACTCTTTCAATTCCGAATTCCAGACGACGGCTGCGCTCCATCACTGCGCGACCGTCAACTAAAGCGACGGGTTGCGTTACGGGTTGATTGAAAGCTATCTGCGAGTCTTCAAAATTTGCCAGGCTTTGAAGATTGATGTTACCGCCGCCGGGAGCATAAGCCGCTTTGACGCGAGTGCGCGCGTTGGCATCGTACTGAACTCCCAGCCGGGGGCTGATGGCGTGCGCGCCGCTGATGCCCACGAATTTCGAGTAATCAAGACCGACTACGATAACTACGCTGTCGCGCACGACCCACTCGTCAACGGCGCGCACGGAGAATTGGCCCAATGTGCCGTCCGAAGGTCTCAGGTTCGCGGCGTTGATGCGCATTCCTCCGGCGCTAACCGAAACGCTATGCTCGTCATTCACACGCACGCGCGCCAGTGTCTCCAGCCGTTGCGGCGCGTTCGCTCCTGTGCCCGTTTGTCCCGCGAAGACCAGATCAACCGTTCTGCTGACGGGGCGCGAGACGGCGAAGTTTACGCCTGTGACCGGGGCAGAAGATGTCGCGCTCGAAGTTGCGACGTAAGTTTCTATAACGCCTGTCGTGCGCGCTTGCATCTCTCGCTGCTCGGCCTCAGCCTCAACCGCGACAGCTTCGGGATAGCCAGCGTCCTCTTGCTCCGAGCCTATAGCGACCTGATCGTTTTCGCCCTCCTGCATCTGGAAGATGGAGCGGCGCGCCTGTGCCCCGCGCACACGATAGCGCGGGTCGTTGCGATCTCTGCGCCTTTCGGGAGCGGTGCGTCCCTGACCTGATGGTTCCAGATTGAAGCGATAGATTAGTTCGTCTGAAGGGTAAACCTGAACGGCTGTGAAAAGTGCGTCGTTGAATCCTATGGCTACGGCGCGCAGGCTGTAGCGACCGGGCGCGACTCTCGTAGCGAAAGAGCCATCGGCGGAGCTTCGCGTCTGCCTCACCACCTCGTTAGCGCCCTCCCTCAGAAGGGAGATAACGGCACCCGCGACCGCATTGCCTCGGCTGTCCCTTACCGTTCCAGTGATTGTAGCCAGGGAGTTGTGACCGCCGCCCAGAACGTGCGGCGCGCTGGCCGCTGTCATAGCTGCCAGCACCAGCAGGGTCAAACTTGCGCGTAAAGCTTTTCTCATCGCGGCCAAACCTCCGAGCCGCGCGGGGACACAGATAGATAAGCACGAGCGCCCGCGCGTCCTCAAGCGAAACCGTCTTTCAAAAGCCACGTACAATGTTGGAGAGACCTTCGTTTGCTACCTCAGATGACAATTCCACTAGGATATGGTTGCCTGCCATCTACGAAAGCGAGGGACTTCCACTTGGCCCGTCGAAATCCGTTCGCGGGCACACAAAAACCTCTGACCCGCTTGAGAACCGCCATTTTCCGCCAACGCGGTGAGGAGTGTCAAGCAATACGCTCTAAATTTTGTAGCAATTGTCCTCAGACTGCCTTTCAATCCGAAATCCGCCCGTCCGCAATTCATTTGCGCGTTTGCCGCCGATTTTTCAGCGTGCTACGATGTTTTTCTCAAATGGCGTGAGTTTTTTCGATAACATACGTGCCCATTTTATTCGCACTTATTAGCGGTAAATTAAAAAATGACTGATCAGGTTCAAGTTACCAAACTTCCAAACGGCGCAGCAGTTTTGTCTGAGCACATGCCGGGCTTGCGCTCGGTTACCGTAGGCATATGGATAAGGCGCGGGTCGCGCCACGAGACAGAGGATTTAAACGGCATCTGCCACTTCATAGAGCACGCCGTTTTCAAAGGCACAGAGCGGCGCACGGCGCTGGACATAGCTATAGAAAGCGACCGTCTGGGCGGCCACTTCGACGCATTCACCTCGCAGGAGATGACCGGGTTCACCATGAAAGTCGTGGACACGGCGCTCGATGCGGCGTTCGATCTAATTGCGGACATGCTGGCTCACCCGCGCTTCGTTGCCGAAGACCTTGAGCGCGAGCAGCGCGTCATCATCGAAGAGATGAAGATGGTAGAGGACACGCCCGACGAATTTCTTGGCGAGCTTTTCAACGCAGCTTACTTCCCCGGACACTCTTTGGGTCGCCCGATTGAAGGGACGGAAGCGACAGTTTCTACATTCAACCGGGAGAAGACCGCAGACTATCACGCGCGCGAGTACGCGGCGCACAATCTGGTCATCGCCGCAGCAGGAAATGTCACTCACCGGAAACTGGTCGAACTCGCCGCACGAGTTTTCACCGAAACTAATTCTTCTGAAGAGAATCACGCGCCGCCGATTAAACCGGACAGCCCAGTGCCAGCCGCTCCCATTCTCATAGAGCGTAAGAGCGAGCTTGAGCAGGCGCACTTGATAATCGCCACGCCGTGGCCGGACGCCAGAAGCGACGAGCGTTATGCGGCGAGCATGCTGGCTTCGATAATTGGCGGGGGCACCAGCAGCCGACTCTGGCAATCAGTGCGCGAGGAGCGCGGGCTGGCCTACTCTGTGGGCGCTGGCGGCAGCACCTTCTCGGACATTGGCGTCTTCTCAATCTACGCGGGAACATCGCCCGCGCATCTGGACGAGGTGCTTGATCTCTCTTTGAAAGAGCTTCGACGAGCCGTGCGCGAGGGCGTGACGAGCGAAGAGTTGCAACTGGTCAAAGAACAGGCAATCTCGTCCGTACTGCTCAGCCTTGAATCTTCCAGCGCTCGCGCCGGAGCGCTCGCGCGTCAGGAGATAATTCACGGTCGCCGCATTCCGCCCGACGAGATAATAGCGCGCGTAGAAGCCGTCACGCCCGAAGACGCGCAGATGGTTGCGCGCAAATATTTCAACTCGGAATCAGTAGCGCTCGCAGCGCTAGGCAACCTCAACGGCTTCAAAGTTGACCGCTCGCGCTTAGAGATATGAGAAGACAGTGATAAGTGATGAGTGATAAGAGAAAAGCTTTTGACTCCAGACTTTGGACTTCAGACTCCAGACTCTCTTATCACTTATCACTCATCACTTATCACTATAGTTAATTATGGAATCGTTCTCCTGCCCGGAATGTGGGGCGTCCCTTCAAACACTGCAAGCCGCCGGAACTACTCTGAAGTGCGCTTACTGCGGCTCGACCGTGATTGCCCCGGAGAGCATACGCCCACACGCGCCGCAACCGGTTCTCGTCAAAAAAACATCCTCAAAGCCTCTGATAATCATCTTCAGCTTGATAGGGCTGTTCATACTGCTGATGTTTGCCATCCCTCTTATCTCCACATTCCTTATTATGAGAGGCGTGCAACGAACCGTATCCAGCATCATGCCTCCCAGTTTCAGGACGACTCCTTCAACCAGAACAACTCCGACGCCTGGAGTTGCGAAGGCGGGCACGAACGTCCTGCTCAGTTTTGGGGGAGAAGGCACGGGCGACGGGCTTTTCAAACGCGCCGGAGCGATAGCGGTTGACAGCTTCGGCAACATATTCGTCGCAGACGACAGCCTGCGCATACAGAAGTTTGACTCGCAGGGAAAGCTTTTGAGCGTATGGCGTATTCCCACTGAGACTCGTAATCACACGCGGCTGCATGATGGGCCAACCAGACTCGTTGCGGATCGCGCGGGCAACGTCTACGCGGTCATCGCAGGGACTTTTATGAAATTCGACGGCGCGAGCGGCGCGTTGATTGGCGAGGAGCAAGGGGGCGAAGATGTTGAAGACTCCGTACTCATGTCGGACGGCAGCTACATGCTAGTTTCGTCTAGAAGCGACGACGACGATTTGGTTCATCTTGATTCGCGCGGGCGATTGTTGAAGCGCACGCACAAGTTTGCGAGCACGGTACTGGGCAAATCCGTTCCGCCTCAAGCTTTTCGTCTGGCGGTTGACGGCGCGGGCAACACTTTCGCGCTCTACGCGCTCGGCGCGCTCTACGGCATGCACTACTACGATTCCGAGGACATTGCTGTCTACGAGTTCACGCCTGACGGAAGGTTTACGGGCAAGTTCGGCAGCAGCGGCCATTCGCCCGGACAATTCAATATGCCCAACGCAATCGCGGTTGACAACCAGAGTCGCATCTACGTCAGCGATTCTTCCAGCTATGAGATTCAAATCTTCGCAGCAGACGGGCGTCTTCTTAAAACGATCAAAGCACCTCACAGCGTTGACGCTATGGCCTTCGACGCCGCCAACAACCTTTTTGTCCTGAGCCGTAATAAAGTCTCGAAGCTCTCGGTTGAGTAATTAACGTTTCTCATTTAATCTAAAGGCAGTGACGATAGCAGTTTTCAGTTTTTAGTTTTCAGTTTTGAGTAAAGGCATTTTGCTCTTCTTCTGAAAACTAAAAACTGAAAACTAAAAACCGTTCTTATGCGCTTCACAGTTCTAGGCAGCGGCTCGACCGGCAACGCGGTTCTCATCTGCGCGAACGACACTCGCGTGCTCGTTGACGCCGGGCTGAGCGCGAAAGAGATTGTGCGCCGCCTGGCGCTCGTGGGCGAGGACGTGGCGAAGTTGGACGGAGTTCTCATCACGCACGAGCATAGCGATCATGCCGGGGGGCTTCGCGTCATGATGAAAAGTTTGAATTGCCCCGTTTACATCTCCGGCAAGACGCGCGAGGCTTACCTTGGCGAGTACCATCGCTCGGCCAAAGACGAGCCACGCAAGCGCGCTGACGCCTTGCGCGACCACGTTGAAGAGATTGAATCGAGCCGTGATTTCCGCATAGGCTCGATTGATTTTCACCCGTTCACAATCCCGCACGACGCCGTAGACAACTTCGGTTTCATAGCAACGCACGACGGCGTGCGCGTTGCTACATTGATGGACTTCGGCCACATCACCACGCTAATCACAGAGAGACTGAAAGATTGCGCCGCCATCGTAATCGAATCCAATCACAGCCGGGACATGCTGAAAGCTTGCGAGGTCTACCCGTGGGAGTTGAAGCAGCGAATACTTTCGCGCACAGGCCATCTATCGAACGAGGATGTTGCCGACTGGCTGCGCGATGGGTTCGACGGCGCGGCTCGTCATATAGTGTTGGCCCACCTCTCGCAGCGAGCCAACAACCCCTACGTCGCTAAAATCTCCGCAGAGATGGCTCTCAGGGAGCGCTCTCCGCTCTTTCAAGCCGAAACGGAGATAACGCTCTCATTCGCCAAAGAGCCTACGCCGTGGGTCGAAATTTAAGGGATGAGAAAGCAGTGATGAATGCAGAGTGCAGAATGATGAATAAGAAGAGATTGTCTTTAATTCATCACTCTGCACTTTGCATTCATCACTTCATCTTTTTCCCCCTGCTCTTTCTTCTTCTTCTCTCGTCCTGCACGTTGAAGGCGAGTCGCAGCGGCATCCCGCCAGAGGCGCAGGACGCGATTGATTCTATAACCAACGATATGGCTGCCGGGCGCTTCGAGAAGATTTACGAGGAGGCGACAGATGAGTGGCGGCATACGACCACGCAGCAGAAGTCGAACGAATTTTTTCAGACTTTGAAGACGAAACTGGGGAACGTAAAAAACCGCTCGTATCATTCAGCGACCGAGCAACACGCGACGGGCGGCGCGATTTCCGGCCACTCGCTCGTTATCTCCTACCAGACTACTTTCGAGCGCGGCGAAGGCATGGAGACATTCACGCTGCTGGAGCGCGACGGTCGCTGGCTCCTCGCGGGATATTTCGTAAACTCGGATGCGCTGAGATGAGTTTCAATTTAGAAGCTTAGCACCTTAAAACTTGAAACAATGATCGAACGATACACTTTGCCCGAAATGGGCGCGCTCTGGTCTGAGCAGAATAAGTTCCAAAAATGGCTTGATGTAGAGTTGGCCGTGTGCGAAGTTCACGCGGAGATGGGGACGATTCCACAGGAAGCCGTTGATGAGATAAAAGCTAGAGCAACATTTTCCGTCGAGCGAATCAACGAGATTGAAAGAATAGTTGACCATGATGTTATAGCTTTTACGACCAACCTCGCGGAGCAGATTGGCGAGGCCGCGCGGTTCGTTCACTACGGGCTTACTTCGTCGGATGTTGTTGACACGGCGAACGCGCTGCTGCTGCGCGATGCGTCAGATATTCTCCTGAAGAAATTGGACGCGCTTAAGGAGATTCTCAAGCGTCGAGCGTTCGAGTTCAAGCTGACTCCGCAGGTGGGACGCACACACGGCGTTCACGCCGAGCCTACTTCATTCGGTCTGGTATTCGCGCTCTGGTATGACGAGATGCGGCGCAACCGCGAGCGATTGCTGCACGCTAGAGAGTCTGTGGCGGTTGGGAAAATAAGCGGCGCTGTGGGCGCGTTCGCGCATTTAGACCCGCAGGTTGAAGAGCGCGTCTGCGCGCGTCTGGGCTTAAAGTTCGCTCCCGCTTCGACTCAAGTTATACAGCGCGACCGATACGCGGAGTATCTTTGCACGCTCGCCGTCATAGCTTCGTCGTTAGACAAGTTCGCGCTTCAGATCAGGCACTGGCAGCGAACCGAAGTGCGCGAGGCTCAGGAGAAATTCAAGCGCGGGCAGAAGGGATCAAGCGCCATGCCTCACAAGCGCAACCCTATCTTGTCGGAAAGAATCTGCGGCATGGCGCGCGTGGTTCGCGCAAACAGCATGGTCGGTCTTGAGAACGTAGCGCTCTGGCACGAGCGCGACATCTCGCACTCTTCTGCCGAGCGCGTAGTTCTGCCGGATTCAAGCATAGCGCTCGATTACATGCTTCAAAAGATGGCGTCTCTGGTTGACGGTCTGGTGGTCTACCCGGAGCGCATGCTCGAAAACTTGCGAGCGACGCGCGGGCTAATTTTTAGCGGTCAGCTTCTTCTTGCATTAGCGCGGGCGGGAGTCTCGCGCGAGACGGCTTACGAGTGGGTGCAGCGCATCGCGGCGAAAGTTTGGGATGAAGGCGAGGATTTCCAGAAACTCGTAAGCGAAGATGAAGAGATCAAGCAGCATCTCACGAGCGATGAGATCGAGCGCGTCTTCTCGCTCGACACCTACATGAGAAACGTTGACCGTATCTTCGCGCGAGTCTTTGAAAGGCCGTGACAAGTGATGAGTGATAAGAAAGAACTTTTGGTTTTATCTCATCACTCATCACTTATCACTCATCACCTTTCTTTTATCCCCCTGCGGTTTTCTCGGCGAGGTCGCCTATGATGGGCAGCTTGAACATCTGATTCTGGTAAGCTTTGACTGCGCAAAGTATCCATACGCCAAAGAAGACCAGGCCGATGAGAAGCCGTATGATGCTAAGTCCGAGCGCGACTATCCCTAAGTCAGCGCTGTACAGTATAGCCTGAAGAATGGCGAAGACGATGCTGATGGCTATTGCTACTCCGGCGAGGAACAGCGACTGTAGCGCGTGGAAGCGAACCAGGCGGCTGACTTTCTCCGTAACGAAGAAGACTATGCTGACGACTATGCCCAGGAAGCAGCAGAACATCGTCAGGTAACAGAGCATGGCCGCGAGATTTTCGTCCAGGCCACCTAGACTCGTCTTACCGCCACCACCCGGCGGCATACCTGAAGGGGGTGGCGGCGGCGGTGCGCCGTACTGATTACCATAGCCTCCTTGATTGGGGGGCGGCGGATTTTGCATTTTAAGTTTCTCCTCTGTACTGAGTTTCTGGTTGAAATTGGTCGCACGGCCTGCCCTTCGCGTTTACGGCTCAGGCCATGACGAGAGCTATTTAGTTAATCAAGAACGATTACAGATAAAACGAGGAGTACGTGCGCCCGTCCCCTTTGGCCTGGACTCTGGCTCTCTGCTGGCATGACTCTCAAGAACGGGACGCGCGCATCTTAAGCCAGAGACTACACAACGCGCAACGCTTTGCCGTAAAATTTTGTTCCGAGGAGCGTGAAAATTTGTGAAAGCCAGAGTCTTCGTCACACTAAAACCGGGCGTTCTTGACCCACAAGGCAAGGCCATACAACACTCCGTTGAGCTTCTGGGCTACACAGGCATAGCCGACATACGGCAGGGGAAATATTTCGAGATAACGCTGGACAATTCATTAGGGCAGGACTCTGCGCGCGAGGCCGCCGTGCGTATGGCGCGCGAAGTTCTGTCGAACCCTGTTATCGAAGATTATCGCGTAGAAATTTCCGATAACTGAAGCATCCTGCTATATAAAAACTTTCCGCCGCCTCACTCCGGCTCTCCCGGATGGCCTCTCCTTTGCTTTAACACCCTCGAAGACTACGTCTTTAGTATCAAAGCCATACGAACTTATGGCTCGAAGCGCAGGGTGTGGGTTAAATACAGTACGTCCTGCCGCTTTCGATTAAATTCTATTAGATCACTCAGGGAGGAAGATTATGGCAGAAACAGCAACACAACCGACAACAGGTCGTTCGAGAATGGTGACGGGACTTTTCCGCGACAGGGAGAGCGCCGAGCGCGCATACGGTTCGCTGACGAATCGAGGCTACAAACAGGACGACGTGAACCTGCTCATGTCGGACGAGACACGCAAGAAACATTTCGTTGATGAGAGAGAGACGGAACTGGGCAACAAGGCTCTTGAAGGCGCGGGCACGGGCGCGGCCATAGGCGGCACGGTCGGTGCGACGCTGGCCGCGATAGCCGCGATTGGCACGACTCTGGCTTTGCCGGGACTCGGACTTCTCGTTGCAGGCCCGCTGGCAGCAGCGCTTGCAGGCGCGGGCGCGGGCGGCGCAACCGGCGGTCTTATTGGCGCTTTGGTCGGAGCGGGAATTCCAGAAGAGCGTGTTAAGAAGTACGAAGAAGGTATCAAGCAGGGCGGCATCGTTATGGGTGTGACGCCGCGCTCGGATGAAGACGCGGAATACATAGAGAACGAGTGGAAGAATAATCGCGGCGAAGAGATTTACCGCTAAGGCGTGACCTTCACTGATTGAGGAGGAATGATGCGACGAACAATAGCTCTCCTATGCCTGTTTGCGTTTGCCGGTCTGGGGGTCGGATGCAGCAGCGACGATAATACGAACGGCGGTAATGGTAATGCTAACGGCGCGACCAGGAATGGTGTGGTTGAAACTAATGCCAACATCAGCCCGCGCACCAACGGCAACAACGTTCCGTCGAACGTAGGCGTTTTGACCAACGACAATCATAACGCCAACACTGCTGGCATCAGGACGACCAACACGTCGAACAGCAGCGGCGCTCACAACGCCAACGCAGCTACAGGCAATCACAACAGTAACAATCGCCACTAAAAAGATTTCGTTTTAAGGCGATTGAGTAAAGATGGCGGGAGGTTCTATAAACGACCTTCCGCCATCTTGATTTTTGAGGCGAATAAATTCCATCGCTCCTTCTACACTTCTCCCTGCGCATTCGTGTATATTTAAGTTCTCAATTTAAGCGGTCGTGCTGATGGATTTTACGCACGAAGATTGAAGCATGAAATACGGCGTTATAGTTTTCCCAGGCTCGAACTGCGACCACGACGCTTACCACGTTATCTCGAAACACGTGGGGCAGCCCGTTGATTTCATCTGGCATCGTGATATGGATTTGAGCAGTTACGACGCCATCATCATCCCCGGCGGCTTCTCTTACGGCGACTACCTGCGCGCGGGCGCTCTCGCACGGTTCTCGCCCGTGATGAATTCCGTGAAAGAGTTCGCGGCCAGCGGTCGTTTTGTGCTCGGCATCTGCAACGGATTTCAAATCCTGTGCGAGGCTGGCCTTTTGCCCGGCGCATTGATTCGCAATCGCGGATTGCACTTCATCTGCCAGCACATACGTGTTCGCGTCGAAACCTCAGAGACTCCATTCACAAATGCACTTCGAGGCGGGCAGGTGCTACGGATTCCAATCGCGCACGCTGAAGGAAACTACGTCTGCGACGATGAAACGCTTGCCGAGATGGAGCGCGAAGATAGAATCGTCTTCCGCTACTGTAACGAGCTTGGAGCAATCGGGGACGAAGCGAACCCGAACGGCTCGCGCGAAAACATTGCGGGCATCTGCAACCGCGAGCGAAACGTGATGGGACTGATGCCGCACCCCGAACGCGCTTGCGAAGACCTGCTGGGTTCATCCGACGGGCGCGACATCTTCCGCTCGCTCGCCGCCTCCGTAGCCGCGCAAGTCCAGTAAGGGTATAGACAAGTCCTCAGCCCGTATCGTGCAAAAACGCGAGGATGAGTGTCAGCTAATTATTCAACCTTAAGAGTCATTCTACGAATCATCTGCTCTGAGGCAGATGCGGGCTGAGGACTTGTCTATATTCCTGCTGCAAGAAAAATTTCGATTGACATTACAGCCGACTTGGAATAGAAGCACTGAGCTTTGAATCTATAAACTTAGAGGAAATCCGATGAACACATTCAGAACCAGAACTGCACGCATAATTCTCCTGCTCGTCGTCACAACTCTTATGACCGCGAGCGTCCCTGCGCAACGCGGCACGAGCATAGTACGTCGCGTTCGATTCGCGCGCGGTCGCACTTCCACTGTACTGCGCGGCACGCTGCGTCGCGGCGTGAGTCACGATTACCTGTTAGGCGCTAGCGCAGGCCAAACCATGTCCGTGCATCTGGCTTCGCCCGGCGGACTCTCTTTCAGCATCATTGGCCCATACGGCAGAGCGCTCGCAGATTTCACCAGAGACTGGTCTGGCGAGCTTCCCGCAAACGGCGACTATCGCATAAATGTCTTGCCCGACACTTCAACCAACCAGGCTTTTCCCTACACGCTCGAAATAACCATACGTTATTAGGCCGGAGGTTCTGGGACAGAGATGGCGAAACGTGGTAGATGGAAAAAGATTGCAGGGATAACTCTGCTCGTAATCATTGCGCTGCTCGCTGTCGGCATAACTGCGACAATCGGCTGGCGACCCATAATCGGAGCAAGGAAGCGCGCGCTGAGAGACAGAAAATTCGAGCGCACGCCTGAGCGCATGGCGCGCGGCAAGTATCTTGTAGAAAGCGTTGCTGGCTGCTTCGGTTGCCACTCGCCCGCAGATGCTGGTCTTCCGGGCGCGCCTGCAAAGCACGGAGCGGAAGGCAGCGGGGTTAGTTGGGCTGATGCGGGCGTGCCGTGGCTTGTCGCGCCTAACATCACGCCCGATGCCGAGACCGGCGCTGGCAACTGGACTGACGACCAACTCGCGCGCGCAATACGCGAGGGCATAGGCCACGATGGTCGCGTGCTCTTTCCCATAATGCCTTATCAGAATTATCGTCAGATGTCCGATGAAGATTTGGCGTCCGTCATAGTCTACCTGCGCTCCATTCCGCCTGTGCGCAATCAGTTGGCGCAGACTCAAATTCCTTTCCCGCTCAACCGACTGCTTCAAAGCGTGCCGCAGCCCATTGAGAGCCAGGTCGCGCAACCGGACGTTTCGACTCCTGCGAAGCGCGGCCAGTATCTTACAACCATGTCCTCTTGCGCGGATTGTCACACGCCTATGGACGAGCGCGGCCAGCGGCTGCCGGGCATGGATTTCGCGGGCGGCTTCGTGCAGAAAGGGCCAGCGGGCGAGGTCGCAAGCGCCAACATCACGCCAGACGCTTCTGGAATCTCTTATTACGATGAGGCGCTCTTTCTGGATGTGATTCACATGGGCAACGTCAAGGCGCGAAAACTGAACCCGCTCATGCCCTGGGTCTTTTACAGGAACATGACTGACGATGACCTTAAATCAATCTTCGCATACCTGCGCACTGTAAAGCCGGTCAAGCATCTGGTTGACAACACGGAGCCGCCCACGCCCTGCAAGCTCTGTCATAACAGGCACGGCTATGGCGAGCGTAATTAAAAGGGCGCTGTTAAAATCTGTAAGCATGTCGCCCCGGCAGTCTCGAAAATTTAAGCGCGCGTCTTCTGGTGAGCAATCTCGAAGCGCGCGCGCTGGATTCTCTGCTCCGAAAATTCTCACGTGGGCTGAAGTCAATCTCACGCATCGCATAAGAAACGGTATCTACCAGCGCGACGGTCGCCTCATTTCGCTGCTCACAGATTTCGGTCGCATCAACGCCTGCTACCCCGACAGTATGAATGAATCGGGCGATACGATTCTTTACACGGGCGACGGGCGGCACGGAGATCAACACTTGAACCCTGCGAATCGAGCGCTGTTCGCAGCCATCGAAAGCGGCCACGCCGTGCCCCTCTTCAACAAGCTTGGCGTAGGCCAGTGGCAGCACATGGGCTTCTGGCGCGTGGCGGCAGCTAGACAGCGTTTCGACGAAACAGAAAAGCGCATGCTCTGGGAGTTCACGCTCTTGAAAGTGAGCGGCGCGGGCAAGCATTAATCAAAAATTTGCGCTATAGTTTGCCCGAAAAAATCTCCTGAAAACTTTTCGGCGGAAGGTGAAAGATGAAAAGACTCTTCTTGCTTCTGGCTCTCTGTGCGGCTGGATGCGTTCAGCAACCTGCGAGCAACACTGCGAACAATAATCAGCAGGGGAGCGGCGATCAGGCGTTCAAGGCTATACATGATCGTTATGTTGTAGAGTTTTTGAAGCGCAACCCTACGGTCAATACTTATCTGGGCGGCGCAGGACTTGACCCGTCGCTCAGAGAGATGGACGGACTCCTGCGCGATTATTCTCCGCAGGCTCTGGAAGCGGAAGACCGTTGGCTCATGGATACGCAGAAAGCTTTCGAGGGAGTTGACCCAAATACGCTTTCGCCTGCCAGAAGAGTTGACCGCGAAGTCGCACTGGCGCAAGTTCGCTTTCAGCTTCATCTTCACGGGCAGCGCCGTTATCAGGAACGCTCGCTCGATTCCTACACGGACGAACCTTTCCGCGCGATTGACTGGCAATTGCAGGGCATGACGCAGACGGGCGAGAACACTTACGGCACGCCGGAAGAGTGGGCGTTGGTCGCGCACCGTCTGGGCGAGATTCCGCATTATTTAGAGAACGCACAGATGCAATTGCAGAACGGCGTGAAATCCGGCAACACGCCTGACCAGCGCATGCTCAGGCGTAATGGGCTGGACGCGACGGAAGCGAACGCGAAATATTTCGCCGCAACCTTGCCGGGGCTGGCCGCTCAACGCATCGCTCAGGGCGCGCAGCACGACGACCTCGTGAACAAAGTCAGCACGGCATCGAAGACGGCAGCCGAGTCTTACGGCAATTTTCATGATTTCATAATGAAGACTTTCTTCACGGGCACGAGCAGCGAGCCTCAAATCAACCAGCAATTCTCTCAAGATCGTTACGCGCTCGGTGAAGAGGAGTACAACTGGGCGCTCAAGAACAATCTTCACTACGATAGAACTGCTGCGCAGCTATTTGACGAGTCATGGGCAATCGTTCAGGACACGCGCGCTCAGATGGTCAGGCTTGCAAGAGAGATTGGGCAGAAGCGCAATCTTAATCTTCCGGCGGAGGACGATGCTGCGGTGCGCGCTGTGCTGGATGAGTTGTCGAAAGAGTATCCGAAGTCGGATGACGAGATGATACAGTGGTACAGGGATACTGCGACGCGGCTGGTTGACTACGGGCGCAAGTCTGGATTGTTCGACGTGCCAGCAGATTACAAGCTGGACGTTGTGGTGACTCCGCCTCCTCTGGAATCATCCGTTGACGGTGCTGCTTATTATCCTGCTCCTCCGTTTAAGACGAGCGGCGTCGGGCGCTTTTATGTCACGCCGACGCACAACGACCCGGCACAACTCAAAGCGAACAACCGCGCGTCGCTCGCAGACCTGGCGGCGCACGAAGGCTTCCCCGGCCACGACTGGCACTACAAGGTGATGACGCAGTTTCGCAACGACATCAGCGGCGTGCGCTGGCTTACGCCGGGCGAGGTCGAAGGGTCGTCTTCTATGTGGGAAGATTCTATGGCAGCAGAAGGGTGGGCGCTCTACTCGGAAGGCTTGATGGCCGAGCCTGCGCCGAACGCGCCTCAAGGGTTCTACACGCCGGAAGAGCATCTTTATCAACTTCAAGGGAAACTCTACCGAGACCTTCGCGTGCGCGTTGACACAGGATTGCACACCGGGCGCTTGAGCTACGCGGACGCCGTTGACCTCTTCTCGAAGACGGTTGATTTCCTACCCGGCTCGTGCGGCGACGCGGCGGCGCTTCAAGGCAACGATGCGAAGAGGGCGAGTTGCAAGACGGCTGATAGCGCAATCTTCCGCTACTCCAAGTGGCCCACGCAGGCTATAACTTATCGTCTTGGTCGAGACCAAATCCTTGACATGCGCAACGAAGCCGCGCGCGTCATGGGCAACAATTTCTCTCTCAAGACTTTTCACAACCTTTTCATGAAGCAAGGCACTATCCCGTCAGGCTACTTCAGGGAAAACCTCTTGCGCGAGATTCAAGGAGCAAGATAAGAGAATAGGAGCACGATTCAAAATCCCTTTGCGAGCTTAAACTCTTTTCTTTGCGCCTTTGCGTGAAAATGTAATTCTATTGAAGCTCAAGCTAGAGAGAGTTGTAGGTTCTCGCAAAGGCGCAAAGAAAAGAGCAAAGGCGCAAAGCGCTGAGATTCCTCTGCTCCTTTGCTTTTCTACCTATGTCCTTGTTAATCTTTCCCTCTTCAGAAATTCCATTTGCTAAGGAGAATCTAAGAGATGAAGAAGCAGTTGGCATTTGCTCTCATACTTGTATTGTCTTTGATGGTGGGAGCGCTGGCGCAAGGCGCAGGCGGGGACGCCCCGACTTCCGGGCTGGCTATCGGCTCTAGCCTGAGTGATTTCGAGTTGTCCGATGTGAGCGGGCAGAAGCACACGCTCGCCTCGCTGAAAGGTCAGAAGGGCACGGCCTTTATCTTCATATCCGTGCAATGCCCCGTCTCCAACGCTTACAACGAGCGCATGGAGCGCCTCTATCAGGATTACAGGGCGCGCGGCATCAATGTCGTAGGCATCAACGCGAACGCGACCGAAACTGCGGATCAGGCCAAGCAGCACGCCGCAGAGCATCACCTGACCTTCACAATCCTGAAGGACACAAACAACAAGATCGCGGACATGCTCGGCGCAACGAACACGCCCGAAGCGTTTCTGTTCGACGCCAATAACAAGCTGGTCTATCGCGGTCGCATAGATAATTCGCGCAACACCGAAGCCATTTCGTCGAACGACCTGCGCGATGCGATGGATGCGCTGCTTGCTGGCCGCGCCGTCGCACGCTCTTACGTGCGCGCTTTCGGCTGCACCATCAAGCGCTCTTCAGGTCAATAAAATTTTCGATTTTCGATTTGAAAGCTCCACGCTTCTTTCAATCGAGAATCACTTACACTCGGTCGGGGTGTTTAGTATGAGAATTATCGCTACGATTCTGCTCGCGACCTGCGCGCTTGCGTCGCTCATTAGCGCGCAAGCTACTTCTTCGTCCCAGAATACGCAGCAGAACGCGCAGGCTGTCTCCGCCCAGGCTTCCGTCACCGTGCACGAAGTTGATCTCATAGGACTGAAGAAACTTTTGAGCCGCGAGGGCGAGCACGCGCACCCTCTGGCAGTGAACTTCTGGGGAACGTTCTGCGACCCGTGCCGCGAAGAGATGCCGGACCTTGTGCGCATCAACTCTGAGTATAAAGCGCGCGGCCTTGAGTTCATTCTCGTTTCCGTGGACGACCCTTCGGACATCAAGAAGAAAGTTCCGCAGTTTCTACAGCAGGTGGGCGCTGTTGAGATGCCCGCTTACCTTGTCAACGCGAGCGATCCCGAAACCATCATCAACGCTGTTGACCGGACATGGAACGGCGGACTGCCCGCCACATTCCTTTATGACGCGCAAGGCCATCTGGTCTTCAAACACACAGGCCGCGTCAACCCTGCGGAACTCCGGCAAGCAATTAATAAATTGATGAGTGCAGAGTGATGAGTGATGAATTAAAGCTTCTGCTTTTCTCTTATTATTCATCACTCTGCACTCATCACTCATCACTTCTCTTATGATTTCTCCCGAAACAGTCAAGGCGCACAATCTCACCGAAGAAGAGTTCGAGCGCATTAAAGAGTTGCTTGGGCGCGAACCCGGCATGGTCGAGCTTGGCATCTTCTCCGTGATGTGGTCTGAGCACTGTTCGTATAAATCCTCGCGTGTACATTTGAGCAGGTTGCCGACGACGGGCGAGCGCGTGATAGTGCCGCCGGGCGAGAACGCCGGAGTGGTTGACGTTGGCGACGGATGGTGCGCTGCTTTCAAAGTAGAATCCCACAACCATCCTTCATTCATAGAACCGTTTCAGGGCGCGGCCACAGGCGTCGGCGGAATTTTAAGAGATGTGTTCACAATGGGCGCGCGTCCCATCGCTTCTATGAACTCTCTTCGATTCGGATCATTAGATCACCCCGAACACGGGCGGCGCAATCGTTCTCTTCTGGCTGGCGTAGTCGCTGGCATTGCTCATTACGGAAACGCATTCGGCGTTGCGACCGTAGGCGGTGAAGTCGCGTTCGATGACGCATATGCTTTGAACCCGTTGGTCAACGCTTTCGCGCTCGGTCTGGTGCGGCAGGATCAAATCTTCTTTGGCAAGGCTACGGGCGTAGGGAATCCTGTTCTTTACGTCGGAGCAAAGACGGGGCGCGACGGAATACACGGCGCGACGATGGCTTCGGCTGAGTTCGACGAAGAGGCGCTGGAGAAACGCCCTACGGTTCAGGTGGGCGATCCCTTCTTGGAGAAGCTTCTACTGGAAGCATGTCTTGAAGCGATGCGCAGCGGCGCAATCGCAGGCATTCAGGATATGGGCGCGGCAGGGCTTACTTCATCATCATGCGAGATGGCGGCGCGTGCGGGCACAGGCATAGAGCTTGACCTCAGTTTAGTTCCGCGGCGCGAGCAGGACATGACCGCATACGAGATGATGCTGTCGGAATCGCAGGAGCGCATGTTGATTGTCGCTCACCGTGGGCGCGAGCGCCAGGTCGTTGACATCTTCCGCAAGTGGGATTTGGATGCAGTGGTTATAGGTTACGTCACAGACGGTCACAACATGCGCGTCACTCACAACCGTGAGTTGGTCGCAGACATTGCGGTCGCGGCATTGACGGACGAAGCGCCACGCTACGAGCGACCGATGAAGAAGAGTCCGGAGTCTGGAACTGATAGTCTGGAGTCAGAGGTTTCTAACGACAACTCTCAGGATGAAACCGGGACAATCCAAAATCCAGAATCTGAAATCGAAAATCAACCGGACTCCAGACTCCAGACTCCAGACTCCGGACTCTCAAATGAAGTTCTGCTACGTCTTCTCTCCTCTACGAACATAGCGTCGAAGGAGTGGGTCTTCCGACAGTACGATCACATGGTGCGCACGAACACGGTTGTGCTGCCGGGCGCAGACGCGGCTGTGTTGAGAATAAAGGAGACGCGCCGTGCGCTTGCGATGTGTCTGGACGGGAACGGTCGCTATTGCGCAGTGAACCCGCGCGAGGGCGCGAAATTAATTGTAGCGGAAGCGGCGCGAAACGTAGTGTGCGTGGGCGCGCGCCCCGTTGCGATAACGAACTGTCTGAACTTCGCTTCGCCTGAAAGACCGGAAGTGATGTGGTCTTTTTCGGAAGTGATTGACGGGATGAGCGAGGCTTGCCGCGCCTTCTCGACCCCTGTGGTTTCCGGCAACGTCTCTTTCTACAACGAGACCGAAGGGCGCGGCATTCATCCCACGCCGGTCATCGGCATGGTCGGAATCGTGGAAGACGTGCGCCGCGTAATTCAGCACGGTTTCAAGGTCGAAGGCGACATGATTGCCATGCTTGGCCCAACACGCGACGACATGCACGCGAGCGAGTATGCCGCGACGATTGAAGGGCGCACCGTCGAAGAGATGATACGCGCGGGTCGCGTGCCCGCAATCAATCTTGAAGAAGAGCGCGCTCTACATGAAACAATCTTGCGCGCGGCCAGCCTGAGTTTACTTCATTCCGCGCACGACTGCTCCGACGGCGGATTGGCAGTTAATCTGGCTGAGTCATGCTTCTCATCTCTCACCCGCCCTGCTTCAGGTGCGGAAATAAATCTCGCAGACTCTCTTAACGCAAACGTGCAACTCTACAGCGAAACTCCCTCGCGCATCGTCATAAGCTTTGGCGAATCAAATCGCGGCGCAATCGAAGAGATAGCATCTGACACAGGATGCGCCTTCGCTATCATAGGGCGTGTGAGCGCAGACCGCCTGCGAATCAGAGTCGGCGGCGAAGAAGTCATCAACGTAAGTATCCATGAACTCGAATATGCTTGGCGCAACTCTCTGGGAAACAGGGTGCAAGCGGAAGTATTGGCGGCTGGCGCAGAGTAAGAGAGCGATTAGAATTCATCTCATAAATAGCTCGGTGTTGCCGGGAGCCGCATAAACATTGGCTCAAAATGATGCTGCAACTATTTATGGGTTGGCTTCTGGTTAATTGCAGTTGAGTGTAATTAGAGTGAGACTCACCGCCGCAGACACAAAGTACACGGAGATTGCGCAGAGAAGTTTTCGTTATCTTTAATTTGAGATTTCAGATTTGTGATTTGAAATCCTCTGTGTTATCTCTGCGCTCTCTCTGGCCTGCTGTAGTGAATCATAGACCGGATACGCTTAACTCCACGTTGAAATGAGTGAAAGAGAGGATGATATGTCTGAAGAAAACAGAGCGTTGCTTCATCGCTGGTTTGAAGAGGTCTGGAACAAAGGTCGCACCGATGCGATTGACGAAATGTTCGCCGAAGACGGGCTGGCTCACGGCCTCTCGGACGAAAGCGGTCAGCCATTGCGCGGCCCCGCTGGCTTCAAAGCTTTTCACCAGAAGTTTCGCGAAGCCTTTCCAGACATCATCGTGATCGTCGAAGACACCATCGCCGAAGGCGACAAGATAGCTGCGCGCTGTCGTGTCCGCGCCAAACACACAGGAGAGAGTCTGGGCTACGCCGCGACTCACAAGCCCATAGAGATAACGGGCATCTCTATCATCCGCGTGAAAGACGGCAAGATTGTGGAGGGCTGGAACAACTTCGATTTTTTCACCATGTACAAGCAGATGGGCGTGATTTAGGAAAGCGCGTAAATCGTGAATAGAGAAAAGCCGTAATGTGGTGATAAGAAAAAGTTGTTTTCATATAATCTATCACCGTTCTCTTCTGTTCACGATTCACGATTCACGAAAGGATAAACTTATGGCCGTACTTATTCCGATTCTTATCTTCGCCGTTATCATCATCTTCGTAGTCCTCGTCGGACTCTACATGAAGAAGAAGGCTAAGGAGCGCATGCTGGCGATGCAGTTGGCGGCGCAGCAGATGAACTGGGGGTTTCTGCCCAACGCGGCCATGAACGCCATTCCCTACCTGGAACAGTTTCAACTCTTCGGTCGCGGTCACTCGAAGAAGATACTGAACATGATTTACGGTCAGATGAATGATGCGCGCGTATCGCTCTTCGATTACGTATTCACCGTTGGCTACGGTAGGAACCAGCAGACTTTCTACCAGTCGGTCGTCTATTTCGAGTCGCCTCGTCTCGCTCTTCCATCATTCACGCTGAGTCCTGAAGGCTTGTTTACGAAATTAGCTACGGCGTTCGGTTACCAGGACATAGATTTTGAACAGTACCCTACCTTCTCGAAAAAATATCTGCTTCGAGGGCCGGACGAGCAGGCTATTCGACAGGCATTCAACAACCAGATTATCGCCTACTACGAAAGCAACCAGGGATTGCACACTGACGGCGGCGGCAACCAGATATTTTTCTATCGCCAGAACTACCGCGTCCCGCCCACAGAGGTGCGCTCCTTCGTTGATTGGGGCATGGGTCTTTACAATCTATTCCAGCGGCGCTGGTAACCGTACCAATTACGGAATGCGGAATGCGGATTGAAAAGCAGGCTTAAAACAGAAGCTGTTAATTCAATTTCAATCGTTCTTCAAATTCGCAATCCGAAATCCGCCCGTCCGCAATCTAGCCAGAGATGCACGCGCACATCATCTACAATCACAGGCTGCTCAAATCGGACGCAGCCTGCCTGCCTGCCTGCTCCGCTACGTCTCTATACGGGCGCGGCGTCTTCACGACCGTAGCCGTTTACAAAAGCCGCCCGTTCCTTTGGCCTTACCACTGGCAGCGCCTTGTGAATCACGCCGAGCGCGCCGGAGTTGACCCAGGCGATGTGAACGAAGCGAGAGTGCTCGCATCCTTGAAGAAGTTGATTAAGGCGAACGGCGCGAGCGACTGCCGTGCGCGCATAATGCTTCTGAGAAACTCGGAGGGCGGCGCGTGGAAGATAGAGGGAAGCGAAAGAGCGAAGACAGACCTGCTGATTTTCACAGCCGAAGCGCACACCGCCCGCGAAGACGGCCTTGCCATAACGGTCTCGCCTTTTCGCCTGAATTCCATGTCGCCGCTCGCCGGAGTCAAGAGCATCAACTATCTTGAGCGCGTGATGGCGCTCGAAGAGGTGCGCTCGCGCGATTTTGATGAAGCCGTAGTGATGAACGAGCAGGGCGAAGTGGTCTCAGGCATAGCGTCTAACATCTTCTGGGTCACGCACGGCACGCTGCATACGCCTGCGCTTCAGACGGGCGCTGTACCGGGCGTAACGCGCGCGCACGCCATATCTATAGCAGGCGATCTATCCTTCCCCATTATTGAAGGCGCGTATGAGTTGTCTCAGCTAGCGGATGCAGACGAAATCTTTCTCACCTCCGCAGAGCTTGGCGTCGCGCTCGTGACCATGTTCGACTTCCGCCGCTACAGCTTCGCGGTCGGCAGCGTCTCCATACGCATGCGCGAGGCGTTTCGTGAAGAGACGCTGAAGGTGAGCAACAGCAAGTAAGATTGCGACGCGCAAACCAGAATGAAGGCTCTCGCGCTAACGCGAATACTCGCCTTCTCAATTGTCATTACAAGTCTTCGCGCGTGACGCCTTCTATCTGCAAGATGAAATCTGCGCCGTAGGCCAGAGAGGGCGTTTGATAGCCTGCGGAAAATTCTCCCGCCAGCACTCGTTCTACAATTGCAAGCGCCGTCAATGCCGTGAGCGTGTAGCCTTCCGGCGTGCGCAGCCGGGATACTGCGCGATTGCCAGCATCGTCTTTGACTTCCCCCCACAGGAAGCTTGCGCCTCGTTCGCGCTCTTCGTCGCTTGGGCCAGCGGGCTGCGCCTTGATGCGTTTTTTTAGAAATCGCTGAACAGGCTTGGAGGCTAAAAGAGGGCCTACGATGCGGCTTGCTTTCATCATCGAGCGCACCGATGAAGGTAGCGCACTGTAGACTTCTATGTTCGGAATCCCTGTGCTGTAGTAGGCCGTGACGACATCGCCCCAGGGAATCGTTACCGCCGCACGCGCGCGACCGTCGCCGTAATCAATCTCGCGTGTCTTCCATGCGGCTGGCACTGGGGTGAGTTTTCCGTTGCGGCGAACAAGGCCGCCGCGATGAATGTTCTCGACCATAGTGGTCGCCGTGCCGTGTGAGATTCTGGTGAGGCCGCGAATGGCTAACGCCAGATGCGTGGCGGAAGAGAGCCGACGCTTGAGGTGCGCGGCCAGACAGTCTGAAGGAACGACATCGAAGCCTGCCCCCGGCAATAACATCACGCCCGCGCTCTTTGCTTCCGCATCGCGCGCGTGCAGCGATTCAAACACAGTAGCTTCGCCCGTAATGTCCAGGTAGTGCGTGCTCGTAGCCAGGCAAGCGTCCGCCATAGGCTTGGACGTGCGCGAGAAAGGCCCGGCGCAGTGCAACACGACCGCAACGTCTGCGAGCGCCGCACCGATGGCCGCCGCATCTTCAAGAGAAAATGCGCGATGCTCGAATCCCAGCTTTTGGGCCAACTCGCCCACTTTGCGCGGGTCTCGCCCCGCTAAGATAGGTTTGAGATTGCGCTCTGCGGCCATGCGAGCGACGAGCGTGCCCGTGTAACCGTTCGCGCCGTAAAGTAAAAATTTGGTCTTCATTTGACGGAAGATATTATCTCATCCGCTCTCGATTCAAAACGAAAAAGGCCACGCTTACTCTACGGCAGCGTGGCCTTTTCATCTCTCTCTAAATCAAGTTCCCAGGCTCAAGTTAAAAGCATTTCTCAACTTCAACCCTGAAGCTCGAAACCTATCTTCTCGCCAGAACGACTGGAGCTTGCTCTGTGGCGAGAATTCTTTCAAAGAACCCTCGCACCGTCGCGTACTGCTCCGGCGGGATAGTAGCCGCGCGCAAGGTCATCGTGCGCGTGAAGACCAGTTGGTCGCCCTTTACTTCGTAGCTGGCCGCGTAGGAGCCGAACGGCGCGTCCAGTTTCAAAGGATCAGGCAGTTCGTCCACATCGAAGTTTGCAGGAAGATGGACGCGAACCGTTTCAGTGAGCGCGTAAGGCCCAAGCACGACCGGCTGGCGGCGAGACGCTTCCGTTAGAACAAGCGAGTCATGACGCGACACTATCGCGGGCTTGAAGATCAGCAGACGGTTCTGCATCAGTTGCGCGTAGGCGAGCGAATTGAAATCAACATCGAGCGCAAAGCGGTTTTCGTTAATCTGATCCGTAGGCTCTATCCTGGAGAGCCTGGCACCCTGAACGCCATGCGTAATCCACTCTTCAATCCTCTGGTTGTATTGTGGGCGCGACAGAGCGCGGAACTCACGACGAGCGCTGACGGCGGATTGACCCGCGAACCGCTCGTGAACGCTCGCGCTCATAGAGCCGTCGCCGTTTAGCGTCATCTCTGCCTGCCGCTCAAGGCGGTTGGATTCAGGCGGGGTCACGGGCATCCTTAAAAGCGCGCCCTGGTCTCCGGCTATCAAAAGCGCAAGACTGTTCTGCTCCTCCTGCGGCAGATCGCCTACGGGAGTAGCATCGTCCGTCGCGTCGAATATCAACAGGCGACCAAGCTTCGGATGCTGAACCACTGTTGCAGCTTGCGTCTCGTCTCCAACCTTGATGGCAACGATGCAGTGATTGAACTGGCTGGGCGAAGCCCACTCTTCGCGCACGTATGTAGGGTCGCCAAGGTAGATTGCCATCGTGTAGGCCGTGATGCCTACGGCCTTGAGCATGGCGCGCATCAGGTTCGCTTTATCTTTGCAGTCACCGTAGGACTTGGCGAAGACTTCCGTAGCAGCGTGCGGGCGAAGGCCGCCGCCGCGCCCTACACCTATGTCAATAGAGATGTACTGAAGATGCTGCACGTAGCGGCCTATGGCCTGAATGCGCTCAAGCTCCGTGTGAGAATTTGCAGTCAACTCGCGCGCCTTTGCTATTAGCGCATCATTCGACGCAGCCTGTGGGTCATGTAACTCGCTCAGCCAGCGCGATACGTCCACCCAGTTGCTGAAAGTTTTTAGCGGCGTGTTTGCGCCCTGCGCGGGCACGTAGCTTACCGCGAGGCGAGGCGCAAGGTTCGTCACCTCCGGACTCGCAGGCTCTTCTGCGATGGGAGGCAAGTTATCCAACTCCCAACTGTAGCTCGTTCCGCTCACCGCAGGCTCTACCTTCGAGTGATTGAAGGTGACGCTCTGAGCGCTCCACCCTGAAGGAAGATTCACAGTGTAGCGCGCGGCGAGTGTAGGCAAGCGATCCTGAAAGTTCCAGTCGTCGTAGCCGAATACGGAGCGCTCTTCTGTTACGGACTGGTAGCCGAAGACCATCCCGGCGTCCGCATCACTGGCCGCCGAGATAACCTTAACACGCAACTCGTTATAAACGTCGTTTGGGTCAGAGATGGCGTCCGTAACGTTATCGCTGCCGTAGTGCTTGACCGCTCCGCCCGGCCTGATGAGCCACGCATTAAGCTCGCGCACCTTTCCTGTCTCTGTGAGATAAGGAACGATGGCTCGCGCATACTCGCGTCCCTCTCTGGTGAGAAGGCGCACGGCGTAAAGCGTCGTCGTGACGATGTGCCCGTCCTCGCTAACGGTCACGTTCTGCTCTCTGCGCAGGACGACCGCGCGCACCTGTCGGTCGTAAGCGGGCGCGTTCTGCGCCGCTGCGTCGCGCAGCCACAGCGGGGCTTCATCGCTTCCGGCCAGCGCAGGCACGCTCAACAGGAGTAGAAAAAAGGTGCAGCCGATTAATCTCTTCAGCATATTCATTACTTTCTTTCTGCTTTAATGCTCTCTTTACGGCGCGCTTCGGCAATCCGAGGGAGAGAGACTGCAATCTCTCTCCCTCGTCACACGTGATTAGCTTAATTGGAAGCCGTCGCGCCCTGCCTGAGCGCGAGCGTGTGCTCGTCGCTGGTATGAACTGCGTCGAACACCTGCTTGATTGCGCTGTAGGTCGTGGTCGGGAACAATATGCTCTCGCCTCCACCGAAGAAGAACGTGCGGTGGTAAAGAATCGTGTGCTCGTCCGCCACCTGAATCTTCACGTTGTAGGCGCTGACGTTGCCCGCCGACATTGGCGCGGGCGCTTCCGCGTGATCCAGCGCATAACCGCCCGGCAGTTCTATCTCTACGTTATCGTCTTCAGACCAGGGGAAGTGAAAGTAGACTGGATACGTGCGGTCGCTGGTCTGGAAAAGCGCGCCGAATCCGTGCTGGAAGAATGCAGGTTGCAGGAAAAGGCGCCTGCCCGTTTTTTGCGCGTAGCCGGGAACACGTATATGGAATGCATAGACGAAAGGCTTAGCGGGGTCTGTGACATTCTCTATCTGAATGTTCGAGAGTTCCGCTGTGCTCATGTGGGACTTTATCATCTCGCGCAAGGTATCTTCGCGCTGCTGCGGCGAATCTTCGTCGTTTTCTTCCTTCTTCTCTATTGCAAGATGCCCCGTGTACTCCATGCGAACGTCGCCTTCGAGCGTGCCGTCTTCCAGTAGACGCAGTTTCGCCTTGCGCGTAACGCGAGAGAGTTCGGGCGGCGACATGGGCGTCTTCACCCACAGCGCGCCTGATTCGCCTACGAGCAGCGTCTCTTCACCCTCTTCCTGCCAGCGCAGCATCCCGAAGGGGAGCAGGTTATAGCCGGGGTTGAAGAAGCGCCATACATCGCCGACCTTGACGGCGACGCTGGAGGGTTCCACGAAGTAGAGGTTAGAGAATTCAGGACTGAAGAATATCTGGTTGCGGTCAGGGGCGAGCGCGACGCGCACGTCGAAGCCTGCGGCCTTTGCCAGCGCGCCGAACAATAGATCAATGTCCTGTCCTGTGCCCTGCCCGCGCTTGATGGTGTCGGAAGGCGACTTGTTGGACTTCAGCTTCAAGCGGTCTTCCGCGGTCAGTCCGGAAGCATCGTCGCTCGTGTTTTTGACATTCGCTCGCACGTACTCGTAGAGCCTTTGAAGCTTCTGCTCCGGCGTTGTAGCGTCGCCGATTGCGGTTGCCGCAGTTTGCTTCACGCGGTCGTCAGCCTTCATCAAAGGTTTAATGATCTCGTCGAAAGCCTTGGAGACAAGCCCCCAGTAGATGGCCGGGTTGGATGTCGGTATGGGCGTGTAGTAAAGGAGCATCCATGTCTTTACCTGATCCTCCGGCGGCATGTTCGGCTCCTCGTGAACCGGCTTCATGTTCGTCATGGTGACGCTGTAAAAGCCGTTCCTCTCCTTGACGAGTTCGGGGCTATTGCCGTGGAAGGTCTGCACGCGCATCGTCTCTCCGTTTGCAAAGGGCTTGAGGTAATACTTGACGCTGCGCACGGGGATGTCGCGCTGGAATTCAAGGCGAACGTTGTTGGCCGACTGGTTTTCGCGCACCTCGCGCCAGCGATACTCAATGATAGAACCCGGCTCTACCCCCGGCATCGCAAACGATTTGGCCTTAATTTTCACGCCATTCGCTTTGACTATAGTGCGCTCGAATATATCGCTCTTCTTCAACTCTATGATCGTCCCGTCGGGTCGGATGGTGCGGGCGGCGATGTCTTCGATCCTGATCTTGTAATGAGAGATTTTCCCGAACGGGATGTCAACCTTGCTTTGAGCCTCGCGCCCGCGCTCCGTGAAAACCTTGATGCGAATGTAGTGCTTGAAGATAAGGTCTTCCGTCTGGCTGTCGTCCATTCTGACTTCCCAGAAGATAGCTTCGGCGTCTGCATTAGGCTCTACGACCGGCGTGGTCGAAGATAGTTCAGCCGGGTCAACCGGCTTCCAGTCATTATCGTCTGCGAGCGCCAGCGGAGTTGAGAGAACGAGCAGGCACACAAGTGTTAAAAAGAGCGTGGGCAAAAAACGAGGGAGAAACATGAATTGATTTCCTTTCGGTTAAGCTCGGCGAAGAGCTTCTATAGAGGTAACGCGCCAGGCTTGTCCTTACTACAATGCCGTTTTGAGTACGCGCGGAAAACGATGACCTTAATTATACTCGTCTGCGAGCAGCGTCACAGATTCGAGCGCCTTGCAGAAAAATTTGCGGATACTACCCTTGTTCGTGAGTGACTACAGATGACTCTCTGAAGTGTCCGGCTGCCGGTCGGGACTGAATTAGTTGCTTCAAGATTCGCTCCGGTTGCTTTCGCAAACGAAAATTTTCACAGGTGAAAAGCGGCTTATTACAGAACTGTTTTTAGTCTGGCCGAACTACGCTGAGGACTCAATGCGAGCTTGTCCTGACAACCGGGCGATGGGGGATTTTACGTGTCCGGGCGGCTGAAAAGCAGGACGAAAGGGTGAGCGCCGAAGGCGTAAAGAACAGCCACTCCGCTCCGATAGCTACCCTTTCATCCTTCATTCTTCCTGACTCATACTTGCTCTTCCCCTGCTTCCGCCTTCCGTCCTGCTTTTGCTATACTCTGTAGCAAGAACAATCCCGGAATTTCGCGTCTTTCGCCGTCTATTTTACGCAGGAGGAGTTTTACGAAATGGCTACTGAACTGAAACGCGCGGACACCATTGGGCGCATAGAAGAGATGCTGGGCGCGGACGCTCGCACTCTTCTCGATCACACTTCGCAGACCATATCGAAGGATGTTATTCAAGTTCCCGGCCCGGACTTCGTTGATCGCGTTTGGGCGCAATCGGACAGAAACCCGCGTGTGCTTCGTTCGATGCAATCACTCTTCAATAACGGCAGGCTGGCCGGTACAGGCTATCTCTCCATACTTCCGGTTGACCAGGGCATAGAGCACTCTGCGGGCGCGTCGTTCGCTCCGAACCCGCAATATTTCGATCCCGATAACATCGTCCGCCTGGCGATTGAAGGAGGCTGCAATGCCGTCGCTTCCACCTTCGGCGTGCTCGGCGTCGTCTCAAGAAAGTACGCGCACAGGATTCCCTTCATCGTTAAGATTAATCACAACGAACTTTTGACCTACCCGAACAAGTTCGATCAGGTTCTCTTCGGAACTATTGACGAGGCGTTCGACATGGGCGCGGTCGGCATCGGCGCGACCATCTATTTTGGCTCCGAAGAATCAACACGGCAGATAACGGAGATAAGCGAAGCTTTCGCCTACGCGCATGAGCTTGGAATGGCTACGATTCTCTGGTGCTATCTGAGGAACAAGGCTTTCAAGACGGACGAGGGCGACATGCATGCGTCGGCTGACTTGACAGGTCAGGCGAATCATCTTGGCGTGACGATTCAGGCGGACATAATCAAACAGAAGCTGCCGGAGAGAAACGGCGGCTACAACGCGCTGAACCGTGGCGGGATATCTTACGGCAAGACCAGCAAGCTGGTTTACGAGAAGCTGACTACGGATAATCCCGTTGACCTGGTTCGTTATCAGGTTGCCAATTGCTACATGGGGCGCTGCGGGTTGATTAACTCCGGCGGCGAATCAAAAGGAGCATCGGATATGGCCGAGGCCGTCCGCACAGCGGTCATCAACAAGCGCGGCGGCGGCATGGGATTGATTTCTGGACGCAAAGCTTTCCAGCGCCCCATGAATGAAGGCGTCGAGCTTCTGAACGCGATTCAGGACGTTTATCTTTCGGAAGAGATAACGGTCGCATGATAAAAATTTTCCGTTAAAAATCCAGTCAGGGACGATTGAATAATTTTAAATTTCAGATTTGAAACCTGAAGTCATTCAATCGTCTCTGACTGGACTCTCCTCTTTTTATCCTGCTCGATATTCCGGCGCTAACAACTCTTCTCAATCTGCATTAACTGCTTTCCCGTTTCGCCCTGCGAGTCGTGCCACCGCATCGGCCAGTACGTTCAACTCGACAGGCTTCGCCATGTGCATCTGGTAACCGGCAGAGAGTGCGCGCCTTATGGATTCCTCATCGGTGTAAGCCGTGAGCGCGATTGCCGGAAGATTACCCACGCCCTTTTCTGCTTCTATCTCTCGCACGCGACGAATCAGGTCGTAGCCGTCGAGTCCGGGCATACCTATGTCCGACACGAGTACGTCCCACTGCTCGCGCGCCAGAATCTCCAGCGCCTCTGTGACGGAAGCAGCTTCTTGAACCTGCGCACCGTACTCTTTCAGCCCGGCGCGTATCATGACGCGCGCATCCTGCTCGTTATCAACCACGAGCAGACGCACGCCTTCGAGCGATGCTGGCTTTTGCGCCGGAGGCGTCTGCACGGAATTCTCTTCCCATAGCATGTCAACTTCGTTCGCTCTCGCACGCAGCGCCACGACAGGAAGAGAGACGATGAACGTCGCGCCCTTACCCTCGCCCTCGCTCACAGCCTCCACAGTCCCGCCGTGCATCTCAACGACGTGGCGCACGATTGCCAGCCCCAGGCCAAGCCCGCCGTGCGTGCGCGTCGTGGTGCTGTCGGCCTGACGAAAACGGTCGAAGACAAATGGCAGGAAACTTCTGCCTATGCCCGCGCCCGTGTCCGTGACGAGCATCTGCACGCAAGCGCCAATGCGTTTAAGTCTGACTTCTATGCGTCCGCCCTGCGGCGTGAATTTCACTGCGTTCGACAGAAGATTCCATACCACCTGTTGAAGTCGCGTAGGGTCGCCCGATATAACCCCCGCGCGCGCGTCCAAATCCAATCTAAGGTCAATGGCTTTGGCCTCGACCGCAGGACGCACGGTGTTAGCGGCGGATTCTATAATCTGCGAAAGCTCAACGGGCTGCACCTTCAGGTTGAGCTTGCCCGTGATGATGCGCGATACGTCCAGAATGTCTTCGATTAGCTGCGACTGCATGCGCGCGTTGCGCTCTATGATTTCCAGCGCCTGTTCGTTCACGCCTTCGGCCAGATTCCCTGAGCGAAGAAGACTCGTCCAGCCCAGCATGGCCGTCAGCGGCGTGCGCAATTCATGCGAGAGCGTTGCCAGAAACTCATCTTTAGCGCGGCTCGCGGCCTCTGCTTCGGAGCGCGCTACGGTCTCACGCTCGAAGAGTCGCACGTTATCAATCGCAACGGCTGCCAGATTCGCCGCCACGCGCATAGCAGTCTCGTGCCCCGGCTTGTATGCTGAGAGTTCGTAAGCCTGCACCTCAATCGTCCCGACCATGCGACCCATCACGGACATGGGCGCTGCCATAGAAGATTGCGGCATCAACCCGTTATCAACTCCCACTTTCACGCCCGGATGACCTTCCATAGCTTTCAAGTAATCATCCGTAATGATTATTCGATTCTCTTTGACGGCGAGACTGTTCGGCCCATCCGTAATAGGCATAGGCGGCAGAGTCGAGACATCAACCTCTACGCCTTCGCCCCATGCGTATTGAGCCGTGCGGACATCTTGTTCCGAATCGTAGAGCGAGATGAAAATTCCTATGCACGGCATAGAGGCTGCGCAGAAGTCGCGTAACGCCCGGAAGATTGTCAAAAGATCGCGCGCAGTGCCGAGCGCCTGTCCCAGAGGGGCGAGCCTGTCCAGCAGCCGCTCGTATTCGACTATGGCGCGGCGGTTGGCTGCGCGAAGCAGAGTCTCAGTCTGTTTCTGTTTCGTGATGTCTGCGGAAACGCCTACGACGCCTATAAGCTCTCCCTTATTATCGTGAAGAGGAACGTTCGTGACTTCAGCAGTGAACGTAGTGCCGTCGCGCCGCCTGACCGGAAATTCACCAGACCAGCTTTCGCCTGCCCTGAGGCGCGCCATGATTTCATCTGCGCGCTTTTGTGAAGGTGGAGCGGGCGTCAACTCCATTATACTGCGCCCCGTAGCCTCTTCAGCCGACCATCCGTAGAGTTTCTCCGCGAACTTATTCCAGTAGGTGACTATGCCCCGAAGGTCTGTGGCTATAACGGCCTGCCCTACGCTATTGAGCAGGTGCGCCTGAAAGCGCGCGGCATCTACAGCGCTCTGGTGAGAGGCCGTGTCATGCTGGCTGCTCTGTGCTGTGCTGATCGAATCACCTTCCATAAAAGAGTTTTCAGCTTTCAGTTTTCAGCATGGACATTTTTCTTACAGCTTAAAACTGCTTTTTACGTCGGATGGTAGAGCTAATACACCCTCGCGGGAAGCGCACCTCTCAAGAATATCTCATTTCAAAAGAGCCAGTCTAACTTTGACGAGACAGCGAATTACTCATCACTGAAAATTTCTGGCGCTTGAAAGCGAACGCGGCTACAATGGCGCGGTAATTCGGTTAAGCTTTTCAAGCGCACGCGCATCGGCTGCCCTCTCTCTCAGGCTCATCTGATTTCAAACATGGCTGTCACTCCCGGCGCACAATTCGGACGCTACAAAGTTCGCTCACAATTGGGCGCGGGCGGCATGGGCGAAGTTTACCTCGCAGAAGACACAGAGCTTGAACGCACGGTCGCGCTCAAGGTTCTGCCCGAACAGGTTGCCGCCGACAAAGAGCGCATGCAGCGCTTCGTTCAGGAAGCTAAAGCTGCATCCGCTTTGAACCACCCGAACATTCTGACGATTTACGAGATAGGGCGTGCAGATAGCGCGCGTTTCATCGCCACGGAATTCATCAACGGCGCAACGCTCAGGCAGCAGATAGCGGCGAGACAAATCTCTTTGAGCGATGCTCTCAACATCGCCATTCAAATCGCGGACGCGCTCGCGGCAGCGCACGCCGTCGGAATAGTTCACCGCGATATTAAGCCGGACAACGTGATGGTCAGACCCGACGGCTACGTTAAAGTTTTAGACTTCGGTTTGGCAAAGCTCACTGAAAGAGAAGCGGCAGACGCGGACACGGAAGCGCCTACGCGCGCTCTGGTCAACACGGGCGCAGGCGTCGTGATGGGCACAGCCAGCTACATGTCTCCCGAACAGGCGCGCGGGGTGCAGGTCGACCCTCGCACGGACATATGGAGCCTGGGCTGCGTGCTGTACGAGATGGTCGCAGGGCGCTCGCCATTCGAGGGCGCGACCGTCACGGACGTTCTCGCGGCGATATTGAACAAAGAGCCTGCGCCGCTTGCGCGCTACCAGCGCAATGTGCCGGAAGCGCTCGAATGGATCGTAACGAAAGCGCTGACGAAAGATAGAGATGGCCGCTATCAAACGGCGAAAGAATTTTTTACAGACTTGCGCCGACTGCGCCAGCGGCTTGAGTTCGAGGCCGAGATGGAGCGCTCTGTTGCGCCGGAACTTTTGAGCAGTTTAGCAAGCGGCGAGACTTCAATAATGCGCGCCACGAATGTGCCGTCGCCGCTCGCGCCGCAGACCTTAAGCGCGCAGACTCCTGCCGAGACGGTCATGAGTGAAGCGGCAGCGCGCACGGCTGAAGTCGGCTCGAAACAGCCTACGACCAGCGCCGAGTACCTGGTTCAGGAGATCAGGCGTCATAAGAGCGGCGCTATCATTCTTTCAGTTCTAGCAATCGCCTTGATTGGCGGTCTAGCGCTCGGACTGCACAAATTTTTCAATTCAAAGAAGTCGTTCGTTCCCTTCCAGAATATGAAGGTGACGAAGCTGACGACGACGGGCAAAGTCACGCTCGCCGCCATCTCGCCCGAAGGCAAGTACGTTGTTCACGTCATTGACGACTTTGGAAAACAGAGTCTATGGGTCAGGCAGGTCGCTACGACGAGCAACGTACAGATTGTTGCGCCTGCTGAAATCTCTTATAGAGGAATGACTTTCTCGCCGGACGGAGATTTCATTTATTACACAGCATATGAGAACAACAACCCGGAAGGCTTCATCTATCAGATTCCTGTCTTGGGCGGTACGCCGAAAAGGCTGGTCGAGGATGTTGACAGCTCGCCGACGATTTCGCCCGACGGTAAGCGGCTCGTCTACATTCGCAGCTACCCGAAACAGGCCGAGCAGGCGCTGTTCATCTCAAACGCCGACGGAACAAACGAGCAAAGAGTTGCTACGCGCAAATCGCCACAGGGATTTCTCTGGGGAACAGGCATAGGGCCAGCGTGGTCGCCTGACGGGAAAGTAATTGCTTGCAGCGTTGTAGATGTGGATTCCGGTGGGCCTTACCAGACCGTAGCGGAGGTGCGCGTCGAAGGCGGAGCAACGCAACCAATCACCACTCAGAAATGGCAGTGGAGCGGTCAGGTGGCCTGGCTTGGCGATGGCAGCGGCCTAATCGTCGTCGCAGGTGAACGGGGGTCAAACGCTACGGGACAAATCTGGAACATCTCATACCCTGGCGGCGAAGTCCGCCGCGTGACCAACGATCTGAACAATTATCGCAACGTGAGCCTCACGGCGGCGGAGTCTCGCGCGCTTGTCACTGTTCAGATTGAAGGGAGGTGGAGCATCTGGGTTGCAGCGAACGGCGATGCGAGCGTCGCGCGCAAAGTAACCTCCGGCAATGCAGATGGAGCGTGGGGAATCGCATTGGCTCCGGACGGGCGCATCGTTTACACGTCGAACACCAACGGCAACGTGGACATCTGGATAGGAGACGCGGACGGAAGCAACCAAAAACAGTTGACCTTCAACGCAGAGGCTGACACTTCGCCGAATGTGACAGCCGACGGACGCTACATCGTTTTCCAATCCAGTCATGGCGACGCTTCACGCCGACCGCACCTGTGGCGTATGGATATGGACGGCGGCAACCTGAAACAGTTGACCAACAGCTATGTAGAAGTAGACCCGGTTTGCTCGCCCGACAGCAAGTGGGTGATTTACGCAGCCAGCACTCCGGGCCAGCGGATTGTACAAAGAATCTCGATTGAGGGCGGCGAGCCTGTGAAACTCACAGAGCCGGGGCTGCTCGTCAACCTCCCGGCCATCTCGCCCGACGGCAAGTTAATTGTTTACACTGTCACTGATCTTGACGCCAGGAAGTTCAGGCTAGCTATTGTGTCGTTTGACGGAGGGCAGCCAACAAAGCTTTTGGACGTTCCGCGAACAGTCGGACTTCCATCCCCCGCGCTCTGGTCGTCTGACGGTCGCTCGATTCTTTACATTGACACGCGCGAAGGTGTCTCGAACATCTGGAATCAGCCCATCGATGGCAGTTCGCCCAGACAACTGACCAACTTCACATCCGATCTTATAGCCAACTTTGCATGGTCGCACGACGGGCATCAACTCACGCTCGTGCGGGGGACAAGGACGAGCGATGTCGTCTTAATTAACGACCTCAGATAGTCGAATCTTTACTCTGAAGTCCAGACCGATTTTCATCTACTAAAAGCAGTTTCAACCCTCTGGCAACAACTCGACCCTTTGCGCTCTTCTTAGCGTCTTAGCGTCTCCAGCGTGAGATGGTTTTTGCACGCAAAGACGCTAAGACGCTAAGATGTTCTGAAACGCGCTCTAACCACCTGCGTCTTAACAAATCCAAAGACTAGCCGTCCCAAGCCTTTTTCCTGTAAGATAACAACTCCGCCATTACGCTTAAACTTTTTAAGAGCATTGCGAACCGAAACCGCACCAACTCCCGACGTTGATAACCTGCGCGCAATCGCGCGCGGGGACGAGAGCGCTCTGGCCGCCGTTTACGATCAATATTCGAGAATCCTTTTCGGCATGATCCTGCGTATATTGAATGACCGCGAAGAGGCGGAGGACGTTTTGCAGGAAGTTTTCCTGCAAGTCTGGCGTCGAGCGGGAGATTACGACGAGACGCGCGGTCGCCCTTTCACATGGCTTGTGACTCTGGCGCGAAGCCGTGCCATTGACCGCTTTCGCGCGCTAAGCTCCAGACAACGCGCGGCGAATGAGGCTGTTAAAGAGGTTTCTGATGAAGTGTCGGATGCCGCCAAGGATGCCTTCAAATCCGAGCAGGGCGAAGCGGTGCGCGGCGCGTTGGCCGAATTGCCGGAAGAGCAACGTCGCGCGTTGCTGCTGGCATACTTCGAGGGGCTGTCGCAATCGGAGATTGCCGTTCGTTTAGGCACGCCGCTCGGCACTGTGAAGACGCGCATGCGTTCTGGATTGATTAAGCTGCGCGAGCTTTTGGGCGCACAGATGGATAGCTTGAGGTAGATTTTTTTTGAGCATGCACGAACCGTACATAGAGATGATCGCGGCTCAAGCGCTCGGCGCGCTTGAGGCTGGCGAATCGCGCTCGCTCGAAATTCATCTGGCGGAGTGCTCGGAGTGTCGAACCGTTCATGCTCAACTCAACGACACGGCTGCGGCTCTGGCTTATACGGCTGGAGAAGTCGAACCCTCGCCCGGGGTGCGTTCGCGTATTCTCGAAAATATTAAAGCAGAGCCTCGCAGGACAGCGACAGAAGAAACCGGAGCGAGCAAGCAAAGCGCGCCATCGAACGTCGTACCCATTACAAAGCCCACGCGCAGCCTGTTCAGAACCGCGCTGAAGTACGGCGCGATTGCGGCCTCCATAATCCTCGCTGCGCTCATCATCGCAACCGTCCTTCTCTGGCGTCAGAACCAGCGAATGAAAGCTGAGATAGCGCAACTCGGCGAGAACGCGAATCGAACTCAACAAGAGCTTGCACGCGAGCGCGAGATTGTAGAAGCGGTCACAGGCCCGGACGCCACATTCCTCAGACTCGCAGGCACGGACGCAGCCCCGCGCGCTCGCGCTCGTCTAGCCTACGATCAGTACACAGGGCGCGCCGTGCTCTTCGCCTACGATTTGCCGCCTGCGCCGCCCGGCAAAGCCTATCAACTCTGGTTCATAGCCGAGGGGCGTCCGCCCATGCCCGGAAGAGTCTTCAAGACAGACCCGACGGGGCGCGCTATGCTCCGCGACGAAGTGCCCGCCAACGGGCGCGACGCCAAAATCTTCGCCGTCACGCTAGAGCCTGAAAGCGGAGTACAAGCGCCCACGAGCAAACCGTATCTGATCACACCAGTTTCATAGTTTGAGGGCATCGCGCCTACTTATGAATATGGCGGAAAGAAAAGTAGATTGAACATTAAGGCAAAAAGTGTAGCCGACGGGTTCATTCCGTTGGCTACACCTTTAATCTCTTCCCCTTAAAATATTCTCACATCGCTCTTCTCTAATGGCCGTGCCGGGTCTTCTTCATCTTCGGCCCGGCGTCTATCTGGCTCTGCGGTAGCGCGGGGGCGGGATGAAAATTCGATGGGAGCGGTGTGCCTGTTGCGGATGAATTAACTTCGACTATCTGGCTCTTGAGCGAGCCTAGAATGTTCAGCATATCGGTCTGCTCCTGCTGGCCTATGTTTAGATGATTCATAGTGGCAACGAGGTCTTCGACCGTCGCGTTCCATTCCCCTTCGGTCACCTGCATGTGCTGGTGCGTCTTCTTCATGGTCTGCCCCGTGTACTCGCATGGGCCACCCGTCACCATGCACAATTGCTCAATCAAGTGCAGACGCAGGCGCGGGATATTGGTATTAGCCAGCTTCTTGTTGATGCGCGTGTCCGCTGCGAGACGCGCCGCAGCATCATCAACAAAGGCTGTGATTGCGGGCAGACCGCCCAGACGCTCGAAAAGCGTTCTCTGCTGTGCTGTGCTGGCAGAAGCGCTGCTGGAGTTGGCGTTCATGCTGCCTTGCGCCTCGGCGCTCAGGGCTGAAACTGAAAACAAAAGAAGTGCTATGAGTAGAGCTTTACACTTGCCCATTCTCGATTCTCCTTTCAGGTTTGTGTCACAGGAATTTCGGTTTACCCGCTTGATTCAAACGAAACATTTTCAAGACCTGCCACATAATACGTAGCACGCCTGCTGGCCGGATTTTTAGAGAAGACTATTTTAGCGCAACGCCCTCTTCAATAAAAATAGTTTTGCTGGCGGCTCAACTCCCGGCGCGAAAACTGCTAAACTATGCGGAACCGCCATTTCCCCTGCGCGGGCTATATTAATGGAGCGAACGAGGGAGCCTTAGAAGTGGACGAGAAGAAACCTGTATTGACTAATTCGATCTCGGACGAGACCGGGCAGTACGATGCGCGCTTCGTACTGTGGCGCAAATTCTGCGCCGAGAACAACATTCCTGTCGAGACGCTGCCCAGCGACCTTGAGGAAGAGGCGCGCGAGAAGTGGGAAAAGATTAAGGAAGCGCGTCTGCAAAAACCTGCGCCGAAGTAGTCCTGACGAAAATCATTAGCGTTGTAGCTTGAGACTAAGACCCAGTGCTTAACCCTCCTCATATTTTCAAAGTAGCCTGCTACCCGAAAATCCTCTCCCTCTTCTAAAAGTAGCGCCCTGTGTTATAGACACCCGTGAGGAAAGGGTTCGTTCTCCTCTCGCGCCCGATGGTGGTTTCAGGCCCGTGACCGGAATAGACCATTACGTCGTCGCCGAGCGGAACGATTCTGTTCATAAGCGAATCCATCAACTGCTCGCTTGAGCCGCCCGGCAAGTCAGTCCTCCCAATCGAACCGGCGAACAGGCAATCGCCCACGAAAACTTTTCTCTCCTTCTCGTTGAATAGCACCACATGACCCGGCGTGTGTCCCGGACAATGAATCACGTTGAATTCTAAATCTCCTACGCTGAAAATCTGCCCGTCCTTCCAATACTCGTCAACCGGCGGCGGCTCTTCGTAATCGAACCCGAGCGCTGCCCACTGCGAGCGCGGTATGCCTATCCACGCGGGCTGTTCCGGCAACCCCTTGTACAACGGCTCGTCACCGGGATGAAGCATAATCTTCGCACCGGGGCGCAATTTTTTGAGCGCCGCCACGCCGCCCACATGATCCAGATGCGCGTGCGTCAAAGCAATCGCCTGCAACTCAAGTTCGTGCTTTTCCAGAGCGGCAACGATCCGCTCCGCCTCGTCGCCCGGATCAATGCAGATTGCGCGCCCGGTTTTTGTACAACCGACGACGCGCGATTTCTGTTGAAAAGCCGTAACGGTTATCTCTTCGATAATCATAGTAAGCCCCTTAAAAAGGCGGTTGAAATCGGCAAATTTGCACCCAAGAGAGTATAATTCTCATAAAGATTTTTCGCCATCAGGAGAGGTTTTAAGAGTATGCCTTTCAGCACTAAGTCCGCCTCACTTGCAAACATTTTAGATAATCTGACGACGGAAGGCGCGCCGGAGCTGACGGAGCATCTTGAAGGGAAGGATTTGCGCTGTTATGCGTGCGGCCATCGCTGCTTGATAAAGGAGGGCAGGCGCGGCATCTGCAAGGTGCGCTACAACGAGAACGGTCACCTGATGGTTCCCACCAACTACGTCGCCGCGCTCGCCTGCGACCCTACGGAGAAGAAACCTTTCTTCCATGTTCTGCCCGGCTCAGACACGCTCACATTCGGCATGCTCGGCTGTGATCTTCACTGCGCTTATTGCCAGAACTTTTTGACATCCCAGGCTTTACGTGACGATGCAGCGGGTGTTGCACCGCAGATTGTGTCGTCGGACCGGCTAGTTGCGATGGCGAAAGCTTACGGCGCGGCGATGGTTGGTTCAAGTTATAACGAGCCGTTGATTACTGCGGAGTGGGCTGTGGAAGTTTTCAAGCGTGCGAAGCCGGAAGGGTTCAGGACGGCGTTCATCTCGAACGGGAATGCTACGCCGCAGGTTCTGGATTACCTGCGCCCGTGGACTGATTGCTACAAGATTGATCTAAAATCAATGTCTGATAAGAACTACAGGCAGTTGGGCGGCGTGGTTGATAACATTCTTGAGACGGTGAAGATGGTTCAGGAGCGAGGATTCTGGGAGGAGATTGTTACGCTGATCATTCCGGGCTTCAACGATTCGGATGATGAGTTGCGGCGAGCGGCTGATTTTATAGCTTCAGTTTCTACTGACATCCCCTGGCATGTGACTGCATTTCATCAGGACTACAACATGACAGAGAACGCTAACACGACCGCCGAGCAATTGATTCGCGCGTGTGAGATTGGGCGCGAGGCCGGTCTGCAATACATCTACGCTGGAAACTTGCCCGGGCGTGTGGGGCGCTGGGAGAATACCTACTGTCCCACCTGCGACCAACTGCTTGTAGAACGCTACGGCTACATCATCAAGCAGGTGACGGTCACGCCCGAAAGCAAGTGTCCGAAGTGCGCCACACAAATTCCAGGCATCTGGAAGTAGGAAGAAAAGGAGAGGGGAGAAGGGTAAAAGGGTAAGAGGGGAAAGGTGCTCAGCAAGCAGCCTGTCAATGCATCTCCCTTTACCCTGTTTCCCTTTCTTCATCCTTGCCCGTCCCGCGCGCGTCAATTTTTCCTTGCGCTAAAACGGAAACAGTATTAGCTTAATCGCCAACAAAGGGTCAGCGGTATTCCCTGCTCGTTCCTGCTTGCGGAGATTTCGACAGAACCTTTCCTAAATTTTGGCGCGCCACACAGTGAAGAGTCCTTCAGAAAGACTCTTACAGGGAATCCGAGGCGATTCATTACTCTTACAGAAGCGGGTTTCGAGCCGGTCTTCAGTCTTATCGAATTGAACTTGAGCCAAAGCGCGGGAAGGAACTCGCGCAACTCTTTTTGAAAGGGGAAGGGAGATGCAGAGGAGCACCTCCAGAAGAAATAGAATGTTCCGAACAATTTTCGCAGCCCTTACCGTGCTGCTTCTGGCATCGGCAGTCTGCGCGCAACAGCGTAACTCCAGCGCGTCGAACCCCGCTAGAAACGCGCACGCGGACGAAGATGCTCCGTTGTTTAACGATTTCAGAGGCGTGCGCATAGGCATGAGCGCGACAGAGGCTCGCACCAAACTGGGCAAGCCGCAGTCTTCTGCCGATGACCAGGATTTTTTCATCATCAACGAGCACGAGACCGTTCAGGTCGCTTACGACACCACTCAGAAAGTGACAGCCGTCTCGATTGACTTCATGGATGGCTCGTCGGACGCGCCTACGGCAAGAGCCGTATTGGGCCAGGAAGTGCCGCCTAAAGCGGACGGCTCCGCCTACCAGATGATTCGCTACCCGCACGCGGGCTTCTGGGTTTCTTACAGCCGCACAGCAGGCTCCACGCCTATAGTCACTGTGACGATGCAGAAGATAAATTAAGGGCAGGTGAAAAGTGATGAGTGATAAGTGATAAGAGAAAAGCCGTGAATCGTAAATAGTGAATAGATAAAAGATTTACTTCCATTCACCTTCTTATCACTTATCACTTATCACTAAAAATTCGATGAGCGACGAGAGCCGCCTTCCGGCGTGCCGTAAAATGGCGTGTACTCTTCGTCGTCTTCGGCGGCCTTGAGGGCGCGCTTGAGTTCGGCCATGTCGCGCGAGGCCGCATCGAATTCGTCCTGATCGAACTGCTCCGCCTCTCCGGCAATAACCAGCACTCTATCCATGCGCTTCCCTGCGCGCTCCAAATCCTCAACCCTGAGCGTTCCCTCTTCGACGGCTTGAACTAAGCAATCGCGCGCTGCGACGAAATTGGCCGCGTGCTCGCAGATTAGAATCGAATCAGAGCCTGCTTGAATCGCGCGCAAACTGGCGTCCGCAACCGAGAGCGTCTGCACGACTGCGCCCATCTCCATGTCGTCCGTAATCACCAGCCCGTCATATTTCAGTGCCAAACGTAAGAGTCGCATCACGACGTTGCTGCTGATTGTGGCCGGAAGATTCTGGAAATTTTCTATTGGCGGCAGTTCGCCAGTTCGCCGGAACCACGCCTGCAAGAATTCCGAGACTTCAGGGAACGCAGCGTGGCTGACCATCACCGAATTGAGACGCTCGCCCGGACGGTGCGACATCAAATCCATAAAGGGCACAAGGTCTCTCTCAAGAATCTCTTCCCAACTGTGCTGCACTATTGGAAGCCTGCGATGCGAATCAACGGTCGAGCCGCCCAGCCCCGGAAAATGTTTGCCGCACGCGGCCACACCGCCTTCCTGAAGACCGTCAAGAAACGCGCCCGCCAGCATTGAGACTTTTGACGGGTCTGTGCCGAACGTTCTGGCGCGCAGCCCGTTGTTCTGATTATCGCCTGAAAGATCCAGCACGGGAGCAAAATTCATGTTGAAGCCCATCAGGCGTAGAACGCGCGCCGTCAGCTCCCCGAATTTTTTAGCCAGGTCAGAGCGCCCTGCTTTCTGCACGGCTTTAGCCGACGGCATAGGTTCCGAGATGTGCCGGAAGCGATCAACGAGTCCGCCTTCCTGGTCAACTGCGATGATGACTTGATGCTCCACCGAATCGCGTATCTGCGCGTTCAGAAGTGCGACCTGTTCTGCCGATTCAATGTTGCGAGCAAACAGCACGACGCCGCCCGGCTGAACTTCATCTAGAAGCTTGCGCGTCGCGCGCGTCAGAAGCGTTCCGGGCAGACCTATGAAGAGCGCTCGCCCGGCTTTGCGCTTAAGGTCTTGCGCATCTACCTTTTTTTCAGAAGGCTTCGACATAGAAAAAATTTGTTGCTTACAAGCTTAATGGCTTAATGGAACGTTTTGCAAGAATAGGAACTGGCATCAACGGTTACACCGAAGAAGAACAGATTATTTGAGATTATGAAATGCTCTATGCATCCTCCGTATACTCTCTGGCCCGCGATGGTGAATCTTACTCTCCATAAAACCCAACTGAAATTCGCTCTAAACCAAAGCCTGTGCTTTGATGCCCGCTTGAACTGTTTCTTTGGCCGCCTTACTATTCTCTTCTATAACTCTTTTCGGGACCGAATGAACACATTGACCGACATAACAATCAGCCCGGCCATTCTTACGGAAAAGATTAAGGCAAGGGCGCACATGGAAGGCTTCGAGAAGGTGGGAGTGGTGGGCGCAGAAGCCTTGACCGGGGAGCGTGCGAGGCTGGAAGAGTGGCTGAGGCGCGGGTTTCATGGCGAGATGCGCTGGATGGCGCGTGACACGGAGCGGCGCACAGACCCGCGCGAAATTTTCGCTGAAGCGCGCTCGGTCTTAGCAGTTGCCCTAAACTATTTCACGCCGCACAGGCATAGCGATGAGTCTTCCTGCGGCAAAATCTCACGCTATGCATGGGGCGACGATTATCATGACGTGGTTGGCGAGAAGTTGAAACGCCTTCTAGCGTGGATTAAGGCGGAATTTCCGGGCGCGGAAGGAAAAGTTTGTGTTGACATTCAGCCTACTATGGACAAGGCTTGGGCCGAGCGGGCTGGATTGGGCTGGATAGGCAAGCACACGAATTTAATCACGCGCGAGTACGGCTCCTGGGTATTTCTGGGCGAGCTTCTGCTGAATTTAGAACTCGAATACGACGAAGAACCTACGGAAGACCATTGCGGAACCTGCACCCTATGCATAGACTCTTGCCCGACCGGCGCAATTGTAGAAGAGTATGTTCTTGACTCTGGACGGTGCATCTCTTACGCGACGATTGAGCTTCGCGCCCCGGAGATGCCGGAGGAGGTTGCTTCAAATCTGGAGGGCTGGCTCTACGGCTGCGACGTTTGCCAGGATGTTTGCCCGTGGAATCGCTTCGAGCAGGTGACCGATGAAGAGAGGTTTGAGCCGCGACGGGGTGAAATTGCGCTGGAGCATTCTCAGGTTCTGGAGATGACGCATGAAAATTATGTAGAGCGCTTCCGCCGCAGTGCTATAAAGCGTGCAAAACTCTCAGGACTTCAACGAAACGCGCGCACGCTGCTGAAAACGAAATGAGGAGAAAAGATGAAACCAATCGCCACTCTCTTGATAGCCTTTCTCATCCTGCCTTTTATGATACGAACAACTGAAGCACAAAGAAGAGTACGAAACAGGGAAGCGTCTTCCCCGGATGCCCTGCGCCGAATGGCGGACGACTATTATCGCTGGCGCAACGAGAATTACCCCGTAGGCAGCAGCGACGACGGACTGCACACGTGGGACAATCGTTTGACAGATTACTCGTGGCCTGCCGTCCTCAAGCGAAGACAGCACGTGCGCGAGCTTCTGGATCAAGTCAACGCCATGCAGACCTCAAACTGGAACAAGAACGACCGCATTGACTGGATTCTGTTTCGTTCGCAACTGGAAGGCGTTGCCTTCTTCGACCGCGTGATTGATTTCGAGGAGGCTGATCCGCAAACTTACGTCAACGAATGCAGCAACGGCATCTTCTCTTTACTGAAGAAAGAATATGACACGAAACGCAATCGCGCTCTTTCGGCTACGGCTAGATTGAAGCAGATGCCCGCGATGATTGAAGAGGGCAAGAAGAATTTGCGTAAGCCCGTGAAGCTTTACGCGCAGCTTGCGATTGATTCCGCTCGCTCGATTGACAGCCTCTTCACAGACAGCATGATGTCGCTCGCGGAAGGTTTATCGCAGGCGGAAAGAGATGATCTTGTCATGGCGCGCGATGGCGCTATCAAGGCGATTCACGCTTACGCCGACTGGTTGGAGCAGCATGTTAACGGCATGGTCGCCTTCTCGCCTATGGGCGTCGGCAACTACAACTACTATCTGAAGCGCGTTCTTCTTCTGCCTATCAATTCGGAGCAGTTGGAGATGCTTGGACAGGTAGAGCTTGCGCGATACCGCGCGCTTGAATCCCTTCTGCCAGACCCATCGCTTGCAGACCCCAATCCTGCCAGAAGCGCAAACATACCCGCCAACCAGGACGAGTTTCTTCAAGCTTACGAGCGGCGCGAAGCCGAGATGATAGATTTCCTGAAAACAAATCATCTCATAACGCTCCCCTCTTATCTGGGCCACTTCTATATTCGCCAACTGCCGGAAGCGTTCAAGCCTACAAGTCCCGGCGGATTCATGAACGCGCCGGGCCGCTACGACCGCGACCCCTCCGGCTTCTATTTCATACCGACATACAATCCGCAGAGCAGGAACTTTTATATTCGCGCTGCGATTGAAGACCCGCGCCCCATCCTGGGCCACGAAGGCATTCCCGGACACTTCGTGCAACTCTCAATCGCCAACCATCTTTCCGATGAAATCAGACGCCAGCACTCGGATACAGTCTTCATTGAAGGCTGGGCGCTCTACGGCGAAGAGATGCTGATGCGCACAGGTCTTTATCCGAACAACTCTGCGTCGCAGGGACAAATCCTGCGCCTCTCACGCTATCGCGCCGCGCGCATAGGCGTTGACGTGAACCTGCACACGGGGCGCTGGACGTTCGAGCAGGCCGTGAAATATTTCATGGAGGCGGGCGGGCTTGACCGCGAGGCTGCCGAAGGCGAAGCGGCGGGCGCTGCCGCCAGCCCAACGCAGAAGATAAGCTACATCACCGGCAAGTGGCAGATTATGAGATTGCTGGGGCGTTACCGCGACCAGCAGGGCGCTAATTTTCGTCTGGGTCAATTCCATGATGATCTGATCAAGAATGGAAGCCTGCCGCTTTCAGTCATCGAATGGATTTTACTGGACGATCCTTCGTCGGTCGAACAAGCATTGCGTTAAGAGCAGGAATCAGAGGTCAGAGGACAGAGGTTAGAGGTTAGTGAAAAGCATTTGACTGACCTCTAACCTCTGACCTCTGACCTCTGACCTCTACCTTATGAATCTTGGCCCGAAGTGGCATTTGATGTCTGACGAGGAGTTGCTGGACGTGCGCATATGCGACCTGCCTTTGCGCATTCATCGCACTCCTCTGGCCGAGCGCGTCAAGCGGCTCTACGAAGAGTTGGGGGCGCGCGGCATACGCTTTCGTCCTCACGTGTGGCTGGGCGAAGAATGGTTCTCGCCGGACGGCGTGCCGGGCATAGCCATTCCCTTCTATCTGGCCCACCCGCGACTGATGAAACTGGAGCGCAAGCAGATGCTCGAAGTCGAAGGCGGCACGGAGGCCGAGTGCATGCGTATTCTTCGCCATGAAGCAGGTCACTCGATTGACGCGGCCTACCGCATTCATTTCAAACGACAGTACCGCGAGCTTTTCGGCTCGTTCGCAAAACCTTACCCGCGCTCTTACAAACCGAAACCCGAAAGCCGCAATTTCGTTCTTCATCTCGGCGCTTGGTACGCGCAGGCTCACCCGGCTGAAGATTTCGCGGAAACTTTCGCAGTCTGGTTGCGACCGAATTCGCGCTGGCGTCGCCGTTACCAGGGCTGGCCTGCGCTTAAAAAGCTGGAGTACGTTGACGCGCTTGTGCGAGAGATTCGAGCGACGCCTCTAAAGAATCGCCGCCGCGAGAAGGTCGAACCGCTCTCGAAACTGAACATGACTTTGCGCGAGCACTACCGCAGAAAACGCGCGCACTACTATTTTGAATTGCCCGCCTCTTATGACAGGGATTTGACGCGCATCTTCTCGATGGATTCAAACAGTCGTTCGCATCCGCCCGCTTCGAGCTTCCTCAGAAGCATACGCCCTGAAGTGCGCGAGATTGTTGCTGAAGGAACGGGCGTTCACCAGTACACGATTGACCACGTGCTCAAAAATATGATCGAGCGCTGCAAGGATTTAGGCTTGCGCGTCAACACGACGAAGCGACAGGCGCGACGCCGCGTGCTGGTGGTTCTCACCGTGCAGGTGATGAAGGTTCTGCACACTGGCTATCACAGAATCGCCGTATGAGTTTTCAGATTAAAAACAGGCTGCGCGTCGTCGTGCTGGTTCACGAGAACCTTGTGCCGCCCGAATCCCTTGAAGGTTTGAGCGAGAAGCAGATTCTTGAGTTCAAGACGGAGTATGACGTAATCTCTACGATCAAGAAAATGGGTCACGACGTTCAGCCGCTCGGACTCTACAGCGATCTTGGCGTTATCTCCGCCGCGATTCAAGACTATCGCCCGCACATAGCCTTTAATCTTCTGGAAGAATTTCACGGCTACCCGCTGTTTGACCAGCACGTGGTCAGTTATCTTGAGTTAATGCGACAGCCCTATACGGGCTGCAACCCGCGCGGGCTTACACTCGCGCACGACAAGGGACTCTCCAAACAGATTCTCTCTTATCATCGAATAGCCGTTCCGGCTTTCGCCGTCTTCGAGAAGAACCGCAAGGTGCGTCGCCCCGCGCGATTGAAATTCCCGCTGCTCGTGAAATCTCTGACCGAAGAAGGCTCTGTAGGAATAGCGCGAGCATCGCTCGTAAACGACGATGCGAAATTGAAAGAGCGCGTAGAGTTCATTCATCGCCAGCGCGGCACGCACGCCATAGCGGAGCAGTACATAGTGGGGCGCGAGGTTTACGTCGGCGTCATAGGCAACCAGAAGACGCAAGCTTACGCGCCGTGGGAGCTTGTCATGCAAAACCTCCCGGAGGGCGCGCCGAACATAGCGACGCTGAAAGTGAAATGGGACCCTGCGTACCAGAAGAAGATAGGCGTCGTCACGCAACCGGCGAATCTTCCGCCCGATCTGGAGAACAAACTTGTGCGCCTGTCCAAGCGCATCTATCGGCTGCTATTTCTGAACGGCTACGCGCGGCTCGATTATCGTTTGACCGATGATGGACAGCTCTATCTGCTGGAAGCGAACCCCAACCCGAACATAGCTCACGGCGACGACTTCGCAGACTCAGCCGCGCACGGCGGCGTCTCTTACGAGCAACTTCTACAGAAAGTGATGACGCTGGGCTTGAGTTATAACTCTATGGGTTAAGCGAACGGGTAGCAGGTCAATTTCAACTTATCGCTTCGATAAATACAGTGTGAAAATTTCACGCCTGATCCACTGCCAGCGAACGCCGAAGAAGTTGCAAAGCTCCGAAATTGAAGTTTAAGAGTAAGGAGATTGAAAGTCATGGCAAAGGTCGAACTCACTGTTAAGCTCGAAGCAGTAGAGAACAGCAAGGTCGTTCCTCGATTCACCCTGCCGAAGAAAGAGAGCGCGAAGTTCGGCACGCGCGCTCGCGTCGCGGTCGCGGGCACAATCAACGGATTCCCCTTTCGTTCTTCAATCTTTCCGACAGGCACGGGCACGCATTACATGGCAATCAACCGCGAGATGCGCGCGGGCGCGAATGTAAAGATAGGCGACCGCGTGAAGATAACTCTTGAAACAGACACCGAGCCGCGCACCGTAGAAGTCCCTGCGGATTTGAAGAAGGCTCTGTCTAAATCAAAGCCCGCTCACACTCGCTTCGAGAAACTCTCCTACACGCATCGCAAAGAGTACGTTCAATGGGTAGAAGGGGCGAAGCGGCAGGAAACGCGCGCATGCAGAATCGAAGAGGTTATCAAGCGCCTCTCTTCATAACTTGAGCTTGAAATAAAAGCTGGCTGGCATGAATTCTGCAAAGAGAGAACTGACACTGATTTTCGCGGCTATGGCATTCTTCCTTGTCATCTGCGCTGCGGCAGTATTTCTGTTTGTCAGGCAATGGCTGAGGGAAAGAAGAGATAGGTGAAGCCGAAAAGAGTGGAAATCTTAGAGCCGCCGTGAAGCGCTAAATGTGTGCTGCACGGCGGCTCTAAGATTTTGAGGAGGGGTCGCTTATGCGACTCCTCTAATCAATGCTCAAGCAAGCTGAACGTTAGTTGTTTACTTTGACAGCCTCGACATCTTCGAGAGCGTTGTGAATCTTTAGAAACTCAACAACATCGGAATTGCTGTTCTCTTCTGCTCGCTTCAGGGCTGTGTTGCCGTCGTGATCGCGCGCATTTATGTCTGCGCCTGCGTTAAAAAGCGCCTCGACTATCCCGACTTTACCGGCTCCCGCCGCAGCCATCAGCGCGGTCTGGCCTTCATGGTTCGATGCGTTGATCTTTGCTCCCGCGCTGATTAAGGCTCGAACGACCTCCACTGTGCTGTACTGCGCGGCCATGATTAGAGGCGTGTCGCCGTCCGAGTCTCTTGCGTTGACTCTTGCTCCTGCGGCCACCAAATCCCAGACCAGCGCTGCTGTAGCATCCTCGTCCAGCCTCATCAGCGCCGTCTGCTTGTTCCCGGCGCGTGCGTTAACATTTGCGCCGGCGTTGATGAGGGCGCGCACTATATCGCGGTTGCCGTGCATGACAGCTTCATCAAGCGCGGTCGTATACGTATACTCGTCTCTATTGTTCACGTCAGCGCCTTCGTTAATCAGTTTCTTCACCGTCTCAAGGTCATTGTCCGAGGCAGCTATGACCAATGGATTAGAGGCCGAGATTGAAACTACTCCACCTGTAGTCTCAGCCACAACTGTAACTGTTTGCATGGTCGAATTCAGATGGGTTTCCTCGCCCGCTTGCAAACTGACGGGGATAGCCTCCGTCACAAAGAGACCTGCCTCTATTCTGAGCGAGTAGCTTCTCGCTTCAAGAGACTGAAAAGAGTATTGGCCTGACTCATCTGTGGTGGCGGTGTATGCACCGCCCGTCACCACGCTTACCAGAGTGACGGTAGCGCCCGGAACAACTGCCCCGTTCGAGTCTGTGACTGTCCCTGTAAGGGTAGCGCTTCCGCCGCCTGCATTTGTGGTGCTTGAATTCGTCAACTGGATTGTTTGCTGGCAGGCTGCCGGTGCGGGTTGATTCGTTTGCGAGACGGTTTGAGCCGCGACGCTTGAAGAGAGACCGAGCGCAGCAGAGAAAGCTCCGGCTGCTATTCGTGAAGCGCGCCTCCTGATTTGATGAAGGCGATTCGGAGAATCCAGCGTTAGAATCGTGCTGTCCGGGCGCAGGTGATACCTCAGGCACAGCCGCCCGTGCGAGCGCGCCACGAGTTCGAGAGCGCGTTTTCTGGTCATCTCGGAAATGTTGTTGACGTGCTTGCTGCAATGAGCGCAGAAACGCACATGGTCGTTTCCCTCCATCTCATGCCATTCGGCTTGGCAGGGCGACGGAATTTTTATGCGATCAAGCAGGTCTGAAGCGTTGGACATAGGCGTTCTCCTTTCAACAAAAAGACTGTTTGAGTGGAGAGCCTGGGGAGAAGCTCAGGGACTTTGCTTTCAACGTTTGCGAAACGATAAATCGCAGGCCCCTGGGGATGGACATTGATCTTGGCTTTCTGATGCTCAAAAGGCGGCAGCGCGTTTGTCGGAAGATTCGGATTTTTTATGAAAATTCGCAGCGCCGAACCCTTAAGCCTCCTCTCGCGTCTCTGCGATGATGAAATCTTTTAGACAATCTTTCATCGAAATTAGTTCCATTAGCCATACGCGAAACGCATTGCCTGCGAGCAGAGTGGGCTTGGAATGCTGGTGGCCTGCATCGTATGATTGTCTTTACTGGAATTTCCGCGCGCGGTGTAAAAAGGAAGTAAGGATAAATTGGAGCGATTTCTTAAAGATTCATACGGGCGTATGATACGCGATCTGCGCGTGTCGCTGACGGATCGCTGCAATTTTCGCTGCTTCTACTGTTTGCCGCACGGCGAGCCGCCCATCGCGCCGAAAGAACAGATGCTCTCTTACGAAGAGATCGAGTACGTGTGCGACATCTTTGTAGAGCTTGGCATAGAGAAGATTCGATTGACAGGCGGCGAGCCTATGATGCGCCGCGACATAGAGACGATCATCGAAAAGCTCGCGCGGCTTAAACCCCGCCTTCACGATCTGGCGCTCACTACCAACGGCTATTTTTTGCCTGACCGCGCCGAAGGACTGAAAGCTGCCGGGCTTGACCGCATCACGATTAGCCTGGACAGTTTGAAGCGCGACGTGTTCAGGCAGATGACTGGCGTTGACGTGCTTGATCGAGTATTAGAAGGAATTTCAAGTGCGAAGCGCGCCGGTCTTTATCCGATTAAAGTCAACGCGGTTATCGTGCGCGGGCACAATGACAACGAAGTAGCAGACTTCGCAGCGTTCGCACGTGAGCACGACGTTAAGATGCGCTTCATAGAGTTCATGCCGCTCGATTCCGGTCATGAGTGGTCGCGCGACGACGTAGTTTCGGGGCGAGAGATTTTCCAGCAGATCGACGAGCGTTTCCCGCTCATCCCGCTCGATGTGCGTCGCGGTTCGGAGACTTCCGCTCGTTATCGCTTCGCAGACAATGCTCCGGGCGAAATCGGAATCATCGCGCCCGTCACACAACCATTCTGCGGCGCATGCTCTCGCATACGCCTCACCGCAGACGGCCAGATAAGAACCTGTCTTTTCTCAACCGTAGAGCACTCCTTGCGCGACGTTGTTCGCAACAATGCTTCTCGCGTTGAAATTATAGAGTTCATAGAATCCGTAGTGATGAAGAAAGAGCCTCGCCACTTCATCAATGATCCAGATTTCCATCCACCTTCACGAACCATGAGTTTCATTGGCGGCTAACCATTCGAGGTGTTCGTATGAGTACGAAAGTTGAAGCGACGATTGAAGACCTATACAAAGTCGAAGGCAAGGCCGAACTCATTAACGGAGAGATTGTGCAAATGTCACCCGCCGGAGGTTTGCCGAATTACGCAGCAGGAGAAATTTTCATCTCTTTGCGGGAATACGCGAAGCGAATGAAGAAAGGCTATGCGGTTAGCGATAACACGGCCTTCGTTGTGAACCTACCGCATCGAAAATCATTCAGCCCTGGCACAGCATTTTACGTTGGCAATATCACTATGAAATTCTTTGAGGGCGCGCCTGTTTTCGCCGTCGAGGTTAGAAGCGAAAGTGATTACGGCCCAAAGGCTGAACGCGCCATGTCAAAGAAGCGCGCGGACTATTTTGCAGCCGGAACGCAGGTCGTGTGGGACGTTGATTTGCAGAGCGGGACGGTCGTTCGAGTATATCGTTCGAGCGCCCCCGAAAGCCCTAACGTTTATAGACGTGGTGAAATCGCCGGGGCAGAGCCTGCTGTGCCGGGTTGGATGATGGCGGTCGATGATCTCTTCGTTAAAGAGTAAGCTTTAGAAGCTATTGAGAGATTGAAAGTTTAGAAAAGTTTTCAGGGGAGCTTCGCGCTGACGAACGAGGCTGAGAGTCCGCGAATTGCGGATTGCATATATCGGAACGCAGATTGAAGAAATTCATCTCTTTTAATCCGCATTCCGATATCCACAATCCGCAATCAGAGGAGACCCTTTGAACCTGATACGGTTAGTACCGTCGAAGGGAGAAACGCCGGGAATGCCGTTTCATCTTCTGTTCGAGGTGAGACGGTTTTTCTTTTTTCAGGCCGATGGGATGCGGCCAGAAAGCTAAGTGAATATTATGAAGGCAATCAAAGAGAGTGTTAACGGGCGCGAGAATAAGAGCGAAGAGATTGAAGACAACAGAGAGCGCTTTCCAAATTCGCGTAGAGTTTATGTTGAAGGAAGCGGCGCTAATCTTCGCGTCCCATTCCGCGAAATCTCGCTCAACCCATCGAAGGATTTTTTCGGGAAGCTGGAAGAGAACCCGCCGCTTAGCGTCTATGATACGAGCGGGCCGTGGGGCGACCCATCTGAAAAATGCGACGTGCGCGAAGGATTGCCGAGCTTGAGGCGCGAGTGGATTCTTGCGCGCGGCGATGTTGAGGAATACGAAGGGCGCGAGATTAAGCCGGAGGACAACGGCTATTTGACCGAGGGCGCGGAAGAGTACGCGCGAGGGAAGACGAAAGGAAAGCTGGAAGAGTTTCCGGGCTTGCGCCGCGCACCGCTCAAGGCAAAACAAGGCAAGCGCGTCACTCAGATGCACTACGCGCGGCGTGGAATCATCACGCCCGAAATGGAATTTATTGCGATACGCGAGAACATGGGGCGCGAGGCGGCGCAACATCTTTCTGGCGATACCAATGACCGCAGCTCGCTCTTTCATCAACATCGCGGGCGCAGTTTCGGCGCTTCGATTCCTGAATATGTCACGCCCGAATTTGTGCGCGACGAAGTTGCGCGTGGCCGGGCTATCATCCCCGCGAACATCAATCACCCTGAAGCCGAGCCTATGATTATTGGCCGCAACTTTCTGGTGAAGATAAATGCGAACATAGGAAACTCTGCCGTCGCATCCTCGATTGACGAAGAAGTGGAGAAGATGCGCTGGGCTACGCGCTGGGGCGCGGACACCGTTATGGACTTGTCAACGGGCAAGAACATACACGCGACGCGCGAGTGGATTCTGAGAAATTCGCCCGTGCCGATTGGGACTGTGCCTATTTATCAGGCGCTGGAAAAAGTCGGAGGCAAGGCGGAAGAGTTGACGTGGGAGGTTTACCGCGACACGCTGCTTGAGCAGTGCGAGCAGGGCGTTGACTACTTCACGATTCACGCTGGGGTGCGTCTCGCTTACATTCCTCTGACCGCGAAGCGAATGACAGGAATAGTCTCGCGCGGCGGCTCCATCATGGCTAAGTGGTGCCTGGCTCATCACGAAGAGAGCTTCCTCTATACGCATTTCAGAGAAATCTGCGAGATCATGTCCGCTTACGATGTCTCTTTCAGTCTGGGCGACGGGCTGCGCCCCGGCTCAATCGCGGACGCGAACGACGATGCGCAGTTCGCGGAACTGGAGACTCTGGGCGAGTTGACGCAGATTGCATGGGAGCATGAAGCCCAGGTGATGATAGAAGGGCCGGGTCACATCCCCATGCACCTCATCAAAGAGAACGTGGACAAGCAGCTTGAGATTTGTCAGGAAGCGCCGTTCTACACTCTTGGCCCACTCACGACCGACATAGCGCCGGGCTACGATCACATCACCAGCGCGATAGGCGCTGCGATGATAGGGTGGTTCGGAACGGCCATGCTCTGCTACGTCACGCCGAAAGAGCATCTTGGCTTGCCGAACAAGCAGGACGTGAAAGAGGGCGTCATAGCGTACAAGATAGCCGCGCACGCTGCCGATCTGGCGAAAGGCCACAGGGGCGCGCAAACGTGGGACAACGCTATGTCGAAAGCTCGTTTCGAGTTTCGATGGGAAGACCAGTTCAACCTCGCGCTAGACCCCGAAGTCGCGCGCGAGTACCACGACGAGACGTTGCCGCAGGAAGGGGCCAAGCTCGCTCACTTCTGTTCAATGTGCGGCCCGCATTTCTGTTCCATGAAGATAACGCAGGAAGTGCGCGACTACGCGGCGCAGAAAGCTATGGACGAAGAGAAAGCCATTGAAGCGGGATTGAAAGATAAGGCCGCCGAGTTTGTCGCCGCCGGCGCGGAGATTTATCAGGGCAATCTGCCGGAAGGCGTTAAGCTGGAACACTGAAGAATCGGGCTGCCCGGAGGAAAAATCTACCTGAGAGAGTGTTCTTAAGGCATAAGCAGTCGAGCTTAGAACGTAAGCTCGACTGCTTATGCCTTAAGCTTGTCATCTTAGAAAGAAAGCTCCTCCGCTTATAAGGAAAGATTGCCAGCTTACGTTCTAAGCTCGCGAGCTTAGAACGTAAGCTTGACCGCTTTGGTTAAAAGCATGTGTGCTTTTGTTGAAAGCTCTCTTGCTTAGAACTTAAGCATACGTGCTTTTAAGGCTGGCAAGTGTGCTTTGCTCATTAGGAGATGCAACATGATAAAGTTTCTCAGGCTTTGCTTCTTCATCCTCGCACTTGTCTTCTGTACCGTTGTCGCCGTAGACGCGCGCGCACAAGGGGCGGGGGACATTCATCGCGTTGATTTTAAGAATTTCACTTATCATCCATCATGCTCTTTCGATAATCGTCAGATACGAACGCGCAACGGCGCGTACAATCGCAATCGGCAGGATGACAGGATGGAGTTTAAGATTGGCGACATTGTATACGGCGATTTGACGAATGACGGGCGCGACGAAGCAGTGGTGATTTCAAGGTGTAGTACAGGCGGCACGGGCTTTTACACGGAAGGCTATGTCTACACCATGCGTGGCAGTCGCCCTGTTGAGATAGTCAGGCTTGAGATGGGCGACCGCGCGTTGGGCGGCATCTTCGGGGTGAAGATTTCAGGAGGGCTGCTCACGGTCGAGCGTTACGCGCCGGATGTGGCGGGCGAGGGCGCGTGCTGTCCAAAGTATATAGAGACAACTACGTATAGATTGCGTGGCCGCAGACTCGTTCAGGTAGGAAGGAAGCGAAGAAGAAACGCGGAAACGGAAAATAATTAAAGAGCTGATACCAAGTTGCAATAAAAAGAGAGCGCAGGACGAGAAGCTAATTTCTCATCCTGCACCTTTTTCTTTTTTAGTCTCGCCCTCTCTTTAATGCAACTCGAAGTTGTAGCTGATTGTGCCTCTGACCTTGACGGGCTGACCTTGAATGGTGACGGGCGTGAACCTGGCCTGGCGTGCGGCGTCAACCGCTGCCTGTTGCAAAGCGGGCGGGCCTGATATGGCCTGAGCTTCGACTACATTGCCCTGCTCGTCAACAAGAACCTGCACGTTGACCGTGCCGCTTGCTCCTGAATCTCGCGCCTCACGCGGGTAGACGGGTTCAGGCAAACTCACTGCTCTGCCGTTGAGAAGTCCGCCGTTAATCGGTCTGCTCGTATCAATCGTGTGGCGCTCCATCTGCGAAACGTCCACCTGATCCGTCGATCTGCGGCGGACGAAGATAGCGCCGCGCGCAACCAGCCCGGCTCTCTCAGCTAGAGCGTTGACGACCGAATCGGTCAACTGCTTGTTCGCCAGCTTGAAACTGGTTATGCCTGCGACGTGCGTATCCGGGTCAGCGAACTGAAGCGTCAGATACTGGTACTTCTTCTTGATGAAAGCCGCTGGCAGGTTGAGAAGGTAAGGAGCGGGGATGGAGCTTATGACTGTGGCGGCTGCCGGGCGGCGCGCCTGCGTGTCAGCGAAAGCAGACATGACCCCGGCATAAGGGATGAACAGATATTCTTGCCCCTGCTTGTTGTGAAAGACAAGACGCTGGTTTGTGTCGTCGAAAGTCAGAGTGCCGTCCTGCCTCTTGTTATAGCCGAAAATGCCGCCCTCGTACTTGGCCTTAATCGGCTGCGTGGGGGGCGACGCGGGCAATTGCGCAGGCTGGCTATTAGAAATGGGCATGCTGCCAGTCTGTGATGTGCCATTGCGCGGCCCCTGCGCCAAACCGACGACTGCAATAAATAGAACGAGTAGACTCGTGACAAAAATCTTCGATGATTGATTCATCTTAAACTCTCCGTGAGATGTTAGGTTCTGAAGTGAAAGAAGGGGGAGCAATATTAAAGACGCATTCCGCCGACCGTGCGTTGCCAGACCAGCGCCTGTTTTAGCACGCAGAGCCGCTGCCGCTCTTCCGGCAGGCACGCTGGCTCCAACTGTTCAATGATAGCCTCAATCAGCGGCACGGCGAAAGCGCCCGCGTGCGTGATGACCTGTGAGTAATAGTGAAGCTGCACGCGCCCATCCCGGCCTGCATGAAAGCGGCGCACGCCCTCTGCATCCAGAGCATAAACATCCTGATTGACAGGAATCACACGACGCGGGACAGCCTGCTGATTCTCACTGCCTGCCTTATCGCGCCACCCCAGAAGCAGTATGCCAATCAGCGTGCCCTGCTCGTTCAAATAGTCTGGACTCAGCACTGACAGGTCTGAAGCCGGAGACAGCCTCGGCCCGAAGTTTCCGTAATCAGGGTTGGCAAGCTGCGAGTTGTAGATGACGCCAACGATCTCAACGTCGTCCACAGGAATAGAGACGAACTGAGCGAAGCCGTAATCGGTCGCTGCCGGAGGCGAGTCAACATCCAGATGGTCAATCACGCGCCCCACGTAATCAACATGAGAATTCGATTTAACTATCTTCGCCAGTCGAACCATATTCTGAATTGCGGACGGGCGGATTTCGGATTGTGGATTTGAAGAACTGGATTGAACTTGAATTAACAGCTTATTTCTTAAGCCTGCTTTTCAATCCGCAATCCAAAATCCGCAATCTCTAAAATCCTCTTCCCCACTGGGGTATCTTGTAGAGAATCCACCACAGGAAAAGCTGTGCGCCCAGGATTACGACGCCGAGTATGATGCTGGTATATGCGGCGCGGCGACCGCCCAAGTCAGTCGCGCGCACCGATTGCACGAATCCCCAGCTTCCGACTAGCACTGCGCCGGGGCAGAAGAGTATGCCAAGGTAAGGCACTAGCGAGTAGGTGACGAACGCCAGCGCAGTGGTAGAAGCGCCGTTACGATTCTGTCTCTGAAAGATTGGCCGCATAGTTTTATTTCGTGATGGACGATTGACGAACTGTGCGCTGCCCGAAACATTCGCGTGCTCAAATCGCGCTGCCGGTAGCCTGTGCTGTTGATGATAAGAGGCGCGCAGCGCATCAGCCGGGCGGTAATCTTCGTCGAGCGAGCGCCCGCAGGTTGAGCAAAATTGCGCACGCTCGCGATGCGCAACCGAGCCGCACGCGGCGCAAGTGAGCGATGAAGATTTCAGTTCTAACAGCTTCTCACTCATTACCGACGATAATACATGGAATTTTGATGAAACTCTAACGGCGTCGGACTTTGCTCACGGCCTTGCGCGAAACATTGAATCCAAAACCATTCTTTTCTGAAAACTCCTGTAAGATTCGCAGAAACTGCGCGCGGTCGCGCCCGCTGATAAAAGATGCCTCGTCCGCCGCCTCAATCGCATACGGATAGCCCAGACCGCTCACACACTCTGCGCGCACTGCATCAACCACATCGTCCAGCAGACCCGCTTCGTAAACCCATGCGGGCACATCAAGGCGTGCGGGCGCTCCCTCGCCAGTCATCTGCATGTATGTGAAGCCCACGAGCGGTCTGCCCTCTTCGTCGTCGAACCCCTCGCGCCGCGAGTAGCAGAAGGCTGTGCGGTCGCCCCATGCGCGAAGTACAGCAGCGCCGTAGCCGTCAACTTCAGCGTGTAGAAACTGCGCGTCGTAGATGGATAGTGCGTTAGCGTCTGTTCCGGTCGGATGAATCTCATCAATTAGGCGAACAAGGTCGCGCGCGTAGGATTGATCCACGTAGCCCACGACCGGAACATGCACATCGCGCGAGAATTTGATTAAATCAACCAGAGCCTGAACGTAATCATTCTGAATCCGTGTCTTCGGCTGGCCGATTGATATAAGAAGCGTGCCGTCGAAGAAGGCGACGGGCGTTCGCTCCCGTTGCAAGCGCCAATCTTTTTTCTTCTCAAGAAATCTTTTTATCTCTTCAATCTCAAGTTTGAAGCGATGAAGGCCAACTATGGTCTCAGCGTTAATGCGTTCTTCAGTCCTTGCCAGCAATTCTTCCGGCGAGATGATAGAGCATCGCGCCTGCTTCTCATATGGTTGGTCGCCAGTGTGCGGGTTCTCGAACCATGCGACCTGCACGACTGCGATGGGCATGGAGATTTCTCTTCCGGGAAGTAGCTGGCTGCCGTCGGCAGCGAAAGTTGTGCGCCCGTGCAGCGCGTCAATAGCCCAGCGCCGCGCCTCTTCGTGGTTACGCCACGTTAAGCCGAACGGTATGACCATCGAGCCTGCGCTCTCAAGCTCATGCGAAGGAAGCGCGCCCGCCTTTTTAGCGAACAATGGAGAGCGCTCAATCTCGCCAAGCGCGTCCGGCCTAAGCGCCAACAAGCGCCCGGCATAATCGCTTGTGCGCTCACGCCACGAGCGATCAAAGTTAACGAACTCCTCGCGCCGCTCATTCAACTCTTTTGTTAGAAGACTTGGGTACAACATAAGGGCAGTGATAAGTGATAAGTGATAAGTGATGAGATAAGAACTGCTTTCGTCTTATCACTCATCACTCATCACTTATCACTGTCTTTCTCACCTCTGCGCGCGCGACAGTTCCCTGATCGAGGGCGAGTAGCGTGTGGTCTTCAGGCGATTGTTGATGAAGGTGTAGACGATGCCGTCGCGCAAGTTGCTGTAGATGATTGCGCCGTGCAGGTCATCGCGCTTGAACTCGTGCTTTGCTGGAAGGCCCATTGATTCCGGCGTGTCTGAAGAGTTCTCGTGTTGTAGAACGATTTCAAGGACTGTGCCTTCCAACTCGGCGGGCAGCTTCTTGTTCTTGACGAAGCGTGCGTCTGTGAAAAAGATTGTGACGAGGCCGCCTGCTACTTTGAAGCGAAGCGTGCTGGGCGAGCCTGCTTCCTGCGGTAGCGGACGACCCAGTACGCGCTCAACGTCCGCACGCCTGGATTTCAGCGGCTCTATGCCGTTCCAACTCCCGGCCTGCGTTATTGGAGAAAAGATGAAAAGTGCGGCGAAGACTGCGGCAACTGTGATCGTCACGCGCCGCGCATGACACGCGAAGGGGATTAAGTTCGTCATGCATGGATGCTAACTGAAGAGCGTGACAAGTGACAAGAGAAAAGAGCGTGAATCGTGAATGGTAAATCGTCAATAGAGGTTAAGAGCTTTCGCAGTTAGCTTTTATCCATTCTCGATTCACGATTTACCATTCACGGCTTTTATCGTGCCTGTGGTGTCACACGTGCGACCGATTCTTTTAGCTCTGCGTCGTCCGGGGCAAGCGCTAGACCTTTTTGATATGCGGCGAGCGCTTTCGCGTACTGCCGTTGAACTTCGTAGGCGTAGCCGAGCAGGCGATAGACGTTAACGTTGTCGGGCATTTTGGTTGCGGCGCGTTCCAGCGCACTAACGGCCTTCGGATAATTCTTGGCGTTGACGTAGGCGAAGCCCAGCATGTAAAGCGTCTCGCCCTGCGCGTTAGTAGACGACGCCGCTCTCTCCAGAGTTTCAGCGGCGCGCTCATACTGTTTAGAACCTATCAGCGCCCTGCCGTAAACCAGCGTCGAGCGCTCGTCCGGGCGCAAGCGCATCAGTGACTCTGCCGCTCGAACCGCGCTCAGATAATCTGCCTGTGCTCTTGCCGCGTCCGTCTGCGCGTCCGCGCGTTGCAAATATGCGGAGGTGAGAAGTTCCCACGCCTGAGCCACGCGCGGGTCTGCGAGCGTGGCACGGTTGAGCGCGGCGATTGCGGCATCCGTCTCATTTCGTTTCAGCGCAATCTGCCCCAGATAGAATAGCGCGCCAGCCATCTTCGGGTTGGCGCTGACGGCTGCTTTGAACGAGCGCTCGGCGTCATCCGTTTGATTGAGTTGATACTGCGCTACGCCGCGAAGATAGAGCATGTCTGCATTGGGCTGCGCGCCCGCGCGACCGGTGGCCGCAATGAGCAGGGGCAAAGCTTGATCGAATTTTTTAGCGTAAGAGTAAGCCTGAGCCAGTGCGTCAACCGTGTTAGGGTCTTCCTGATTCGCGGCGCGTTGAAGGTCAAGCGCGCGCTGCAAATCCACGGCGGCCTCGTCGTACTGCCTCAAGCTCATCTCCGCAAAACCTGCAATCTTCCATGCTTCGGAATTGTTCGGGTCTGCTGCTGATAGGCGTTTGGCCTCGGTGGCGGCTGCCGCATACTGCCGCTGTTGCAGAAGCGCATAAGCGCGCGTGGTGTCGGAAGACGAAGAAGCGGGCGCTGTCCTGCTGGCGCTGGCGCTCGCCCTGCTGTTATTTGGAGTCGCAGGTTGATTCGTCTCCGTGTTGGTCGTACTCTCCGGCGGCGGATTGACGCGGCGCGGGCGAACCGAGCCAGATTGCCCTAAAGCGAAAGATGCGCTGAAAGGAAAGATGAAGGCGAGAGCTAAGAAGCTTCTGAATAATTTATGAGCCATTTTATAACCGGTGGATTTTTCTATCATGTTTTCGACATAGGAGAGCGGCGACTAGATTTGCGATGCTTTACCGGGCGATTAAGTTCGCTTACGAGCTAGAGATTCTAAATCGGTTCTGCGCAATTTTGCTCGCCGCCTACTCAATGAAGAGGGAATTTTCTCGCTTCAGATTTCAAGTCCGAACGTCCTTGTTTGCGTACGTTACCGTTGCACAGATTCATATTGACATATTCCAAAGCGTTGCAGTATTGTTTTGCGTCCTGGAGCATTGATGGGGTTGTCCCCGAAGCTGCACTCACAACTGCATCCTCCCGGCCAGCCTTCGCGCCAGTCTCACGCCTCGTGATTTCGAGCATCTCTCTTCTGCGAGTCCGTGCCCGAATAATCCCTGCTGTGAGAGTGTCCGTAATATCTATCCCAGGACGTTTTATAAAACCATCCTCGCTTCATGCACTCTCATTTCTGGCGCAACTCTCAAAGGCTCTGCTTTGAGAGAGGACGAGTCTTTCCATTCTCCCTGGAGGTACGAATATGTCCGGCTCGATAATGACTTTAGTTGACCAGAACGGAAGCCAATACAAGCTCGTCTACCAGACAAAGAGTTTGACCGATGCGACCGAAATCCTGACTCGGAAAGAAGCGGCCTTGATTCTGGCCGAGTACATCTTCAAGTCCACCGGATGGAATTTCGCAGCCGATTGGACCGATGACACTGAGCCGCAGCCGAACAAAGCCGGGGACTCCTTTGTGAAGAATATCTTTGTCGGCGATAGCGACTGGGTGCGTAAGCTCGGCGTTACCTTTTCAAACTTCACGCCTGAAACCTATCTCATACAGGTGCTCAACGATAATCTGATTCTGGCCGGTCTTGACAGCCCCGGTGATCCCTGGAATCTCAGCACGACGTATGGCACATCCAATACAGTGTATGCGAGGCCAACCACGCCGACGCTACACGCTGTCTCCGCTTTTCTGCAAACATATGTTAAGGCACGCTGGTACTGGCCCGGATGGTCTCCGGCGGACGAGAAGTTGCTCGGCAGGGCTGAGCCGTCAGGTTTTGGAGAAAGCTATGATGATCTGCACTCAATCGGGCTTAAGCTGACGTTGCCGCTCAACCGTACCGAGCAGCCGACCTCTTCGCTTCGTGACCTTGAGTTGCCGTGGTATCCCATGAGTCTTCACAATCTGGGCTTCAGCTACGACAAAAATCCGACGGGCAATTCTTTCGCCAGCATGATGTCCAGACGCTACAAGCGTTGGATACGGCTCAACCGGCTCGGAGGCTTCGACCAGATATATGTACAGCACTACTGGTATTCGCTCATGCCCAAGGCGCGCTATGGCGAAGTGGGGCAGACATCTCTGCCGCCAGGCCCTGCCGACTTCTACGCTTTCTATAAATACGATCCCGCTCAGCCGGCTAAGCGCGGCGGCAACGAGGAGATTCTGCCCTTCAACAATTATCCCATTGATGGGAAATATCAGATTTGTGTTTCGGGCACAGACACCACCCAAAAAGAGAACCCGAAGATTCTGACAGAGATAGTAAATTATCCGAGTGACGGTACGATTGATAAGAGTGGAGACACTGGCGGCATCGCTTACCAGATTTTACACACGGCGTCACAGCCGCAACATTCGATCTCCATTGCGCCCAACGACGATGACGGCCACTGCACCTGCGCTCTGTGTTATGAGAAGGACAACGTGAAGCCGACCGGGACTGCGAACCAGTTCACTTACGATACGAATTATTTGAGTGGCACGCGCAATCTAGGCGACCGCTATTTCTGGTTCTTCAACAAGGTCGCTAAGATGGTGAGCCAGCAGAGCGCTGCTCTGCATTCTCCCTGCTGGGTGACGACCTTCGCTTATGGTGATTACATTCTGCCTTACAGCGTCAAAGCCAGCGTCAAAGCAGGCTCGGTGAGCTTAGAGAAGAATCTCATCGTTTACGATACGCACAACACGTATCTCTTCCGCAACTACGACGTTAATCAGGCGGGAGCGACACTCCCTGAGACGGTTAACGCCGCTGCCGAGCAGCACAACCGTATAGAGAAGTGGGGAGCGGTAAATGGACATCTGGCCGTCTGGGCAGACCTGCACTGGCATGGAATGAGCTTCATGCCTTTCTATCAGTCCGCGCCGCTCTCTTGCCCCACATCATGCACAGACCTACTGGCGCGCCTTAATTTCAACCGCTACATGGGCGGCTATTTCATCATGGGATTGGCCCACTGGTCAGACCTCTACCTCATAGCGAGGCTGTTTAGCGAAGCCCCGACACCTGTGTCCGGAGAAACCTTTAATAGCTTTCTCACCCGGTTCAAGCAGAAGGCGGAAGAGATTCGCGGCGACTATTACAAAGGATTGTTCGGCGTCGCTGCGGACGAAGTGAAGGCTTTCCATCTGGACATCGAGCGATCCATCCAGAGCTATCTGACAAAGGCGACGACCAGCAGCCCTTTCTACACTGTCTGGACTTCATGGAATTTCCGCACGATGTACGAAGAAATCTTCAAGCCGGTGAAAACCTCCCAGAGTCTCATAGGCAACGTCCATCTGGATAAGGCTCAATCGCTCCTGAATGAGTCTTCCAGGGAATCCGCTCAGCTTCAAGTCGTCATAGCCAACTGGAATTTCACCAACTCTGTCAACGATTTTCTCTTTCTTAAACTCGATAAGTATGCGACGCAGAGGGATAGCACGACGGAAGGTTTCTTCGAGTCCTTGTTCTCCTATACTCCCGCGCAGCTTGCAATGATGAGAGATGTCGGAAGCTGCCTGATAGCTATGCTGGAGAAGGTAAATGATGTGAATAACGAGCAGGAGCAGCCTGACCTGTGCAGCATCACGCTGCCGCCCAACACCATGACGGGGATTGACTCGCAGGACATTCTCACTAATAGCCCGTCAAAGGCGACGGTGAAGTCCGGCAGAGTCCGTAAGGTCATTCGCTCGATACTGGCAATACAGAACGATGTGCCCCCCGACCAGCAGAACGAGACGCTTCCAGACAAAACGCTCGCCCTCAAATGGCCTCTAGGCATCGCTCCCGCGCAAGGTGAAAATCTCTCTCAGGCTGTCCGCCATGAACCGTCCGACCAATACCTGACTTGGAGGGCAGTTGATGCGGAGACCGGAGAAACTCTGGGCTGGGAGACCGCGAACCTGTGGATAGATTGGTACAGTCGAGTCGGCAATGAAATCTACATAGTCGTGATTAACGAGACCAACCAGATGATTCAATCGGTCGAGTTGACGTTGAGGAATATGGACCCCAAGCGGCACAAACGAAGGCTGGAATATTATTATCAGGGGCTGGTTCCTTCTTACAAAAAAGATAGAAAGCCCAGCCCGGCATTTTCCTGCGAGGATGACATCGAGTTCCCTGAAGATTTCGATCCGCTCAATCCGCGAATCCAGCAATCTCTTGTAAGCACCGACATAGCTAACTTCGTTGCCCTGCCGGGAGTCACGATTCTGGTCCTGAAGGACGCCAACTTCGCGCCCTATACTCTGAAAATATATGGTTACTATGATGCCGGTCAGAGATGGGATACGACCTTCACTGTGTCCGAACTCAACTCAGGCATAGAGATTACTATGTATCCGACGGACGATTGCCTGCTGGCGAGCGATTCTTCTCAGTCTCCACAAATTAGCGGTGGCCGTTTCTACATTGCCGATAAAGACTTAATCTTGAGAAAAACTGTAATGGCTGACACCATCCACGCGCCGAAAACCAAGTTTGTAGAGACACTCAAAATCGCTAATTTTAAGACAGCGATAGAGGACGCGAGCATAGATAAATATAATCCAAAATCTCCGGCTTACGATCCAACCGGCACCTATTACATTTGCGGCGCGGCTTACGACAATAAAGGCTCGAAGCGCATGGCTGTGGATGACGATGGAACACAATACTGTCTGACCATAACCATCGAGGAAGACCACTCGTAATAGCAAAATAAAGCAACAGGTTGACCATTTTAATAACCTGTTGCTTTATTTCACAGCCCTGATAATTAATGGGACTTCAAACGATTATTGGCACATTTCAAGAGAGCCAACCTCTTAAAATTCGCGTAAAATAGCTTTGCCTCACCGGGGAATTTAACTCAATAAGCGGCACTTAATTCAGATTTAACTCAATTAATAGGTGTTCAGTTCAAGATAGCGGACAAACCCATAGCAGTGCTTAACCAATATTAACGTACCCTCCCGGGAACTCCTCCATTCTGGGTAGTTGAGGAGGTTTTCCTCTGGTGGATAAAGCGAGGAGCCGTCCATCTATAGCAAGGAGCAGCTTCAAATATTTTAATGTATTGACATGCATTGTGACTTCTTCCTCGGAAACATCCAGGTCATACTGAGTTTTCAACATCCGAGGAATTTGCTTCTCGACCGGAGACTCGTCGCATGCCATGTAGATTGTGCGAATAGTTCCGGTCAGTTTTATTCGCGCCTGCCGTGCGCACTTTCTTGAGTCGAAGATTCTGAGTACCTTTCCATCATCGTTGGCGTATAAACCGGGGGGCTTGCTATTTCTGCCCCAGAACCTCCTGCGCCAACGTGAAATCGCTTTATGAACCGCTTTGGTTCCCGGCTTCTCATCAGTAAGCTCGTGATAGCCTTCGGTAAAAGGGTCTATGCGCCCCTCTGCGGTAAAAAAGTAAGTAAGATTGTTGAGACTTTTTTCCGAAAGAGGATAAACGTAGGACATCGCGGGGATAGTTCTCAATTCCAGACCGAATGATGCGGCTCGTTCATGATATACGCTGTACCGATCAAACCGGATGCGAACCATAAGACCAGGTGGTTGTAAGTGTTCCAATAAAGGTATCCATTTACTCATCTGGTGATACCATCTGTCCTCTTCGCCCGGAAACCCCCAGAGCACACTCCAGAACAAGCGTATTCCTTGTTCACGGGCGACTTTGAGGAGGAGAATATTTTGCCAGCCCTGGACACCTTTATCCATAAGCTTTAATACTGAGGTGTGCAGGCTCTCGATTCCGGGTTGAAGCCAAGTGATTCCTGCCCGCCGCAGCATCTCTATTTGAGACCGCTTCAAGTTGGCTTTTATCTCATAAAAAAAGCGCCTCTTTACATTGCTTTCTGCAAGATGCGGGAGCACGCTCTGGAAATAAGATGTATCAAGAATATTATCTACGGTCAGAAAATTATGAATATTATATTGGGACTCAAGCGATTCTATTTCTGAAATAACTCGATCAGGCGACTTCGACCGATAGGTCATGCCACTGCCATTGAGACCGCAAAAGGTGCATTGATGTATCGCCCCCCACCAGCAGCCCCTTGAAGTTTCCAATAAAAGCCCAGGCTCTACCATGGGAGCCAGGGGAGATGCCTGTAAACTAACGAAATAGTCTCCATAATCAGGAGTGGGCAGTTTATCCAGATCATGGAATACCGCGCGCGGAGGGGAACTTATAGCAACACGAAAATCGCGTGTGCTGGAAGTGAGCCTATGTGCTGGGCCGAAAACGCCAAATGGTAACTCATCCAAAGGAACATCTCGCCCCTTTTCAAGAACGCGAGAGCAGAGGTCTGCGATTAGGCCATCAGCTTCACCGGAAACAACGTAATCTACCCAGGGAAAGCTTTGATGAGTGGCCTGCCCCATCAGGGTTTCACAATTAGCTCCACCCATCATAGTGATTACTGTAGGATCGAGCTGGCGAATCCGTCGAAGTAAGGCTAGAGATGCTACATGTTGCTCAAAAGTGGAGGTGCAACCTACGATTCGCGGCTTGAATGCCAGTACGCGCCGTGCAGCTAGCTCGATAAAATCAGTCGCCACATCACGCATGTATTGAAGGTCTTTCACAAGCTGGTCAACTCGTTCGGGTGACCAGCTAAAATCAGGACCAAGACTCTGTGCCTCACGAATGCGTTGAATATAGCCTTCGTCGTTCAGGCAATCATTAGGAAAGGCAGCTTTTGAGAAAGTCCATTCACCAACAAGGAACTCCGTAGGACTCAAGTGCTGGGCACATAGTTGATAACGATGTAGACCAATCTCTTCGGCAAACCAGAAGGTTGGATAGACTACAACCGAAGGAATGCCCTCACGATTAAGTAGAGCCTTAATAAGACTCATTGACAGAGAAGGGCGATTAAGTACGGCATAGGGCATTGAGACCAAACATACAGCGACCTTCCCGGCATTGCCGGAAAGCGCCTTTTCCGTCGAAGTCTTCTTGGAGTACAGCATATTCAGAAGCCCTACGTTAGCCTGAGTTTTATCCGGCCTCTCCTTTTGTACAAAACATAATGATGTTAGGGGACTCATCTTCATAAGGAGACCCCTTGAAATCTCCGTATACATGACGTATACGAAATCCTGCTTTCGTCACCATCCTGCACAGATCGTCATACGTGAACATCATCACTCGAATTTGGTGATTACTTGCTCGATAGACATCTGCTGTATGAAGCGGTGAAAATCGAACTTGTGTGATGGTCACCAGACCTCTATCGGGATCGAATTTGCGCTCTTCGAGTGCAATGATACCTTCTTGTCCCTCAAACCATGTTCGGTGAGGCAGCTTATACATAGCAAAATCTGGATTGAACACATGCAGGAGCAGAGCACCTCCATTTTTCAGAGAGCGATAGATGTTGGCAATGACTAACTCCGCGTCTGAAAGAGTAAAGCAGCCGAGAGATGTCTCAAGGTTTAAGACGACATCGAAGAGATTGTCTCTGACAAATTCCCTTGCATCGCAGCAGATAAGATTTACATCATTATCTATGCGCTGTCTCGCTATTTTGATGAAGTGCTCATTGATGTCGCTACCGGTCAGGTTTATCCCCAAACGGGAAAGCGCCTCCAGATGACGACCATGACCACAGCACAAATCGAGCACTACGGGTTGCTCGAACTTAGCCAGAACGAACTTTTCGATAAACTCGACCTGTTGACTAATACCTGTGCCTCTCGTTTCCTGTGAAACGAGAGGCACATACGAGGTATCAAAATAACCACCGCCAGGATCGCCAACATCTTCGTCTTGATGGTTAAGCATCCTTCTCTCTCTGCTCTGATTTCGTGTGCTCTATCCAGCGACTTCAGGCGTGTAGCCAATCTTCGGCCTTGGCTTTGGCCTCGGCTTCGGTTCCGGCCTACTCTCAGGTTTGTCTTCGCACATGACAACTCCATTGTGCAAAGTGTCTGATACCACCCCTGAATCAAAGATGTAGCTGCTAACCTTCGGCTTTGGCCTCGGCTTCGGTTCCGGCTTGCCTTCAGGTTTGTCTGCGCACATGACAACTCCATCGGTTGGAGCATTCAGCATTGCGTATGGTTCGCCGAACTCTTTCTCCCATAGCGCGCGAGTCTCTGAAAAATGCTCTAACAGAATGGGCATAGTACCTGGCTCACTACCGAAACCCGGATTATGGTCAAGCACGAAGCCCAAAATCGACATGCAATCCTCCACATAAGCGCAAGGGTGTAACATGTGCAGATGCCACATCTCATCAATAAGACCTGTGGGGGCAAGCACATTCTTCGGATACTTGGACTTCAAGAGAAGGAACTTGCGATACCCTATTTCCAGTTGACGCAGGGAATCGTCATCCAGCTTCGCTAAGCCGCTTTTGCTTAACCTTCCTGCTCGAACTAAGTCCACGCTTAGTTCTGGAATAGGAAAAGATTTTTTCAACATAATTAACTCCTCCTTCAAGGTAAGATTTGTTGATGGTGGAGCGCGCCAATTTCAGCAGTGGTAAGTAGTATTAGCGCGCTAGATGCACTGGTTGACTTCCGCTAGTATGAGAGGCTCTCTATCCAGTGCTTTGTTATGGTTGCCCAGCTTAGTCTCGGTATATAATAATGAGGCGCTCCTAGCTTTCTTCCATATAGATGCAGCTATTTTCTGTAAGATAAGGAGGAGGTGCATATGAGTATTGACATTTCCATTGAGGAACTCGCTATCATAACACTGCGGGATCTATTAAATGATAATGAATTTGCCGAATGCAGAGAGAGAATAACCTTGAAGGTTGAAGGTGTCAATGAAATTTGCCCCGTTTGAAATGACCGGAGATTTGGGCTTTCGATCCGACAGGCTAGAGAAGAATTTGCATACCCGGTGTGTATTAGTAGAGAACTGCTAGTGAAGCGTGCGGTGGTTCTAAACACATAAGAGCCGGAAGGAATTTTGCTTCCCTTAGCAATGATTCCTTCCGGCTCTTGGTTTATCGGATTCAATTTTATGAGAGTTTAACGCAATAAGTGGCGGAAACCGCCACTTATTGCGTTAAATCCCAATTAAAAGCTTAGCTTCAGCCCAAACTGGAATTGTCTTGGATCAAACGATGCGGTCGGGCGGCTGTAGTAACGCCCGCTCGAATCGCGCTGGTTAAATGCGTTCACATCCGGGAAGAAGGGCGAAGCCGCCGCTTCGTTGAAGCGGTTGAAGAGATTGAACCCTTCTGCTATCAGGTCAAGCCGCACGCGCTCGTTGAAATGAAGCGAGCGTGTCACACGCGCATCCAGCGACATGAAGCCGTGCGTGATTCCACGATTGCGCCCTAGAGTTGCATCCTGCGGCGGGCCGGTCGGAGCGAACAGCACGCCGTTAGCACCTACGCTCGGACGCTCGTTCGTCGCCTGAAGATCGTAGTTGGCGTCAACGCCGCTCAATATATTGAACGGGCGTCCAGACGACGCCTCGAAGATTGGCGCGACCGAGAAGTCCGCGAAGAAGCGATGCCAGCCGCTATCGGAATGACGCCAGCCAGAGGGCGACATTACGACCGCGCTGAAGACGAAACGGTGGCGCTGGTCAAAGAGCGAATCGGAGCGATCCAGAGCGATGTTGCGATTGTTCATGGGCTTTAGAAGCGTCTGCAAGTCTGACGATTCGTCAATCGAGTGCGCCCAGGTGTACGAAGCCAGGAACGTGAAGTTGTTCGCCAAACGGCGCTTCAAATCAATGTTCAGGGCGTTGTAGTTAGAGTTGCCGATTGACGACTGCGCGTTCACGTCGCCAAACGGCGCGATGGTGTTCGTTGGAGTGCGAAGCGTTCCAACTAACTGCGCGTTGAACGCAGCGGGCGGCAATCCCGTCAGCGCTTGAACCAGGAAGTAGTTCGAGCCGCTTGGACGGAAGAAGTTAGCAGCGAAAGGCGAAATGACCTTGCCGCGTGGGCCAACGACGATGAAGCCCGGAATAATCGTCGTGAACGTCTCGCCCGTTATCGCGTTGGTGAAAGTCCCGCCCGGAACTCCGCCTGCGCCTGTTGTCGGAAACAGGTTGGCTAGCGTTGACTCGCTGAAACTATTAGGCGAGCGATTGGCGAAGCGCTGAAAGTTCTGAACCAGCAAGTCCTGTCTGACTTCGTTCACGTCGCGCGGCAGCGGCAGATGGTGCGCGCCAACGTAGATGTACGAAGCGGAGAGAGACATGTTTTTGGTCAACTGTCGCTCGATTGTAAAGTTGCCCTGATTGGCGTAGGCGTAAACGAAATCGTTGGCGACGGGCAGCGTGAAGGGGAGCAGTTGGCCGAAGCCAGGAAAGGTCTGATCGTTGAAGCGCTGGCGACCGAACTGGTACTGCGTGCTGGCTGCCACGCCCGGCGTGAAAACTCCAGCCGGACATATTCCAGGAGTACCTGAGCCGGGAACGCAGACCGTTCCCTGAAAGACCTGCACTGCGTTTAAGAGTGAGGTCTGCGCGGGGCTGCCCGGCAGCAAGGTTGATTGTTGCTGTTGCGCTGCGTCGGCAATATCGGAGTTGAATGCTACGGCCAGAAGCGGGTGGTCATAAAAGATTCCGATGGCCGCGCGTATCACCGTCTTCTGGTTATTCCACGGGTCCCATGCGACGGCCACGCGCGGCGCGAAGTTGTTCCTGTCACGCGGGAAGCCCTGCCGCACATTGAGCACGTCCTGAGCCGCCTGAATATCGGAGGCCGAGAGCCTTATGCCTGAGAGCGGGTCTGTGAAAGGCGTCGGTTGAATCTGCTCTGTCAACTCAATGTCGTATCGTATGCCGTAGTTGAACGTCAGGTTCGGCTTTATCTTCCACGAATCCTGCGCGAACCATGCTAACGGCTTGTTGCTGATTCTGCTCACGGGATTGCCGAAGCCCTGAATGTAGCTGCCCGGAAAACCCAGTCCGTACTGCTGCACGGGAGTGAAGTCCGGCGCGCCGAGCGCTGTAAAGGCAGAATTCAATGTGCCTGCGGAAAGGCCACCAAAGTTGAAGAGACCTGCGAAGTTTAACTCGAAAACGGCGCTCGGAATCCTGATGAACGCAGCGTCGCCGCCGAACTTGAAGGTGTGATTGCCTACGACCCAGTTTAGACTATCCGTCCACTCGTAGCGCGTCTCCGTACGAATGACCGGCGAGAACAGTTCGCGTCCTATGAAAGCAGTGCCGGTGATGTTGAAGGCCACAGCGTCCGGGTTCTGCGAACGAAAAACTGCACGTCGCTCGCCGAAGTTGAAGCGAAATTCGTTGACCATAGTGTTCGACAGAGTTGAAGTGAGCGTGGCAACGGCTGAGAAGTCGCGTAACTGCTGGAAGCCCGTGCGCGAAACATCGTTCTGTCCCAAACTCTGGTTCTGCGATTCGACCTGAATGCCCGAAATGCGGCTCGGGTTGTAGCCGAAGCGGAAAGTGAATTGATGATTCTTCGTAATCAGGTGATCAATGCGGAACGAGTTGAACGTCGTGCGATCCGTAATAGGGAAAATTCTGTCAAGATTGAGCAACGGGCGAAAAGCTATGAACTGACCCGCCGCGTTCGTCGTCGTCACAGGAACCGGCGCGCCTGACAGAAAGAAACGTGGGCCAATCGTCGCACCTAGACCGACGCCCGGAACGCTGCCCGGATTGGGGAGCGGGTTGCTGCCCGTCAGTGCTGTTGAGCCGCCGCTCGACGCCAGGAATGCATACTGCACGGCTGCGTTAATCAGCGTAGCGTTCCCGGAAGCAACCAGCCCGTTGATGAACGCAGCCTGTTGCGATGTGATGTTGCGGAATGTCGTCGCGCCCAAGCCCGGAATCGGGATGGTCGCCGAAGCAGACAACCCTTGCGTCACGTCCGTTGTGAAAAAGCCTGATTCGTTGCGGCGGCGCTGCTCGAATGCGAAGAAGAAGAAGGTGCGGTCGCGGTCTAACGGGCCGCCGATAGTGAAGCCGTACTGTTTGCGATTGAACGGCGGATTCTGGACGGGCGCAAACGGGTTGCGAGCCTGGAAGCGGCGGTCTCTCAAAAAGCCGAAGACGTTGCCGTGAAAATCGTTCGTGCCGGATTTGGTCACGACGTTCACTACGCCGCCCGCGCTGCGGCCAAACTCAGGCGCGAACGAGTTGGTCACAACCTGAAACTCCTGCACGGCCTCCTGCGAAACGGTAGAGCGCGCAGCGTTCACAGAGTTGTCTGTGTTGTCCGCGCCGTCAACCTGCACCAGGTTCGAGCGACCGCGCTGGCCGCCGAAGTTCAAGCCCGTCGTCGGCGCTGGGCCAATCGGGCGAGTGTTGTCGCGCCCGACCGTAGAAGTTGTGAGCGCGAACGAAAGATAGTTGCGTTCGTTGATGGGCAGGTTCTCTATTCGCTGCTGGTCAATGGTCGTAGCAACGGCGGTGCGCGATGTCTCAACCACGTCAGTGGTCGCACCCGATATGGTGACGGTCGCGCTGACCTGTCCCAGTTCAAGCGGCACGTCCAGCGATGCGCGCTGCCCCACCGTGACCGTGACGTTTGGCACAATGGCGCGCTTGAAGTTGGGAGCCTCAACGGCCAGTTCATAATCGCCCGGCGGCAGATTGGTTATCTGATAAAAACCATCGCCGTTGGTCGTCGTCGAGCGCTCAATGTTATTGGCAAGGTTGCGCGCCGTGACGGTTGCGCCCGCCACGACAGCGCCCTGCGGGTCGCGCACGTAGCCGCCGAGGTCTGCGGCGTTTGCCTGCGCCTGTCCGAGCGCGGCATTCGCGCACAGTGACATACACCCGCAAATCAGCAAAAAAGTGAAGATGGCTGCAAAAAGCCTGTTAAGGGGAAACGAACGCATCGTAACACTCTCCTTTAAGCTTGAAAGCAAAATGGCCGTCTGGAAATTTCTCTACACATTCGAGGGGCGCGCGCCACAAGAAGCGCACGAGCGTATAGGGTTGCGCTTTTATCCCCTCTGAGAAAACTGAAACTGCTTCACAGTTACTAAGAGACTCTATGCTCGACGCTGACGCCGCGGGAGTGGGCTTTCCTCAAGAGCAGGAATTATCGGCAAATCGCATCCGAGCATTTTCACCTACGAAACGCCCCACTTTGTACCGCAAAACACCTGGGTAAAGCAAGGGATGAGGGCGGAGGGATGAGGGATGAATAAGAATGAGTGAATGCGTTAGCATATAATTGGCTCAACCCATTTCATCCCTCATCCCTCCGCCCTCATCCCTTTTCTCGTTGCTCGTGCCAGTCGGCGGCGCGCCGCATCGCTTTTGCCGAGTGCGAAAATCACCGCTTCTGCGAGACGCGGAACGAATGCCGCGCGACGCATCAAAGCGCAGACGCGAAGCCGCGCGTCAAACTTCCGGCTATAGAGCGCGCGATAATCTTCGGCCAGCGTCTTCTGATGTTCGTCGCTGAAATTTTCAGAGAGCCAGCGCGCTATGGCCTGTGCTGCGAGTTCCCCGCTTTCAAGAGCCATCAGCATTCCGCTGCCCGTGAACGGGTCTATGAACGAAGCCGCGTCCCCGATTGCTATCAGGCCGTCGGCGGGAGCAAGAGCGCGTCTTCCGAATCCGTCAAGAGCAACCGCCAGCCACTCGGAAGATGGGCGCGCATCCTTTAGAGTCTCATGCGCCCTGAGATTCGACATCACGACTTCGCGCATCACACGCGCCGCGTCGCTCCCGCACAAACGCACATCTCGCGCATTGGCGATGAAACAGAGATTGCTCAAACCATTCTCAACCCGGCTCAAACCGCCGTATCCGCCGCGATAGAAATAGATTTCGCAACTGTCCGAAGTCCCACGCGCATTTTCAAGATGCGCTTTGAAAGCCACAAGCTTTGCGCGCGGCGCGCGTGCATGACCGTTCGAGTTCTGCGCAAGAAAACGGGAGAGAGCGTGCTGTCTGCCGGTCGCATCAACGACGACGCGCGCAGAGCATTCAAACATCTCTGCATCTCTTTTCAAGCGCACGCCGCGCACGCGCCCCTGCTCGGCCAGTAGACCCACGCCTTGCGTCTCTTCAAAAACTTCAGCGCCCGCCTCTCTCGCGCGCACGAGCAGATGATGATCCATCTCAGCGCGGCTCAACCCTAACGCCATCTTTCGAGCGCCGAACCACGCGCTTGGCACATTCACCTTACCGCCCCTGCGCGAATAGAAGACCGTCTCGGCCAGACTCTTGCCGCCCGCCGCTAACATTCGTTCTTCAACGCCGAGTCGCGCAAAGTGCTCCAGACATTCAGGCGAGATGAACTCGCCGCACAACTTCGCGCGAGGAAAATTTTTCTGCTCGGCCAGTGCGACACGCGCGCCTGCGGTCGCCAGATGAATCGCAGCGCTCGCGCCCGCAGGCCCGCCCCCCACAATCACCACATCATATTTTTCTGAAGTCGCACTCATCTAAATTTTCATCAAGCGGCAACGCTCACTTCCATTTCCTCTCTACGCTCGGTGGCGTCTCCCGCTCTACGCCCCTCTTCTTTACAGCCGCTCAACACCAATCGAAAAGGGAACCTGCGCTCCACTTGAACATCGCGCAAGAGCGCCTGTTGGGCCAATGCGTTAAGCTCTCGCGGACGAAAGCCGCGCAGGATTGAGAGAGCGCCGTCTTCGCGTATCAATCGGTTGTGAAGGAAGAGATGTCCGACCGTAGTGTAAAGAAGAAAGGCTAGGGGGTGACGATGCAAGTCTATGACGAAGATGCGGCGGCGAGCGACGCGAGCGAGTTCGCTGAGGACAGCGACGACCCCGTTATCCTTGAAATGGTGTGTGAACAAAGAGCAGATAGCGTAGTCGAACTGATTATCGTTGAAAGGAAGGCGCAGAGCATCGCCACGCACAGAGCTTATCTCAGGAAATTCCCGCGACTCTTCAAGAATCGCGCGGGCAGAGCGCGCATTCAATTCAAGGCCGACCAGATGCGCCCCTTTTCCCGTCTCATGCGCCCAACCGGCTACAACGCGCAGCAACTCGCCCGAACCCGCGCCGACATCCAGCACGGAAAAACTCTTCAGACCAGCGCGCTCAATCTCCGGCAGCAGAGTTCTCCTTAGCGCACTCGCATCGCCCAGCCACTCGTTAATCTTTCTTAGCTCTACCAGACACCCTTCATACTCCTCCGCCGTGTAATCACCTTTATCAAGGTGCTCAAGCTCGTAACTGCGATGGCGAAAACGACTAAACATAAAAAGTGATAAGTGATGAGTGATAAGTGATAAGTGAAGAGCAGTTTTTAGTTTTCAGTAGTAGAGAGAAGAGCCTTTTTGACTCCAGACTCTCTTATCACTTATCACTCATCACTTATCACCGCTTTTCTATTACCAACGCGCTGTTCTTCGAGCCGAAGCCTATGCAGTTGCAGAGCGCGACTCGAACCGTTGATTCACGCGCATGGTTGGGAACGTAATCCAGATCGCAGGCGGGGTCACGCTCGTCCAGATTTATCGTGGGCGGAATAATGTTGGTATGCATCGCGCAGAGAGCAGCGCCAAGGCCAGCAGCGCCGCTCGCTCCCTGCGGGTGGCCCACCTGAGATTTCGTGGCGGACATGGGGATGCGCGCGGCGTGGTTGTTGAATGCTAGCTTCAGGGCTTGCGTCTCTATGCGGTCGTTGAGAGCGGTGCTCGTGCCGTGCAGGTTGACGTAATCCACTTCGGAAGGATTCAGACCGGCGTCATCCATCGCCAGCATCATCGCACGCGCTGGCTCGTCGCCCGTCTCTTCCAATCGAACACGATGATAAGCGTCGCACGTCGCGCCGTAGCCTTTTATCTCCGCGTAAATCCGCGCGCCACGCTTCTTCGCACGCTCATACTCTTCCAGCACGTAAATCCATGCGCCTTCGCCAAGCACTATGCCCGAACGATCTTTTGAGAAGGGGCGCGAGGCGCGATGAGGCTCGTCGTTCCACTCGCTGGTGAGAACAGTCATCAGGTTGAACCCGGCCAGGATGCCCGGCGCAATGGGAGCGTCTACTCCGCCCGTCAGCATCATCTCCTGACGACCGAGCGCAATATGTTCCGCAGCGTAAGCGATGGCGTCCGTGGAACTGGTGCAGCCCGTAGAGACTACGTGCGAAAGCCCCCGCAGGCCGAAGGCCATAGAAAGCTCGCTCGAAAGTCCGCCATGCGTTGAAGCAGGAATCGTGTAGACGCTCGCCTTGTGACGTGGGCCAATGTACCAGTATTCGTACTGCTGTTCGGTGAAGGCTAATCCTCCGCCGCCCGTGCCCAGCACCACGCCTATCTCGCGTCGCTGCTGGAGCTTGAGGTCGCTCGTCTGAACTCCGGCATCGTTGATAGCTTCGCGCGACGCCGCCAGAGCGAGCGGGACGGTTCGAGCGACATGCTTGCGATCTTTCGGGTTAAGCTCAGATTCCCAGTCGAAGCCGCGCACTTCCGCTGCAATCTTTACGGGCGAATCTTCAACATTGAATCTCTCTATGCGACGCACGCCGCTCTCGCCACGCTGAAGCGCGCCCCAGAAATTCTCGCGCCCGATGCCTATGGGCGTAACACAGCCCATCCCTGTGATGACGACTCGGCGTGGCGTACTCAAGCGTCTCAGCATAACGGATTCTCTACGCCTTTCGGTCGGCTAACTCCGAACTTTTACACGGGAGACAGCCGCCAGCATAGCATCCGCGCCAGTCCCAAAGCCAATCAGTTGTGACACTTTTCATTGTCAGGATTTTCAAACCCGGCATCGGTATGGTGAAAGTGTGAGTATACTGGCATGAGCGTAATAAGAGTATTCCGAATGCTATTCGGCTGCGTGCAGTATAATTCAGTTGTTATTCATCTGCTTGTATCATATGAAAACTGACAGTCTAAAATTATTCGACATGATGTGGGCCGACTACGAGATAACGGCATGTAGCCCGCTGAGCCGCGCCTGGGGGGATGAGGAAATATTTCTGGATTACTGGGGCTGCTATGACCAGGTTTTTGATGAGCGCCCCCCTGGCTCGGTATCGAGTCGTGATCTTCAGCCGTGGGAAGAACGCGAGACATTTCTGCTGCTCCGGGCTGAACATGTTGACCGGATAATAAAGTCTCTACAGAATCACACCGAAGAGTTGAGCATCATGAGTAAAGAACAGATCAGCACGCTTGAGAAATGGAAATCTTTGAGCTATGCCACCCATCACTATATGGTGGCGTATATATTTAATCGTGAGGTTGAGGCAAATGCTGAACCCCATTCGGACGGGAAGAGCGAATGAACTAATTCGGCTGAAAGTCGAAACAAGTAAACTACACTTCGTCTTGCTGGGTCTGCTCGGACTTTTCTTCGTTCCAGCCAGCCTGTTGCTTGTAAAGGATGCGGTGTCGAAAGGCTTTAAGATTGCGCCTTTAGCCATTGGCTTTGTGTTATTAGTTTTATACGGAGTGATTGTCTGGCTGGTTCGCAGGGGTTACGTTATGACGGTTAAATATTTTTCAGATGAAGGTTTGGTGCGCAATGACGGGAGAAGCTTTGCATGGGCTGAATTGAGCAGGGTAGTTGACCAGATCAGATTCAACCGTGTAAGCAATATCAAAGGTATCTGGCGAACCGAAATTCAGTTCAAAAACGGTGAATCGGCATGGCTGATTCCGGTAAAGATCAATAACTTTCGTGAAGTGAACGAATTCGTCCGCAATTTGCCCTGCGAACACACGGAAGTAAGAGCTTGATTGGCAGAAGTAAGACGCTATCAAACAGCAAAATCCAGTAGATGAATTCGCCGCGAGACGCAAAGCATAACAACTCATCAACTTTGCAAATCAAGTGTAGCAACTATATTGATTGTGGATGGCTGCACGAGGCAATATAATCCGCTTCGGGAAATCACAAACGGGCAAGGGAAGGTTATATGTAATCTTTGTAAGAGGAGTTTGTATACATGAGTTTCCGTCTGGGCATGCTCTTATTCTGTTTACTGCTTTTTGTGAATACTGCTGCTGCTGCGCCCTGCGCGCAAGTGAAGTCGCAGCCGGACGCATGGGTGAAAGCAAATGTTGATGCGCTAGTACGGGCAGCACACGCGGCGTATGAAAATGACGAAGCCCTTCCTGCTTACCAGAGAGTGCTGGGTGGAATCGCACACACGCTACAACAATGCAGGCTGTCGCAGGACGAGAGCTTTTCGAGCCGCTACCAGAGATTCGTTAATTACATTGAAGCAGTTTCCCTTGAGCTACAGCCCGATCATGAACTTGGCTTTACCGTGCCCGACCGTCAGTATTTTGAAGAGACGCGCCAGTTCGTTCAGATTCCAGACTTCCTGATGACGCAGAGCTTCCTACGCTCTGTCAGCCGCGATGAGACTTTAGACGAGGCGAAATCTTTTCTCAAACTGCTTAACTCAACAAGAGGGCCTGACGATCAACTCATCTACTTCAGCTACAGGTCGCGCCACCTGGGCACTCCCGACAACGATGACAGTTTTGAAAGGCTTTTAATCATCGTTCCGGGCAATGCTGCGCAGGGCATTCCAGAGAGATGGGTTCAATTCGGGATAACGGATAGAGGAGCGCGCGTGCATATTCGCAACCTCTCCGTTGTGTCGGCTGTTACCCGTGCGGACGGAACATTCGATGTCTACTTCAAAGATTTTTACAGGACTTACCGCCGTGACGGCTCTATAAGCATCAACGGGCGGTGGGAGCTTGGATACGGGGACGACAACTGTGCGCGCTGCCACAAGAGCGGAATCCTTCCCATCTTCCCTGTAGCAGGCAGCGTAAGAGCGAGCGAGCAGCAAGCGGTCGAAGCGGCCAACCAGCGCTTCCTGCTTTACGGCTCACCCCGTTTTGAAAATTATCTGGACACAAGCAAGCTCGGCCCCGGACTCGGTTCCTTGAGATTGGCGGATCACAATCAGCGACCTGTAGCCGAAGGTTTTGGCGTAACGGTTGCGGCGCACGCTACGACGACCTGCTCTGCTTGCCACCAGCATGAGCGACTTGGCGCTCTCAACTGGCCTATGGATTCGATACTGATAAGCTCCTACGTCAAGGGCGGGCAAATGCCACGGGGCTACCAACTCACAATCTCAGAGCGCAACGAGTTGTATAAGAGACTGATTCAGGAGTATTTCGCAATTGACGAGAACAATCCGGGCATTCTGAAGTCATGGCTTCTGGGTTAAGTTTCAATAAGAATTGTTCGCACAAAGCGTCTGAAAGCTTTAGCGCCTTTTCGAGCGCCGGAAGCGACTGGTATAAGGCAAAGACGGGGAACGACTGCGAACGATATTGATTTCAAGCAGAAAAAAGGCTGATGAACAAAGGACGGCTCGAAGCATTCAGTGATGGAGTTATCGCTATTCTGATAACCATCATGGTTCTGGAACTGAGAATCCCTCACGGCACAGACCTGGATGCTCTGCGCCCGCTGCTGCCTGTCTTCCTGACCTACCTGCTGAGCTTCGTCTTTCTGGGAATCTACTGGAACAATCATCACCACATGCTTCAGGCCACAAAGCAGATCAACGGCAAGATTCTCTGGGCGAATCTACACCTCCTGTTCTGGTTGTCGCTCATACCATTCGTCACAGGCTGGATGGGAGAAAACCATTTCGCCCCGTTACCGACCGCTGTTTATGGCGCGGTGCTGCTGATGGCAGCCGTCGCATACACGATTCTTCAGACCCTGATCGTCGCCGAGCAGGACACGAACTCTGTGCTCGCGACAGCAGTTGGTAATGACTTGAAGGGCAAGCTCTCTATGGTCTTATACCTGGTCGCAATCCCGTCGGCCTTTGTACATCAATGGATATCCGACGGGCTTTATGTAATCGTGGCGCTGATATGGCTTGTCCCTGACCGGCGAATTGAATCGAAGCTGAACGAATGAGTCAAAGATATTGCAAATGCGAATTCGGTTTGGCTGCGGGTTCCATAAGTTTGATGAAGCGGCGATAAGCTACGCCAAACAGATCGCTCAACCCGCGCCGTACGGTTAGCCTGTTTCTCATCAATGATGAGTTGAAACCCGCGATTCAACTCTCTTCGACCCGGGTTTCAGGAACTGGTTTTAAATAAAGGCGTGTCATCGAATAATTCGATTACCCGGAGATGATAATGGCAACGATATTTTCTTATATACGAATTGCGATTCTGGCATCAATGCTTATGACGGCTTTCACTTGCCCTATGGCGCGAGCCGTTCGTTCGAGTGTGCCGGGTAGCATGCCCGATCTATTAACATCACAGCAGCGAAGCAATACGCAGAGTGATAGCACGTATCCTTTTGAATTTCACAGCGGCTTCTGGATTAATCTTCACCACTTCCTTTATGAACAGGCGCTTTTGAGAAAACAGGCTGCCAGCGCCAGACAGCAAACAAATAGCGCCGCAAACCCTGCTACGATTAATCAGCTTCCGCAGGCCGAACAGCAACTGTGGAACTCGGCGCTCGATTATTACACCGACTCGATGATAAAGCGCGATCTTCTCTTTGATGACAACCTGGTGGCTATTAATGACCGGCTGGCGGAATTAGAAGCAGCATCGGATTTAAGCAGGTCCGGGTTGAATAGCGATCTGGTTAAAATTCTTGAGAGCGTTGCGCCCGTTTACCGCGCGCACTGGTGGCCTCAGCATGACAGGGTAAATCGCTTCTGGATAGCCGTCGCGACGCCTATGGTGCGTCAGTTCAGCAGGACACTCATAGAGCAACTCGCCAGAGCTTACAGAGCTAAATGGCCTGCCGGATTAATTCGTGTGGAAGTGGTCGAGTATGCGAACTGGGCTGGCGCTTATACCAGCGTTGACGACGCGCAAAAGCCTCATATCACAATGTGCAGCGCTGATGCTGACAACCAGGGTTTTTCCGCGCTGGAGTTGTTATTCCACGAGTCATCTCATTCGATGGTGGGTCCTAATAATGGCGCTGTGGCCGAAGCCATCGCCCGCGAATGCCATGCTAAAAACAGGCCAATACCGAATGGCTTATGGCATGCAATCATCTTCTATACTGCGGGTGAGCTAGCCAGACGAAACTTAAGTGAATATGGCGTGAGCGATTACAAGCCCTATGGCTATCGTGGCCTTTATGCGCGCGCGTGGCCGAATTTTCAGCGACCGCTTGAGCTTTACTGGCAGCCATACCTGGATGGGTCTGTTGATTTTGATAAAGCAATATCCAGTTTAATTGGCGCTCTGTGAAAGATAGCAGGATGAGTGAAAGTCAATCGCAAAGCGCAGAGATGAATAACTGATGCCAAGAGACGCGCCTCAAGCCCTTGCCTCTCATCTTTAATCTTACCTGTACTGGCGTTTGCATGCGCCGTGCGTGAATCGCAGCCTTATCTTTCATAACCCGGATTCAATCAGATATTTTCCGTCGCTCACAACTAACTCACCTGTCCGACGTTCTTTTCGGCCACTCGTCACCGAAATATTGCGCCGCTACCACTCATCATTCACTTTTCATTCAAATTCCAAGAGGCTTTGCGTCCGGCACTATGATTGCCCTTACTCGCCGCCGGGAGGATACGCTTAGCCAATCGTCGAAGCGGTACACGTGGATTCATAGAAGCAGTTCTAATCAGGAACGTTCATGAAATTGGAAATGCTCTGGCTCTCTACTGCCTCTGTAGCAAGATGGTATCTTCAGCAACCCGGTTGGCGGCTGATTGTTTACGCTATGACGAATATGCTCAAGGGTGTGCAGCGCCGTAAGCGGCGACTGCGTAGGCGTCTGGTCGTCGGCAAGGCTTATGACATGGCGCTTGAGGTGGCGCGTGTGATTCCACGCCATGCGCGCGTGCTGGACGTAGGCTGCGGCAACGGCTTCATAGCGCATCATCTGACGGCCATTCTAGGCGCTAACGTAGTTGGTCTGGACGTTGCGAAGGACGCGGAAGCTCCCATCGAATATCTACACTATAACGGCATGCAATTCCCTGTGCCTGACAACTCGTTCGATGCCGTGTTGCTCTGCTACGTGCTGCACCACGCGCAGGATTTCAACGCCGTACTGAACGAGGTGCGCAGGGTCTTGCGCGATGGCGGTCTTGTCGTCGTGTACGAAGACATTCCCAGAAGCTGGTGGGATAGTTTCGTATGCTGGACTCATGACCTGCGCTGGCGAAGCCGCACAGGACATTGCACCTTCCAGTGCGAGCCGGAATGGCGCACGCTCTTCGATTCTTTCGGCTTTGAGATAATAGACGAGCGCCCGCTCTCACGCTGGCGCAACCTGGCTCATCCCGTTCGCCACTGCTTCTATCTGCTCAAATCGAATGGCGCGGCAAAGCTTGAGATGATGTTCTCAAACGTCTGACAGAAAATCAGGTCTCTATAAAAATACGTAATCACCATCCTTAATCTCTAGCTATCCAAATCTGCACGCTATAAATTCTTATAAATCATCTCAGGCGTGAAATATATTCGCGGCTGATTTATGCTTGAGTAATCCGATGCTGTTGGAATTATTCTCGCGCGTGGGATGATGCAATGCTTACGTTTCTATCTTTCGTAATGCAAAAATGTTTGAGAGTAGCAATATTTGAATTGTCATGAATCTGGAAACTATCAAGAGAGAGTGGGATGAGAACGGATACGTCGTCGTTCCTCAATTGATGGATGCGGCGCGCACAGAAGAGATTAGGAGTATCTGCGACCGCGTACTGGAGCAATGGATTTCAGAATCTACTGATGCCGGGCGTGCTGCAAATTCTACTAACATGGCTTTCCTGACCGAGCCGCGTTTCTTTCAGAAAAATCCTGAAAGCCTCAAACTCTTTCTGAATTTCATTGCGGACGAAAAGATTCTCAGCATCATCGCTCATATCCTTCAGGCCGAGCCTTTATTTCACAACACGCAATACTTCTTCAATCCTGCCAGCGATACCAGAGGCGGAGACTGGCATCGTGACCAGCAGTTCGGCGCGCCTGACGAAGAGACCGAAAAGGTCAGGATGAATAGAACCGTAGGGATTCACGCGCACATAGCATTCCTGCCGGACGATAATTTAGAGTTCGTTACTGGCTCGCACGCTAGATGGGACACGCCGGAAGAGTTAACGATTCGTAAGGGTCTCAGCGGCGCGAAGAAGAATTCTTCCGAGATGCCGAATGCGCATAAAATTCATCTCAACGCGGGCGACGCTGTGTTCTTCAGCGCGTGGGGAATTCATCGTGGGAACTACGTCGCGGGAGTTCCCCGGCGAACTTTCGATGCGATTTACGGAACGCCTCCGGATTGGGAGATTCACTGGTACACGCCGCCGCCAACCTGTTTCCTACAGAAAGATTTGCTGGACGGTCTGACGCCCCAAGCGCAAAATTTCTTCGGAAGATTCATAGAGACGTACAAAGACAGGTGGCTGAGAGGCAACTATGATGCATGAGCGCGTTCAGCAAGAATTTGTAGATGATCGCGTGGCGGTGGCGAATGCCTGATGCTCAACCGTCAAGCTCGACTCGGAAATGTCATGGGAACATTTTTCTATGAAGAGATGTCTAATGATGCGCTCGCTCTGTGAAAACTTTTCTGGAGAAAGATGAATATGAAGAGTGTAGATTTCTCATTTTCTTCCGGCTCAGACGAACAGTCATCTCTTTTGCCAACCATGCGACGCGATTTTCTTGCGAGCATGTGCGTGCTCGGTTTCATAGCCCTCTCGGCGCTCTGTCGCATTGCTCTTCAATCGAACTGGATAAAGTGCGTGCGCGTCTCAATCGCCTTCTCTGTTTACAGCCTAGTCTTAATCTCTCTGTTCAGACTTGACCATCGAAAGAGTGAAACAGATGTGCGTCTGCCGTTCTGGCGTTTCGCTCTGGCAGGCGCGTTGGCCGAACTCGCTTCGGGCTGGCTGCGACCGGACGCGAGCGTGACGGACGAACTGTTTATGATTCCCGCTGCTGCCGTTTTGGTGGGAGGATTTCACTGGCTGGTCTTAAAAAGCCGGAGACCGCTCAGAAACAGAATCGAGCGAAGCGCAAACGCAGGACAGGCCGCCTGAGAAAATTCTCTTCGCGGCGGCCTGTTGATTACGAGAGGCTTCAAGCGCAACGCGCGTTACGCATGAAGCCTCAAACGTTTCCTTTCTAATTTATCCTGCGCTTTCTATCTTCGTCCCGCACTCGTTGCAGAACTTTGTGCCCGGCGCGACTTCGGCCTGACAGTTCGGGCACTTTGCTTTCTCTTGCTTCGCGCCGCAATGGTTGCAGAACTTTGCGCCTGCGGGAAGGGCTTCGCCGCACTTGACGCACGGAACTGTTTCGGACGCGACCTCGACCTTAGCGCCACACTCGTTACAGAATTTTGCTTCGGTAGAATTCATCGCGCCACACTTCGGACATTTGACTGTGGCCGCGCCTGCTCCACCGCCGCCGCTGCTGCTGCTCTGTCCCTGCTGCGGTTGATTCATGGCGTTCGACATCGCGTTCGCCATCATGTTGCCCATTGCGAAGCCAGCACCCAATCCCGCGCCAGTGCCCGCTCCGCCAGAAGGATTCTCTGCGGCTGCGCGCATGGCATCCGCCGCCTGAAACTGCGCGTAACGACCAGCGTCGCCGAGCACGCCCATAGAAGTCCGCTTGTCCATAGCGGCCTCGACCTCCGGCGGTAGAGAGATGTTCTCGATGAAGAACTTAGTCATCTCTATGCCGAACGTCATGAACTCGTTGCTGATTCGAGCGCGAGCTATCTGTCCCAACTCATCATACTTCGACGCCAGATCAAGCGCCGGGATTTTCGATTCGCCGAGCGCGTCCGTAAAAGAGCTTACGAGCGTGCGCTTCAACTGTCCTTCTATATCTTCAGTCTCGAAGCGACCGTTGGTGCCCGCGACCTCTTTGATGAAAGCGCGCGGGTCTGCTACGCGAATGGTGTAGATGCCGAAAGCGCGCAATCTAACCATACCGAAATCCTGATCGCGCATCATGATAGGGTTGGAAGTGCCCCACTTCATGTCCGTGAACTGCTTCGTGTTGATGAAATAGACTTCAGCCTTAAACGGCGAGTTGAAGCCGTACTTCCACGCGCCGAGCTTAGACAAGATAGGAGTGTTGCCGCCGTCCACAGTGTAGCGACCCGGCGTGAACACATCCGCTATCTGCCCCTCGTGAACGAACACGGCGGACTGCGATTCGCGCACGATAAGCTGCGCGCCGTTCTTTATCTCCTGGCCGTGAACGGGGAAACGATAGAGCATAGTGTTGCCCGTGTCGTCCAGCCACTCTATGACCTCTATGAACTGCGTTTTCAGGGTATCCCAGATAGACATCTTCTTTACAATCTCCTTTGCGCGGCGCGGAATTTCGCTTTTCAGCCGCCCGGTATTATACGAATGATTTGGTTGCAGAGTTCAAGCATCAGCGCGCCGAATCTTCGGCCAAAACTATTGCACAAATAGGTCTACAACGGAAGGGAAAACGAAGCCCGGACGGTAAGTTTCGATTACTATAAGGCCGCTCTTTCATTCTCCACTTTTCGCGCGCCTCGCATTCTCCTGCGCCGCCATGCGAGCAGAAGTAGCGCCACAAGCCCGCCACTTGAATCTATCATGCTGTCGTAAATAGAGGCCGTTCGCGTTGCCACAAAGCTTTGATGAAATTCGTCGGAGAGCGCGTAAACGGCTATGAGCAGAAGCGAGATGAGAAACCAGTTGCGATTGATTGCGTCGTGCGATGAATTGATGAAGGCTCGCGCGGCCAGTAGAGCGAGCACGGCGTACTCGCTGAAATGCGCCAGCTTGCGCACGATGAAATGAACCAGTTGGACGCGCTCGTCGCTGATATTGGGAAAGAGCCAGTGGAGAAGCGGGCCGATTATCAGCGAAGTGTTCTCTGCGGAGAACTCGCCTGTCGAGGCGAAGAATATCAACCCCAGCCACAAAAGAAGCGGCCCGTATCGTATGATACGATTGCGCCACACGCGCCCGCGCGGCTGGCCCACGTTTGTCTCACTTGTTGCAACCATCTGTTATAAAACGAAGCAAACCGGAAGAGAATAAAAAAGCAAAAGCGAAGAGTATCATTTCTCTTCTACTTTTGCTTTGTTACTTCTAAATTTGCCTTCTCGTTTAGAGAGCCGCCGCGCCCGAAACGACTTCGATGATCTCGTTAGTGATTGCGGCCTGTCGTATGCGGTTCATGTTGAGCGTCAGCGAAGAGATCAAATCGCCCGCGTTCTTCGACGCCGAATCCATAGCCGTCATGCGCGCGCCGTGTTCGGACGCAACCGATTCGAGAAGCGCCCGGAAGATTTGCGTCTCGACAAAACGCGGCAGCAGGCGTGAGAAGATTTCTTCTGGCGGCTGCTCGTAGATGTAATCGACGAAAGTGACGGGTTGCTGCGAGGTGGCAGCCGCTTCGCTCTCATCCGATGAGACGCGCGACAGAGGAAGAAGTTGCTCGACCATCACGCGCTGCTGAAGCACAGACTTGAATTCGTTGAAGATGATGAATACTTTGTCTATCGTTTCATCCTCGGTGAAACGGCTAATGACATTGCGCGCCACGTCAATGGCTTCGGAAAATTCTACTCTTCCCTTGCCCGTCAATCCTATGTACTCGTCCGCGAAAGGCATGCCGCGTCTGCGGAAGAAGTCGCGGCCTTTGCGACCGACCGGCATCATCTCAATCTGCTTGCCGGCGTTCTTTGCAAGAAAAGCCTGCGCGGCCTTTATCAAGTTCGTATTGAATGCGCCGCACAACCCTTTGTCTGCGGTAATCAGTACAAGCAAGTAACGCTCGTCACCGCGCGCGTCCAACAAAGGATGATGAAAGTTTTCGTCCGTGCGCGAAGCAAGCTCGCTCAGCACCTCTGTCATCTTGTTTGCGAAGGGGCGCGCCGTCACCACGCGATCCTGCGCGCGCTTCAACTTCGCAGCCGAGACCATCTTCATGGCCTTAGTAATCTGCTGCGTGTTCTTCACCGACTTGATGCGTCGTCGAATGTCAAGAAGGTTTGCCATAAAAAAAGTGATGAGTGATGAGTGATAAGTGATAAGTGATAAGAACGAACTGAAGCATTTCTCTTATCACTCATCGCTTATCACTCTCTTCTCATACTGTCGCAGTAGCTGTCGCCTGATTGGACGCGGAGGCTTGAGTCGCAGGCGCGGCTGTTGTTGTGCGCGTCGAGACAGCAGTCTCTTCATTCCAACGGTCTTTGAAATCTACGAGCGCCTGCTTGAGGTCGCTGGTTACGTCGTCCGTAAGCGACTTCTTCTCGCGTATGCTCTGTAAAAGACCCGGATGAGAATTTTCCACGAAGCGTAGCAGTTCAGCCTCGAAGCGACGCACGTTCTCAACAGGCACGTCGTCAAGATAACCGTTGGTAGCCGTCCAGATGACCAACACCTGCTTCTCAACATCCATTGGCTGATACTGCGGCTGCTTCAAGACTTCCATTAGCCTCTGGCCGCGCGCTAACTGCGCCTGCGTTGCTTTGTCCAGGTCAGAACCGAATTGCGCGAATGCTGCCAGCTCGCGGAACTGCGCCATGTCCAAACGAAGCGTTCCCGCCACCTGCTTCATGGCCTTGATCTGCGCAGAGCCGCCAACACGCGATACGGAGTTGCCAGTGTTGATGGCCGGGCGTATGCCTGAGTTGAATAGATCGGATTCAAGAAAGATTTGTCCGTCAGTAATCGAGATTACATTAGTAGGAATGTAAGCGGAGATGTCGCCTGCCTGAGTTTCTATGACAGGCAAGCTGGTCAGGCTTCCGCCCCCTCTGGCTTCAGATAGTTTCGCGGCGCGCTCAAGAAGGCGCGAGTGAAGATAAAAAACGTCGCCCGGGTAGGCTTCACGTCCAGGCGGGCGGCGCAACAGCAGAGAAATTTCGCGGTACGCCGCAGCCTGCTTTGAAAGATCGTCGTAAATGGTGAGCGCGTGGCGACCACTGTCGCGGAAATACTCGCCCATAGCTGCGCCCGCGTAAGGCGCAAGAAACTGCATCGCCGCAGGGTCTGACGCCGTAGCCTTGACTACAATCGTGTAGTCCATCGCGTCGAAATCCTGCAAAGTCTTCACCACCTGAGCAACGGTCGAAGCCTTCTGGCCTATGGCTACGTAGATGCAGATAACGTCTTTGCCCTTCTGGTTGATAATCGTGTCAACTGCAATCGCGGTCTTACCAGTCTGACGGTCACCGATAATCAGTTCGCGCTGGCCGCGCCCGATAGGAACCATAGAGTCTATGGCTTTCAAGCCCGTCTGTAGCGGCTCTTTCACAGGCTGGCGGTCAACTACGCCGGGCGCAATGCGCTCAATCGGGTTGTAAGCATCTGTGATGACCGGCCCGCGCTCATCAATTGGAAGTCCGAGCGCGTTGACCACGCGACCTATGAGCGCGTCACCAACGGGAACCTGCATGATGCGCCCGGTGCGTTTCACTATGTCGCCTTCTTTAATCGTCTGGAACTCGCCGAAAAGCACAGCGCCAACTTTGTCTTCTTCAAGATTCAAGGCAAGACCACGCACCTCGTGCGGAAATTCCAGAAGCTCGCCCGCCATCACTTTTTCGAGACCGTGAATCTCCGCGATGCCATCACCAACCTTGATGACCGTGCCAACCTCCGTAACCGTCACACCCATCTCGAAGTTTTCTATCTGCTGCCGTATGATTTCGTTAATCTCGTTAGCTTTTATCGGTTCCATAAATACCTCGTAAATTGTGAATCGTAAATCGTGAATAGAGTTTGAAGATAACCATCACTTGCTTTTTCTATTCACGATTTACGATTCACGCTATTTATTTCCCTGCCAACTTCTCCTTCGCCTGATCTAACTGATTCCGCACAGAACCATCGTAGACGGTCGAGCCTATGCGCGTTACCACGCCGCCTATAAGTTCTTCGTCCAGATCGAAATTCAGTCGAACTGTTTTGCCTGTGATAGTCGAAAGTTTTCGGCGCAAAGATTCCTGCGCATCGGGAGGAACTGGCCGCGCGGTCATCACTTGCGCAGAAACTACGCCGGAGCGTTCATCCAGAACATGTGTGAAGCGACGATTTATCTCGTTGAGTTCGGAAAGCCGCTGGTTCTTCAGAAGCACCTGTAGGAAATTGGCCGTCGTCTGGCGAACACGCACGCGGGCAATCAGCGCGCTCAGCACCTTGCGTTTCTGGTCATAAGGAATCGTAGGGTTTTTGAAAACTTCCAGAAGCTGAGCGTTCGAGAATATTATGCGCTCCCATTCAGCCAGCTCGCTCTGAACCTCGCGGGCCTCACCATGTGCTAGAACGACATCCGCCAAAGCCGATGCATAACGACGCGCCACTGTCTGTACGCTCAATGCCTGACTCCTCCCAACTCCTCTATCTCAAGCCTTAGAAGACGCGCATCATCCTCCGGGCGTATGTCCTGGCGAATCATCTCTTCGGCCAGCCGCACACTCTGTTCCGCTGCAAATTCGCGTAACTGTTGCCTGGCGGCTTTGCCTGCGCTCTCAATCTCCCTTTGCGCCTGCTCGCGCATCTTGCGTGCATCCTCTTCCGTTGCACGTCTAATTCGCTCTCGTTCCTCGTCCGCCTCTCTCCTTGATTGATCCCGAATTGCCGCCATTTCTTGATCGAGCCGGGACAAACGAGCCTCAACATCTTCTAACTTGGCAAGCGCCGCATTGCGCTCTTCCTGAGCGCGCAACAATTCGCGCCGGATACTCTCGCGCCTTGCTCGAAACGCCTCGCCCAGCTTCACCTTCCGCGTCAATACGTAAACCAGAGCGAGAACGAACAATGTAAGATTGACGAATTTCCAAAGCTCTAAGCCTGGCTTGTTCCACCAGGGCGCAGATTCTGAATCAACCAGTGAAATGAAGATTATGAAAATTGTAGAAGCGATCTGCATAGAAATTTAAATGCGTGGCTCTACCTCTGAGATTGTTCTTTTGCTTAGTGGGCGACGAAGAATCTGCGCACTAATGTTTGCTGCAAGGCTGCGTACGTCACGCTGCAAAACAATGCGGGCTGCTTCCGCCTGAGAATCTATGTTTGCTTTCTCAGTCCCAATTAATTGTCCTACTTCCTCGCGCGCGCTATTTAGAACCTCCTGCCGTTTGCGCATTGCTTCCGTTCGTACTTGTTCCAACAGGCGGTAACCTTCTGCACGTTCTTCTCGCAGACCACTCTCGTAATGACGCAACTTCTCTTCTACGCGGCGCAAAATGTCCTGCGCTTCGTTTGAGCGCCCTCGCGTACGCCTCTCGCGCTCTTCCAGAATATGATTTATCGGTTTGAAAAGCGTGCTATTGAGGATAAACATCATAATCAAAATGATTATGATGTGAAGAATAAGTGTGCCATCAGGCACCAGTTGAATCGACTCGGCAAGACCTAGAAAGAACATTACCCTCACAAGGCTCTACTTTAAAGAGAATAGTTGCACAGATTCCATAATCGTAAAAATCCAAGCGCGTCAAAAGCTTGCGAGTTTAACACGGGCATTCTTACAGCGTCAAGGCAAGATGTTTTGTCCTATTGAGCCTGTTTGAGATTCTAAGCCAATATTTATTGCGCTCTAATTTGAAATTGACCCAGTATGTGCTTTGTTTTCAATCACAACATATTCACCCTCTACCATAAAAATTTGATCATCTGATAAGGCAGCAGAATCAACCCTGGAAGGCCAACTTAGTATTATATGTGAGTTGAATCTACAAATTTTAGTCAAGCACTTTTTCGGATTATCGTATCAAAACACCTTGTTTTTACCTTTTACCAGAAGCCAAACAATACCCATCTTATTATGTTTTATAAAAGAAAGTTGTAATATAGACTCATTTAAGTAGTGAGTATACTGGGGCCCTTTTCAATTTAATTGATATAAGTACTCGTGCAGAATTAGCTTTAACTATTGCATGGGCTGGATGCTTCAAAATCTGGCAAAAACTAAACCTTAAGACTATGGCTCAAATTGATGGTTTTATATAATTTTGCACGAGTGCTTATCAACCTGTAGCTATATTGATTTTATAGAATTGCCGCTGGGCTAAAAAGTCCCAGATAAGCTACTCTTCGGTGTGCATACCATTTGAGATTGCTTGTCTGAGATGTTCCAGGCGAAATATCAAGAAGAATGGCACAATATCATTAAGCTAAGTACAGGACAAAAAATGATCTTTGAGACTGCATAAAAGGCCACTGTGCCGCTATCCTTGACAAGATTTGTCGCCAAACATTTCTTGAAAGGACACGTGCACAATGGCCGACATTCGCCGCTTGGAGCGAACGCTTGGTGAAAATGTAACTTGGAATAAAGCTCGTCGCAACTTTTTGGCGAAGTTTACAGCCGCTCTGATTCAAGTCAAGACCGTCTCTCTGGTGCAAATCTCTGCGGTGATGAGCGGACGCGCCAAACCTGATTCGCATTACAAGCGATGCCAACGCTTCCTTCGTTTCTTCGATCTGCCCTTTGCTGAGGTCGCATACTTGGTCATTAAACTGCTGGGCATCCCCAAGCCCTTCATCCTTTCTATTGACCGAACCGATTGGTACTTGGGCACTACGCCTTTGAATATCTTGATGCTGAGTCTGGTCTACAAAGGCGTGGCGTTCCCTCTGTTGTGGACCGTTCTTGAGAAGAAAGGTTGTTCCGACACTGCGGAGAGACTCCAATTGCTGGAAAAGTATCTCAAGCTTTTTGGCAAAGAATCGCTTTCGTTTGTGACGGCAGACCGCGAATTTATTGGTCGAGATTGGTTTCGTTATCTACGGCGAGAGAAGATTCCCTTTCGCCTGCGCATCCGTGAGAATCTGAAAGTCACGAATGCTCGTGGCAGCAAAGTAGTGTCTGCCAGGAATCTGTTTCGCACACAGCGTGCAGGAGTTGGAGTTTTGCTCTGCGGAGAGAGAAAGGTCTTGGGAGAAGAGGTTTCGTTGATGGGGATGCGAACCCCGGAGGGCGAATATGTGATTGTGGCAAGCAGCACGGAAACTGAAGAGATACTCTCTGATTATGCCCAGAGGTGGAAGATCGAAACCCTGTTTGGTTGTTTGAAGTCGCGCGGCTTTTGTTTGGAAGAAACACACATCACCGAGCGTGAGAGACTGGAGAAACTGCTGGCCCTGCTGACGGTGGCTTTTTGCTGGGCATACATTGCGGGAGAATGGTTGGCACGCACCAACCCCATCAAGATCAAGAAACATGGTCGGCTGGCGAAAAGTCTTTTTCGGCATGGGTTCGATCACTTGCGACGCATATTATGCAATCAGGACTGCCTAACCATACGCTTTGAGTTCATTAGGTTGTGTTGACATTTCAGCGTAGCCAAACAAGTGCGCTGACAAAACTCAAGAATCCCAAGTAGTTCTTTGACAGTTTCTCAAAGCGCGAGAAGACTCTTCTGTAATGCTTGATCTTGTTGATGAAGCATTCAACTAAATGGCGCTCGCGGTACAAGTGCCGGTCATACTCGCGCAACTGTTTGCGCATTGAGCGGGGCGGAATCACGGCTTGCGCCTCTTGCTCGTTGATCGTTTTGACCAGTGCATCCGAGTCATAACCCTTGTCGGCAATCACCGCTTGAGCCTTGAACTCTTTAATCAATGGAGCGCCTTGTGTGACATCCGATGCCTGCCCGGCAGTTAAGAGCAAGCGCAGGGGATTGCCCAAAGCATCAACGGCAATATGGATTTTGGTGGAAAATCCGCCGCGACTTCTGCCTAACGCCTGTCGCTCTTGGCCGCCACGCTTTTTTTCGGCGCACCAGCCGCACATGGATGCGCTCGAACAATGGTCGAGTCAATGAGCAGATGTTCAAGATCAGGGTCGGAGACGCAATGCTGATGCAGTTGTTCCCAGACCCCTTGCTCGCACCAGCGCGCAAACCGTTTATAGATGCTGTTCCAGTTCCCATACTCTTTGGGAAGCAAGCGCCATTGGGCTACTGCACGAGTAACCCAGAGCACGGCGGAGAGGAACTTACGACAACTCCATTGCGGCCCGACATAGACCTGCGGGCAAGAGCGTAAGAAGGGCAGAATCTTCTGCCACTGTTCATCAGATAAAGTAACCGGTAGCATTCAAATAGCTTAACCCCATATGTCAACACAACCTAGCATTAAGTTATATTCTGTTCCTGAACACCAATCAAAAGCTGATATATGCGGTTTAAATCACCATCGTTATAGTATTCAATCTCAATTTTGCCTCCGGGGCTTGATTGGCTAGGTATTACTTTCACTTGGGTTCCCAAGCGGCGACGTAGCTTAACTTCAGCAGATCGCATATTTGCATCATCACGCTTGGTTGGTGGAATTGTGGCAATAGAAGGATTCGTGCCGGCAATGATGCGCTTTATGGCTCTTTCGGTTTCACGTACTGAAAGAGATTGATCTATTACGTTTTTTGCTATGCGTCGTTGTATATCAAGATCGTCCAATCCTAGCAGAGCACGCGCATGCCCCATGGAAATCTTCTCTTCTTCGACCAATCGCTGAATGTCTTCTGGTAAACGCAAGAGGCGTAAGTAATTAGTCACGAATGAACGGTCACGCCCGACTCGCTGAGCAACTACTTCTTGTGTTAAGCCTAATGTTTCAATGAGCCTTTTATAGGCGTGAGCTTCCTCAATTGGATTAAGTTCTTGTCGCTGTATATTCTCAATAAGCGCCAATTCTAATAACTTATCATCTGGAATATTACGTACCACGGCGGGAACACGCTGTAGACCGGAACGCTGCGCCGCACGCCATCTTCTTTCGCCAGCCACTAACTGGTAACGAGCGCCGTGGCGTCGTAAAAGCAGAGGTTGAACGATACCGTTAGAGCGAATAGACTGAGCAAGCTCTTCTAAGCGATCTTCATCGAAACGAGTACGTGGCTGAGATGGACTAGGCTCTATAAGGTCTATATCAATTTGGAGAAGTTCCTCATCCGAAGTCACCATTGACTCCGCTGACAGCAGTGCGCTCAAGCCTCGTCCTAGTACTCTTCTTGTCATGTTCTATAACCTCCTTTGCAAGCAGAAGATAACTCTCCGCGCCACGTGACCGTATGTCATAGAGAATAATAGGCTTACCGTAGCTGGGGGCCTCTGCTAAACGTACATTTCTAGGGATTAACGTTTCAAAAACTTGTTGTCCATAAAAATCTCTAAGATCAGAAGCTACTGCTGATGAAAGATTAGTGCGCTCGTCATACATTGTGAGCAATAATCCTTCAATAGTTAGATCTGGGTTTAAAAGACGGCGTATTCTAGCAAGGGTATCGAATAATTCAGTTACCCCCTCAAGGGCATAATACTCACATTGAATTGGCACTACTAAAGAATCTGCCGCCGTAAGAGCATTTAAAGTCAGCAATCCTAATGACGGCGGACAATCAATAATTATGTAGTCATAATCTCCTCGAGTGTTTTGTAGGATTTCACGTAACTTATATTCCCTTTTTTCGATCTCAACCAACTCTATCTCCGCACCGGCAAGATTTCTATCAGATGGAAGCACTTTTAAAAGAGGGAGTTCCGTTGATTGAATAATGTTATTGAGTGGCTCGTTTAGAACTAATGCATGGTAAAGGCTTCGCCGAAAACTGCCTCTTTGAATACCAACTCCCGAGGTCGCGTTAGCCTGAGGATCAGCATCTACGAGCAACGTTCTCATTTCTGCAACCGCAAGAGCAGCAGCCAGGTTAACGGCAGTTGTAGTTTTTCCAACCCCACCTTTTTGATTTGCTACTGCTATAATTTTAGCCATTGCACAGGCCCTTATCATGGGAGTGACTAAATCAGAGCGGATGACATGGAAAAAGAAAGCTTTGAGAATTCAGCTTGACTGATACCATTAGAGCCGCTCCCAAATTCCGGCTTAATTACCCGGCGTTCATCACTTATTCGAATCTAATCAGTCCTCTTATCATTAAAACGTCTGGTAATTTGCTAAACTAGCATAACATTTGCTGTTATACTACTCTTTTGTGAACCTATGGCAACTTTGCCTTTTCTACTTTAAGTCTATGCTGTTTATAACGTTTCACGTGTCACGGCCTTACGTAGCTATAGAAGGTGACACGTGAAACATATCATAAAGAAAGCTTATCGCCCATTAAGAGAGACAAGTAGAGCAGAGATAGAGGCGGGTGTAAGTCCTGGAATGCAACGAGCTTCACCAAAAGTTCGCGGTCGAGTACGCTCAAACCGTTCGATCATTTCATGAGAGAGACCATTAACAGTGCGAAAACAAAAATCCGAAGGGATTTTTAGTGAATCGGAATGATGTACACGATGTAAATTATTTCGTAAGGAATCAATATAGCCGCTATAGAGTAGGTCTGAGAGAGCCGTGTCAAGCTCACTTGAGATGGTCTCAAATTTAATATTGTGAGGTAAAAGATCAAAAATTTGTCTGGATGAAATATTAGGTCTTAAAGCTAGCTGAGAAAGCGTAACAGAGGATGAAGGGGTAGCGCCAAAAGCAAAAGATATGGAGTAGAATTGTGCATCAGAAGGCTTTATTCTTGTAGTTTCCAGCACAGATTTTAAACGTGCGATGCGGTCACGCTTTCTATTAAATTTCTCCCAATCGCTATCACCAATCAAGCCTAGAAAGCGTCCATAATTTTCCAACCTTTCATCAGCATTGTCGTGGCGAAGAGCTAACCTGAATTCAGCTCTAGATGTAAAAATACGATAAGGCTCATCTACCCCTTGAGAAATTAAATCATCGACCAGAACCCCAATGTAAGCCTCTTCTCGTCGAAGCCTGAAACCATCCCGCCCAAGCACACTAAGAGAAGCATTTATGCCTGCAATCAGGCCCTGGCACCCAGCTTCCTCATAACCAGTAGTTCCATTAATCTGGCCAGCGTGAAAAAGTCCTTTAATTTTAATTGTTTCCAAGTGTGGATTTAGCTCACGAGGATCAACAAAATCATACTCAATAGCATATCCAGGACGGATTATACAGGCATTATGGAGACCTGGAATCATACGAACCAATTCTTGCTGAAGACCTGATGGTAAAGAAGTAGAGAAGCCATTTAGATAAACCTCATTAGTATGATATCCTTCGGGTTCTAAAAAAAGCTGGTGACTGTTCTTATCTGCAAATTTTACAACTTTATCCTCTATAGAGGGACAATAGCGCGGGCCGATGCCTTTGATTTTGCCCGAGTATAGCGGCGATTCGTGCAAATTGTTTCTGATTGACTGATGAACAGCCGTATTTGTATATCCGATATAACATGAAATCTGATCCTGCTCTATATGGTCTGTTGCGAAAGAGAAAGGAATCGGAGTCTCATCAGGGGGTTGAGGTTCGAAACAATCCCAGTCAACTGTTCTCCCATCTAAACGAGGCGGAGTACCAGTTTTTAGTCGCCCAACTTTAAAACCTAACCTTTTGAGGCTTTGAGCTAATTCTATAGATGCAGGCTCGCCAGCCCTGCCAGCCGTATAAGTCCTCTTTCCAGTATGAATTAATCCATTTAGAAAAGTTCCAGTAGCAATGACAACGGCATTAGAGCGAAGTCTCCTTAAGTCTTGTAATTCAACGCCCTGTATTTTGTTGTCTTTAACTATTAAGTCAATGACCATACCCTGACGAAGATGTAAATTGGGCGTAGCTTCGAGCGCCAGTCGCATCTCCGTGCGGTAAAGCGAGCGGTCTGCCTGTGCTCTGGGAGATTGAACTGCCGGACCACGCGAGCGGTTAAGTAGACGAAACTGTATTCCTGCACGATCAATAATCCTCCCCATTATTCCGCCGAGGGCATCAATCTCTCGTACCAAATGGCCTTTAGCTATACCGCCAATAGCGGGGTTGCAAGACATCTGGCCAATTAAGTCCAGATTCATGGTAACGAGGGCTGTTTGAGCACCCATCCTTGCAGACGCAGAGGCAGCTTCACATCCGGCGTGGCCTCCGCCGATGACAATCACATCAAACTTCTCGTCAAAGCTCATAACTATTTCCCAATGCAAAAGGTAGAAAATATCTGTGAAAGAATATCCTCTGTAGTGGTTTCACCAGTAATCTCTCCTAAAAAGCGCAAAGCATTATGCAAACCAACTAGAATAAGCTCTTCACTTCGTCCTTCATTCAGCATTTCTTTAGAGATTAAAAGCTCATTGTATGTGCGCTGAAGAAGGTCAAAATGGCGCGCATTTGTAATTAAAACCCCGGGATCATATATGTCAGATATTGCGAAAGGTTCAAGGATAGCTTCTCTGAGAGCATTCAGGCCTGTTCCTATTTTGGCTGAGATATTAATTATAGCTTTAGACTTAGAGGTTATCTCATTGACACCATTGCCTTTAACGGGCGTGAGGTCACTCTTATTGAGAGCAACGATATGTAGATTGTCAGCGACAGAATAGAGTACCTCTCTATCTTCGATAGTCAAGGATTCAGAGCTATCCACGACAACGATTACAAGATCAGCATCAGCAATGGCACGCCGTGTACGCTCTACGCCCAGACTCTCGACCTCATCATTAGAATTACGTATGCCCGCCGTATCAGTGAGCAACACAGGCACGCCTTTCAAGCTTAGAAGTTCACTTAAACTGTCGCGCGTGGTGCCCGGAATATCTGTTACAATAGCCCTATCGGATTGCAGTAAACTGTTGAAGATACTGGACTTACCAACATTAGGACGCCCAACCAATGTGACTTTAATACCTTCGCGCAATATTCTCCCGGCACGGAACGTAGCGGCAAGGTTTATTACATGATCAGCGATGCCGGAAATTTTTGAATTAATCTTTGAATTTTCAACTGAAGGCAAGTCATCTTCGACGAATTCCAGTGATGATTCGAGCCGAATGATAATTTCTAAGAGCGAATCCTTAATTGGCTGAAGGCGTGATGAGAGTTCCCCACCCAATTGTCGCGCAGCCTGGCGTGTCGCAGCATAGGTTTGCGCGTTGATTAGGTCACGCACGGCTTCGGCCTGGCTCAAATTTATCCGACCGTTAGCAAGCGCACGCAGAGTAAACTCACCAGGATCGGCGGCGCGCGCATCAAGGCGAAGAATCAGGTCTATAATTTGGCTTAGAAGGACTGGCGAACCGTGACAACTTAATTCAATCACGTCTTCACCAGTGAATGAATGTGGAGCTTTAAAGTAAGTAATGAGCGATTGATCGATAACTTCATCAGTTTCGGGATCACGGATTTTTTTTAAAGATACGTAATTCGGCTGTGGAGAAAAATCTCGTTCATTAACGAGGGTGCGCGTGATGTGAAGCGCGTCTTTGCCACTTAAGCGAATGACGCCGATACCGCTACGACCTGGCGGGGTTGATAAAGCAACGATTGTATCGGTCAAGTCCACTGCGTAGACAAAAGAGAAGGATGAGGAGGGAACTTCTATTCAGCGGATTTCGGACTCACTTTTAATCTACGAGTCGGACCTTCGCCAATTGATTCCGTCTGCAAATCTTTCTCGTCGGAGAGAGACAGGTGAATGACGCGACGCTCGCTGGCGATCATTGGCCCAAACATGAACACCTCTCCAGTTTTGCGCACGCGCTCTGCCGCATGACGAGCCATTGCGCGCAACTCTGCGTCACGTGTCGAACGAAAGTTTTCGGCGTCGCATGTGATGCGCTCGCCTCTCTCAAGCTTGCCAGCTACGGCCTGATAGACCAAGTGCTGAAGTGAATCTAAAAGCTCGCCGCCTTCACTCATCAGCAACGAAGAGTCAGAGCCGTCAATCTTCAGCAAGCATCCGTCGCTGGCATCTTCTGCATCGGCATGTAGCTTGAGGCCAACGCCGTCAAATACTGCGTTTAGAAATTCCTGCGCTTGTGTGCAAACTTCTCTCATCTCGAACTCGCTCTTTTTGAATCGAAGCGAATATTTAATCACAACTATAGAGAACTTATGAAGCCCGTGCTGCGCTCAATTTTTTGTTATTAGCCCGCTCAGGTTTTTTCTCCGGCGGCTCCGGGTCATCTTCTGATTTCGTCATCCGATTAATTATGAACTGCTGGCTGAAGCCCACTACGTTTCCTACCAGCCAGTAGACAAGCAGACCTGCGGGCGCGCTCCACAGCATGTAGAGCATCAACAGCGGCATCATGATCGCCATCATCCAGCGCTGCACGGGGTCAGCCGACGGCGCAGGTGTAATCACTTGCAGAACTATCATCGAACTTGCCATGAGAAGAGGCAGGATGTGAATCAACGTCGGCTCCGCAGCCGAAAGATCTGGAACCCAAAGGAAAGATGCCTGGCGAAAATCAATCGAGATAGTAATCGCACGATAGAGAGCGAAGAGAAACGGCATTTGAATGAGTAGAGGCAAGCAGCCGCCGAGCGGATTCGCCTCTTTCATCAAACGCAGTTGCTCCACCTGTAGCTCTTTCAAACGAGGGTCGCTCTGCTTCATTCCCTTAATCTTCTCTTGCAGTTCTTTCATGCGCGGCGCGTATTTCTGCGCCTTTTTCATCTTTCGTGAAGACTGCCATTTCAAAGGGAAGAAGAGCGAGTAAATTACGATTGTGAAGATTATGATAGCCAGCCCGTAGCTGCCCGTCATTTGGTATAAGTGCTTAATAGACCAAAGGATAGGAGCGGCCAACGGGCGTGAAAGATAACTCAACCAACCGTAATCAATAGCCTGTTCAAGATCAACATCATGACGAGCCACCAAGCTGCTAATCTCATCGCTCGCAGCATTCAACAAATAGTGATCTTTTGGCCCAACGTAGAGGCCAACGCGCGAGCCATCCGTAGGAATCGGGACGAGAGCGGTGACGAGGTAGCGAGGCTCTCTCTTCCCACCGGCAACATCCTGTTCATATTTCGTCGTTCTATACTCAAGACCGGAAAGTTTTTTAGAAGGCACGGCGAGCATAGCAAAGTATGTGTCGCCGACACCGGCCCAACTGATTTCGCCATTGACCATTAAATGATCAGGACTCTGCTTGTTCTCATTAATCGTCTTGGCCTGGAGTCCGCTCAATCTCTTCTCATCAGCAATGGCTACGCCTTCAGGCGCGACGGAATAGAATGTGTAGTGATTGATGCCTTGATCGCCAATGCTCGGCCCGATTGCAAGCTTCGCCTGGGGAATTGTCTGCCCGTCGCGCTTGAGAGTAACTTCAAGGAGCGCGTTGTAGCTTTCAGCATTGAATGTAATGACCTTTACAATATCAACATGAGTAGCTTCATCATGAAGAGTAAACTCGAGCCGTCTCTCTCCTGATGAAAGATCAACTACAAAATCGCTGCTATCATCGCTCGCTCCGTTGAGCTTGTAGTTTCTTGAAGCGAGAACCTTTGTCACATCCTCATTGTCAGTAACCACTCGGAGCGGAGCTTCGCCTCTTCTGACACCTTCCTGAGAGATGAGTTGAAGCGGAAGCGCATTCTGCCTGCTTCCACCTGCTGAGTAGAGCGGCCCGCCTGATGCCTTGTTCTTCTTGACGATCCAGCTCGTCGCAACCACGCCTTGTGTATTCAATTCTGCTTCATAGAGCGGCGACTTGATTATGATCTTGCGTTGCGGCGTACCGTTAGAAGTTGTAGCTTCAGGCTGCGTTATCGGCTGCTGTGAAGGTGTAGCTTCAGGCTGTATGACAGCAGTGGGCGAACTAGCAGCCTGCTGCGTGTTTGAGTTGCTGTTTGGCTGCGTAGACTTGACGGGGAATAGATAAGTCCACCCTATCAAAATCACGGTTGAAATGAGAAGAGCAATAATAAAACGCTTTTGCATCTGATTTAATTTACGAATTCAAAACTGTCATTCAGTAGTAGTCGCACGCTTCAAATAGATGAAAGTCTACGCAGAGTTCCCAAGTTTCATTTCACAGGATCGTAGCCTCCTGGATGAAAAGGATGACAACGCAGCACGCGCCGCACTCCCATCCAGCTTCCCCGCAGAGCGCCGTGCCGCTCAATCGCCTCATGCGCGTATTCAGAGCATGTTGGGACAAAGCGGCATGAAGGGGGAAGTAGAGGCGAGACAGCGAGCTTGTAAAACTTCAACAAGGTTATTAGAACAAATCTCACTGTTTCCCACTGTCTACTAAATCTGCTCTCTGCTCGCCACCAATTCTACGATCCGCTGAAACTCTTCAAGCACTGCGTCTGCCTTAACCTGCAAGATAGGGCGCTTCGCGTTCAGCACCCAATCATACGTTTTTTGCAAGCTGATAAGTTTCTCAGCACTCAAACGGAACGCCTCGCGCAACAGCCGCTTTGAGCGATTTCGCTCTACAGCCTTACCTGTAGCCTTCCTAGAAGCTGTTAAGCCAAATCTATGATGCTCCAGGCAGTTCGGAAGTACGAAAACCGTGAAAAGGCGGCCATCATACCGCCTGCCTTGCCCGTAAACGATTCTAAACTCCTCCGAATTACGGAGGTGCAGTTGCTTAGACAAGCTTTTTAGTGAAATTCTTAGTAATGGGATGGGGTCAGGCGTTTACGCCCTTTAGCGCGCCGCCTTTTCAGTACAAGACGACCATTCTTGGTCGCCATGCGCGCGCGGAAACCGTGCGTCTTGGCACGGCGACGATTGTTTGGTTGAAAGGTTCTCTTCGGCATAGTTGATTATTCTCCGGCTAAATGAAAAGGGTAAGACTAACTTTGTGGAGGCTTTCTGTCAAGAAAACCCGCATAGGTACGCAAAGATTTTCGTGATCTGATGGCAAATCATATCAAGAAAGCCCCTATCAAATCATTTTTTCTATCCCATTAAGTGTTCTAAAACAGTTCTTTTGCGAAATATTTTTAAAGATAGACAAAAAGAAAGACCAGTAAAAACGGGCTTCTAAAAGCCATGTAAAAAAAATTTTCGAGGCCTGTGGATTTCTCTTGCTTCTCACCTTATATTGTGCTAGTCTCCGCGCCGTTCAGAGCACGTTTGGTGACTGTAAGTTGTTGAAAAAGAAATACTTGAAGCTTTACTTTAAGTCCTAATTTGTTTTCCACAGGGCTGTGGAAAAACCTGTGGAAAAGACCTGGCCCGCGAGTGAGATTTATCTCAAGCGGGTGCTTTTTCAACACCTTCCGCTAGGTCACCAAATAAAATGGTTTAGAGGTGAAAGAGGAAGTAATGTATGATTCTGCGACACTTTGAGATGGTGCCGTAAAAGTCAACCTTCTGAAGACAGGATGGTCACATTATGAGTACTGCGATTGAGAATAGAATTTGGAGCGATATCCTGCAATCGGTCGAAAAGCGACTTAACCGACAGAGCTTCGAGACGTGGTTTCGCCCAATTCGTTTTGAAGGTTGTGATAATACAGGGCATGTCTTACACCTGCGCGCCCCCAACCAGGTAATAAAAGACTGGGTAAGCTCCAACTATTCGGAACTACTCGATCAATCGCTTGAAGAACTGAATCTGGCCGAATATAACGTTGACTGGACAGTAGAAGAGGATGAAGAGCATCCAGCGCAGCAGACAGAAGAGATTGAAAAAGAGACCAGAGATTATAAGCTCCCTGAAGGGGTTGCCGGAAACGGATCAAATAAGAATTCCACCTTATTCACTCTTCTTGAAGCAGCAGAGTCGGACGGTCTTACTCCCGGCGCAACAACTTTCGTTGATATAGAGCCTATAGAGCTTTCACTTAACCCGAAATATACGTTCCAGACTTTCGTCGTAGGCTCATGCAACCAGTTTGCGCACGCTGCGGCGCTGGCGATTGCCGAAGCTCCTGGCAAAACATATAACCCGCTCTACATTTACGGCGGCGTTGGTTTGGGCAAGACTCATCTGATGCACGCGGCGGGTCACGCTATTAAGGAGCGTAACAGACATTTGCGCCTCTCCTATATCTCAGCCGAAAAGTTCATGAACGAACTGATTAACGCGATTCGTTATGACAAGGCGCAGACCTTTCGTGAAAAATATCGTTCGATTGACGTGTTATTGATGGACGATATTCAGTTCATGGCCGGAAAAGAGCGAACGCAGGAAGAATTCTTCCACACTTTCAATGCGCTTTACGACGGCCAGAAGCAGATTGTGATTACCTCTGATTGCCCGCCGCGTGAGATTCCAACTCTGGAGGAGAGGCTGCATTCTCGCTTCGAATGGGGATTGATAGCGGACATGGAGCCGCCTGATCTTGAAACCAAAGTGGCGATACTCAAGCGCAAAGCCGATCTGGATGGCGTTCAGCTTCCTGACGACGTAGCCTTCTTCATAGCAAGCAAAGTCAAAAGCAACATACGCGAACTTGAAGGCTCACTTGTTCGATTGGTCGCCATAGCATCATTGCGCGGTGTACCTATATCGAAGATGCTCGCGCAGGACGCGATTCGCAACATCGCGGAAGATGACCGGCCTGCCGGCATTACTATGGAGCAGATTCAGCAAGCTGTTGCTAATCACTACCGGTTGCGCGTTGACGAACTGAAATCAAAGAGCAACGCTCGACAGATAGCTGTACCCAGACAGGTAGCTATGTATCTGTGCAAGAGATTGACGAAACACAGTTTCCCGGAGATAGGCCGTGAGTTCGGTGGCAAGCATCACACGACCGTAATTCACTCCGTTGACAAGATTGAAGGGCTTGTTTTGAAGGACCCGAATTTCCACAGAGTCGTTAGCGACCTTATGGACAATCTTTGCAAGTAGTTAAGGGTCTTTCGCAGAAAAAGTTTTCCACAGCACCGTTTTCAGTTTAATTCTTTGTACTTAACACTTAGCTTTGAGTTTTCCACATTTCCACAGGATCACTTAAAACTACACCTGTGGAAATGTGGAAAACTTTATGTAAGAGATTTTTTTCCACATTTGAGAAAAGATTTCCACAATCTTTTCCACAGCGGTTGTGGAAAACAATTCCTTTGACATCAACAGTAAAGTGGCTTTTCCACATTTCCACAGGCACTACTACTACTACTATATATATATATAGATAGATATTAATATATAAGTAATAGTAAAAGGCGCGGGCAAGATGTTAGAAGATCAGTTGACTTTAGAATTCAGATATTAATAGTTCAGAGGAGTTTTTAAATGGAATTCGTTATTAGCAAAACCGCACTTCAGAAAGAGTTGGGTTTCGTTCAAGGCGTGGTCGAGAAGAAGAACACTATCCCTGTTCTCTCAAACATTCTCATTGAATCCGTCGGCGAGAATACCATCCGAATCATCGGCACAGACTTGGACATTACGATCCGGTGTGAGACGGAAGCCGAGATTAAGACGCCGGGCACGATGTGCGTCCAGGCACGAAAACTTTTCGACATTGCGCGTCTGCTGCCCGAAGCGCCTGTGAGCTTTCGCAAAGAGGAGAACGAATGGGTCACGGTCAAGTGCCAGAGTTCTAGTTTCAAGGTAGCCGGTGTAGCGCGAGAACAGTTCCCGGAGGTTCCCAGCTTCAAGTCTGCTCCCACTAAACTTCCGGCGGAAATATTCAAATCCTTCATTGATCGTACAATCTTCGCCATCACGCAGGAAGAGTCGCGCTACACATTGTCGGGCGCGAAATTCATGCTGGATAAATCGGGCGCAAAGATGATCACCACCGACGGACATCGCCTTGCCTATATAGCGCGTCAGGATTTGGGGAAAAACGGCTCTACGGAGGCGATAGACGCCCTTATACCCCGTAAGACGCTGGCAGAGCTGACCAAGCTTACTGCGGGCTATGAAGGCGAGATAAGCCTTGGCGCAGACGAGAACCATATCTACTTCGAGGTCGGGCCGCGCCTTCTAATCTCCCGAAAGCTTTCAGGTCAATTCCCGAACTACGAGATGGTGATGCCAAAGTCTAACGACAAGTCTATTGTCTTCGACAGCGCGCAGCTCAATCAGGCTATACGCCGCGTCGCCCTCATGGCTGACGACCGCTCGCACGCGATCCGTTTTCGTCTCGCTCCGAACCAATTGCAGATCAGTTCTCAGAATGCCGAAGAGGGAGAGGCGCTGGAAGTGGTCGAGACAGATTACAACGGTGAAGAGGCCGAAATAGGATTTAATGCTCAGTACCTGCAAGACTTCCTTAACGTCATAGGCGAAGGCCAGGTAGCCTTCGAGTTCAAGGACGGAAACTCTCAGGCGCAACTTCGCCCTGCGGCAGAGCCGGATTACGAGTACAAATACATTGTTATGCCCATGCGCATTTGATGAGTATCAAGGTGGTCAAACGAGGATTGTCCGACGGGAATAAAGTCGGTAACTAGGTAACAAAGTTGGTAACTAGGGAATAAAGTCGGTAACTTTTTGTTGTTGGAGAGTTCGCGGCTGAGATGCCGCGAACTGATGCGGTAAACTAAATACCCGTGCAAAATTTAATTTGAGGCATTAAAGGCCGTAACATTAATCGGTTACGAACTGAAATCTCGATCAAAACGCACTGGTTATCTCGTAAAGGGCGAAGGTTGACACAATCAACCTTCGCCCTTTCGCTCTTAAAAGGATGACAGTTATGGAAACATACAAACTGCCAACACAGGCCGAGTTGGATGATCTACTTGTTAGACTACTTCCGCCCGCTGAAGAGATGGAGACGGTGAGCGCAGACGAGTTAAGGGCTAATCTGGAGGAGAGAGCGCAGAGACTCATTACACAAGGCGCGGACATCCCGCCGGACTTGCTCGACACGATAGTTGTCTTTTACACCACGCCTACCGACCCAACGCACCCGAACTACTCCCCGCTACCTACCCGTGCCCAGTTGGAGAGACTCATCAATAAATTACTCCCCTCGGACGAGGATATGGACGAGGTGTCGGCGGCCATCATCCTGGAGCGTGAAGGGGTGGACCGTAGCAATCTGGGCGATGACCTGAAGGGTAGGGTAGTGCTCAGGGTGGAGGAGCTGCGTGCTAAAGGTAAGGACGTGCCACAAGCACTCCTCGACACTCTGGCTATTTTATAAGTTTCACTCAACAACTTCTATAATCCACGATATTGTAAATATTAAAACCAAATCAATTCATGAATGAGACGCGTTCCTCAGCGTGAAGATTTCAATACTTTCCAAAGGAAGAACGCGGGATTCTGCCTCAACTGGCTCTGATATTCCTTGACCGTTTTGTAGCCGTGTGCGGCTGCCAAGGCGGAAGCAATCAGACTCCATCCCGCCGTTTGGATACCCGCTGCCAACCCGCCTCCAATAATGGCCACGTCAGCCCGTAGTTTACTTTTAAGTTCATTCACTTTCTTATTGATCTCGTGGATTTGCACTTGGCTCAATTCGTGAACAGCGTTCTCAGCTTTGATCTTCAATTCATTCGGGTCTTTCACCAGTCGTAAGTCTCTCAGTTGCTTGTCCAGTTCGAGCCGAAAGCTCTGGAACGCCTCTCCCTCCTCGGTCCGCATGTGCATCAGCGTTTCTATGTCGACTTCTTCCAGGAAGGGGAGGTCCATGTTGAGCAGAACATTGGCCGTGTTCGTTGCCACATTATCGTCCGTGGATACGGTCTCCTCCAGCAGCCTGAATACGAATTCGGACCTCGACATATAGGAAGCACCGAAGCGCGCGGCTACCTCATTCTCTAAAAGAACCTTGTCGTACAAGTGTTGTGCTGATTGGTTGATTGATTGAAAAACCCAGGCGTTGAAGCGCTCAGGCTCGGGCGGAGTATCGGGCAAATAGAACATACTTTGGACAAGTCGCTTATCCTGGTCGACGGAGACCACTTGCTCCTCAAAGAGCTGGTAGATGAAGACACCGCCCACACCGGCGTCTCCCCTGAACCTGACACATATCCCACGGCCTACATCTAATTTCCCTCCGACGCGCCAACCCTTATCGTCCTTGACAACCGGCTCGACAATCGCATGCTCGCGGAAAAAATTGAGGAGCGGCTCGGGCAAGACATCTGCAAAACCCGACTCCGAGTAGCGATACGGTATCTTTGCTGGTGGCTCGAAGAAGTAGCTCGTTGGAAGAAACTTCACGTAATCCGCAGCCACCATCGGCGTAAGAGCTTTGAGGCCACGTAGCACTTCCGCCAGTTGGTGCTTATCCATCTCCTTGTTCTCGAAGCCGAGGTATTGGTTCATCACGTTCGCGAACTCACCGCTCTCGTAAGTCAATGGGAAGAGGGGATCGTAAAGGAGGTACTGCTCGACGTAGAACGCGGTCTGCTTAAGCAATCTGAGGTTCGGTTTTTCGATACCTGAAAACGCCTTCAAGTTAGAGGAGTCGGAGCGAACCTCTCCAGCGACCTCATCCACTTTGGATAGGCAGAACTCCCTGTAGCAGCGCAACTCTTTTCGCAACTCTTCGACACCGATGCTGCTAAATTCTTCATTGATGAGCGACTCGTCGAAGAGAAGACTTTCAGTTAGGTAATCAAATATTTTCGTGCCCATTCATTTCGTCCTCGCCATCAAAAGCTAACCCGGAATAAACTGAGACTGTAAACCTTTTTCTTTACTCCTAGATGATGTAGTAATAGAGTCAGTCCCGTTCTCCACCACCTACTGAAAGCAAAATGTTATGCCAAATTTTTCAACAGACTCTGATACCTGCCGCAGCGAGAGAGATGCTATCGCCTTCCTCGGTCTGTTGTCTTACATGTTCCTTCACTGGGACTCTCCCGTCACAACCGGCCCGGGCGTCAACGACGTCACCCACACTCAGGGCCTAAACATCTGCGGTCTCATTCTTGACAACCAGGACGGAGAGGTGCTCGCCCTGGAGAAGAATTCCATCCACGCATTCACAAGCCCCGTGCAGCACGGCGAGCAACTCGCCGTCAGATCTGCCATCGAGCGCCTGAAAGTTAAAAGACCGAGAGGCAGCACCACCACCGTGGAGGAGTATTATCGCTCGCAGTTGTTCTACGGCCCCGGCAACCAGCCCGAAGATTTCGTCTACCGCGGATGCACCCTGTACAGCTCGCTTGAGCCATGCCCGATGTGTACCGCTACGCTGTGCGTATGCCGCATGAAACGCAATGTCTACTTGGTTCCAGACTCCGTGTATGGTGGTAGCTGGGACTGGCGCGGTGAGAAAGAGCGAAAAGGAATCAAAGACAAGTACTACCAGAAATACGACTTGGAGTACGGAAGATTAAACTTCATGGCCAACGACGGAGCCATTATCCAAAATGCAAAGCGCCTTTACGACGACCTCCTCGCAAAAATCGGAGACTCAGCCTCTGCCGAAGGCTCGTTGAGACAGAAACAGGTCTTTGACACGCTTTTCTTTGACCATCTCAGCCCGGAGCTACAGGCAATATTTGACTACTTCAAAGAACTTCAGGAGACAGACCTAATCACACAAGGGGATAATCGAATCAGGAATCAGAAAACGCTCGATGGCCTGAAGAGGCTATGCGATACCACGCCTTGAGGTCTGTCTTTCTGCGTCTTCTTTTACACCCGTCAGAAATGTGGCGAAGACTTCTATCGAATAGTGGCGGTAGTATTTCAAAAATCTGAAAAAGAGAGTAACCGCCACAACTAGCGACGCAACGACAAGAGGCCAAAGCGCAGGCTTATTCTTCACGACAGCCGCTACCGCCAAAACGACAGCCACCAGAACCGAGGCGAAGCTCAAGTTCCTCGCGAAGCCGTAGACGTTGAGGAACGTACCCAGACGCGCCATCGCCTGCGGGCACTGTTCTTTAATCAAGTGGTAAGAGAATAAAAACATATCTTCGCCCTCGCCGAAGCCTGCATTCATCCGTTCAAATTTCTCGCGGATACTCTTGGCAGTGTGCGCCGGGAGCGGCGTTCTGTAGTGTTTGAACGGGCGTCGCGCAACTTCCGTGAACAGGTTAGCGGAGGGGTATCCGAGCCTCTTAATCAGCTTGCTCTCGTAGAGCCATGACGCCCACTGGGCGTTGACGTGTCCCGTCACGTAGGAAGCGACGACCCAGAAAGCGACGCTACTCGCCTCCATCTTCTGGCCGATGATCCAGTGCAGGTCGAACGCGTAATCTACGGCCGCGAGCAAGAGAAAGCCGGCGAAGAGGTAGCCCAGAAAGTCATAGATCGAAAACGGAGTCTTATCCACAGTTCCTCCCTCATTATTCGGGCACTGAGACGTAGGCGTGGAAGCCCTTATGAGATGCGATCAGAATAAAGGTTGGGATTCCTGCCATATCGAAATCACGTTTAGTTTGAAGCATAGCCTTGATGTCGGTGGTGCTAATGCGGCCCGACCCCCGCGGGTGCGTATGCCAGTCGCCCACGTAGCCGAGCAGCCCGCCCGATGCCTTCTTGATTGCGTCAACGGCTTGCGGCAAACGGCGGGTGCCGCGACGGAAACCTGAACTTGTCCCCTTGCTGTCGGGCGGAGCATCAATGATGCGCGTGACGTAAATGATGCGTCTTTTTGAATGGGCAACCCCGATCATCAAGCCGCCCGTCTCCTTCGGCGCGGCGCGCTGTAACCGCTCGCGCATCTCGCGCACTGTCTGTGAACGGATGCGCACTTGCCAGCCGCCCGCGTCGCACACGCGCCAGCCGTCAACCGCCTGCGCCGGCATGACGAGAAAGGGCTCGATGGGGATTCGCCGGGAGACGAGGCTCTCATTACCATGATCATCGCCCTGTTCTGCATGATAATTAAGAATCAAGTGACCGGTCCTGCTCTCCGGCATTCTATTCAAAAGTTTCCTGAGCCCGGCAGAGAAGGTTGATGCGTGCCAAGACACTAGGTCGTCCGCAAGCCTCATCGTGTCCGACGAGCAACTCATCCCGATCGTAATTTCATCAAGCACCGCCCCCACTTGTTCTTCGCGCTGCTTCCGTTCACGCTCGAGCCACTGCCGGAGCGCCGGCTCATCAATCGCTATGTCGTAGACGAGGACGTTCACGTCATCGACTCTGGGGTTTCGGCGGGGGCCTTCAACCGCAAGCAACCCAACCTTTCCCCGGTCGGCGATCCCACATCGTACGACCTTGAGCCCTTCGGGTAAGGTTGCGCGCACGACCGCCTCGTTCACCATCCCGGAAGCCGTCGCGTCAATGAGCAGGCTGTAGTCGCCGAGCTTCGCCCTTTGCTCTCCTTTAATCAAATCGAGCGCGGAGCCAGTATGCGCGTCGGGCTTTTGAGATTCCGTGATGCCTTCGTAAATCGCCTCGATAGATCTCTTGATCGCTTCAGCCTTGTTCTGCCCAGCCCGCTCCGCCAGAAGCGCGTGGCGCACAAAGTTATGGGGCGAGAGGTTGGCTGGGTCCACCGTCGTTAAGGCTGTGTGGCCCGAGCGCCCGTAGTGCATGGCGAGCTTTGAGCCGAGCGCGCCCCCGCCAAAAAGAAGAATGCGGCCCGGCAGGGCGTCATCTCCCGTCCCGGAAATGTTTCTGGCCATTTCGGGAGTCAGCGGCGAGCGTTGAATTAAGGCTGAAACCTGAGCCTCCTCAGGCAACTCTCTCTTTTCCGTGAAGTCAGGGGCAGACCCGTCCAGCACGAAGCAGAGAGGTTCAATATTTGAATCGGAGCGGATGAGCGGCTGGTGCCTGACCAGCCCGAGGATTACAGGGAGCCCGTTAATCTGCCGCAGGTCGCGTGCCGCGTAGTCGCTTAAGGCCGCGCCAAGCGGTATGTTATGCCGCCGGCACAGTTCAAGGAGTTCGGAGACGTTTTCAGGAAGCTGCCCGAAGTATTCAGTTATAGGAAGGTCGCGGGATGACCAGCAAAGAACACCGAAGCATAGCGGCGCGAGTGAGTCGCTCTCGGAGATAAGTGAGTTGAGCTTACTGACGGCTTTGTGAGCTTCGGTCAGGTCTTCTTCTTTGGCGTAGAAGCGCCACACGCTGACGGGGAATCCGCCGTCCCGCACCGGGTCCCGCTTGTCGCGGTCCAGTAGGCTCATCAGCAGGAAGCCGTATCCGGGCTCACCTCCTGTGGACTTCCAGCCCTCATTGATCCAGTTCTTGAAAGATTGCGGCGAAAAGATCGCCGCGCCGATGGCGTTGTTGATGCGGGTCGGCTCGAAGCGGTCGCCTTCCGGGATGAGTCGATTGCGGGCCGCGTCGCGTAGCCAGCCCCTCAGGCGCGTCACGACGTCTTCGAGCGTGTGCTCGGCGAACCAGTCGTCGTAGCTGCCCCGGTGCATGCAGAGGTACGGCGGCTGACCCGCCTTCACGGGATTAAGGTGTGACAGCCGGCTGACGGGAAAGTCTTTACGATCGGAGCGCACCATGGGGGCGCGCTCCGGATAGTCTCTTCTGCTGAAGACCAGCATGACCGGCTCTTCGGCGCGAATGTCTACGCCGCCGACCGGCCCGCGGCTGGGAAGGTCAACCTTGACGGTGAAAGCTGCGGCAACATAATCGTCATTCCAGTGGACGCAGCGCACCTCGCCGCCCGTGATGCGCCGCAGTTCAGCGAAGGCCGCCTCTATCTCTTGCCCCCAAGATGCCGGGTCTTCCTTAGCATAAGCGGCGCTGAAGAGGTTCTCCTCACTCGTGGCCATAGGTCCTGGGCGTCCTCAGGGACGACTGGACGGCCGCGGCGGAGCGCACGCGAGAAGCCGTCGCTGATTCATCCTTGACAGGCCCGTTACTCGTCATCGCGAAGATGACCGGCAGGGGCTTGTCTTCCGACGTGTGCTCGCCCGTGCAGATGAAATGGTCGGTGCCGACCGCGCGCACATACTCGGCCTTCGCCGCGTAGTGGGGCGGGTTATCGTCATCATCCTTGATTGGTTTGGAGGAGGCAACGACGGACGCGCCCTCGCGGTGGTGGTCTAAAACCTCCAGCGAGCTGTCCTGCGGGACCTTGTGCTCCTCGTAAGGCGTCTCATTGAAGAACGACCACGAGCAGTGGTGCGGCGCGAGGAAGAGGTCCCACTCCAGCGTCTCGCGGACGCTCCGCCTGAGGATCGCCGCCCATATCTCCCAGCAGGCGTCGCCGCCGAACAGGGCGAGCGAGGCGCGGGCCACACCGTCAACGTCGAACCTGGCTTGCAGGACAATGCTCGTGTTATTACGCGGGCTCCACCGGGAGTCCACGTGATGCTTGAACGGCGCGTGAATGAAGAAGGCGAAATCCTTTTTCAGTGAGTTGTTGATGAGGTTGATAGAGGCGCCGGGAGGAGTTGTAACCTCATCTAGCCCCTCAGTCATCTCAGAGTCGCCGTAGCCGATGACGCGCAGGCGGTTTCCGGCGAGATGCCGCTTCGGGTCCTTACTCTTATAGAGCTTGATGCGCCGGACCGCTTCTTTCAGAAACACTTCTGCGTCCCCACAGAGTTCCTCCTCTTCGAAGTTTGCGAAGATGCGGCGCGAAAACCACAACTCGCTGATGATAATCTTCTCGGGCTCATCATCCTTTTTCTTGTAAGTGTCCGGCGGCCCAGTGTGGAACGTGCTCTCGAATCCGCGACAGTGATCCTGATCAGGGTGCGACAAAATGAAGGCGTCCGTGAAAGGGCGACCTTCGCTATCGCGCTCGAGCTCCGCCAAGAGGTGAGCATGAACGTCGTAACAGGACTTGTCCTCCTCGTCGCGCGATGCATGACGAATGTTACTATCTATGATGATTGCAGTCTTGTCGCTAAGGCGGATCAGGCTCGTGTCACCGTTGCCCACCGGAAAATACGTGATTGATGCGTCGCTCATCTTCTTTGAAACTCCTTTACCCTCATGGCGCGCCGCTCGATGTTAAGGGCGCTGGTTTGCTACCTGACCATTGATAGGGTGGCGACAGCTTACCTGAACGCCACATGTCTAAGCACACGACCCTGGATGCCGAGCAATACTCGCTCGCTACACTTCTCAGTTTTTCGCTCAAAGTCGCTATCTTTGATTCCGTACCACTTTCAGAAGCTGACTCAACGAATCAACGCCGTAGCGGTCGAGCGCAGTGTCTAGGCGCGCATCGCTGCGCATACCGAGGTCAACTCCATACTGTGCTTCAATCGTTCCTACAAGTGTGTCGCCTCGCTTTGCGCGAAGCTGTCCGTTTCCTTCGTTGCGCGCCCGGCAGCCCTGCATATCCAGGTCGTCGTTCGGAGGACATTGGTGATTGGCCATATTACTCGTCCTTTCCTATAGCTCGTGATTGAGTCACAACATAAGACCATAGTGCTGATGTGCATCCAAATGCAAGAATATACGACATTCCAGTTTAGATCAAGGGCTAATTGCTATGTCAGGTAAGTCGCGTTATAATAGTAGCCCGTCATTCGTTCTCGATGTTAACAGCCGGAGACAATAAATGATGCTGACGCACGCGGAACTTGGCCGTTGCCTCCAAGAAGCCCGTAAACGCATACGCCTATCCCAGACCGCAGTAGCCAGCCAACTCAAAGTCACACGCCAGGTAGTTTCAGCATACGAATCCGGCAAGCGCGCTGTCTCCGCACCCGAGTTACAACTCCTCTGTAATCTGTTTCGCCTTTACCCCAACGACCTACTCGGTTTTACTCGACCAACGGATCAGCCATTCAGCACGTCATCCGCCTTTCGAATGAATACAGGTATTTTTGAACTAAGTGAAAATGATCGCCGTGAAGTTGAAGAGGTGACAAAACGGATTCCGCCCGACAGCGAGAACTATCTGGCCCGCTGGAAAAGATCATCCAAGAAATATGTGGTTAATGAGATAGGCCCTTTTTGGTCAATGCAGCAACTGGCGGAAAACGTCAGGCGAGGATTGGACCAAAACGAGCCCCCGATCAATGTCTACTTAATGGCCGAACAACTTGGAATTTACGTCACACCAACTTTTCTTGATAAGGCCGCCGCCGTCGTCAATCGGGCGGACGAAAAACGAAAACCTCCCACTCCTCCTTGGATTCTTGTTAACTCAACTCAGCCAGTAGAGCGCCAGCGTTACAGCATCGGTCATGAAATTGCGCATCTTCTGCTGCATGACGAAGAACTCATCGTTCTTCATCCGCATTATTACAGGCGTCACTTCGATCAAAGAGAGATAGATGCCGAGGCATTCGCCGCCGAGGTTTTAATGCCACGTGATCTCATAGAGCAATCCATAAAAAATCTGAAAATAAAAGGTCCTCTTGAAGAATCAGTTTTCTTACTCTCTTATTTATATCAAGTGAGCTTCACGGCGATGGCTACGCGGCTTTACAACCTCAATATGATCACCAGGGCCGCGTACAATCACCTGATGAAAATAAAACCGAGCAGGCTGGAAGGAGCGATAAGAAAATCATCAGGTAAGCGCATATTCAAACCGGAGAAGTTCATACCGGATCTCACCGTCGAGCTCGGGCTCGCTCAAAAACCCCGAGCGTTTGATCAGAATGCCGTCCGCAGGATGCAAGAGATTGCTTACACGCGATACTTGGGTCTTGAAACGAAAGGTGGTTCTAACCCGACCGCCCTCTACAATCTCGAATCGCCGGGTAGAGTTTACGAAAGGGTAGCGATTTGGATTGCTGATCAATACCCGATGAATAAGGCTAATCTCTCCTGTTAAGTTCTTTGCTTTATCTGAGGCTATTCACTCTTCCCAACTACTGGAATATCCCATGTTTCCGTCTTTTCGCATGATAACGACGGATATGCTTCCGCTGTGCAACCAAGACTATACTTTAAGGACATCCCTCAGCTGAGATCGGTGAGTTTCGGTTTCTGGAGTGAGTAAAACTGTACCGACGCGGCGGATTTAAGGCACGATGCTGTCGTGGTATATTCTTACGCATGAGATGGGATGAGATCGAACAAATGCGGCAGGCCGCTGAATTAGCTAAGGAGATCCAGCGCGCAGGTGGCCTAGAAGCCTACAAGCGGCAAATACAAGACGCGCGGGACGCTGCCTTGCGCCGCCGGCAAGGGCTCGACGACCCTCAGAGCATTGCTGCGAGCATTAAAGCTGCGGAACGGGCGCGCACTACGGACTTTAGAGCGTTACTTGAAACTTTCGAAAGTATGCGCAACGTCGAAACGCGCCGTTTACTCGAAAACCTGAATTACAAATTCCGGCTTCCCGATGAATTCATCAACCCAAGATTCCGTATCACCCAAGACATGCTTGCGTCTAAACGCCTCCTTGAGGATTACAGTCGCTCTTTTCAGGTTCAACTGCGCGACCTCCAGCAAGCTTTTTCGCCCGCCAGGGAACTCTTAGAGCAGATCAACACGAGCGGAGCAAACTGGCTTGAAACGATCCGCAGCGCGAGCGAGCGTGCCTCATCCCCTCTCACTGCCCGCGCAATTGAATCGTCCCTGGCGTGGCGCATCAGCACTGAAGGTGTTGCCGAGCGCCTGCGCAGCCTCGACCTTTTCAACACACACCCCCGATTAGCGGAGCACTTGATCCTGCCGGGTGTGACCTACACGCGGTTTGCAACCAGCACGCTTGCACGTATCGAGCAAACGACTGACGAGGCCGAAAGTGACGCCCTCACTGGCTCGCTCATACTGGCGGAAGATCAGATGGTTGAATCCGCCGCGATGCTAGAGACCACGATTATCGTGCCGGTAGAGGCTGAAAGCATCATCGTCCCGACCATCTACAACAGCTTTACAGTTCAGCAGCAGGAATTGCTTGCACACGGCTCTGTGCCGAAGAACGCCGAGCCTCCTCAACTAATTGAGATTTCGCCTGCCGCAAGATTAACTGCCCTGAGCAGGCGCTGTGTGTCTCTCGTCACGCACTGCAACAAAGCGAACAGTCTCCGCGGCGGAACCGACATCTTCAAACCGACCACGAAATTTGTCGAGGCCTGCAACGACTTACCATGGATGGTCGCGCAGGATCAGCATACGCTCGCAAACTTCGTCGAGGGCTTGTACTTCATACTATACGAGGCCGCCGGCGCGAGGAATCTTCGCTTCATCACCGAAGGGCTCGTCGAGCCTGAAGACTGTGAGGCTATTTGGGCGGTCAAGTTCCTGCGCAATAAGTGGCTAAGCCACGACCCGGATCACGGCAGCGAAGGCGACGCGCAGCGTACTTGGCGCAATCTCAACGAGGCGCTCGTCCATCTCGGTATCACCCGCATGCCACAGACGCCCGCCGACTTCATGCAGGTTCAAAGGCGCGTGCTGGAGGAGGTCGGAAGGTTTCTGCAGTTGCTAATCGAGAAGATTAACTCGGCGCCAAGGTCAGAGACGTAGATGGTCTAGTTCAGTTAGCAGAATTATTAGGCCACGCTTAAAGCGGGTCTCCTCAGATGGAATTTGGAGCACATACTGACCGAATAACCGTTGATCAGGACATCCTCCCGCTCTTCGTCGTTAAATCCACCGATCCCGCAGAGTTAGTATCCTTCGCCGGCACCGGATTCTTAATCGCGCCGCGGATATTGGTAACCTGCTGGCACTGCGTTAAGAACATGTTGCCTGAAGGCTGTAGATACGCCGCCGTGCGAAGCAACGGAGCGGGCGGGCATCAGGCGCTGCACCTCGCGCACATTGAGCAGGACAAACAAGGTAGCGACCTCGCCACGGCGCATATTGAAGCGTCACCCACACTAGGACTGAAGGTCGCGGAAGGCGACGTCGCAGTCGGCACGGACGTGTTCAGCTACGGCTACCCGCTGACAGACGTGGGCCGAAGGGCCGCCGGTGGGATGCAGTTCACGCTCCACGCCAGATACCTGCGCGGCTACGTCATGCGCGCCTTCTGGTATGAGCACCCGCAGTTCGGCCGCGTCGCCTCGTACGAGGTTGATATGCAGACGCCGGAAGGGTTAAGCGGCGCGCCGCTGATAAGGCGCGGCTCGTGGGACGTGGTGGGCGTAGTGTACGGGACTAATGAGGTCGCAAGCATCGCCGAGTTCGCACGCCATGACCCAGAAACCGACGAGCGCACACCTGAGCTACAGCGAATAGTGGGTTTTGGCTTGGCACATTACACGGGAACGCTTCACTCCCTGCGCACCGAGGCCACAAGGGACTTACCTCTCTCGCAATTTTTGCGAAGCTAATCGAGCAAACACAGGCCTCTAATAAACGGTCTAAAAAAGTGTGTTTCTTGTAAGAAACAATGTATAATCTATAAAAGACAAGCCGCTTTAGTCGTTCGAGTTGTAGGAGGCTTCTTATGACGGGGGCACAGCAATCTTTTGGAGGTGACTGGACTTCTGAGAAGTTAGAGCGTGTTAGAAAGTACCTCAAGGCCTATACGACTGTCATGAACAAGCAGAACTTTCGTTTTGCTTACATAGATGCTTTTGCTGGCACAGGCTATCGAACCCTTGAAACATCAGAGAATGACACGAATCTACTCTTCCCCGAACTGGCGGAGCAAGAATCACAAACTTTTATTGATGGCTCCGCGCGTATTGCGCTTGAAGTACAGCCCAGATTCTCAAAGTACATATTCATTGAGTGCGACCCCGCCCGGTTTGCCGAGTTGGAGCAGTTAAAAACCGAATACCCCTTAATTCGTGATGACATCATATTAGTGAATTCCGACGCCAACGATTACGTGAAAGAGCTTTGCTTAAAACGCGACTGGAGGCGACGCCGAGCGGTCCTCTTCCTTGACCCTTTCGGGATGCAGGTCACATGGGATACCATCGAGGCGGTCGCGCAAACGAGGGCGATAGACTTGTGGATACTTTTCCCGCTTGGCGTCGCCGTCAACAGGCTTATCAAGAAGGACGGTAAGATAAGCGAGACATGGCGACGAAAACTCGACGCCATGTTCGGCGCGACGGATTGGTACGAAGCTTTTTATCGCCCGAAGGTTGTTAAAGGTCTCTTCGGGGAGGAGTCTTCGATGGAGAAGGTGAGCGATTTCGACTTCATCGGCCAGTACTTCGTAAAAAGGCTGAAGTCGTTGTTCGCTGGCGTCGCGGAAAATCCGCTCCCTTTGCTTAACTCCAAAAATAACCCGCTCTACCTGCTCTGTTTTGCGTCCGCGAACCCTAAGGGTTCGACCACGGCGATCAAAATCGCGCAAGACATCCTGAGGAGGTAAACCCTATGGGAGATAAGTCAACAATAGAATGGACGGAGGCGACTTGGAATCCTGTTACCGGATGCACCAAGATCAGCCCCGGCTGCAAGCATTGTTACGCGGAACGATTAGCTATTAGGTTGCGGGCGATGGGCCAGCCTAATTACCGCAACGGCTTTGACCTCACTCTCCAGCCACAGTCACTGGAGTTGCCGCTGCATTGGAAGGCGCCGCGAGTAATCTTCGTCAACTCTATGAGCGACCTATTCCACAAGGATGTTCCAACCGAATATATACTGCGCGTTTTTGATGTCATGTGCCGTGCTGATTGGCACCGCTATCAGATTCTCACGAAGCGGTCCCAGCGCGTAATGCGGCTCAGTTCACAGATACCGTGGATGCCACACATTTGGATGGGGGTGAGCGTCGAGAACGAGCGATATACTTTTCGCATTGATCACCTGCGCGAGACCGGCGCTCACATCAAGTTCCTCTCACTCGAACCGCTGCTTGGGCCTCTGCCTATACTTAACCTGCGTGATATTGACTGGGCGATTGTCGGCGGGGAGTCAGGGCCTGGCGCTAGGGCAATGCGCAAAGAGTGGGTATTGGATATTAGAGACCAGTGTAAAAAAGCGCGCGTCGCGTTCTTCTTCAAACAGTGGGGCGGGACCAATAAGAAGAAGTCCGGCCGTGAGTTAGAGGGCCGCACTTGGAATGAGATGCCGGAGGATGCAGTGACTCAAAAGCGGGCCATAAGTGACAGGCCAAGGGAACTCAAGATAGCATAAGATTTACTCTGAGCGTGTAATCTCAGGCGGGCGCATCTCGACCCGTTCGATCATGCCATCCAGTCTTATCAGCGGCCTGCTCGCCAGCGACGCAAGTGCCTCAGTGAAGGTCAACCCGGGCAGTGCCCGCGGCTGGTAGATGAACTCCGCATAGAAGTGCATCATCGTAGCGGTGCTGTGGTAGACCACAGGGTCTTCGAACTGGACGGCGAAGTTGTGGCTCATCCCCATGTGCCAGCAGAAATAGGGGAAGCATAACTTGAGCCGGGTGATATTATTCTTCTTGTGCGCGTTGCAACATGTCTCGACGTTATCCCAACCGGTTAAGGCGCGCGGCACCTCATCGATGAATTGCATGTACTCACCGGCTCCCTTATCCCTCACGTTAAAGGTCGCGATCAGCACGAACGAGTTTTCCCGGTTGGCCTGACGCACGATGAGTGACCTGATCGCATCGGCGCACCTAGGGTTTCCGCGAGTATTCGTGTGGAGAAAGCCGCCGTAAAAATCTAAGTTGTAGAGATCATATACGTCGCTGGTTTCGCGTAAGAAGTTCAGGATGTCGTCCTTGACGAACCTCACCGGCAACCCGAGCGACATCCTATCCCACTCAATCCGCATGTCTGCAATGTTCTCGGTGTCTATCTCCACGGCGCAGACTGAGCGTAGCAACCCGTGCCATGCTTTTATGTCAAGAAACTCGACGCTCGGCATGCCACAGTAGTGCAGTCCGAGTTGGAGTTTTCTCTGCTCCTTGAATGAGGCCAAGCGCCGCGCGTCCTGTCGACGCAGTTCGCGTTTAGCCGGGCTGTCAGGAAAGCTGTTGCTAGGCATCGACCAGCCCTTTTTCAACAAAGACGTTGTGAATGGCCTCGCAGACCTCAGGGTAGAGTTCATCCTCATCACCTATCTTGCTCTTTACAGCAGCAAATACGTCCGACAGCAACTCCTCGAAATCAACTAAGAGGGAAGTAGTATCTGCAGGTTGGCCTCCAGCCTCCTGCTCGGCCCCCTTCGACCCGGCCTGAGATTTCGACCCAGCAGCCCTCCCGTTGCCTGCCTGTTCTTTCGGGGGCTCAGCGGGCTTCTTGGGGATGCGTTGTTCAAGCAGTGTTATCTGCTTTCGGAGCCTCTTCTTATAATCTCGCCTGCGCAGGAGTTCGCGGAGCCTCTTTTTAACTTTATCGGCCGGCTGGCGGCTGCGGACCCTCTCATCCTGCTCTTTTAACTTCTGAAGTAGCTCCTGCGCCTGTCCGACATCGAAGCCGTCACCGTCTTCCGAAAGCTCTTCGCTCTTCTCGAGTTCCCGCCGGCACGTATTAAATTCTGAGAGAGCGCGACTGTCGGCAATGCGGTCGTCATAAAACGAACGGATGGCCTCAATCGCCCTACGCGACATTGTGTCCAGCTCAAGGGCGCTGCGCGGAGTGTCTGGGCGGATCTCCGAGTTAGTGATATGGATCTCTCCGACATGCCAGTTCAAGTGCGAGGGCGTACGCAATGTTTTCATATTGACGATGCCATAAACAGACCCGTCTTCATCGTCGTAGATACCGACGCCGCCCACCGCGAAATTGCGAATACGCAGTCGGAAACTTCGGTGTTCGAAGTTACGCGTCGGGAGTGACCTGTGGCCGCTGCACCACCACACGCGGCCATACTCGTCACCGTCGCGAATCAGGCTTGTAACATGAAAATCCTCCACCTCATCGGGGAATGCCTTAAACACTTCTCCCTCTTCGACTAGGATGGAATATTCTTGGTAGCCTTCGACGTCATCGTAGAATTCATTGAGTTGGTTCAGGAATTGGAACTTGGGGGCGACTTTGCACGGCAGTATCTGGCTGACAATTCTCTCCAGTTCCTGCCTTTCCGTCAGCTTGCGGTAATCGCCCTGAAGTCCGACCAGCCGCACGCGTGTGTAGTGCTCGTCGGGGCGCACGCTGTCCGATTGAATGCGGAACCTTCCATCCAACAACTCCTTGATATTAATGTTCTCATTAACGTGCTCTAATATTTCCGCGAAGTCGACCTGCAAGCGATAGCGGCGACGGTCGCCAGCCTTCGTAGTGACGACTTCCAACTGGTTGCAAGCTTGGAACCCCGCCCAGATGCCGATTCCTCGGAAGCCCGTCATCCCGTACATCTCTGGCTTAGACGACACGGCGATTCTTTTGGCCTCTCTCACGTCCGCCAAGTTCATGCCAATGCCGTTATCTTGGACGGCAATTGTTTCCTCATCCTCAATGTGGATGTGAATAGCTTCATGTTCGGGGACAGTTCCGAGAGCTTGATAGGCGTCGCAGGCATTCTGAACGTACTCGCGCAGCACGGCCTCATGGTTGTAGATGCCACGTGCCAAGTTAGCAAGAAGGCGTGCGCCAATGTCATCAATAGTGAATTCGTCGGCAATGTTAGACCAACTCATGTGTTAGCCACCTCTCTACTTTGATTATCCGGTGTAAACCTAGCGGCACGGGAGTATGCTTGCTTCTCTCTAAAGGACAAATATTTCGGGAGATGAGGAAAACAGTTCAGACCGACGTGCGATGAGATCTTATTAGTCCCTCAAAATCACACAGACACGAGGCTCTTACCGGTTCCGTGATACTCCGTAATCAGGTTGCGAATATCAGCATCAATGGGAGCGTCAGGTTCGTATGTCCTAGTCTTCTGATCACCATAAACGCTTGAGTAGCTGGTGAACACTTTTCGGAATGCCGAAGCCATTTTAGTAGGGGCACCCACCTTGAAAGTGCGCTCGCGCAACTTTTCATTAAGACGGAACATGAAGACCTCTACGTCATACATGTCTTGAATCGTCAGTTCATACTTGCCTTTAACAACCCTCCGATTATATTCCAAAAACGGCAGCAGCTTACCGTTCAAATCTTGGAAGTCGAATTGCATTTCATCGATGTAATCTTGGAACTTATCGAAAACGGGCGTGCCCGGCACGGGTGCGAACAACATTGGTATCACTGAACCCGTCCTATTTGAAGCATAAATTGCTGTGTCATAAACCTGCTGTAAATTTTCGCCTGGTAGGCCGAATAGCACGAACACATTTATCTCTTGAGGCTTTTCAAATCCGGCCTCTTCGAAAATCCTGACAGCCTTTTCAAAATCTTTAAGAGTGTAGAAGTCGCGCTCGTACTGCCCGATGAATTTGTAATCAATCGATTCAAGCGGCAGATAAATCCTGCGGAAGCCTGCCGCCTTCATCATCTTCGCAAGCTCCGGATCCACCAACCTAATCTCAAGTCCCTCTGGCGAATGGAGTTCGATTCCTTTCAGTTCCTTATCTTCGATAATCCTGGTTAGGATCTCCTTGAAGTTTTTCTTCGCCATCAGAAGGTTGTCTTCGTAAAAGCAGAAATCGCGTATGCCCAGGGCATACTTCGCCTTGATCTCGTTGAAGACTGAATCAACTCCGCGGGAGCGGACCCTCCTACCACTCAGGACGTAAGCTGCACAATACTCGCAGTCTCGTGGACAGCCGCGGCTCGTCGTCAGAATTGTGTATTTCGGGGGCGGGTGGCCGCAATCCGTATAGAGGTTAAGGGCCAACTCCAGATCATTTGCCTCCGGGAGTTCACCCGTCACGATAAGATCACGCGACATCAGCGCCGCGTCTGCCAAATTCAATTTCTCTCCCGCGACGACGAGAGGATCACCCAGCTCTAAATTCTTTTCAGCATGCCACGGGGCGAGCGTCGGATAGATGCCTCCGACACGGATCTTCGCGTGGGGAAAGAACTCCTTACAAATACGAATCACGTCGCGAGTGGACTCCCACCAATAGCTCATGATGGAAGTAATCCAAACCTCATCTGGCGCCCAGGCAAAGAGGGGATTCTGCTTACGCTCTTCCTTAAGCTCTCTTTTGAAATCTTCAGGCTCTCTGCCATAACAGCTAATCGCCTTCTCATCGTACTTGAGGCGACTTCCCCACGGCTTAGGCGTCCACCGCTCGCGCGTCCCGACTCTTACCATCTCTTTGCGCTTAGCCTTGACCCGTCCCTTATCATCACCGACGAGGCAATCTAAAAGTCTCACTTCATAATCGTTCTCGGCGAGATAAGTGGCGATCTTAAGCAGTCCGTGGGGCAGACTCCAACGCTCCCAGTACTGGGTATCGTAAACGGGTGGGTTAATGAGCAGTGCTTTTTTCATCGCCAAGTCTCCAGACCTCGCGCTCGAGGCTTGTTTTAATCATTTTGAATGCCAGCGTCCCCGGAAAACTATTGAAGGACTTGTTTCTAACCTTTCGGTTAAGCGATGCAGCTAATGTATAAAGTTCCTGATAATCTTCAAGACTTATGTCGTTAAGCTTAGAGAACGGAAAAAAGTGCGGGCCGAGCCGCTCTATTCTCTTCGTTTCCAGAACATCTTTGTACCGTTCATAATCAGCCGACTTAGGTGTAGGGGTATATGGCTTCAAAATGACGGAACCAAAGATTTCGAAAAGATTGAGCGCGTGTTTGATGATCCGTTCTGGACTCTCCTTCGGCAAGCCGATGTTCACAAAGCCGGATACCTGGTCGGGGTTGAGGCGGAACTCGGCTTCATCATACGCCTCTTTAGCTTTTTTATAAGCATCAATGTTCAACTCTTCACTATCGGTCTGATATTCAAAATGAAGTTCGGTAAAACCTGCCTCCTTCATCTCCTTGGCGATGTTCTTAGTGAAACTTCCTGGGTACAACCCACAAATGCCGTAAAACTTTATTCGTCGCTTCGAGGAGATCCCGGACATTTGCTCTTTTAACATCCGTAACTCTCGAAGCAAAAGATCACTAGGCTCTTCAATAACTGGGTCGTTAAAAAATACGAAGTCAGTTATTCCGGCCTGAAACCTTTCCAGCACATATTTGTGCCAATCTGGGGTGCGGGCATCTAGCGCACAGAAATCCGGCTTTGCTTCTTCGTAAAGTGTGTGATCGGCTGAATAATCCTTTAATTCAATCTTCCTGTTGATTAGCACATCCGCCGATGAATACTTCTCTGCATGTTCTGTCTCCAGTTCCGGGTACTGGCCGTACAGAACAATGTTCGCCTCATTAAGTTGATTCTTAACGCTGATGACCGTGTCTTTTACTCCCTTCCACCAATAACTCGTCAAGGATGTGATCCATACGTCTGTCGGTCTCCAACGTGTGAGTAATCGGTCGAACCACTTAATAAATTCTTCTTCCTTCCTCCCCCATCGCCAGAGCGTATATGAGTAGTCGCCGATTGTTATTGTCGGCTCCGTCCTGTAACCAGCCCGTGGGACTTTGCCGCCTAATGGCAGCATGAAGTCGAATAGCTTAACGTCGCAGCCGAACTCTGTTTTTAGGAAGTTACCTAGTTTAAGCAGATCGAGGGGCTGATTCCAGCGGGACCACTGATAGCGAGTCTCAACTACGGGAGGATTAATGAGGAGAATGCGGTCCTCTTTAGTATATTTACCTTTTGTATAGTCTAACCCAGATATAATTTGCACTTAATTTTACCCGTCAAAGGTGACAATCTTGAGAGCCAAATCCATCATCGCTTCTACGCTACCATCACTAGCGTGAAAGGCTATGTTCCACGCTACAGATGACTTGATGAATGCGGCGTCGGTCATTTGCTGCCGGACCGGATGTCTCCAATTTATGTAGATGACTTTTTCAACCGTATCAAGTTGGCACAAAGGATCATTTTCTTTGCCGAGCTTGGGGGCGATTCTGTAAATATCATTTAATATAAAAACTCTCCAACTCCATCGATCATGATTGAAGTTGAGGCGCACTGTTTTGTTGATGAAGTCAGTGGAGTAATCATCCTCTAACATTCGATCATTATTTACTACGAAGCCAGCGACACTCGCGTCCATCTCTAATTCGTGATCCGGAAGTTTCACAAGGCCGTTTGCAGAAAGAGGGATTTTGCTGAAAAGGTGCCGTAGTCCGTCACCAACCTCGGGAGTTGTTGCATAGTGATTGATTGCTTTGGAGAGGCCAAGCAGCGTCTTACGGCGTTGGTCCGCTTGAGCAATTCTGCCTTCGATGGCTGAAACCACTTCACTTCTGGTTAGTATACCTTTGATCACAGTACCCAGAAGTCCCTCCACCGTTTCCCTCTCTCCAATCATTTGCTTCTTGAGCGTCTTATAGTGTTCGTTCTCCTCGTAGAAGCTTTCTCTGCCGGGATTCAAAGCGTCTATCGCATCCATCCCTTTCAGCACATTGATCTCGCCAGTGATTTGGCTAAGGGCTGCCTTCACGGGACCGGTCGCAATATTTTCGGCACCAAAGAAACTCGGCGGGCCGATCTGCACATTTCGTACACGCACAGCAATACCACGATATTCCGCAGGATAAATAATTCCGGTGCGACCAAGGATAAAGCCGCGAACGAGCAGGTCGTCGGTTTCCAGGTTAACCGCAATGCAGAGGTCATCATCAATACGAAAATTCTGGTCAGCCTCATCGGGCCAGACAGGTCGCTTCAGTTCCAGTTGATTCACCCCCGGCCCGGTATAAACAACGCGGTTGATGAATTTAATTTCTGGTGACTCAAGATTGCCTTTACCAAATCTCTCTTTGATCGGAGCAGGTAATTCATACTTAACCGGAATAGATCGCTGAAGGTGCCAGAGAAATTTTTCCGTCCCGGAGCGTGATTCAACATTACGCACGTAACCTTGTTTTCGATGCGCCGCAAAGTCACGCACGACGAAATCCTTGAGCCCGTGTAGCGTAATACGCGTGAAATGGTCGTCCACGCTGGCACTATGCGCGGGCAGTGCATGCACATCGATGGTGCAGAAGTCCTCGATCTCTTCAAGGTCTTTCTTATTCTCCTGCCCTAATAGATGATCAAAATCAATAAGCGCGCGAAACTCCAAGCTAGTACAGTCAAGTGTGTATCCAATTTCGAGTTTGTTGGGCGCAACAGCACGGGAAGGGTCGTGGAGAGTCAGAATGCCTTTATTATCAACTGTGTAATCTCTTTTCGTTAGTGACTCACTATGCGTATCACCGACGAGCTTTACGGATTTCACCTTGAGACGTCCGGGGAGCAACTCACATGGGATGTAAACTTCGAAGTGGGCTGGTAAATCAACAGATCTTCCTCTAAGAGTACACAGGACTTTCCCCTTGTGCATGCGAGTTGTCGTTGAAACAACTTCCATCTGAGAGCAGTAGCGGGCGACCGCGAGGAAGCCTATACCTTTGCTGCCAATCTTCGGTCGTTTGCCGTCTGTCAATTCATTACGTAATCGGGTGTAGCTTCCTCCTATTTTTGTGAAGTCAGTGCGGAATTCGAAAGGCGTCATACCCCTTCCATCATCGAACACCTCGATGGATTTGAAGTCGTCAGAGAGACGAATTCTAACGTCCTCGGCGTCCGCGTCATACGCATTACTGATTAATTCCTTGGAGGCTTTAACAAACGGCTTGTAGATTCCCGAGAGTTCTCTGATGACTGCGGGATCGACTCCACCGATTTTTATATGCTTGCCGCTCATGCGATGAGGCTAAGGGGCGTCCCTTTCACTAGAGCAAATTAGACCCTACACGGTCGCCGAGTTTAACACAATAAGGCGTATGCAGCCGCAGAAAATATCAATTAGTAGGGGTCCGTTATCAGTTGTAGCAATTTTCTCTTACCCTCGTTTCAGTCGCGACTCCGCCCGACCAGCGGCCTGTGGCTCACTTCCGTAAAGATAGACCGCGCGCGTCTGCTCGGTGGTCGACCAGTCGCTTGGGGAGACCAGAAAGAGCGAGGCAACCGACGTGTTAAAGGGCAAGACGCGCTCAACCCAACTACGCCCGTAATCTTCGCTTATCAACTCGTCGAGGATTTCGAAGGCACCCGCAAAGCGCTTGACGGACATCTTCATCAGTTCCTTCTCTTCGCCGGGCGTGACGCGTCGCTGGAGAAGGGGGAGTGGGCAAAATGGGTACTTCTCTATGTCCGGTACTTGGTTGCCGTGGACGTTTTCTATTGGGCCGTTGCGCCAGCAGAAATTGACCAGTGCGTTTGCGAGCACACGCGTCGGCCGTTCGTGGGTTGTGGCCCACTTGTCCTCGCTCATCGAGGCGGGGCCTGGCCAGCCCTCAGGTAATGGAGCGTCCGGCGGCGGGTAGGCGAGCGCTTTCAGGAGCGCGTAGGTCTTAACGTGGGCCGAGAGCCGCTTGGGGACTGTGAGCGGCAGGTATCTTGAGGCCACGACGAGAGCGTGGTAGCGCCTCGGCTCGTTTCTCTTAATCTCAATCCACCGCTCGAGCGCCGCGGACGACTCGATATTGATGCGGGCCATCTCGGAGTCCGAGATGCGGCCCGATTTCTTACCATGTGGAGCCTTGTAGAGCGGCTTGTCGTTGTCCGAGATCACAGCCACGTATGAGCCCCACCTGAGGCAAATAGCGACAGCGGCACGTCCTTCATCGGGGGCAGTTACGGCCGCGGGAGAATGGTCGGCCTTGTCGGACAGGTAGCCAAGGATCTGGTCGAACAGGAGGCTTTCGGGCGGTCTGACTACGCGCCAAACGCTGCCTTCATCATCCTTCTCCTCACTCCAGGAGCCGGCGTCTAGAATAAGCTCGTCATTAACCCGCACAGAAAGGCGGCTGCCTCTGACACCCGTTGTCATACTCTATTTAAGTGTTAAGTGATTACAGCTATTATCTCCATGAAAAAGCCTACCCGCGACCACCTTTTGCTCCAAGGCTGATAATTACATCTTCAGTTTCTATGATTTACGGCTTACCACAAAAAATAATATTCACTATCCTAAGAACCTGCTCGGTCACCCCACCCGCTTGTCTCCTACGTCTTATTAGTGCTAATTAACACTAGATCGGGTGTGCTTAAAACGAATCATAACATGACACAAGTGCGACCGCTGAGTTGGATAAACTCTTACGTATTCATCTGCGGGCAGCTTTTCGTGAAGCGCGTCGCCTGATCCCTTCATGCTTAGGCGAGCACGGGAGCCTTACCGGGAGTTCCAATTGATCGTCCACCAGAGCATCCATATAGACGCCGGCAACACGCGCGTATTCCAGCAGAACCGGCAGGGGTGGGACGCGCCTGCCGCGCTCGAAATCAGAGACCTCTTCTCGCAGTAGGTAATCCGTTAACCCCATCTTCTGGATTAACTCATTCTGCGAAAGCCCTAACCCATCGCGAATCTGCTTAAGCTTTCCGGCCAGGCGCTCTGGCCTCGGGATCGGTTGTCTACCCATCAGGGATACCCTCCTGATGGGGAAGCCCCACCTGCCTGTTTACATATAGTAGTAATTACTACTATATTGAGATGGTGATTTGTTTCCGCCGGAACTACGTGCTTGCGTAGCTCACGGGCGGCGCACATTACCTTTGCTGATGAGCAGCTTCGCGCATGGGTTCTGGTAATGGATTGTCAAAGACAGCAGACACCTAAAAATAGCAAAGGCACGCTCCTTGGTCTATTCCGCTAGGGTTGCCTGAGCCAAGTAACTGACGATACACCGTTTTCATAGACCAAAAGGGATATATGAGACGACATTTACTCATTCTCACTATATTCGCCTGCTCTCTCCTCTCAACATGGACTACAGCCACCGCACAGGAAGTAAGTTCTCCCGTGCGTCGCGCTAGAACAACAAGGGCCGCACCGAGGCCGGTGAGTGCTGAAGGGAGAGAGGCAGCAGAGCGAGCGCTTGCACGATTGCGCTCCTTGCGCGACGGCTGGAACGATGTTAACCGCCAGTTCATAAAGCAGGGTTTTGTGGCCGCGCAGAGGTTTGATTCGCGAGTATATGAAGTACAGTACCTGGAAGCGAAGACGGCCGTTGGCGACGCCCTTCAACATCTTCCAAAGGGTGAACTACGCGCTGCGATCGAACAGGCGATAGAAATCTTTGACGACCTAGAGGCGATCACCAATATCTTTCGCAAGAACTCACCATTCACGACGAATGTGCGCGTCACCGACATCTTCCCTTACCTGAAGAAATACAATGTACCCTACGAGAGCGGGGTGACTCGCACAAGCTACAGCCTCACGCTCCACCAGGACTTCGTGATGAGCTACATCCTCCCTTTAAGATACGCACGCGTGAACCGTGTTGAGGTTCTGCTTGGAGGGAAGTCGAGGCCTGTGCCCCCTCCTCCTACCTACGAACAGATGTTCAGAGTGCCTCCACCGCCTGTACGCCCAAACGTCGACGTGGAGGAATTAAAAAGAATAGCGCGGCAGGCAGTTGAGGAGAGGCTGCGCGGCAATAGGACGGGGATGAACGCGCTGCTAGACGACAGCTTCGTGTTCTATCGGTTCGAAAGGACCGAACTGAATAAAGGACAGTACCTCAGCCAACTCGTCGCAGACCCTATGGTCAAAGGTTTCGAGTTCGAACAAGCCGACCTGAGTTTCCGGCAAGCGGTGCCGGTTCTGATCACAAAAATCAGGTATGAATCCGTCAGAGGAGAATTCAGAAGCTTTAAGAACACTTTCACCTTTGTGAACCACAACGGCACGTGGTTGATTGCGACGTGGAAATCCTTCTGACACTCCATAATACTGAGTTGCTGCATTTAAGGCTGATGATGTCGAAAAACTTCATATCCTCAAACCAGCCAAATCCTACGCTGGCAGTTTTCCTGCCAAACGGCCTCTTTTAGCTCTTACCTGCTGGCAGTTTTTCTGCCACTCATATTTTCAAAAAGGCCTGCCATTTACGCAAACAAGCGATATTTCAAGAAAACCGCTTGCGGCACAGAACGTGCCATTACGAGCCACGTGTTCTTGGCGGGAGTTCTCGGAACACGATCCGAAAACAAAGCCCGCAAGAGATAAAGAAAAACTGAACTTTTTCTAATGGAGAAAATGAAGATGAAATTAAGTCGCACAGTACTATACCTCAACCTCATAGCTCTTACCTTTATGTTTGGTTTAGCTAGGGTGACGAACGCCCAAAGCGAGGCTCATAAAAAACCTAGCCATCAGGTTCTTATTAAAGCATTCATCTTCACGGGAAAAGGGAATACTTCCTTGACCGGAGTTACCAACCGCCGGGAGTTTGAACAAAGATTTGCCGAACTGAAACGAAGGGGCAGCTTGCAGATTGAATCCAGACGGTATGGAGTTGTACGGGATGGGGAACCTCTCAACTTCGATGTGGAATATGCCATACCAGTTATTAAAAGACGGTACAAGACGAGCGTGATTCCAGGATCTATTCCTTCACTGAGCGTAATGAGTCAGTTCGAAGCCACACCGAGAATACAAGATATACCTGAAGGAAGCCCTCTTATTTCACTCACACTCTCTTTCGAAAACACTGCTACCGAGCTACCTCTATCTGCCCCGGCAACCCTAAACCGTCAATCCCTACAGACAGTAGTCCCACTAAAGGAGAACGAGATCGCAATACTAGGAGGCTTAGCTACGAGCGAAGAAGACAGAGGCACGAAGTTTACTGACGGCTTCTTAACATCTGCAAGCAGTAAGCGACGATTGCATAAACAGGGGAGTGTAACAAACCAGAGGAAGCTCTATATTGCGGTCGAGGCACAAGTAATCCCTTGAAAGAGGTTTCATTATGTATCGAATCAACAACTCAGAATACGCGCACCAACTCGTATCACTCGTGCTCGGAGTCGAAGTCGACGCGCTGAAGAGAGACGATGCGTTCTGGATGATCACCGCCGACCGGCTGCTAAAAACCCTTTGCCCTAATCCGTGAAGCGATAACCATTAGTCTTAGAGAAAAAGCAGGTAGCACGAAGGGTGCTATCAAGCACCACGTGGTTTTCGCGGTAGTTGTGGAATATACCGCCTAATTGCTTACTCGTCACCTACATCTATGCGAACGAACCTACCCGCTGATAATCGACGCGCCGCTTAAAAACTTGCGCTTTAATCTTCGCATAAGGAGTTGTAAGAGAAAATGAGTTCAAAGGTATTGAATCAACCGAGTAATAGCAGGGCTTGGCTACTATTTCAACGCATAATCAATGCGGTCGCCCTTTTCGTTTCTCTGGCGGTGTTGGCAGTATTACCAGCCCACACGAGTTCGCGCTTAGTGATGCTCTGGGCGGTTCTTGCAGTTCTACTCTCCATTGTATGCTCGGAATTGCGGGTTGCGGCCAGAAGACGAGGTGCGCAGAAGTGGGTCGTAGGCCTTTGGAGCCTTGCCTGCATAATACTGATCACCACGGGACTTGTGCTTCTTATTACTGCTTACATACTCTGGCATCTCGACCGATATCCGCCATGTTGAAGCGCTAATGTGCAAACATGAAAGGCCCTCTGTCTTAATCAGTGAGCCAGTAATAATAGGTTATAGGAAAAAAGCGGTAGGCATGAGAAGTGCTGTTAATTATTACGCAGTCTTTGCTCTAGTTATAGGGATAAGCTCCCTACTGAGACAGTAGTCATCGATCCTCTGTCGGAACTCTATAAGCTGACGTTACTCTTACACGCATTGAGTGCTCACTCCCTGGCTTCCCGGATGTCAGGCCAATTCGAGGAACTAACATTGTGTAGATTGAATAAAGTCAAAATAGGATCAGTCTGGTTATTGACTTGCTTTATCTGGAGCACACTATGGCTGTTCATTAAGCTGGGCCTTCGGGATTTGCCCCCTATTACCTTTGGCGGCATTAGGCTGCTTATCGCACTTGCCGTTCTGATGTCAGTTTTGGCCATGATGCGACAGCCCCTGCTGCCACGACTCCGTGATTGGAAGCTAATTGCACTCACTGGCATTCCACTATTAGGCCTGAATTACGCGCTTGTTTTTTGGGGAACACAATACATCCCTTCCGGCATGGCAGCCGTTCTTCAATCCACGACTGCAATGTTCGGACTTTTCCATGCAAACTACTTCTTGGGCGAGCGGATCACCCTGACGAAACTATGTGCTCTGGAAATAGGTGTAGCCGGAGTAGCCTTAATATTTTCTAACCAGCTACAGGTCGTTGGCTGGTCTGCCTTACTTGGTTGTATCGCGGTAGTCTCCGGCTCATTCTGCGTATCCATCGGCTACGTCCTCGTTAAAACTTACGGCGCCCATCTGCAGCCGTCTGTGCTTACGACTGGGCAGATGTTATGTAGCGCGCCTATTCTCTTGGTTCTCGGCTTTGTAAGGGAAGGCAATCCGTTTAAGTTCAATTGGACGACGACAGCAGTCTTCTCGCTTCTGTATATAGCACTGGCGGGTTCTGTCGTAGCGTTTCAGTTGAACTACTGGTTGTTAAAGCGCCTCGAACCAACGAAGGTATTAGTAATCTCGATTGTTGAACCACTACTCGCAACTCTGCTGGGAGTGGTCGTACTCGGAGAACTGTTGACGGGGCGAACACTGCTTGGAGGCATTTTGATTTTGTTCAGCATGGGCATTCTGCTGACACGAAGTAAATTGGATTCTAAACCCGCTGGTCTAAAGCATAACATGAGCGAACCATCAAAGGCCTTTAATCCTGTAGTGTTGTTAGACTCGCCTTTGCATAGCATCAACCACACCACATTACCCCTGTCCGCTGAACGAAAGATAAACACCAAGGAGGAATTAGAAACGGAATTAATTCGGTATAGATGCTCGAGGGCCAATAGATATTGAAAACAGCGTGAGCGATTAATGCCCAATTTCTGTGAGGATACTGAGGACGATGTTGTAACGCGGCAGAAGAATTGAATCTTCCATTAAGTTCGCTCCCATCTCCATATACTTGTTCCCCATCGCCCAAGCCAAGGCAGAGACCACACCGCTCTTCTGCCCCTCATCAGAATCTTCCGGCAGGTACTTCGCCAAAGTCCCCGGACTGAGCTTGCAGCCCGTGGGGATGAGATATCTCCACGATCTGCTCGGCCTGTACCGTTGCACCACTCCGTCAAAGCTCACCACCAGCGCGCAACTCTCCTCGGACACTTCAACGCACTTGAGTGCCGCGGCAGTCAGCGAAGTCTGAAAGTCATTGCTCAATAACCGTGCTGTCTGGATGGATGCCGAACCTTCCTTTACCACAGGGGCAACCTGCTCTGACGGGAGAAGCAATTCGGAAGCGAAACGGTTCGCCGCGTCCTCTTGTTTCGTCGCACCCTGTCCCCACGCTTCGATCTGATCTTCTCTGCAAACGGGGCTTGTAGTGCCATGCCCGGGTAGGACATAGTGCCCGATCTCATGAGCGATAGTGAACCTTTGCCGCCTGAACTCACGCATATCGGCGCGCGCCTTGACCGCAATGATGCCGAGCGGCCTATCAGGGGCACGGAGGAGTGCGCCGTCAAAGGCCTTTGAGTTGACCTCTCGGATGGTTAGGCCGATCCTACGTGTGATGTCGGCAAGATTCGCCGGCTGTTTGACGCCTAACCGAGACAAGAGGGCGCGGGCAAAGTCTTCAGGCTTAGGATACGCGGTCGCCATGTCACCCCTCCTCTTCTCTCATCTCTGACCTGAGTTCGGCGGCGAGGTCTTCCAATATCCGCAGGTCTTCTTCAGTCAGAAACTCCATGTTACGCGAGCGAAAAGCTTGAAGATGGCGAGTCTGGCCCTGTGAAGTCAAAGAAGTCAAATTGCCGGGCATGCGGCCGGCAAGCAGGTTATCGATCCAATCATACGGATCAATGGACGGATGCTCTTCTTCTGACCCATCTTCCGTCTCGAGAATCGCCAGAGTGTCGAGGAGTGCTTGGGGAACATCTTTACCTTCAGCACGCAACTCTTCCACCCTGCGCTCAAATCTTCCTTTTAACTCGTCGGCCAGCTTCGAGCGGTCCACCCCTTCACGCTCCAGGATGATGGCAGCCGACACCTGGTCCATCTCCTCGTTCTGGGGGAGCAGCTTGTCGATGAGTTTGCGCAACTGGGCGCGCGTTGGTAGTGGATCTCTGTCTGCCATTCGATTACACCTTTTCTCCCTCGCCGGGCCGCGCGTCCGGGAATATTCTCTCCCAGAGACGCGTCTTGTCGCGCAGCCTTCGCCTGATATTAGTTACCTCTTGCTCGCTCACTCCCAGGGCGCGCGCCACGTCAGGCCTGCTCTCCAGCCCTTGGATTAGCCAAACATCGAGGTAAGCCTTCGCCTGCTCGTCGCGGCCGAGTAGTCGCTTAAGTGACCCGACGAGCAACTCCGCCTCGGCCGCCTCGAAGCCCGTATCCGGACTGGGTAAGTTGTCGACCTCAGACTGGTCGTATTTGCCGTCGATGGAGTCCGTGATCTCGGTCAGCTTGTACTCTGCCCTTCTTATAATGTCCAGAAAATCCCGCTCCATCATCCGGTAGGCGAATGCTATCGGCACCTCCTCGTCTTCCGGATGCCAGTAGCCGCCTTCGATGAGGTTCACTATCGTATCTCCCGCCAAGTCCGCCGCCGACCTTCCCGTGCCGGGGAGCACGGAGTCCGCACCGGAGCAGCCCTTCTCTTTGAAGAGCTTGCACGCGCAGGCGCGTAGCTCCTCATAAAAGGAGATCACCTTCATCTTGCGCGTCTTATACATCTCTTTTTGCTTGACGTCATCACCCATAAGCGATTTCTTTTCCCACTATATAAGCGGGTGAGCGGGGCAAAATTTACGAAAAAATTTCTTCGTAATTTTTTGCTCTCCCACTCGCCGTACCAATAGCAGAGGACTCGGGTCACTCTGAGGTCGGGCGAGCAAGGCCAAGGCTTTAAGGAAGATACATTCTACTGAAAGTTCTTTCCGAGAGCCATCCTTTCTACTCGCTCATACATGCACAGAATCTCTAGGGTGGTGATAGTGCAACAAATCGGCGAATCGAGCATACTTTCATTGACGCCCTCAAAGGTGCGGGACTACCAGACGTGTCCTCAGCAATACAGGCTGAAGACCATCACTCGGCACTTGGTCTGCGAGACTTCACCCGCTCTGAGCTTCGGCAACAGCATCCACTCGGCGCTCGAAGAGATTCACACGCACTTCCTACCAACAGGCCAAAAGGCCGACTGCAAGCAGCTACTTCGTAAGCACTGGAGGCCAGGAGACTACGCGGACGAGCGGGAATCCAACCTGTATTTCACGCGAGGCCTTGAGGCGCTCCGTCGGTATACGGAAGCGGTAGAGCGGGCGAAGGGGCAGACCATCGGCACTGAAGTTTACCTATCCCGCGTCGTCCGCTTGAATAGCGTTCGGGTCAGGCTCGGCTGCAAAGTGGACAGAATCGAACTCCGCCCCGACGACTCGCTCGAAGCGCTCGACTACAAGACCAACGCGGGTGGGCAGGTCCCAACGCCTGAGTCGTTGGCCGACGACCTGGCGACATTCATCTACTACGTTCTCGTCAGAATCAGTTACCCGGAACCCGCCCGTGTCATCGTCTCGCAGCTCAACGTACTTACGCTCGCCAAAGTTGAGGTCCTTTATGACGAAACGAGATTGGCCGCCCACAAACAGTCTTTGATCAAGCTGGTGAAGGCTATCGAGTCCGGGGCCTTCGAGCCACGACCCGGAAGCCCGTGCTCGTGGTGCCGGGTGAGGGATCACTGCCCGGCGTCGGGCGCGGACGCCGACTTAGACAACATTATTTGATCTTAGAACGGAGGAAGAAATGCCATTCAGAACACTCTTCTATGATGATCAGGAAGCCGTGAAGTTCATTGCTGAGCTAACCAGCCAAGAGCTCATACCAGAGACCCTTGTGCTTGATTGTGGACCAGCTTTTATTAGCAAGTCTATGCAGAGCGTTTTGAAGTCGCTCGACGCGCAAGTAAAAACAGCCCCGCCCTACCGGCCCAATTGGAAAGCGCTCATCGAACGACACTTTAAGACAATGAACACGACTCTTAGTAAGAGTCAGGAGCAATGTTAACACTTCACCTTCTGATAGCTAGGTTGCTGAAAAAAGATAAACCTAAAAACCTTGCTTCACCTAATAGGAGAAAGACAGATGGCCAAACGAAATCGCAGCTCCAACCGGAGAGTTATAGACCGGCGCCTTAAAGAAGGGCGTGGGAAAGGCAGAGGCAATAAATATCAACCCTTCTTGTTTATTCAGGACGTGGCCTCACTAGGTCTCGCCACGAGAGCCAAAGGCTGGGTAACAGGAAGAATACATCATTTTCTGAGTAAGCTGGAGTGGTTGTTCTTCCTCATGCTTGAGTGGATACCCAACCTTGTCGACATACGCGAACAGTACCCGCTCGACTTGGACGAGACGCTGGCGATTGCCAAGAGACTCGGCATCCCTCACCCAGTCGACCCCAGGACAAGAGAGCCAATCGTAATGACGACAGACTTTCTTATCACCACGCGCACGCCCACTGGCATTGTCGAGCTTGCGCGCACAGTCAAATACAAAAAAGACCTTGCTTCGGCGCGCGTGATGGAAAAGTTCGAGATCGAGCGCGTCTACTGGCAATCGAGAGGCGTCGACTGGAAAATCATCACAGAGCAAGACATCGATCTGACACTGGCTGCAAATGTCAGGTGGCTTCACAGGTATCACTGGCTACATGCCATCACGCCGATTACGGAAGAGACTATCCAACGCGTCGAGGCCGTGCTGAGACCACAACTGACCGAAGAAAACGAACTTCCTCTCAGAGATCTCACCGATGCCTGCGACGAAAAACTTGGCCTGCAGCCGGGAGCAAGTCTTGTTGTCGTTCGTTATCTGCTAGCCAATCGAATATGGGAGGTCGACATGAGTAAGCTCATCCAGCCCTGCACGAAAATGGTTTTGTTAGCCGCGCAGCATACAGGAGCTAATAGAGGATGAACCTGTCGCAACACATGATCGTCGAATGGCTTGACTCGAAGGAAGGAGGCTCTTCTCCTCATCTTGAGCGAATACTGCTTATCTATCCTTCCTCGAATAAGGTCGTACTCATCAAGCTCTTCGAAAAGCGAATCAGAATCATCCATAGGACATACGATGACATTGTCAGAGCGATTACCGCAGGTGAAGCCCAGATAGTGCAGACTGATCCCTACTCAGGACTACTTCGTCCAGAAGGGAAAATTAAAGAGAGCCATAAAAAGCACCGAGATGAAGCTTGGACCTTAATGGAAAAACTGGTCGCCAAGGGCGACGCGACACTTATTCTTGATAAGAGGACCAGAGGTAGCCGTATCTCTGAATTGGCAGCACAGGAAGGGCGAAAAAAGAAAGTAATCTATAGCTATTTTCGAAAATGGTTGCAAGGAGGAAGGAAGAAGAATGTATATCTTCCGGATTTCGAAAAATGCGGCGCACCAGGCAAGCGACGGCTGGCCGAAAGTCAAGAAGTAGATGAGCAACATCCCAAGGTCGGACGTAGAAGCGTGCTTGCCATTGCCACCGGCAGAACGAAAACAGGGACTGGTATCAGAACCACCGCCGATATCGAGAGAAAGTTTGAGAAAGGCATCAAAAACTTCTATGAGAAAAAGGAAAAGAGGAGCCTTGTAGAAGCGTTCGAGGAAACTTTAAGACGATATTTCCACGCAGACATAAAAATCGTTGACGGCGCACCCACCTACATCCTGCCGCCGGACGACCAGTTACCAACCTTCGATCAGTTCCGCTACTGGTACGAAACACAATACCGTGACGTCGAGCGAGAAAAGAGGTCGCGCGAAGGAAATATCACATTTGAACTGACAAGCCGCGAATTGCTCGGAAATTCAAGGATGGCTGCTTTCGGCCCGGGCTCTCAATTCCAAATAGATGCCACTATAAGCGACGCGTTCCTAGTAAGCTCCCTCGACCCGCTACGCATCATCGGACGGGCAGTTTTCTACGATTGTATAGATGTTTTCAGCAATGCCCTCACGGGATATGCCATCACGCTCGAAGGCCCGAGCTGGCTCGGGGCGATGCTGGCTCTCGACAATGTCGCAATGAACAAGGTCGCTTACTGCGCTGAGTACGGCATCGAGATTGATGAAGAAGAGTGGCCGTGCAACAGTCTCCCCGACGCAATCATTGCAGACAGAGGAGAGTTCGAAGGCTACGACCCTGAAACCCTTATAAATTCCTTGGGGATCGATGTGCATAACACCGCGCCCTGGAGGGCCGATTGGAAAGGCATTATCGAACGCCACTTCGGGATTGCAAACGAGAAGTTCATAAAATTCATACCAGGGAGCGTCCCACCAAGAGGAAGGTCGAGAGGCGATCCAGATTACGATCTCAAGGCGGCTTATACGCTCAATGATCTCAGAAAGGTGGTAGCCTGCCACGCACTTACATACAACACAACGCACTACATGGAGTCATACCCGAAGCAGGAATACATGATCCCCGACCATGTCGAGCGATACCCTCTTGACATCTGGAATTGGGGCATCAAAAACCGCTCCGGCCTACTAGGGACGTTGCCGCAAGAGGTCGTTAGGCTCAATCTCTTGCCTCGCAAGTTGGTCTGGGTAACACCTGCCGGAATCCATTTCGAAGGCGACCTCTATTTCACGTGTGCATTAGCAGCCAGGGAAAAATGGTTCACGAAAGCTCGCAACAAGGGGAGCTGGCAGATTGAGGTCTGCTTCGATCTTCGCACGACCGATCATATATACATCCCGCTCGACGGGGGGATGAAACTCGAAACGTGCTGGCAAACAGAAGCTTCGAAACACCTTCGTAACCGCGACTGGGACTGGCATGAGGCAATGGACTATTTCGCGCTGGAAGAGGCGGCAAAGCAAGCGGGTCGAAAACGCAGACGAGAAAAGGCCGCCTGGTTTGCCGCGCAGAAGGACAAGATCGATGCCGAGGCCGTCGAAAGACTGGAGAAAGCATTGAGGGTAGCGGGCAAGTTGAGTAAGAGCGCACGCCGGGCCGGTCGGCGCGAACATCGCCAGGAAGAAAAGATGATGGAGCGACAGCAGAATGCTTGGCGACTAGGCGCGGCAATCGCTGACGTGGCGCGCAGGCCTTCGTCTCCCAATGATACTGCCGCAGTTCGCCCCGATAACGGCGACCAAGAATATGTACCGAGGATGAGCAGGATCAACCGCATACGCGATATTCGCAACAAGGAGTGGGAGAATGAGGAAAAGTAATCCAAAGCCGGAGAGAGCAATCAGGGTCATCAAGGGGCGCGTGGTTCGTGCCGTGTATCGTCAGCCTGAGTGCCCGGAGCACGCCGGTAATCCACTTATAGAGGCCTTACCGCCCGTGATGACTGACGATCAGATCATCGAACGACTGAAATTTTACCCCAGGTATGACGAAGCTCAGCGAGGTGAGCCCGATGAAGTCCGCTCTTTACTCATTCAAAACGGAATGAAGTTCTTTGCGCCGTTAGACGCTCATATTGATCTGGCACGGCGATTAACAAACTTACTCCGCATGAGTTACGCAGGTCGAAATCCGATGGCGAATGAATTCCCCGATGTAGGTCCGGGAAAAGAATCATTCGATCAGTACGAAGACCAGTATAAGAATCAGCCGGATCAACTTCCCCTGACCGCATCGGGCTTCAACATCATCGGTCCGAGCGGCGTTGGCAAATCATTTTCAATAGAGAGAGCTCTGAGTCTGTTCCCACAGACTATTCACCATAGCAATTATCGGGGGCACGATTTCACCCGTTCGCAGATCGTATGGCTAAAGGTCGATTGCCCGTTTGACGGCAATGAACGCGGCCTCGCTTCTAACGTCTTCAGAGTAATCGATAAAATCCTAGGCACCACATATTACCTTAACTACGCTGGTAAGCGGCGCTTACAGACCGAATTGCTGGATGACCTAACTGCATTAGCCGACAACCATTATCTAGGAGTGCTGGTAATAGATGAAATCCAGCGTCTCAGCCTGGCGAAGAGCGGGGGAGCAGAAAAACTGCTCAACTTCTTCGGGCAACTACGCAATGAGATAGGCCTCCCTGTCATCCTGCAGGGAAATTACAAGACACTATCAGTTATCAGCGGTGATTTCTCTCAAATGCGGCGTGGCACGGGACAGGGGGATATCGTCTGGGACCTGATGGAGGAAGACGAACAATGGCAAGAGTTTTCCGAAACACTCTGGAGATTCCAATACACCAAAAAGAGATGCAGCCCGGACAACAAAGAGAAACTCACGAAGAAAGATTTGGAGAGGGATCCTAATAGGGTGCCGAAGACGCTGCGCCAAGTGCTCTACGAGGAGACGCAGGGCATTACAGACTTCGCTGTCAAAGTATATATGTTCGCGCAGGAGTGGGCCATTGACAGCGGCAAGGAGGTCGTAACGGCCGGGATTATCCGGTCTGCTGCGAAAGATAAGCTGCGCATTCCGCAGGAGGTTCTACAGGCGCTGAAAACGAAGGATAAACGCGTACTCGAACAATATGAAGACCTTTATCACGAAGCCTTCAAGAGTTACCTCCATCAGCAAGGAGGAAACGTAGATGTAAATGGAAAAATAGGCTCATCGCCCGAAGTCCAGGAAATACTTGAAGCTGCTGAAGCTACCACAGAAGCACAAGATAACACTGAACAGACAGCCACACCGCCCTCGAATGAAAATTTGCCGCCTTCTACGGAAGGTAAATCTAACAGGAAACCTTCAGCCAAAAAGCGAACTAAAAGGGTTCCGGCGGCGCAAAAGGGAGAACTGCCAAAGATAATCGACTCACTCGTAAACAAGGACAATAACTCAGCTTACGAAGCCCTCAGACAAGCTGGCTACATTGAGTCAGCCGGAGATTAGTAAGCAGTTGGGCCTCAAAAGTTTTGAGCTGATCTTTAACTGATGAGTTGAGATGATAGGTTATTTCACTGACCCATATCCGGATGAACTTTTCTACAGCGTATGCGCACGTTATCACGCGCGCGCCAAGTACAAGTTCAAAGAAGCCACTGCCAGAGATCTGTTCGGCAACGGGCGCGCGGCAATTACTATAGACCTGCCGAGCCGCTTCGATTCCTTGATAAAGTCCCTCCCTCCTGGCCATAACTACAGCAGTGAACGGCTGATCTATTGCAACACGCTGCTTCCTTTTTTCTCACCATTTTTACCGCCTGGCAGGCTCAGCAAGATTTACGATGAAATGTGCAGAGGGGAGGATACAGGCGGGTCAATTCATGGACGCATCGGCATTCTTACTTCCGATATACGGTCAGAGTTTCTGAAATTCTGCACGGTCTGCGTCAAGGAAGATCGCTTGAAATACAGGCAGGGGCCATACTGGCATCGCCTACACCAGATTCCAGGTGTGATCGTTTGTCCTGCACACCACGTTTTCCTCGAACAGAGCCATGTGCGCGTTCGCAAAAGAAGAAGCTCAGAGGCTTTTGTGACAGCAAAGCAAGCATTGACGAGCCTTCCTCCGGTTCGGCCAATAGATACTTCAAATCCTGATCATCAAGCATACTTACGGATCGCGCGTGATGCTGAATTGCTGCTGAATCATCCCGTCAAAGGCAGCGAACTTAGCCTATTACGCGGGCGTTATCATGGATTACTATTAGAACGTAGGCTGGCAAGTTACGCAGGCGTGGTGCGCATTACCGCCCTGCAGAGGGAATTCAAAGAATTCTACTCAGACAAGTTCTTGGCAACGCTACAATGTCCCCTTGACAGGCGAAGTAACTGGCTGGTCAGGATGGTGCAGGGCGAGCGCAGTACTCACCACCCAATTCATCACTTATTGCTAATGCGTTTCCTCAACTGTTCGGCAGAAGAATTCTTCCGCCTTCCAGAAAAGAAGGAGCCGTTCGGCAAAGGGCCGTGGCCGTGCCTGAACAAGGCTAGCGACCATTACCGGGAAGACCGAATTGAAAGTTGTGAGATTGGTCATACGCAGGATGCCGGAAAAAGATTGATGGGCACATTCCGATGTGATTGTGGATTCGTCTATCGCCGCATAGGTCAAGACAACTCCCCGGAAGCCCGCTATACACTTTCCAGGGTGATGTCTTACGGCCCAGTTTGGGAGACAAAGTTACGGGAATTTTATAGCAGCGGCAATTTAAGCTTGAATGAAAGAGCCGAGCGTCTCGGAATCGCGCGCTCAACCATCGTCAAGCGGGCGGCACAGTTAAACCTCTCTAAAACAATAGATTATAGGACAGCCCAGTCTGAGGAACACATATCTACGCCACGCGCAAGAAAGAAGCTGTTGGCAGGGGATCGTTCCCCGGAAAATTACCGAAAACAATGGCTTCAAGTGCTGAAAAATAATCCTGAAGCAAGTAGGACTGAACTAAGAAGAAAAGCGCCGGCAGCCTACAATTGGCTCATTAAGTACGATAAGGAATGGTTCAATTTCATCTCGCCGGAGCGACTCAGGCCATCGGGGCCTAAACCCATCACTGATTGGCCGAAGTACGACGCGGAGAAGTCGGTAATTGTTAAAGAGGCCGCAGCACGGATGAAGAAAATTGACGGTCGTCCGGTAAGAGTATCCAAAACAGCCCTCGCACGTGAACTAGGCATGTTGTCATTAGTTCATAAAAGACCGGGTCTCCTCCCATTGACTATCGAAGCCTTAGAAGAATCAGCCGAGACCAATGTAGGCTATGCAATCCGGCGCATTGAATGGGCAAGGGAGTGTTTTGAGAAAGAGAAGAAGTACGCTAAATATTGGGATCTAATCGCACGTGCCGCTTTAAGAAATAGTATTGCCGCAATCCCTGAGGTTAAAACCGCTATTAAAGAGGCTTTGTTGTGTCTAAATCCTTTGAATATTGAAAGTAGCTTCAAGGAGAATTGAAAAGTTACCAACTTTATTTCCATGGCCAAGTTTGGAACGAGCAAATGCTCAGTAGAAAGTTACCAACTTTATCCGAAAAATAGTGATGTCCCTTCAATGTAGAATCAATAGCTTAGAGATAAGTTAGTTACCAACTTTAATTCCGCCTGACTAGGATTGAGAAAGAAGCGTCTTTGAGGAATAGAAGAAAGACGCTTCTTTTCTATTTAATGAAGCGAAAAATAAAGTTCACTGCGCGCGACGAGAGAGCTTTCATTGTGTTAAAATTTCTTCATGCTGCTCGAATGGCTTGATGTTCATAGTTTCAGGAATTTGAGCGGCAGAATCTTCTGGGGCGGCGGCCTCAACATTATCTACGGCGACAACGGGCAGGGGAAAACGAACTGGCTCGAAGCCATCTACCTGCTCGCTACTACTAAATCTTTCCGCACACAAAAGCTGCAAGAGTCGATTCGATTCGGTGAAGACCTGGCCGTAGTGCGTGGTCGCGTCGCTGAAAGCGCGGAGGTTCATCGTGAACTCTCCGTAGCTCTTCAAGGCAACACCAAGGCAATCTCAGTAAATGGAAAACGCGAAGCAGTCGCACGCTATTTGAGCCAGCTTCACACTGTTTCTTTCACCGCAGACGATCTTGAGATTGTGCGCGGCACGCCGGAGGCACGACGAAAGTTTCTGGATCGCGGTGTAGTTGCTCTTCATCCTGCTTACGTGCAGACACTGGCGGATTACAACCGCGTCATTAAGCAGAAAAATCGTCTTCTGCAAGATGCTTCAGAATTGGAAATGAGCCTTGAGCAGGCGGCGGAAATCATAGCGCCCTGGAATGAACAGTTAATCAGTTTGAGCGCGGAAATTCACCGTCATAGAACAGACTATCTTCAACGCCTGATTGAAGCTTTAGAGCGTCGCCTTTTCGAGCGCGAAGAGGTCACGATTCGCTACGTCTCTTCACTGGAAAGCAAAGGTGATTTGAGCCATTATGAGGCGCTTATTTCAGAGCGGCTTCAACTTCGTCTGCCAGCCGAAATCAACGCCGGATACTCGCTCATAGGCCCTCACAGGGACGATCTTGAAATCCTGTTTGACGGGCGCGATATACGCGCTTTTGGTAGCTCCGGCCAACAGCGTAGTGCATTGATAATACTTGACTTAGCAGCGATTTCGGTATATTATTCCTGGCATAATGAGTATCCACTTTTCCTCATTGATGACGTGGACGCAGAACTAGATCGGAAACGCATTGGCTACTTGCTGGAATACCTTGAAGGTCGCACTCAAACGTTCATCACGACATCGAAAGAGAGTTTCGTGGAGCAGTTTGTAGCTCGTGCAAATGTGTATCAGATTCAGAGTGGGGCGGCTGTCGGGAGCGAGCCTGAAAAAGAGGCCATTCGGTCAGCCGCGACTACCTCGGAAAGCATCTAATTGAAAAGGCGTTCGCAAGTTGTTTTACCGAACGTCACTCTTGATCAATTAAGAAGAAAATTTTATGAGCAGCCTTTACGAAGAGGAGACTGATTTGGCAACAGCACCATCAACATTACCGAAGAAGAAGGGGCCTACCTACGACGCAACAGCGATCACGGTTCTTGAGGGTCGTGACGCAGTGCGCAAGCGCCCCGCTATGTACATAGGCTCGACCGGCGAACAGGGTCTGCATCACCTTGTCTACGAAGTTGTTGATAATTCCGTTGACGAAGCTCTTGCGGGCTATTGCGACACGGTTGATGTCACGATTCATCTGGACAATTCGATAACAGTGATTGACAACGGGCGCGGCATCCCGGTCGATTATCACAAGCAGGAAAAACGTAGCGCTGCCGAAGTAGTGATGACGAAGCTTCACGCGGGCGGCAAGTTCGATTCGAACGCCTACAAAGTTTCCGGCGGCTTGCACGGCGTCGGCGTCTCTTGCGTCAACTTCCTTTCTGAAACGCTTCGTCTGGAAATCTGGCGCGACGGGAAGACTTATGAGCAAGAGTATGAGCGTGGGATTCCTGTTATTAAGCTGAAAGAAACAGGCAAGACGCGCAAGCGCGGCACGAAGATTACTTTCAAGCCTGACTCGCAAATTTTCGACACGACAGAATTCAGCTTCGATAAGCTTTCGGAGCGTCTACGTGAGAAGGCTTTCTTGAACAAAGGCATCCGCATTACCATACGCGACGAGCGCGAGGAGACAGAGCGCTCACATGAGTTTTACTACAAAGGCGGAATCGCAGAGTTCGTCAAGCACCTGAACAAAAACAAGTCGGTTCTGCATGACAAGCCGCTCTATTTTGAGAGGACGGGCGATAACCTTTCAATCGAGATAGCCATCCAGTACAACGACGCTTACGACGAAAAGGTCTATTCCTTCGCCAACAACATCAACACGGTTGACGGCGGCTCACATCTTTCTGGCTTCCGCTCGGCTCTAACTCGCACGATAAATAACTATTCGCAAACGAGCGGCCTTGCCAAGAACTTCAAAAGCTCTCTATCCGGCGACGATGTGCGCGAAGGACTTGTAGCAGTCATCTCAGTCAAATTACCGCAGCCACAATTCGAGGGACAGACCAAAGGTAAGCTCAATTCGGACGTGAAGGGGCCTGTCGAATCTTTCCTTAACGAGCGACTCTCAGAATATTTCGAGCAGAACCCGACCGTCGCGCGCAAGATCGTGGGCAAGGCCGTTGATGCCGCTCGGGCACGTGAGGCTGCTCGCAAAGCGCGCGAGATTGTGCGCAAAGGCGCGATCAACTCCACAATGCTTCCGGGCAAACTCGCTGATTGCCAGGAGCGCGATCCCGCCCTATCGGAACTCTATATAGTCGAGGGCGATTCGGCGGGTGGCTCGGCCAAGCAGGGGCGTGACCGGAGAAATCAGGCCATTCTGCCGTTAAAAGGTAAAATTCTGAACGTTGAGAAGGCGCGTTTCGACAAGATGCTGGGTCATGGTGAGATAAAAGCCTTGATTACCGCGCTCGGAACGGGCATAGGCAAAGAGGATTTCGATGCAAATAGGTTACGTTATCACAAGGTTATCTTGATGACGGACGCTGATGTGGACGGTTCACACATACGTACCCTGCTTCTGACATTCTTTTATCGCCAGATGCTGGAGCTAGTCGAGCGAGGTCACGTCTTCATCGCTCAGCCTCCGCTATTTAAAGTAAAGCGCGGCAAGAAGGAGGAGTATATTAAGGACGAGCGCTCAATGGTTCGCTTCCTTATGCGACAAGCTACTACTGACATGAAAGTGAAGTCAAAAGGCTCAAAGGTGGTTGTGGAAGGGCGCGATCTGGCAAAGGCGCTTGAGCAGATGGTGGAGTTCAAACGCTACTGCGAGAAGGCTGCTCGTCGCTTGGGTGGAGACGGTCGAATGCTTAGCATCCTGCTTGGAGCATTGGGCGGTCCCGATGGTGTCTTGCGCAAAGAAGGCATGACATTACGAGCAGTCTTCGAGGACGAAAATTACATAGCCCGGTTAGAAGGCGCTCTGGCCGATCAGCGTTACAAGACCGATCTGACAGAAGATGAAGAGCATGGAATGTGGGAGATAGAAACCACATCGGATTCCGGCGCGAGCGTAATTATTGACTGGAATCTGGCGAGTTACGTAGAATTTCACAAGGCTGTGGAGCTTTACATGGCTCTTGAAGAGAAGCTCTCATCTCCTTTCGTCGTAGGCGAAAACGGAACAAGCGAGACTGTACAGACGCGCGAAGAACTTCTTGAACGGGTGCTTGCTGCTGCCAAGAAGGACATAACAATACAGCGCTACAAAGGCTTGGGCGAGATGAACCCGGAGCAGTTATGGGAGACTACTATGAACCCGGAGAAACGAACGCTCTTGCAGGTTAAGATTGACGATGCCGTGGAAACGGATCAGATTTTCACCGTGCTGATGGGCGATGCGGTTGAGCCGCGCCGCCGGTTCATTGAAGATAACGCGCTGGATGTAAAGAACCTGGATGTCTAGCCTACTGAGTAAAAGGGAAGCGCGGCGAGGCTCTATTTGACACACCGCGCTTCCTTCAGTAAACTGAAATTCCTTTTCCTCCTGTGAATCTTGCCGCTGCATACACGGCGTATGCAGCGGCCTTTTTTGTTCTTAAAACGAAAGAGAATTAAGCCTTGTCTTTGTTCAAGGCAGAGTCCACTTGCGCGTCCAGATCAACGCGGTCGGATTCGTTAACGCCCGACTGGTTATAGTAACCGCCGGGAGCGAACTGGCCGGATTCGCCATAATCAAGCGAGCGCTTATCGTTGGCCGGGTTCAACTCCTCGACTGGATTCGGCGTTGCGTCAGGCGTCAACTCCGGGTCTTCGTTTCGTTCCGAAATGCTGGATTGAACTGGATTATTCTTTGACATTTTGTATGCTCCTTCCCTGGTTTGTTTAATTAGCGCGTGGTTTTTCGCGGAAGCGTTCTACACGAAAGCGCGAGAGCTTAAGGGGTGTGCCGGGACTGATACCAGCCTTGCGCGCGGCTATCTCCACCTGCTGGCGTGCGGTCTCAACGCCTTCAATGTCTGGCAAAAGTAGACCGCGCCTGAGATTGCTTTCGTCTTCGACGATGACTCCGTAAGTTTTCGGGTCAAGGTCTTCAAATTGGGCTGGCTCCGGCGCGTGAAGCACATCAACGGAGTAGCGCAGGGTTGATAACTCATCCTCTCTGACAGGGGAAAACCGCGGGTCGCGCGTCGCGGCATTAACAGCGTTGGCGATTAGCTCTTCGGCGAGCGTGTCTTTCACAGGTTCAATCGTGCCTATACAGCCGCGCAAGTCTCCGTCCAGAGTCTTGATGGAAACGAAGCAGGCAGCGCGCTCCTTCAAAAGCGGCGAAAGTTTTTGGGGCTTTTCAATCAGACGGCCTTCGCGCACGAATGTCTCTATGGCCGAGCGCGCAAGTCGCGGCAGTCCTTCTGTATCGGTTGAATCTTCTTGATGCAAGTAGACCTGTTGTTCGTTTGAGACTACTGTTCTTTGGCCGCGCACAATCTGCGCAACCATGTAGCCTACGCCGAACGGCGCTTCGTAGTTGATGACCTCGCACGAGGGAGCAACTTCTTGCGTAGCTCCGAAGGCCACGAGCATCGAGCGGTAGCCGCACTCGCCCGCGAGCTTTCTTAAGTTCTGATCTATGTTAATAATTCGTTGCGGCTCGCAATCGCGAAGTGCGGCGACTATCTCTTCATCAAAGAGGTGGGCTTGTTGATTATATCCGGCGGGAGCTTCACGCTTAAGGCGATGGCTCAAGTCGCCGCTGGCGATGAAAGCAACGGGGCGCGCGGTTCTGTCAACGGCACGTTTGACGCTCGCGCCGAAGCGCAAGTGATCTTCGTTCGACAAAAAATTGTAACCAAGAGCAACAACGCGACCGCTCCAGCCGTTTCTGAGCAGAAAATAGAGTGGCACAGCCGTACCGTGATCCAGTTCATATCCTTTAATTCCCAGAACCGCGTAGCCGTCTTCCGAAGCCGCGCGCGCAATCGCTTCCAGCAATTCTCTATCAAGCGGAGCTTCGACAATCGTCTCGGCTGCGCGGAAGTTCGAGAAATCTCCGTAGAGCGTGTCGTCCTGGTAAGTGACAAATGCGCGTGCGTCTAATGGCGCGTGCGGTGAGATGAGTATGACGGTTTCAGCACCACTCTCTATGACTCGCTCTGTCAATTCGCGCATGGCCTCGATTGAGCCGCGCACTTCGGCAATCGCCTCACGCCCCACTTCTGGAACCATGATCGGCGGGTGCGGCGCAATCCCTGCGAAGACCAGCGAGCCAGAGTCCATCTATCACTCTCGCGCCAAAGAAATAGGTCGCTTCTCTTCAATCACTCAACGACGAGCGTGGAAGAGAAAAGACTTTCGCCTCAATCGCCGCGAATGACAACAAGCGACGGTCAAAGCTTCGTAAAACTCTTTTGCGGGGAACGGGAGCATTTTACCACACGTCACGCGCAAGCATTCAACCTGAAATTGCGCGACAAGCGCGAAGACTATTATGATGTATCAGCTAAAAGTCGTTGATTATGAGCAACACGTTCGACATTTTGATTGTTGGCGCAGGCCCTGCGGGTTCTTTCGCGGCTGAGAAGTTGGCGCGAGAAGGTGCGCGCGTGGCGCTGTTTGACGGGAGACCGCCGGGCGAGCCAAAAGCTTGCGGCGGAGGTGTTACATCGAAAGCGTTGAAGGCTTGGCCTCATCTGCTGGAAGCGGTGGCGCGAACCGTTGACGAGTTGGAGATGTATTCGCCCGCTGGCAAGCGCCTTCACATGAAACTCGCGGAGCCTTTCGCAATCTACTCGCGCCGCACGTTCGATTCCTTCCTTTGTGAAAGAGCGGAAAAAGCCGGGGCGCATGTTTTTCATGAAAGAGTTTCGTTACGAAAACGCGCGAGTGAAAATGAGAACTGGACTGTGCGCGCAACTGTGAGCGGCGAGCAATGGAGTGGGCCAATGATAGTGGCGGCTGATGGCGCAGGCAGCCGCATTGCGCGTGAATTGGCTGGCCCATTGCCTCCAGCGGAGATGGAAGTGGCTTTCGGGTATCGCGCGCCGTTTCCCGTAGCGAAAAACAGTTCAGTAGAAGCGCGTAGTAGTTCAACGAAAAAGCAGGACGCGCATGCGTATGAGCAGAGCGCACCGACCGTAGTGGCCTTTCTTCCGGGATGGGCGGGTTATGCCTGGGCTTTTCCGCGCGTGGATCACATCTCGTTCGGGATTGCGACGACGCAGGAAGCTTTCGATCACGAGACGCTCGACCGAATACTTTGGGATTTCATGATCGGCTACTACCGCGTTGGCGAGGACAAAAGAGCGAATCTCTGGCGTGCGCGTGCAAAAGATAGTGAGCGTGACGCGAGGATTAGGGATGAGCTTGAGAGAGCGGCTGATCGCTATGCCGCGCGCATTCCGGGTTTGACAGTGAAGACCTGGGATGTGCGACGCACCTGCGGCGAGGGATGGGCATTACTGGGCGATGCGGCGGGCTTCGCAGACCCTGTGACGGGCGAGGGAATTTATTATGCGATTCGTTCGGCAGAGATTTTCGCTGAAACTTATTTAGAAGGTAGTCCGCTCGAATACGAGACTCGCTGGCGTGAAGATTTCGGTCGTGAACTGCGGCGAGCCGCCGAGATGCGCCGCCGATTTTATGGAAACTTCTGGGGCGCGCCATTCACAGAGCGAATGATAGAGTTCGCTCGCAAGCACATGGGTATCAGGAAAGTCCTGGGTGAACTGGTCGCGGGCGAGCAGGGCTACACAGACCTTAAACGTAAACTCGCGCGCCGCGCCCTCTGGCCGTTCTGAAAAATAAGTATGAAGGCGGCCTTCGTGAGTGATGGAAGAATAACTTTCCGGGTTTTCGCGCAGCTAAATTCTCATCAATTCTAGTTTGTCACGCCTGGCTGTGTGTATGGAGCCAGGCGGCGTTTGAACTCTTCCGGGATTGGGACGGTTTCAAAGGTATCGTGACGGACGGCTGCCAGAACGAAATGGGCTTCGGCTACGAGCGGTTCTTCGCCTTTGCGGCGAACTTCAAAATTGATTCTCATTGATGTTCTGCCAAAGCTGCCGACGTAGACGCAGACTTCCAGAAGATCATCCAACTGCGCTGCGCGACGAAAATCGCATTCGAGATGCACGCGCGGCAGCCACACCTCCATATCGTCGAAAATGCGACTGTAAGGCATACCGGCTGCGCGAAACATCTCCGTCTCCGCTATCTCGAAGAAGCGAATGTAAGCGCCATAAAAGATTATACGCGCAGCATCAACGTCGCCCCATCTCACGCGCTCTTCTATCTTGAATTTCCACGATTCCATAAAAAAGAGATTGGAGGTCAGAGGTTAGAGGTCAGTGAAAAGTCTTTTATAATCTAACATCTAACCTTTATTCTCTAGCCTCTGCTTTTCGCGCGTCCAAAATTCTTTGAGCGCGCTGTTGAATGAAGATATTGCGTTCAGGCCGTAGATACCACGCGCACTAACGCGGGGTCAAATGTACGCGAGTTGTAGGGCATGCGGCTGGGACGAGAGAGCGCGCGTCTGAAGAGGATTGTAGTTTGCGTATCAGTGAATGAAATCTACGCTCCTTTTCAATCCTCCCTTTCAAAGAGAAGCCGGGCGAGGAAACTTCGGTTAAATTTATTCGGCAATCTGCCTGCGGTTCTAGCCTGGCGGCGATTTCTCATCTCGAAAGCAGCTCGCGAAAAAATTCCAGAGCGCGCTCGTCACCAGTCTGGCCCAGCCAGTGTATGGCCTGACGGCGCACTTCCGGGTTCGGGTGAGTCCGGGCAATGCGTATGAGAAGCGGGATAGCTTCGTCGCGCGGTCGCTGGCTGATGGCGTGAAGGGCTTGAGCCTGAATCTCCGTATCTTCGCTGGAGCTATTGATGGTGCTGGCGAGCATTCGCAGGCTACGCTCGCCAGCCCTCTGCCCTAACCAGTGAATGGCCTGCCCGCGACTCTGCTGGTCGTCGGAGCGGCGCGCTATCTCGAAGAGCTTGGCTTCGGCGCGCGGGCTGTCCATCTTCGAGAAGGCGTGCAGGACGCCTCCTCTGACCTCCGTGTTGCGCTCGGAGTTGAAGATGTTCATCAACTCGTCAATCATCGCGTCGCCTCCGAGTTCGCCCAGCCAGTGAATGGCCTGCGTGCGGACTTCCGCATCTTCCGCAGGGTTGCGCGCTACGGTCAACAGCGCCGCGCGCGAGCGTTGCGTGTTCATCTCGTAGAGCGCGTGCAGCACACGACCCTTTATCTCGCGGTTCGACTCCGCCGCGAAGATTTTCATCAGGTCGTCGAGCACAGATTCGCCCTTTTGTCCGAGCCAGTGTATGGCCTGACCACGTATCTCCGTGTCGTCGCCGCCTCGCGCTATAGAGAGAAGTCGGGCGGTGGCGCGCGGGCTGTCAATCTCGTAAAGGGCGTGCAGCACGTGACTCTTGACATCACGGTCTCTCTCCGTCTCGTAAATTTTCATCAGGTCGTCAATGACCGATTCGCCACCGCGTTGGCCCAGCCAGTGTATGGCCTGCTGGCGCGATTCGCGGTCCGGGTCGCTGCGCGCTATCTTGAGCAGAAAGGCTATGACGGCTTCGCGGTTGTCGTTAATGGAGACGGCGTGAATCAGACCACGCTTAACCTCCGGGTTAGCCACAGTATCGTAGAGGCTTTGCAGTAGCTGTAGCACGTTGGGTTCGCGCCCGACTCCTATGGCGTAGGCTGCGTTGCGGCGCAATTCAGTGTGCTCCTGATCGTTGCGCACTATGTCTGCCAGAAAGTTCTGCTCGCCGCCGACCTGTCCCAACCAGAAGATGGCTGCGCCGCGCGTGTCATCGTCGGAAGCCGAAGCTCGCGCGAAATTTTTGAGCAGAGCGGCAACGCGCTGGTCGTCGTGCAGAGCTATGGCAACTATGGCGTGCTCCACTATTCTCTGGTCACGCCCGGACTCGGCCAGTCCGCGCAGCAAGTTCAGACTCTCTTCGTTACTGCCGCGCTCCAGAAAATAGACAGGATAGCCTCCGTATTCGCGCTCGCGCTCCAGATTGTAAACTTCTACGCGCGTGATGGCGTTCGCCGCAGGGTCGCGCAGCAGGAAGACCGCAAGGTTGCGTGTCTCGACCGTTACGCCGCCCGATCTGCCCATGAAGATGGTCATGCCCGAAAAATTCTCCATAGAGCCGCTGAACATCTGCACGCTTGGGTCTACAGCCACGCCCGGCCTCACATCGAACGAGTAAGCAGTCCAGTAAGGTGTAGAAGGCTGCGTGGAGCGCGCCAGCCTCGCAGCCGTCTCGAATTTCGTTCTGAGGTCAGCCCCGTCAACCGGGATGAACTTCTGACGCTGCTGAGCGGGTCGTTGCTGCTGTTGAGCGGCTTGCGCTAGCGCGAAAGGTTTGGCCTGAACGCACCCGGCGCTGAGTGCCAGAAGCGTGAGGGTGATGATGACGAGTTTGCTGTGCATGAATCTACTCCTTTTTGAGAAAAGTCTTCCCCCTACCCGAGAGTTACCTCAGATTGAAAGTTGAAACGTTTTGGCGGAACTCTGTGTCCTCGACTTACCTGAGCAGGTCTTCCAGAAATCTCATGGCTTCGGGATCGCGCGACTGGCCCAGCCAGTGTATGGCCTGCTTCCTCATCTCCAGAGAACGGTCACTGCGCGCAATCTCTATCAGTTTTCTAACGGCGCGCTTATCTCTTGACTGGCTGAGCGCGTGCAGGATTGCGGATTTAATCTCCTCGTCCCTTTCCGCATCGTAGAGTTGAATCAGGAAATCCAGCGATTCGGGCGTGTTGCGCTGGCCTATCCAGTGAATGGCCTGACCGCGCATCTCCGCGTCGTCGCCGCCTCGCGCGATTGCTTCCAGTTTGGCGCGCGCCGCAGCGTTATTCGTCTGCGTGAAGGCGTGAAGTATAGCGGAGCGTACTTCCCCGTTATGTTCCGAATCGTATAGACGCGCAAGCTCCGCGACCGTAGCATCGTCGGCGCGCTGTCCGAGCCAGTGAATTGCCTGACCGCGTAATTCGCTGTCGTCGCTGCTTCGAGCAACTTCCAAAAGCTTGGCCTGTGCGCGTGGGTCTCTAATCTCTGAGAATGCGTGAAGCAGTGCAGCGCGAACTTCTCTGTCTCGCTCCGTGTCGTAGAGCCTCAAAAGCTCGGAGAGAACGGCATCGCCCCTTCTCTGTGATAGCCAGTGAATGGCCTGACCGCGAACTTCGGCTCTGCCCCCACTGCGCGCAATCTCGGCCAGAATAGTTGTCGCCTGCTCGCCGCCCATCTGCGAGATGGCGAAGAGCGCAGCCTCTGCTGTCTCCTGATCGGTTGACTCGGTAGCAATCTGTTTCAGCAACGCTGCATTGCTTTCGTCGCCCAAACGCCCGAGCGAGATGATGGCCGCGCGTCGTAGCCTTAAGTCCTGCTGGTTACGCGCAAGGTCTGAGAGTATCTGCACAGAGCGCGCCCCGCCGAATTGGCCCAGTAATGTTATCGCGGCCTCTTTCAAGCTGGCGCTCGCGTGCGATTCGGGTCTGAGCATCTCTGCGACCATCTCTGTGGCGCGTTCGGGGTTACCTTGAAAGAGGCTCTGCAAGGCTATGATCTTCGTCTCCTCGTCGCTGACGTTGACGCCTTCTTCGACGGCGCTGCTGTTGCCGGTCTGCGGCGCTATCTCTATGCGAAGGTTGCGCGCGTCGTTGGCCCATCTGGAGCGCGGAAAATCATGCATCAGGCGCTCAAGAATCTGGTCGGCCTCGTGTAGCTTCCCCTGCTTCTTGAGCGAGAAGGCCAGCCAGTAGAGCGCCGCGTCAACGTTGCGGTCGCGCGGGTAGGTCGAGACGAAGGAGCGAAATCTATCTGCCGCCGCAGCCCAGTTGCCTTCCTCTATAAGGTCGCGCCCTTGCGTGAAGAGTTTCATCGCGGCTGACGAAGTGTCTGTCGTTTGCACGAAACGATTAAGCTCCGCTATGTCCTGGTCGAAGCAGTAAACGGAGTAAGGGAATGCTGGCGTGAGCAGCAAAGCGAGTGCGAGCGAGCGCCACTGTTTGGCTGTACGCAAGATAGCCGAAGCGCGCGTGCGCAGCAGACAAGATATTTTCTCTTCTTCCATCTTCTTATTCATGCGTCCCTTTTCATTTACTCCACAGGAGAATTTTGCGCCGCATAAACTTGCAGCACTGCTATCGTCATGCTCTTCTGCATTCGCCCTCTAATTAAATTCACGTCCGCGAGCGCAGGCCGCTCCGGCAGATTGGCTATATCAATCAGAAGCGGTTCCAGTCTGCCCAGCACCTCTTCCGCAGGCAGTTGTCCGCGCGCGGCGGCTTCGCGCCGAAGCAGAATATTTTTGTAAAGCAGCTTGCGTGCGCTCTGCCTGTCGTAAGCCAGGTCTGCGTGCGCGCCTATTCCGGTCAACTGCGTGTTGCGAAACGAGCGCAAGAGCACCTGCACGCGCTCTATGTGGCGCGCAGTATCTGTCTGGGGCGTGCGTGCGTCATTCGCCACAAAATCTTCAGGCGTGAGCGAGTCAGGATTAGTCTCGACTTGATTAACTCGTCGCGGCTCGACAATCTGCGCGCGATTCCTTGCCGTCAATTGCTCGCCTTCGACGTGCCGCGCCCTTCTTGCGTTAGAAGCTTGAGAGCGAACCTTGTTTTGATATTGGTTCGAGGCCGTAGCTCTATCCGCCGGGTTAACAATCGGCGGCGCGTTCTGGACTTGTTCAGTTCGACTCTGTTCAGGAGAGGGTTGAGCAGCAGGCCGCACGTTCTCCGGTCTCGTCGCGCGTGCTGTCGTATCTTCACCAGACCTCTTCTTATGACTGATGCTCCACCACAGGCCGGAGAAGAGTGTGATTAAAAGGAGAGCGGCAATCGCCGCTGCCCACTTGACGAAGAGAGCGCGGCGCGGGCGGAAGGGAATTACACGCGCAGTCTCAGGGGCGTTCGCGGTCTCAGCAGAGTTGACGCGCGCGAGAACTTTTTCCGCAAAACCCTCCGGCGCGTCTTCGCGGCTGAGCGCCGCTTTCAGTTCATCGTCAAAGCGATTCATCTCTGTGCTTCCCCAAGGTGTCGCTCTAATCTTTCACGCAAACTTGCCAGCGAGCGGCGCAAGTGGCTTTTGACGGTCGTGACGGGCATCCCTAAAACTTCCGCAATCTCTGTCGGCTCCATCTCTTCCTGATAACGCAGGATGACGACTAGCCGAGGCTTCTCCGGCAGCGCCGCTACCATCCTTTGCAGAGCACCCGAAAGAGCAGGATCGGAATCCGTTGGCCCGACGCTCATTTCGTTCGCTTCGTCCAGCGCCGTCTCCATTCGCGTGTTCTTTCGTCGCGTCCAGTCAATGCACCGGTTGGTTGCAACGCGCCGCAGCCAGAAGAGCATGTGCTCCGGCGATTTCATTTGCGAGAGGTTCTGGAAAAGCTCAAGAAAAACTTCCTGCGCCAACTCTTCCGCCGTCGCGCGGTTCCGCAAGAATCGTAACGCCAGACTAAAGACCATAGACTGGTGCGCGCGCACAATCTCCGCGAAGGCCGATTGATCGCCTTTGGCCGCTCTCGCTAGTGTTTCGGACACCCGGTTGCACCGTCCAGCTTCTTCAATCGGCAAACCCTTCTATAAGGTTATACGGGGGAGCACGACCGAGAGGAGGCAGAAATTTTTCGAGCGCGAGATTTTCGAGGATAAAGAGAGAGCGCACAGGAAAGTTCCCGCACACCGGATTTTTGGGGGAAGATAAAGAGGCCGCTATTTTACGCGGCTTCTCCTGCGCTTCATGAAATCTATAAGGACGAACTGCGAAAGGTTGTTAGGGTTGGCGAAGTATGCCTTGCCGTTCGTCATTGCCGACATCTGCTTGACGAATTCCACCAAATAGTAATCTGACGCCAGCATGAACGTGTTAATCATTACTCCAGCCTTGCGGCACGCCTGAACCTCTTTGAAAGTCTCTGCCATGACGAAGGGATCGCCGCCCATAGAATTTTTGTAGAGCGCGCGGCCACGCTCGCCGCTCGTGCTCGCCCATACAGACGCTCGCCCGTAAGGAGATGCGGTCGCGCCATCAATGAAGCACGCGGTCGGTTTCCCGTCCGTGACCATCACAATCTGCTTCATCTCCTTGCGCTGCGATTGCAGTATGCGGCGCGAGAGTCGCAATCCTTCCGCAGTGTTCGTGTGATATGGGCCAACCTGCGTCGTCGCCAGTTTAGCCATAGGCAACTCTTCCGCCGAGTCATGAAACAGCACGACTTTTAGCGAATCGCCCGGATACTGCGTGCGAATCAGGTGAGAGAGCGCGAGCGCAACCTTTTTCGCGGGCGTGAAGCGATCTTCGCCGTAAAGAATCATAGAGTGAGAGCAATCGAGCATCACAACGGTCGCGCAAGACGATTGGTAATCGCACTGGTGAACGTGCAGGTCGCCGTATTCCAGATTGAGCGGCACGCCCAAACCTTCGCGCTTTATAGCAGAAAGCAGCGTCGTGTTCACGTCCATGTTGATGGTATCGCCGAACTCATAAGGCTTTGAAGCAGCGGCGGCCTCAACGCCCGTCGAAAGATGCGACGTATCATGACGCCCAGTGGAACTTTTGCCCAGACTCCCCAGAAGATTTCTCAAAGTCTTGTAGCCAAGAAAATCCAGCCCCTTCTCCGTCACCTCGAAATGCACATTGCGCGGCTCAGGCTCGGAGATTTCACCTCGCCCCTGACCTCTTCTATCTCGCGCCTGTTCCTGCGCCTGCTCTTCTCTTAACTTCAAATAGCCTTCTTCAACCAATCTTTCAATCAACTGGTTCAACATCTCTTCCAGTAACGAACCCTTAAACTTGCCTTCGTTGTCCGCAAGCATCTCCTTAATCTGCTGCTCACCCACCAGACCCATCTCCATCAGCGCCTGAAGCAACGCGCGCCTCAACGCATCCAGCGACGTGTCCTGCTCCTTCTGCTGGCGCGACCAGTAGTAATCGTCATCGAAACCCGAATCAAGAATCGAATCCGAGAGCGCACCCATCAAATCGCCCAGATTGATTGACGAAACATCAAAGCCCTTGAATTTTGAATAGCGTATGAACTTCATTTCGTTTTTAACCGTGTCCTAAATGCTGACTAAGCTGACATGCGGAGGGAGACTGTATCCATCGGCGGGGGGCTGAGAAAGTTAATCTCAATGTCTTCTGTAAAGAAGCTTGATGTCATAGCTTCCACATTCAGTGCAGAAACTTGGCTAACTTCGAGTAATTTAGATAAGTTAGATTTTATTATCTCATCTTCAGGGGCCAATACCTGTGCGGTCTCCAAAAGCATCATTGCCTTTTCAAACTGTTTACTCTCTGCCAGAGCGCAAGCGTGATTATTTAAGACTTCCGGCAATAGCAATCCAGCGTCTTCGGCCCGTTCATAGCTATCAATAGCCCTTGCTAAGTCGCCAATATTCGCGCAGAAGTTTGCAAAGTGAAAGTGAGCCTTCCCAAAATTCCGCCTAGTTATCTCATTAGAGGCAATAAAGTGGGCCGATCTAAAAAGAGTTAAGGCTTCCTCCAGATTGCCATCACGAAAGGCTTGTATTCCAAGTATAGTATGACTCGCAACGATGTTTTTTTTGATAAGAGTAATAATTTCCTGCGATGCTTCTACCGCGAGTGCCGCATGGAAAAAACGAAGTGATTCTTCGTACTTTCCATTTTTAGCTTCCTGTACTCCATTATTCAAGTAAGCAATAGCTAGATTATCACGCGCTATTTCATAATAAGGATCAATTAATCTGATGAGATGCATTGCAAAAATGAATTTCCCCCAATCTTCATGCGGCCCAATAGATTGAGCCAGAGAATTGTGCATCCCTCCAATATAACTTGGGATAAGGTTGACTGCTTTTCTAAGATTACGTAGTGATTCGACAAAAACCCCATTATTCAGTGCTTCCATACCTTTCTTATAAAAATCAGTCGCAATGACACTAATATTTTTGATTTGCTCTGGCTTTACCCAATCTGCAATCTTCGAGATAGCGCCTGAGTCCTCTAAGAACTCGATCATGTATGCTTCTTCAGGGCTATCGAAGACCTCAACCACAGTGCCTTGCGCACCTCGATGAAGACCATACTCTGGCAAGTCTTCCGTCAGTTCTACGATGTCTAGTTCGTGAGCTTTTTTAACTTCGATCATGGCTCACCTCGTTTCTCTTATCCTTCGCGGCGTGACAAAACTTGGGTAGTCTGTTTCAGGTCTGATTATCCAGACGGTTTCTACAATAGCAATGTTACCATTGAGACCTACTATTGGCAGAGATACCAAATACTTCTTGCCGTATTGACCCTCTCCACTAAGCGCCGCCTCATGATAGGGTAGTTCATCCAGGATAACTTTTTCCAGCTTCTGCCAGTCGGCTTTCTCAAATCCAAGTATGCTTTTAAAAAGGCGAGCTTTGTGCCGTCCCTCTTTAGCAGCAGGATTGAGAGCGTAATCTTCAAGTTTACTACGAGGAATCACTGCTTTCTGGTAGTTGGGTAAAGCATTCGGATGTACGCTTCTGCGCTGGTCTCCCATCAGCTTCTTTCACTTTAGGATTAGCTGTAACGCCCCGTCTCCGTCAAATCATCATAAATCATCCCGCGCCTGTCCTTCTTCGCTTTCGTTGCGGCGGTGTAGCCGCCCTCTTCGTTGCGGCTGATCTTGTTCTGCGCGTAGAGACCTTCAAGGACAAACTCGCAAGCCGAGACTGTAAGCGCGTCGTCCGAGCGTTTGAAGTCGAAGGGGATGAGCACGGTTTCTATCAGTTCAGGCACAGCTTCGAGAAGGTTCATACACTCTTCGGCGGATGCTGTGTCAGCCAATCTTAAGGTGTTGCCCTGATCGAACCAGCGAACGGTGTCTGTGAATTCGATGCCGACGAAGTAGCCTTCGTAAATCTCTCCGGCGGCGCGCTTGATAAGGTCGCGTGCTATACGGTTCGCGCCTATCTGCTCGCCTTCGTATTCGAGTTCCATCTTGCCGGTCATAGAGGGAATCGCTGCGTAAATGTCCGAGATGCGCGGCACTATCTCTTCCTCTTCCGTAAGAATCGCGCGGCGCTCTGCGTTGGAGATGACGGATTCCAGAACAGTGATGGGTAGACGCTGCGAGACGCCGGAGCGTTTGTCAATACGCTGGTCATCGCGCGCCTCGAAGGCTATCTGCTCTATAAGCTCGCGCATGTAATCGGGGATTAGAAGACTGCCCTTTATCTCTTCGCGCTCAGTCCACGCTTCCTGCTTTGTTATCTCAACGCCTAACTGAACATCCGCAGGATAATGCGTCATTATCTCAGCGCCTATGCGGTCTTTGAGCGGCGTGATTATCTTGCCGCGCGCCGTGTAGTCTTCAGGATTGGCGGAGAAGACCAGCATCACGTCCAGCGGCAGACGAACCGGGTAGCCTTTAATCTGAACGTCGCCCTCCTGCATGATGTTGAAGAGACCGACCTGGATTTTTCCGGCGAGGTCCGGCAATTCGTTAATGGCGAAGATGCCGCGATTGGCGCGCGGCAAAAGGCCGTAGTGAATCGTCAATTCGTCGCTCAAGAGATGCCCGCCTTTGGCGGCTTTAATCGGATCAACATCGCCTATGATGTCAGCGATGGTCACGTCCGGCGTGGCTAACTTTTCGACGAAGCGCGCGTCGCGCTCTATCCATGCTATTGGAGCTTCATCGCCTTGAGCTTCTACTATCTGGCGACCCATTGCGGAGATGGGATGAAACGGGTCGTCGTTAATCTCCGAGCCTGCTATGGCCGGAATAGCTTCGTCCAGCAGGTCTGTCAACTGGCGAATGATGCGGCTCTTTGCCTGACCGCGCAGTCCCAGCAGGATTATGTTGTGCCGCGATAGAATTGCGTTGACGAGTTGCGGCACGACCGTCTCGTCGTATCCGACTATGCCCGGAAACAGACGCTCGCCCGCGCGCAGTTTTCTAACGAGATTAGCGCGCATCTCGTCTTTGACGGGACGAGCGTTATATTTGCTTCTTCTCAGCTCACCTAAAGTTTTCGCTTCTGCCTTCACTTAATTTCCCATCCTTGTTTTATTGCTTCATTAACTGGCCGATGCGTTGGCGTCGTTAGCTATCCAGCGCTCGTCGCCCACGCGCGCGACCAGATTATCTTCTTCGAGTTTTTCGAGATGCGCCAGAACGGCGCGCTCGGCCATCGCGTGCGCTTTGGGCGAAACATCCGTGTAAACGCGCTCGACCATCTCGCGCAATGTCTCTGCTCCTTCGCGCACGGCATTCAAAATCTTCCCTTCACGTTCGAGCCTGTGCGAGATGTACTCGTCAATCTTCGTGTAAGGGCTGCCGATTGCCGGGCCGTGCCCGCCGAAGAGAACCGTCAGACCACTGAGCGAGCGCATGCGCTTGAGCGTGTTCAAGTAATCGCGCATGTTGCCTTCCGGCGGATCAATCAGGACTGAGCCTAAGCCTACGATGTTATCGCCCGTGATTAAAATTCCTGTTCGCTCTTCGTGAAAACAGAGATGGCCGCGCGCGTGTCCCGGCGTGTGCATAGCGCGAAGATGAATCTGCGGCTCGCCGTCAAGCGCAATTGAGTCTCCGTCTTCTATGAAACGATCAACGCGAATCTTTCCTTCCAGCGCTTCAGCCGTCCGACGATGCGCAGCAACTTTTACATCCGCATCAAGATGTTCCAGAAGCTTTTCGACTCCGCCGATGTGATCCGGGTGGAGGTGCGTCAGAATAATTTCGCGCACCCGTCTTCCCACACTCTTCAAATCATCAACACAAGCGGCAAGAGCCTGCTGCTCATCTTCGTAAGGCGAGCCGGGGTCGAACACAATCATCTCGCGCGCACCGTAAACGATGTAAGCGTTGGTGTGCGTCGCCGGAGGCTTCGTGGGCGTGCGTACAGGAAAGCAGATGAAGCCGGGACGAAACTCTATACGTCGCACAGGCTCGCTGTGAGCTTGCGGCACGGACAGAAATCTTTCCACCAGATCGTCTGTCAAACCATTAGCCAGAGTTTTCAGAGCATGAAGCACCGGAGGCACTGCCAGAACTTCCGAGCGCTCCCATCGCGCATAAGCTTCACCGGCACGCGCCCACTCGCCCGAAGCCAGTTCGCCGTCCTCTGCGACGTGCGGCTCCTGCTTCGCCGGACATTGCACAAGAAAGAACCAAGTGTCGAAGCGACGCGGGCTGAAGGGCGGCGTCACCCAGCGGCCTGCGAAAGTGAAGTCACGAGCGTCCAGATGAAGACCGTAATGGGACAATAATTCGGGGAAGGACATTCGACCTGATTCCAGATCATCCAGAAGAGAGGCGCGCTGTCCTTTTGTCAGCGTCTCGCTTCCGCGCGCGACAATCACGCCGAGTTCTTCAAACAACTCGCGCGAGGCGCATGCTATCATCGTTGCCTTTTCAGCGTCTTCACAATTTTCAACTCGCACCACAGCATCGCCAGCGTCACGCTGCCCGCCGGGAAAAGCATGAAAGCCGCCAAGAAAAGCAAGCTTCTCGCTACGCCGCACCCAGAAAACTTCCGGGTCGCTTGCGTTTGTTCCTGCGCGCAACAAGATAACAGCGGCGGCGTCTTTCGGCGTCGTAGCTATGGTCTCAGTTTTCTGTGGAGCGGGAAGAGTGATGTTCGTGCCCACGTTCATAAATTCTTACTCGTTGCCTTGCCACCTGAATCTCTCGCCGTCGCGCCCGTTCCACGGGTTGCCGCGCATGTGGTAGCCACCCTCTTCCCAGAAGCCCGCCTGATCTTCAGAGAGAAACGTCACGCCCTTGATCCACTTCGCAGACTTCCATGCGTAGAGTTGCGGCACTATCAAACGCATTGGCCCACCATGTTCCGGCGGAATCGGTTGCCCGTCATGCGTCAGAGCGAAGAGCGCATCTTCCGCCAGAAAATATTCAATCGGAAGATTCGTAGTCCAGCCGTAATCGTAAGCTGAAGCGACTACGAACTTCGCTTCAGGCTTCAGGCCGACGAGCCGCGCAATCTCGCGCGTAGACACCCCGCCCCAGACGTTATCCAGACGCGACCACCGCGTCACACAATGAAAGTCGGCATAGACTTTCACGGCTGCCAGTTGCATAAACTCGTCAAGCGACCATCTCATCGCTCTTTCGACCAACCCATCAACCTCAAACTTCCACGTAGCAAGATCAACGTGCGGCGCGCCGTGCGCATCCAGCACAGGCCATTTGCGAGTGCGCGTCTGTCCGGGCGGAACACGATCCTCTCGCCGCGTGTCCTGGCTGACGATAACATCAGTCTCCTGCACCTCTTCGGGCTTGCGCGGCTCGCCCTTCTGGTAAAGAGGGTCGTTGAAAAGATTGTTCAGGAAACTCATAGGATAAAAGCCGTGAATAGTGAATCGTAAATCGTAAATAGAAAGAGCAAATCAGAAAGCTCTTCAACTTCTATTCACGATTTACGATTCACTATTCACGAATCTTCCTCTCCGCCAGCTTCATCAAGTCTTCGGGCATCCATTTGCCGACGCCTTTTTTGAGCGGGTCTTCTATACCGACTGTGCGGTCGTGCCACTCGTCGCGCGTCGTTAGCGGCCCGCGCTGTAGTTCATAGTTTTCGGTCTGCTCCAAACTCAACACGATGCCATTGGCAATCTCTTTCCAGTCCTCGAATTGTATGCCGCGACGCACAAGGGGCAGTCCGGCAGACCAATCCTCTTGGGGCGCGCGCGCATCCTGCTCAGGGATTGCAAGGCGTTCGAGCGAAGGAAAAGGTTGACCCGCGAACTCGCGCGCTAGCTGCGCTTTGATCTCTTTGTAAGAGACAGCAGGGTTCTCTCTGTGAATCGCCTGAGCGCGACGGAACAGGTCAGCGACGCTCGGTGCTTGCTGAGACATAAGCCTTCGGACTCCTATGAAATTTTCATTTCCGTTTTCTACGGTGAATATAGCTTATAACATTTAATCATTACGGGCTACGGAGCGCGTGCGGATTTCATCGGCGCGATTCAAAACCTCTTTTCGAGCTTGAGCATTTCTCTTTGCGCCTTTGCGTGAACATCCAACTCTCATTAGCTTGAGCTTTAATAGAGTTGCGGTTTCACGCAAAGGCGCAAAGTTAAAGACATAAGCTCGCAAAGAGGTTGAGCTATTTCCATAGAGTTTTGAGATTGACTCATATTTCCATCCTGCACTTGCATTGAATCGCGGTTCGCGTTCATCATATCGGCTCGCTTCATCATCAAATTAAAGAAGAGAAGGGCGTGAATGTCTGACGCGATTATTTCTACCGAACCGACGGAACTTCATTCGGATCAAGCTGCGGGGACGCTTGTGTGTCCCGTTTGCGGGCGCGAGGCTACGCGCGGGCTTGTCGCCTTCAACTCGCTGCCGGACGATCTGAAAATCATCATCGAGGCGAACTCTCCGCTGGGCACGGCTACTCAGGAAATCTGCCCGCGCTGCGTCGAGCTATTCCAGCGCGCGAAGTTTCAGTTGGAGTCCGATGCAGTGGTCTTCGAGCAGGGCGGGAGCGTGCTTTCAACTCCACTGCGCATGGGCGCGCACGAAAGGTTCACCGGGCGCGATGTGACCATTGCTTTCCTCGATTCGGGTTTTTATTCTCACCCGGATTTAACTAAACCAGTGAATCGCATACTCGCCTATCACAGCATAGTAGAGGGCGATCTGACCGCGCTTGAAACTCCAGACGTTGCGAGCTGGCACGGCATGATGACTTCGGTTGTGGCGGCGGGCAACGGCTCGCTCTCGCAAGGTTTTTATCGCGGCATAGCGCCGGGCGCAAACGTCGTGCTGGTCAAGATAGGGAAGACAGGGCACGTGCCCGAACAAAATATTTACCGTGGACTCAAATGGGTTTTGGAGAAGCGCGAAGAGTATGGCATTCGTGTCGTTAACATCTCCGCTGGCGGAGACGAGCCGCAGTCTTATCTTCATAACAAGCTCTCTCAACTGGTCGAGCGAGCGGTAAGCGAAGGACTCATCATCGTCTGCGCTGTAGGGAACGCGGGACACCTGCCGGGGCATCCTGTGTTGCCGCCAGCGAGCGCGCCGTCATCAATAGCTGTCGGTGGACTGGACGATCAGAATTCACTTGACCGCGCGCGGCGCGGCATGTACCGCTCATCCTATGGGCCAACCGTTGACGGGCTTCAGAAGCCTGAAGTCATAGCGCCGAGCATATGGGTTCCCGCGCCCATCCTGCCGCACACGCCGACTTCGGAAGAGGCCAGGCTCTATGCGGAACTGGACGCAGCGAGCAACGACCAGCTTCATGCGATAATCGAAGCGCACGCGGAACTGGACAGAGAGTTGTACGAAGCGCGCGACCTTCCCGTGCCGCTCCTGCGCCAGCTAATCACGATAAAGCTGCGCGAGGGGAACGTCATCACGCAGGATTACAAGTATGTTGACGGCACATCATTCTCCGCACCCATAGTCTCTTCCATCGTCGCCTGTATGTTGGAAGCTAACCCTGCGCTTACACCGCAGCGGGTCAAGCGAATATTGATTGAGACGGCGGAGCGGCTCCCCTTTATAGAAGTTGACCGACAGGGCTGGGGCGTCGTGGAGGCGCGCAAGGCAGTGGAACTGGCGCTTGCGCTGAAAAGCTGAAAAATTTTCCCTAAAAAAAATTAGAGGCAAAAAGTTAAGACGCCGGATTCCCCCAAACCCGGCGTCTTTCACGTTCCTTCAGTCATTGAAGATAGAAGGAGAATCAATCTAAAAAAAGAGTAACAGGGCAGAAGGGGGCGCGGGTTGCAGATTCATTGCAATGCCATTAAGTTGCCGTGACACTGCAAAGATGAAGAAGAATATCCACCATAGCAGTTGAGCGTGACTCCTGTCAGTACCGCCTGCTTAAGCCGGGCGGGGAGCAAAAGGGATGAGGGCGGAGGGATGAGGGATGAAATAGGTTGAGTCAATTGCATGTTGACCTGTTCATTACATTCTTATTCATCCCTTCGCCCTCATCCCTCATCCCTTCTTTCACCCGCCCAGCTTAAGCAGGCGGTACTGACTTGAATAGGTCTAACTCACATTGAGCTTACGGCGCGCACTCACGATTGAAGCGCGTGACGACTGTGCTGAACCTGTGCTGGTACTCAGCCGAGGTGATGAATGCGCAGACCATAGAGCGATAGCCGCTGTCCTGCTGTAGATCAGAGTCCAGAATATTCAGCCAGAAGTTTAATCCTCCCTCATCCGCATCCCTTCTTAAGTAGCCGAAATATTGCATCAGCACGAAACTCGGATTGTACTCTCGTATCTTGAGGCTGCTGTCTTCAATCAGACTCGCCAGAACTTGCGCTCGCGTGCCACCGTTTCTGAGCAGCAGCACATAGGCTTCCCAGTCGCCTGTGCGCGGCGGAAATCCTGCCGAGTTCATCAGCTTCGCCACAAAATCTTCCGGCGTGAGCGAGCCAGGATAATCACGCTTGAACTCAGGTCGTGCGACCCACTCTTCAATGAACGCGGCACGGCGAGCTTCCATGTCTGTGCCATTGTCCACCACCTCGCCTCGATCATGTGTGAACTGCGCGAAGGTCGGGCGTGTGCCGTAACTCGCCTTGTAGAGCCTGTAGATGAAAGAGCCTGTAGCTTGAAACTCATCCGACATGAAGAAGGCCGCAGAGACGCTCACGCTCTCTCTATGTATGCAATCGGCATTCGCGCCGCACGCCCTGAGTTTCTGAGACCAGAAATCCAGTCCCGATTGATCCGGCTCGCGGCCTAAGAAATCCAGATACTGCTGGCGCACGAAATATTCCGAAGTGTCCAGAGGGTTAGCGATGACTACTGGAAGAGGCGCGCCCGTGAATGAAGCGTCTGCGAAGTTGCCGTTCAATGAGAAGGAGCGAGCCTGCGGGCTGAACGTGAAGTTCGCAAGCTGCGGCGTCACGTTGTAAAACTCGCCGGGCGCTAGTCCCTCGAAACTGAAATGACCATTGCCGTCCGTCACCGTGCGCGCATTGACCGCGCCGCTTAACTCAACTATCACACCGCCCAGAGGCGACCCTTCCGATGTAGCAATGCGCCCGCTTAAACTGACCGTCGCAGATGCCGGTCTAATCATATCTTGCGAAATGGCGAGCGGCGAGAGCGGTCTGACATCTCCAACAGGAGTGCGCGTTGCGAACTGGGCGAAACAAGTACGGCTCACCAGATCGTTGTCCTCTGTATGAAGTAAGAGAAGAGCAGCTATGATGACTGCGAAATGAGAAGTGCGAGCGAGGGCGCTCATTGTGAGCCTCCTTCGGAATGTAGAACCGATTAGCGAAGACTTCGGTCGGATTCTGCGATGAAATAAGTGGCGCTGGCTCTATAGAATTCCGCCAACTCAAACCCCTGAAGGAAAGTGATGCGAAATGTATCAGAACATACGAGGCTAATCAACGATTTTCTGAGATAGAATAGGTCTGCAAGTACAGCGGTCAGTTATTAACGCAAAACGCTCGATCCGAACCGCCCGTCCCAGTCATGCGCCGCGAACAGACATTCACCGGGAACGATTGCCGCCTGCACGACGGCTCGACCGTAGTCATCATAGGCGGCGGGCCTGCCGGTTCGGCCTGCGCGATAAAGCTTTTAAGAGAAGCCAAACAGCGCCGTCTTCATCTTCGCGTGCTCATCTTCGAGGGCAAGGATTTCAGCGTTCACGCAAACCAGTGCGTGGGCGTTCTCTCGCCGCCGATTGAAGAAGTCCTTGCAAACGAATTACAAATTCACCTGCCCGCGAATCTCATCAAGCGGCAGATATTCGGCTATCGCCTTCACGGCTCGCGCGAGAACCTGCTGCTCACAGGGCACGGCGCGCATGCGGGCGAACCCGGTCGCGGGCGCGCAACCTATGCGGTCGAGCGCGCAGAGTTCGATCAGTTCATGCTCGACTGCGCTCGCAATCATGGAGCGCGCGTCATCGAAGCGCGTGTGACTGGAATCGAGTTCGTTCGTGATGATGAACTGGACGAGGTTCGCGTCTACAGCGAATCGGATTACGTTCGGGCGGACGCGGTTGTTGGCGCGTTCGGCCTTGATGAAGCTATGCTCTCGGTCTTTGAAGAAGTCACAAGCAAAAATGAGAGCGGAGGATTCGAGCGCCCGTCGAAATGGCTGAAGAGCTACCTGACTACGATTGAGGCGACCGCGCGATTCCAGACGGAAAAGCTTGGGCACATCGTCCACGCTTTTCTTCTCCCCGAAAAATGCCCGCGCATAGAGTTCGGAGCAATCACGCCCAAAGACGACCACATACTCATCAACATTGCTGGCGAGCGCGTCACCTCATGCGACCTTGATGAGTTTCTGAAACTCGACGAGGTGCTAGACCTTCTTCCACCTTTCGACCCCGCCGCAATCAACTACTACGAAGGGCGCTTTCCTTCAGCGCCAGCGCGCGGCGCATACGGCCACCGCTACGCGCTCGTAGGCGACGCGACCGGCTGGCTTCGTCCCTTCAAAGGCAAAGGCATTAACACGGCCATCGTCACGGGGCTTCGCGCGGCCCAAACTATGATTGAGCACGGGGTGAGCCAGCGCGCATTCGTCAACTACGAGCGCGCGTGCGTTGATCTTCTAAGGGATTATCGCTACGGCGTTGCTGTGCGACACCTGATGCTCTGGTTCGCGCGCCTTTTTCTTGACCCGATGATTGATGTCGGCAAAGTTGACCCGCTGATGTATGATGCGCTCTTCGATTCCGTCTCAGGCCACGACTCTTACCGCAACATAATCGGTCGTTCGTTGAAAATGAGGCTCGTACGCCGCGTCGCAGCCCGCGTCTTTCGCGGCGTGCGCAGCCATCGCGTCGCACGCGCCGGAAGAGAGAGTATGCAAGACATCGCTGTCAGAGAGATGACCGTGCGCGACATTGACGAGGTGATGCGCCTTGACGAAAAAATAACCGGCAAGCCGCACTCCGCCTATTACCAGTCGAAAGCCGCAGCCTATATCACGCGCGCCCCCCAGTATTGTCTGGTGGCAGAGCACCGCGACCGCGTTGTGGGGTTCATGCTGGGCGACGTGCGCGGCTGGGAGTTCGCCACAGAGCTTTCCGGCTGGTTGGAAGTGATAGGTGTTGACCCGGCCTATCACGGGCGCGGCGTTAGCCTCGCGCTCATGAACGAACTCTGCGGACGCTTTCGTCAGAGCGGCGTCACGGTCGTCAACACGATGGTCAACTGGAACGACGGCGAGTTGATTGACTACTTTCAGGCGAACGGTTTTGATCGGGGCGAGTACGTCAATCTAGTCAAACGGCTTGATGAAGAGCAAGAAAGGGAGTTGCAGGAATAAGGAGTAACTGCTCACTCCAAATAGCTAGCCTTTCATTCCTCATGTTGCCGCCGGTAGTGGGGCGATACTGCGGTGCTGTTAGCATTCTGTGGTATGTGATTTAATCTCATCATTTCTTTCGCCTCACGCCTTCATGCTTCTTCGGACTCGGAAGGCGGCGTTCCGGCAAATCTAGCTCGTCATCTGCCAGTACATCTAAAGCTACATTCGCCGCTCTTGCGTATTGCAAGAGAATCATTAACGGCGGCTCGTTTTTGCCCAACTCATAATCTGAAATCCTCTTAAACGCAATGCTATCTTCTACCCCTAGATGCCTGTGCATCTCACTCTGAGATAAACCTAGCGCAAGCCGAATTTGGCGCAATTTCTCGGCAAGGCGTTCCGGCTTCGGACGTGCGCTCCCCATCAGGAATTACCTCCTGATAGAGCCTCGCCCGCACGATACAGCTTGCGCTTACCCTTTGTTATGGGTAATATGCCTTCGCTCAAGTTGTTCGCCGTGAGAGGAAACCTTTCATCTCGAACGGCGCTCATCACTCATCCTTGAGATTGAGGGAGCGAACGCATAGGCCGTTACTTTTCAAAAACCAAATCGCGCGCATCATAGCACGCTTTCACTTCACACTATGATTTCAAACTCTGACTAAATCCGATTCGGGGGCGCGTTGTTTCTAAGGGTGAGCGCGCTTCCCGAACGCTTGCACGGCACGTGTTCACTGGGGTGAGCGTGTACGGTGCAGCGAGAGGCTACCGCGTTTGACCTCCCACGTCTCGCGGTAGCCTTGCTTTTATGCTGTGAGCAAATCTTTCAACTCCCACACGCTCTTTGTAATTCCTGCCTCCATAGCTGGCGTACAGCGAATAGAAGAGTGAACACGGCAGAAGTTGTAATAAGCGAAATAGAGAGCAAGTGCAGCCCGTAAGTTTTCCCATTTCTTACTGAAAGCATTAGTCAGCCGTGTAAATCTTCGCATCGCCTTCATCCTTGCTCTTCCTAAGCGCGTGTGACAAAATTCCTGAAAAATTAAGATAGCAAAATTCAGGATTTTCGAGAGAGGAGATTTTGGGGATTCATATGGCCGAAAACGAAGAGGGAGCAGCAGCGCTCTCGACTGAAGCCGAAGGGGCTGCCCCGGTGAATGCCGAAGAGATAACCTATCACGCCGTTGAGAAGGACGGGCAAGTAACCGCCATCTGGGAGATGCAGGGGCGCAAGCATCTTCGCACCATTGATCCACGCTCGCGCCAGGGACAGGAAATCCTGCGCCTCTACACAGCCGAACATGCGGAAGAAGCGGTTGCAGCAGATACGGGCGAGACGAACGCTTCTTCATAATTCTTCCAGGCAGAAGCCTGCGACAATTAATTGCGAACGCGCAAAGAAAAAGGGAGAGCAAAGCATTCATGCCTTGCTCTCCTTCTCCATCTTCGGAACCTTACAATGTGGAAGATTGGAAAGCGAGTCTGTTGTGACTACATTGCTCTTTGTCGTTCTGTCAGTTCGATTCCCATCTTCTGAAGTGTCTCGCGGTTGAGCGTGCCGGTGACCCTGATCTGTTCAGCCCCCTGGTATTTTTTCAGACCTGCGCGCGTGTCCGCATCCAGATGACCCGTCTGTTCCCCATTGTAAAAGCCACGCTGCTTGAGAATGGCCTGCGCCTGCTTGATCTGCTCTTTTGTTGCTCGAAAGACGGGGCCGCGCTTCTTCTTTGTGTTCGAGTTGGAATCGGACGCGCCCGCTTGCGAATTGATGTTAACACCTTGCACCGCTGCTATGGTCGTGAAAGTGAAGAACATTAGCAGCAGGAAAGTGAGGACTCTTTTCATAGTTTATTCTCCTTTGAATTATATGAGACGCGCGACGTTGTGGAGTCGCACGCAAAGGTTAATAAGGGTGCAGGTTAAGTGAGGGTGCGGTAAAGCCCGAATATCATACTCCCGCTGTCAAGCGCCGGTAATTCGAGTGTGAGCAATTATCCCCTGAAATTAGAGGCAAAAAGCATTTTCTTAAGGCTGAAAGTCCACGTAGCCTGCGTTGCATCAAGCGTTAAGCCTAATTATACCTTAACTTAGTTTTTCAAGAATGCGCTGTACAAAATAGTTGTTGTATCTTAAACAAGTTGCTATTATTCTACTCATGGCGAAAATCTTACTATTTCGCCCCCCAACTTTTGAGAAGCCTCCTTATCAACCGCTTTAACAGGGCGCGACTCCCTTACAGTTCTTCGTTCCCGAAAAGAGTAAGAAATTATGAAAACGTTCCCCGCTCTTCTACTGCTGTTGCTCTCAGCCGCCGCTGCATCGGCGCAGACCGGCGCAAGCTACCGTTACGATAATTTTGATACTCAAACGGGACTGAGGATTGACGCACCGCCCGCTCCAGTCGTCAGGCAGAGGAAGCGTGTGCGTATGACCTCAAGCTCATACTCGAACACGGGCGAAGTGGCCGCGCGCCCGTCACCGCTTCTCTACGAGAGGCCGCGACTCGTCGTTGCGTCGGCAGGAAATTCGCTCAACGGATTTACTACGGGTAACTCACAGGTTGACGCGATCATAGTCGAATCCAGCAATAGAAACGGAGTTGACCCTGTGCTGCTCTATTCGATCATGCACCAGGAGTCCACTTTCAAGCAGCGCGCTGTCTCGCCCAAAGGGGCGCGAGGGCTAATGCAGTTGATGCCTGCGACAGCCGCGCGCTTTGGCGTTACCAACATCTTCGACCCGCGACAGAACATAGAGGGCGGCGCGCGTTACATGCGTTTCCTGCTTGATATGTTCGATGGCGACGTGGAACTGGCTCTTGCGGGCTACAACGCGGGCGAGGGTGCTGTGCTGAAATATGGCCGACAGATTCCGCCGTACCGCGAGACGCAGGAGTACGTGCGCCGCATCACGGCTCGATACCAGTTGATGCGTGACCCGCTCGCGGCGCGAAACGCAAGAAGACTGACATCATCGCAAGTCGCAGCGGTCGAGGCGGAGCAACCTGTCCCTCTAACGCTCTACGAGCGGAACGTTTATGCTGTACGCCTTCCTGACGGGAGACTACAGTTGGTTAGCCAGTAAACGGCCAAGTGTAAATATTTTTGAGGAAGCTGAAGGCTGGTCTCTTCTTAAGGAAGCGGCCAGCCTTCAGCTTTTTATGTTTCGGGGCGGGCGAGAATTTCTGTATGATGAGCATGAAGCAGTTCACTGTCGGACGATTTGTTCCCGGCTTATGCCATGAGAGTATGGAGGCCTAAACCCGCTTGTTAAATTTCGACTCAATGGAATCAGCGACGCGGCCAAATGAAGATGATGAACGTAGGCGGCGCGTACTGATAGTCGCCGAGCAGGATGCTGGCTTCTTGCAGCAGTGCTTCGTTGATTCGGGCTATGACGCATCTGTTTCCACTGCTGACAACGCCGAGAGTTCTATAAAAGAGTTTGCTCCGGACGCGGCTGTCGTAGAGATAGATCAGGAAAGGTCTGAAGACGAGGAGAAATATTTCGCGCTCGCGCGCCGGTTGCGTGCCGAGGCTGCGACCTACGCGCTCCCACTCGTCTTCGTCTATCACGAAGATAAAAGAGGTCTTCGGAACTTTGCTTTGCAGGTAGGCGCTGACGACTACTTCGCGTTGACGATTCCGCGCTCGGAGTTGCAGGCGAGAATGGACGCTCTGTTCTGGAGAGTCGAAGCCGGTCGGCGCTCTGCCTCTGTCATAGGCGATCAGCGCCTTGAGATTGACAACTTCATGGTTATGCTCGAAGCCGTGCGAGCAGATATTCGAGCGGGGTGGACTGGCACGCTTGCTATCTTGCATGCAGCAGCGCGCGAGAATGAATCATTGGATAAATCAGTGCGTGACAAGACGCTGGCAGAAGCTCACGGCTTTCTGAAATTGAATCTGCGCCGGGCGGATGCCGTTGCTTTCTACGGGCCTACGGCGTTGCTCATCTATTTCCCCAAATGGTCGCAAGCGGCTGCATCCGCGTCTTTGAATCGTTTGCGCGAAGAGTTTGAGAAGGCGAACGTCGAGAGCAGAATCGCTGCCGGACTCGCTTCATTCCCTGATGATGGAGCCGATCTGGAAAGTTTAATATCAAAGGCAGAGACGGCGGCAGGTATGATTGAAGTATCGCCCGGCGAAACCTTACCGGTCGAAGAAGCGCAGGCGCAGCCTGAGCCTGTGGCCGCGCTTGAAGAGCCGGAAATCGTCGCCGTGCAAACGGAGTTGGAAGCTTCTGCACCGCAGCCTTCTGTGAATGTAGAGGAAGGGAACGGGTCAGTAGAGACAGCAGAGCAAGCGGAGGAAGATTTAGAAGTTGAAGCAGCGCCGGAGATAGAGCAGTCCGAGCTTCGCGTTGAAGAAAGAGTAGAGGGTAACGAAACAGGCGCGGTTGAAAATAATCAAGCGGAAAAGGCGGCTCGTGCTATAGAGGCTGCTGCGGGAGAGTTGGAGCGGCGCGCGAGCGGGGCCATCATGCCGCGAAGACTGCTGCTGACGGTCTCTGATTCAGCGCGCATGGCTCAGATTAACTCACTGGTTCGCGCGGCTGGCTACGAAGCGCGCGCTGCTTTCGACGCAAAGCACGCCCTAGATCTATTGCGTATAGAACGGCCAGACCTTCTGCTTCTGGATTATGAATTGGAGGGAATGAACGGGCTTGAGATGCTCAGACGGCTTCGCAGCCAGAACAGAGGGCAATTGAGTCTGCCCGTCGTTATGCTGCTCTCCAGGGGACGCGAGAGCGAAGGGCGCGAGGCGATTGAACTGGGAGCGCACAGCGTTGTGATGATGCCTTACGATCCTTTCGAGCTACTGGACAGCGTGCGCGTGGCAGGAAAACTTGATTGAAGGAATTTTGTAAAGATGACTTGTACCAATTGCGGCTCATACATACCTGCTGGAAAGCGATTCTGTGCGGATTGCGGCGAGCCTGTCGTTGACCCGGAAGAGACACGGCTGGCTAGAACGCAATCGAGTACGCTGGCACGCAGCAATAATCAGCCTGATCACCTTGCGCCCAACCTTGAACCGGGCGAAGTCGAGCGAACTATCTTCGTCGCGCGCCCGACCGCGCTCTTCGTAGGCATTGGTTACGCGGCGGCGGCTGTCGGCGCGATTCTGTTCACAGTTCTTCTCTCTATGATTCCTCGCCTCAATATTCCCTGGTACGTGGTCATTCCGCTTGCGCTCGCGCTCTTTCTCATCCCGGCCTACTATCACCTGCGCCGCAACATGATTCAATACACGCTCACGGATTCGAGCATACAGATTGACCAGGGGCTTCTCTCGCGCACCACGCGCAACATACCTTTGCGCACGATTCAGGATGTGGTCGTTCAGGCTTCAATTCCGCAGCGCATCATGGGCTACGGCAACATCATCATTGACAACGCCAGCGAGCAGGGCGGCGAAGTAATGCTGCACAACATACACGACCCGCGCGGCCACGCCGACCTGCTTTTGCGCGAGCTACGCCGCTGGCGCTAAACTATCGGCAGGAAATAGATTTTTCGGGCGCAACTGTGCGCATCCGCGGGAACATCTAAAGTTTTCCGGTTTCTAAAGAACTGAGTTTTATTGTGTTGTCGAGAGGTTAATATCTTGCGCGTATCGCTCTTATTGAAACTAATTATCTCTCTTGCATTACTTACGAGTGTACTTACACTTGCTAAAGCAAAGCCTCATTCGCCAGATAGTCCGCAAATTTTCCCGGATCAAGTCGGCTCTTTTCATGGTCAGGGTGATTATCACTCAAATCCTTTTGAGACAGCACTGGGTCAAAAGATTGTTTGGGAAGATTATGGTGTCATGTTTGATAGTGAATGGAACGAGTATAAATCTGAGAGTGGCGATAGAGTGGAAGCAGAACTTATCAAGACACGTTCAGATTCTGCCGCCTACGCATTGCTGAGTACATATAGGATTCAGGGACAATATTCTAAGCTAGAGGACGTAGGAACATACGGAATTAAGAGGCCACAGGAGATTATTTTCTACAAAGGCCCATTGGTTTTCTTTGTTCACAAAGTGAGCGAAAGCACAAGGGATGATGTCTTGATTAATTTCGCGCGCTTATTAGCAGAGCCTTATGATAAAGGTGAAGGCGATATTCCTGTGCTGGTAAAGCATCTCCCGAATTGGGAGCAAGCGCAGGCGCAGGCCGTCTACTCCGTCACTCCTCACGCGCTGCGACAGGCATCGGGGAACCGGCCTGTGCTGGATGCTGTGAACTTTGAGGGTGGAACCGAGGCTGTGACTGCTCAGTACGGGCAGTCGCGTATGGTGCTGGTCGAGTATACGACGCCGCAGATTGCAGGAGATTCAGACGCGCGGATTCAAACAAAAATTAAAGAGTTGAGGGATGCTGGACAGGCCGTGCCTACGGCTTACAAGAGAGTCGGAAACTATTCGGTCTTCGTATTTGACGCGCCGGACGAGCAAACAGCGGAGCATTTGATTCAGGGTGTCACTTACGAGCAGGTGGTTCAGTGGCTCGGCGAGAACCCGCACCTGTTGGAGCGCGCGCAGAGGTATTACACGCAGTTCACAGGCGGGGTCATCATGGCGGTGCTGAAAGCTTCGGGGCTTTCCGTCCTGCTCTGCTTTGGCATTGGCGGACTTGCGGGCTGGCTCGTCTTCAAACGGCGGCGAGCGCGTGCCGCAGCGGCAGAAACTTATTCAGACGCGGGCGGAATCGTCCGTCTCAATCTGGATGAGATGACCGCTGAAACAGATTCTTCGAGGCTACTGGGTAAAGGCGACATCTAATTGCGCAGCTACATAATAAGAAGGGCGCTGGAATCAACTTCCAGCGCCCTTCTTATTATTGCATGAGCCAGACGAAAATGCGGGCTGCTGGTCTTCCTGTGAGGCTCCCCCAAGCCTCTTGCAGGACGCCGACCAGCAGCCCGGCACTTATGCCCTTTGACCGCCTTAGCTTTGGATGACCCCGTTCCCCCAAAAGAGCCGCCCGCCGCTTTTCATAATGAGAGAACGCCTCCCCCAAAGCCTTCTCTCATTGCCGTCTCCGAGCCTGACCCGATTTACCCCTATGTACCCTTCTATATTTTAACCGAGCGTATATTTAGCAATGTCCGTGCCAGCAGAAAGCTTAGCCCGGAAAATTTTTTGGAGCAGCAATTTCGGCCTTATAAAATCGGTTTTTCATATCAAGTGGAAAAAGAGTTGCACCATTACAAAAACCTCCCTACAGAATAAAATTCTGCATATTTCTAATACAATACGTGTGTACACTTGAACGCAAATCGCTCACGCTCAGGTTAGTTATATGGCTAGCTTCGCCGGGAAATTTCATGAAGAGCAGTCAATGTTCTTCGGTCTTTAGAGCCGGGTCATTCATGGCAGCGCTTCTATTAATGAGTCTATCTCTTCAGGAATATTGTAAAGATGAGGCGCGATGCGCAGGCGTCGCCCGCGCGGAGCGACCATGATTTTCTGTTTTCTGAGGTGAGAGTAGAGTTGCATGGCAGTCCATGCGCCCGTGTGCTCTATGCAAACAATCTGAGATTTCTCTCCTGCGCGGCGAGAGCTAACGATTCTGTAGTCGCGCCCGCTCAGCCGTTCGCACAAATAATCTGTCAGATCGTTCAAGTGGGAGTTGATTCGCTCTACGCCTGTTTCGAGTAAGAGCTTGAGGCTTGCGTCCAACCCGTGCAGCAGCGCAGTTGCCAGCGTGCCCGTCTCCCACGCGAGCGCGCCGGTCTTCCAGGGTTGGTCGAAGTTGAAGTAGTCCTCCGGCTCCTGCACGCTCATCCAGCCCACCATCGTTGGCCGGATTCTTTCAAGCGCGCGCGCCGAAAGATAGAGAAAGCCCAAGCCCTCCGGCGTCAGAAGCCATTTGTGGCAAGCGCCCGCCGCCACGTCAATCAATTCTGTCTCAACGTCTGTCGGTATCACGCCGAGCGCCTGTATACAATCGGTTACAAGCAGCGCGTCGTGCGCTCGTGCCGCTCGTCCCAATCTTTCAAGGTCTGCCCTGAAGCCTGAACCGTACTGCACCTGGCTGATGGCGACGACGCGCGTGCCGGAATCAATCAAGCCAATAAGCTCTTCCACATCAACGCGACCGTCGCGCTCGTCGCACATGCGCACCTCTACACCGAATTCGTCTCGCAGCCGCAGCCACGGGTAAATGTTTGACGGAAACTCGCGCCGGAAGGTGACTATATTTTCGCCAGCATTCCATTTGAGACCGTTCGCTACCGCTGAGAGCGCGTCGGACGTGTTCCTCATGAAAGCCACTTGCTCAGGGAGCGCGCCAAGCAGCTTTGCAAGATTTCCGCGCGCACGCTCTTTCACCGCCACCCAGTTACGATATTTGAGCGAGCCATGAAGCGCCACGTCTTCCATCTGCGCTTTGATGGCTTCGATAACTGGAAGCGGCGGCGGCGACACAGCCGCATGATTCAAGTAAACCGCCTCTTTTGTTATGGGAAAAAGCGCGCGCAGTTGATTGTTCATAAATCAAGAGCTGGTCGAGCAAGAGTAAGGGACGAAAAAAAAGCCGTGAATAGTGAATCGTAAATCGTGAATAGAAAAAGCGGAGCTGCGAAAGCTCTTTAACCTCTACTCACGATTTATGATTCACGCGCCTCGTCTCTGCTCTTTAGCTCCTGCCGACCACTAACAGCGTGAACGTTCCGGGAACTATGCTCGGCCTCGGATGCGGTCGTTCGGGTGTGGCGGCTGGGGGCGGCCCGAACTCAGCCGTGACCAGAAATACTCTGTGCGTCTTCGAGTCCAGCGCCATCGTGCGCGCGCCGCGCTGGGTCGGCACGTTCTCCAGAACGCTGAAGTTGTCAGCGGAATCTTCGTGTATGACTGTGAGCGTCCCGTCGCCGCCGTTGGAGCTAAAAGCCAGTTGTGTTTCGGGGTCGAAGGCGCTGGCGTCCACTCCGCTTCCTATCGGCAGAGTCTTGATGATGTGGCCGTCGTCTGCGTTCAACACCACCATCAGGTTGTTAGAGCATACGGAGAAAAGCCGCCTGTGCTTTCTATCAATCGCAAGACCTGAAGGCTCTTCGCCGGGCGCAAGCGGCCACCGCGCTTCGACCTTAAGCCCTCGCGGGTCAAGCTCTGCGACCATGCTTTTGTCTTCAAGATTGACATAGACATGCCCTCTCTCATCTGAGACGGCGAACTCCGGGCGTCCGTCCAGCGCAATTGTGCCTGCGACCGTTCCCGTGCGAGCGTCAATCGCCGTCGCGTCGTGGCTCGCTCCGTTAAAGGTGAAGACGCGCTTCGAGAAAGGATCGTAAATAATCGCATCCGGGTTTTTACCGACAGCGACCTGGCTTAAAACTTTGAGAGTTTTAAGATCGAAGATGGTGACGGTCGAATCACGACCGTTGCTGGTAAACCCTCGGCCAAACTCCGGGACAAAAGCGATGCCGTGCACGCCGTTCGTGTTTGGGATGTCGCCTACAGTCTGGCCTGAGTCTGCGTCAACGACCATCACGTGAGTTGAATGCGAGATATAGATGCGGCGCGCATGAGCGTCAACCGCCAAATAATCCCAGCCTCCATCGCCGCCGAGCTTGAAGCGATTGATGATGTGATAGCCTGAAGTAGAACCGGTTTGAGCATTGATAATGGCACTTGGAAAGAGTAGGAGAAGACAGATAGCGAAAGCGCGCCAGCCTGAAAATTTCATTGATACCTCCTGCGATTCGATTAAAAATTTCAGCCTACACCTTACTCCTCAATCGCGCGCCAGAGCAACGAGATTCTCTTAGCAACAGATCAGTAGCGCTGGCGGTATTGACCTCTTTCATACCCTCTTGCGGTCTGTCCATTCCGGTGCGTAAGGTCTGCCGTAAAGCTCGCGGTACATCCAGCCGAGGACGCGAACTTCTGCGGTGCAGAGCGTTTCAATCCAGCAGCTAGTGAGAAAGGCCGTGCGACCGCGCGAGGTGGGAATTTTCTCTGCCTCCCGGACGACCGAAGGAACTTCGCCCATGTCCAGTTTGTACGAGCCGGAGATTTCTTCGTTCATCTTCGACGCTTCTTCGAGCGCGTTCAGAAGCTGGCTTATCCATTCATGAAGCCCCCGCTCCGTCGGATTCTCTGCGAGCGCCTGAAAAATACCGATTGCCAGACGGTCTTCGGCGCGATTGAAGTCGAAGACATCTTCGCCCGCTCGTCGGCTCTCGTCCTGCTTCCACTGAAAAATCTCTTCGACGCGCGGGTGACGTATGACCGCTACACGCTGATCGTAGTCCATGAACCACTGAATCACATCGGCCAGCGACGCAGTGTCTAGCCGCCCGCTAGCCTCCTGTCTGAGCGGCGGTGGGCCAGCATTCTCATCCGTTGATTTACTAGCTTTAGGATCAAACATATCAAAAACTATGCAGAAGCTATTTCTTTGCGAGCTTATCTCTTATCTTTGCGCCTTTGCGTGAAACAGCAATTCTCTTAAAGCTCAAGATAGAGAATGTTGGGGTTTCACGCAAAGGCGCAAAGATAAGAGATAAGCTCGCAAAAGAATTTAAGCTGCTTTTGGGTTGAATGGTTATCGTTACAATTGGCGCTCAGGTCGTTTGCAACTCGAAATCCGGTCTCACTTCTCCGACAGTCTCGCCCCGGTTGTTCCGCACGGGAAACGTGCTGTAAGGCTTGAGCGCTTCTATAGCCGCCTCATCAAGCACGCCGAGTTGTCGTAGAGATTCGATAACGATTGTGGGACGCGCGCGGCGGTCTTCGCCATCTTCGACTTTCAGTGCCAGACCCAGCCCGCGCGGCCACTCTGCGCAAGGCAGCACGCCAACCGTATAAACTCCTTCAGCGCCTACTTTCGAGATCAAATGACCTTCAGCCGCGCGCATCATCTCCGTGTCGAGCCGGTCAACCGTGCCTCCAACCATCTCAGGGTGCGTCGTCATTGCTTCGACTATGCGCAAGCAGGATTCTCTTATCTTCTCGTCGTAATTCTGGGGCGGCGCGACCAGCCGCGCGTACATCAGCGCCATCGCGCGAACGGTCACACCGAACACAGGCACGCCGCAGCCGTCAACGCCCACAGCTAAATCTTCCTGCGGCACATCCGAGAACTGCGCGACCGTTCGACCGATCATGAGTTGCACGGGATTACCGGGCTGGTCGTATGTTTCTGTGGGCGCGCCCAAGTGAAGCGCGAGCGCGAGCATCCCTGTGTGCTTGCCCGAGCAGTTGTTCTGTAGCACGTTGGGCTGCTCGCCCGTCTCTTTCAACTTTTGCGCGGCCTCCGCGCTGAAAGGCTCGTGCACGCCGCATTTGAGAGCGCTCGCGTCCAGACCAATCTTGTCCAGCATCCCGCTCACGGTCTCCACGTGAACAGGTTCGCCGCTGTGCGAAGCGCAGGCAATAGCAATCTCTTTCGGCGTGAATCCGAAACGGTCAGCCGCGCCCGATGCTACGAGCGGAAGAGCCTGATGGGGCTTGCAGGACGAGCGCAGGTATGTGACGAGCTTTTCCGGTTCTCCCAGACTTGCGACCGTTCGACCGTCACCGTCAACGGCTATGATGTGGCCGCGATGGCGCGACTCTACAATCGAGCCGCGATGCACTTCGACAAGCGGCACAGGCCGGGGCACATCATTCTGGTTCTCTTCGCTCATCTTTTACAGACCATATTAAAAGAAAAGGGTAAAAGGGCAAAAGGGGAAAGGGAAGAAAAAGCTTTCGCTCGAAACTTCCTCTTCCCCTCTTTTGCCTTTTACCCTCTTCCCCTTAATCTCTCTTTATCTTCTTCTTCCGCCGTAGCTGATGACGGTTAGCTTCACCTGTCTGCGCCCGAAGCGCGTGGCTTCGCGCCCGTTGGGAACCCAAACATCAATGCGGCGACCGCGCACTGCCCCGCCTGTGTCTGCAACCATGTACTCGCCGCTGTACTGCCCCGCTTCAATGCGAACACGCGAGCCTAAGGGCAATACTCTTGGGTCTGCTGCTATCAGGCCGCGAGCAACGAGTCGGCCACTGGCCGTTCGTCCCGTAAAGCAGTAGGCCGTAGCCATATAGCTTTGCGGCGCAGTCAAAAAAGTTGTGGGCCGATTAGGCGCTGGCTCCATCTCGATTGATGGGTCGCCATGCCGCGTGCCCTTGATGACCGCAGGCGTTTCAGCCGGAGCTTCCAGAGCAGTCTCCGGTACAGGCCCTGCCGCTTCAGGCAGAGCGGCAGCACGCACTTCGGCTGTTTCTGTTTCCTGAAGAGATTGCTTTACAGGGTTTTGTTGATAAGACGGCTCTGCGGCCAGAGGAATTGCGTAAAAGAAAGAGCAGGCGAAAAGGGTCGCAGCCAGAGCTGCGCTTCCGCCATAGAGGAACTTCATCTGTTCGGGTCTCCTGTCCGTTTAGAATCAATCTTTCAGCCGATAGCGCCGCGCGAGTCTGTGGTCTGTCTATAACTCGACCTCCTGCTCTAGGAGAATAGGCGTCAGCAGTAGTTGGGGGCTTGCATCCTTGATGCGACGCGCTGAAAGAGCTATACAAAACAAAAAACAAGCGAATCCTGCGAGGTTTTCGCTTGTTTCTATAGGTTGAGAGGCTAACACATGGAGCCGATACTGTCCAGCCCGCGGGTAATAGGTTATTTCCACTATTGAACAAAGAGGGAGATTTTGAGCTATGTGTGTTGGCGCACAGACAGATGCCATTACCGAGGCATTAAATCATCATGGAATTTAGACGGTTGAGAGGAGAAGAACTGTGATTAAGAAAATGAGTATCATGCTGGCGCTTCTATTCGTGTTCGGGCTGAGCGCCGCTACAGCGGTTGCGCAGGAGAATGAAAACCGACATGGGGAAAGGCACCAAGGAAGGCACGGAGGCCAGGACCAGAATGACCAGGGGCGCGGAGGGAGGCGCAGAGGTCAAGATGAGGATAATCAGGGACGAGGGCGCTGGGGAAGGCATCACCACCACCATCATCACCATCACAGAGGGCAAGACCATCGCGGGGGCAGACATGAATAGAGGCACGAAAATCAGAACCATCGCCGCTGCTAAATATCAATAGCAGCCGTACGAGAGAAGAAAACTCCTCAATCTTCTTAAAAACAGATGGTCAAGTATAAGTAAAAGGGCATCATGCTCAGGCATAAGCATGATGCCTTTTTTCTTATCTCAAGACTCCCACGACCTGTAATAGCTGACTCAATGCGTTTGAATTCTTGATCTATTCAAGAGCGAAATAACCCACTACACACTTTTATGATTTGCCCGCCACGATACGGGCGTAGTAATGTCACAGAAAATTTCGAGCCGTAAAGTAAGACCAGCGAAGAGAGGGCGCGTTACCGAAAGCCACTCGCTCGCCGGAATTTACAGGGAGGGTTGTCAATATAGTGCCGGGACATTTCAGCGCGCAGCAGATAAGCTTCTTCATCATTCTCACCGCAGCCATAGTGCTCTTCCTGACCGAGCGCATCAGAAACGACCTTGTGGCTGTCTTGATAGTCGTCGCGCTCTACGCTACGGGACTTTTGAAAGCTTCCGAAGCGCTCGCAGGCTTCAGCAGCGAACCGGCCATAGTCATCGCGGGCATCTTCGTCCTGAGCGAAGCCATGTACCAGACAGGGCTTTCCGACAGCATAGGGAACTTGATAGGTCGGCTGGCGGGCAAGAGCTATACGGGCGTGCTTGCGGTCATTATGCCATCGGTCGCGGTGCTATCGGCATTCACGCACCATGTGACGACGACCGCAGTGATGCTGCCCGTCACTCTGAATCTGGCGCGCGAGCGCGACATCCCTGCCTCGAAGCTTTTGATGCCGCTTTCGTTCGCAGCCTCTCTTGGCACGACCATCACGATCATAGGCGCGCCGGCATTCTTGTTAGCCAGCACCGTACTTCAACAATCTGGCCGCCCCGGTCTAGGCATATTCTCAATAGCGCCCATAGGTCTGAGTCTCTCGCTCGTCGGCACAGTCTTCATGCTGCTCGTCGGGCGATTCCTTCTGCCTTCCAGAGAAGGCGGAGAAGATCAAGCGAACCACTTCAAGCTCGAAGACTATCTGACTGAAGTTATTATCCTTAAAGACTCGCCGTTTCTGGATAAGACTATCTCGGAGATCGAATCGGACGAGCGCTACCACTTTCGTGTTGTAGGGTTGATGCGCGACAGGAGAAGGAAGCGCACGCCATTCAAAAACGAGAAGCTGAAAGAGGGCGACGTGCTCATTGTCCGAACCACGTCGGAAGAGGTCATAGCCTTTCGACAGGAGGCGGGCGTTGAATTGCATCCTATCTCGAAGTACGGCGAGCCGAAGACGAACGGCAACGGCAATGACGAAGATGAGCCGGAAGACCTCTTCGTGCAGGCGGTAGTAGCGCCCGGCTCTGATCTTGTCAACAGGACTCTGAGCAACATTGATTTCCGAAACCGCTACGGCGTGCTCGTCGTCAGCATCTGGCGCAAGCGCGCGTGGCTTCAGGAAGAGATGGCGAAGATTCGGCTGCGCGCGGGCGATGTGCTGGTGCTGGAAGGCGACGAGGAAGGGTTGGCGCGCGTTGCAAACGACAACTCCTTTTTGATGATAGTGCCGTTTCACGGCGAGGCGCGTCTGCGAAGCAAAGCCCCGCTCGCTGGAATCATCATGCTGACGACGATCCTGCTCGCCGCTTTCAACGTGATGACGATTGAGATGGCCGCGCTCGCCGGCGCAGTTGCGGTCGTGCTCACAAACTGTCTGACTCCTCGGCAGGCTTACCGCGCGATTGACTCTCGCATCTTCGTCTTCATCGCCGGAGCAATCCCTCTTGGCGCAGCCATGCAGAAGAGCGGAACGGCGCAACTTCTGGCGGGCTGGCTTCAATCCGCAATCGGCGGCCTGAACGAAACCATAGTCCTTCTGATACTCTTCGCCGTCGTAGCCGTCATCACGCAGTTCATGTCCGACGCCGCGACGACCGCACTCTTCGCCCCCGTCGCCGTCGCACTTGCTCAAGCACTGGGACGCCCGCCTGAGCCTTACGTAGTTACCGTAGCCATGTCATCGGTCGCAGCCTTTCTGACACCCATAGGCCATCACGGAAATTTGTTGGTCTACGGCCCCGGACGCTACCACTTCTCAGATTTCGTGCGCGTCGGCACACCGCTCACGATTCTAGTAGCTTTAGTAGTGGCGATTCTTTCGCCTATGATCTGGCATTGATGAGCGAGGAAGAATCGAAAAAGTTTGAAATTGAAGGTCTGGTGCCGAGCGAACTGGACTTGCGCAGGTTGGTTAGTCTGGTCAGCGCTCACGCTCCTCGCGACGGTCACTTTGAGCTGCACTTCCCCGGTCTGTACGTCACCCGCTCCTCGCAAACGGACATGGAGTTGGTACACGCCGTGGCGCAGCCGGTCTTGTGCATCATCGCGCAGGGGGCGAAGTGCGTGATGCTTGGGCGGGAGGTCTATGAGTATGACGCTTCGCGCATGCTCGTCTTCTCCGTTGATCTGCCGGTCGCCGGCCAAGTCACGCGGGCCAGTCGCTCCGAGCCTTACCTCAGTCTCAGGCTGGACCTAGACCAGCACAGGGTCGCCGAGCTTGCCTTGAAGGTGTATCCAGACGGTCTGTCTCAAGTTCAAGAGAGCCGCGCCGTGTATGTCTGTCGGGCCGACGCTGGAATAGTCAACGCCGCGACGCGGCTGGTCGAGGTGGCGGCGAACCCTGCGGACGCTGAACTGCTCGCCCCGCTCGTCGTCGATGAGATTCTGATCCGCCTGCTGCGCAGTCGCGTCGGCAGCCGGGTGGCACAGATCGGCCTCGCGGACTCCAGCATGCATAGGATCGCGAAAGCAATATCCTGGCTGCGCGCCAATTTCTACCAGCCCATGAAGGTCGAAGATATGGCGGGGTTGGCGCACATGAGCGTTTCATCCTTCCACCAGCACTTCAAGTCGGTCACCTCGATGAGTCCCTTGCAATACCAGAAGGTTCTGCGCCTTCAGGAGGCGAGGCGACTCATGTTGTCCACGATGATGGACGCGGCTACAGCGAGTCGGCAGGTGGGGTATCTGAGCGCTTCGCAGTTCAGCAGAGATTACGGACGCTTCTTCGGGAGGGCACCAATCAGGGACATCGCCAGGCTGCGTGAACAGGGACTTACGGTGGCGGATGTTACCCGGTAGACCGCAGACTACCAGTTTCATTTCCGTCCTTTTGATCAAACGCTAACTAGAGCGATTCCGCTGAGCTTCCCGCCGTCCTCGTTTCTCGACAAAGACGAGGTGCGTTACCGTGTCCCAGGCGTTGTGAATGCCGACGAAGAGTAGCAGCAGCGCCGCAGCGCCGACAAGGAACAGGGCCGGGCGCGCATGAGAGCGTGCCGCGAAGGCCGATCCCGCCAGCATTGCGTATGCCGCAAGAGGAAGCAGCACATGAAATAACCAGTCCTCGAATACGGGCTTGTAGACGGTTTGCGCTCGCATACGCCGGGCCACGACGACGGCGTACATTATCCCGCCGAGACCCACTAAGCCCCAAACAATTGCGACGGTGCCGATCCCATCCCACGGGGCGCTTAGAAGGGCTGACAGCAACAGCACGACTCCGAAATGAACGACGCTCGGCGTCGAAAAGGCGTCGCCCGCTTGCGCCTCACCGCGGTCGATCGGCCTGCCGGCGATGAGGGTCATGACGACGAACTGCAATCCGATCAGCGCGCCGGCACTTGAGCCGACGATGACGTAGAAGTTCCCCCATTCGGTGAGTGATGTCATGTGGTGATTGCCTTGCTCGTTATTCGGCCAGATACTGTTCGTCGCAATCAATTAACTCATACAAGACGTTATTAAGAATTGGGTTTGTTTACGCCAAGGTTTTCGCGAACGTATTTTTCGGGAGATTCGATAATTTTCGTGATCAATGTTGCCAGACTTTTTTGAGAAATTATCGAGCCTTTTTCTGGCTCGCCTTTTCTGGTTGTTTCATAATCCACTTCATCTGCATTGGTGAACCAGGTTGGTCTCAAAATAGTGTATTCAATGTCCGATGCTTCTATCACATCAGCAGCTTTTCGGTAAGGCTTTAAGACGGGTCTTAAAGGAAGATCGTAGATGCCTATCGAACTGATGAAGATCAGTTTTTTAACCCCCGTTTCGTCCATTGCTTTCACAATGTTTTTTGCCATTGCCTCCAGGTCTCCCGAAAGATTCGCATACACAATATCCTGTCCCGCTATGGCCTCTTTCAATTCAGCGTCGAGGTGCCGCATGCGGCCCACCTCATTGAGGTGGTTCTTCTTCGTATTAGGCTTGGACGCGCACACGACCCCCTGCGTCTCGGCTGGTCTCCACCGCC